>Ga0315899_10005086_pt1 | contig 14214 bp, 12 predicted proteins | sample LakEriMetagenome_2_FD_203518 | JGI IMG/M metagenome (GOLD analysis project Ga0315899, IMG submission 203518) | Freshwater fungal communities from buoy surface, Lake Erie, Ohio, United States - Buoy 4 MA112 | ecosystem: Environmental > Aquatic > Freshwater > Lake | place: USA: Lake Erie, Ohio... | reverse complement strand
GCCCTCGGGCTCGCCCGGCACGAGGGTGCCGCGTATGATGCCGGTGAGGACGCCGTTGCGCTCGACGATCTCGACGATGCCGCGTGGCTTGCCGGTGGTTTCGTCGACCGTGTGCCAGGTCCCCACTGGGGTGGGGGGTGTTTGCGCGGCGAGCGGGGTGGCCATGGCGGCGGGAGCCGCGGGGGCCGCGGCGAGGAGCAGCGGGAGCAGGCGCGGGAGCAGGCGCGGGAGCAGGCGCGGGACGGTGCGGCGCATGGCGAAAGCCTCGAGGTGGAAGGAGGGAAGCAGGGATTGACACCGGTACCTGACAGTGTCACATGACAATGTCTACCGCGCGGGGTTGACAGTGTCAAGCCCCAGGGCGATCGTTCGTCATGACGGCCGACCTCAAGCAGCGCGTCCTCGACGCCAGCGTGCAGTTGATCGACGACGTCGGGCTGGCCGGCCTGTCCATGCGCGAGGTCGCCCGGCGCGCCGGCGTGAGCCATCAGGCGCCCTACCACCACTTCGCGGACAAGGCCGCCATCGTCGCGGCGCTGGTCGAGCGTGGCTTCACCCTGCTCGCTGATCGCATGGAGGCGGCGGAGCGCACAGGACCCCCCGCCCAGCGGATGCGGCGCGTGGGGCGCGCCTACGTGGACTTCGCCCTCGAGCAGCCGGTGTACTTCCGGCTCATGTTCCGCCCCGAACTCTCCGATCCCGCGCGCTTTCCGGCGGCCGACGCCGCGGGCGGCCGGGCCTTCGCCGTGCTCGAGCGCCTGGTGGGCGACCTCGCCGGCCCCCGGGCCAGCCGCTCCCGCAAGGAGGCATTGCTTTCCATGCACTGGTCGCTCGTCCACGGACTGGCCACCCTGCTGCTCGACGGGCCGCTGGCGGCGGAACTCGGGCAAGGCGTCGCCCGGGGACACCACGTGGACGACGTGCTCACGCTCTTCCTCGAACGGTGAACCGGTGACCCTCACCCCTGCCGACTCCCTCACGATGCTGGGCGTCATCGCGACGGCGGTGCTGCTCATCCTCGGCCCTCCCGTGGCCGTTTGGCGCGCCCGCCTCAACCCGGGGGGCGGATGGCGCCGCTGGTCCGCCCCGCTCGTGTCGCTCATCGCACCGGCCGCGCTGGCGTACCTCCTGGTGGTATCGGCCTGGCTCCCCGCGTACGACGGACAGTGCGGCGGCTGGCTGGGGGAGACGCAGCCGTGCCTCGGTTTTGGTCAGTACGCGCGCGAAACGCTGTACTGGGCGGCCATGAGCATGGGGCTGCCGGCCCTGCTGGGACTGTTCCTGGGCATCGCCGTCCTCTCGCTCCGCCTCCTGCGCCACCGTGGCGCCGGGCGAGCGTCCCCGGGGAAGTGAAGGGCCTGGACACCACGAATTGGCACGGTGGCGGCAAGGCCCCGTTGCCACGCGCCTTGAGCATGCGCCAACCCCCGGGAGTGCGGTAAGCCGCTGGGGACTGTCGGTGGCTGCCGTCCGGCCCTGGCCGGCATCTGCAGTGTAGACCCCATCTTCTGCGCCCTGTTGCGCCCCCACCGCAACGGTGTCGCATTGCCACGGCATTTCGGGAAACCCGCCGCGCCCACGACTCGCGCGGCTGCGGCCGCCTCAACACATGCCCGAAGTTTCGGAGTGGAAGGGACTTACCGTGCCCAGCAGGAGACAACGGGAGACACCGGGAGACACCGGGAGACACCGGGAGACACCGGGAGACACCCGCAGCGCTGGCTCCCACCGGTGGCCCCCGACTTGCGGCGGCCGATGACCGGCACCGTCCCGCGTGGGCACTGTGCCGAAAGTGCAATTCTCACGGTCGGCCGAGTCGGTCGGACCGGACCAACCTCCTGAGCGGAGCAATCAATGTTGCTGGGCAACAGAATCATTCCACTTGCGGCGCTTGCGGCGCTTGCGGCCTGTTCGTCCGATCGTACCGTGGCCCCCGAGATAGACCGCTCGGCCCCGACGTTGAGCATGGCGTCGGTCACCACCCCCAGCGCCTGCGGCACTGCCGTCATGCGGGTCTTTCTCAGCATGGGGCACTCGTCCAACGGGGCGTGGGGGCACAACTCGTCTGGGGCGCAGGTGGCGTCGGAGCGGAACTACAACGCCGACGGCACGATCCGGGACGGCATCGTCAACCCGCAGATCGTGGGCAACCCGAACAACCTGCCGTGTGACCTGCTCAACTTCACCGCCGTTGGGGGGGCCCCGCACTGGTTCGGTGGCCGCCACACTCTCGGGGTCGGTGACGACTACATCAGCGGTGGCGAGGCCCTCATCGTTACGCTCGGGGCCGGTCTCGCCGGTCGCACGGCGACGTCGGCAGTGGCGAACCTGAGTGGGTCCGCTGCGGCGGCCACGGTCCAGCCGCTGCTCCACGGTGTGCCGGTGGGCTCGCCGCAGACGGTCGCGTTGGGCAATGCGAGCCCGATCAGCGCCACTGGGGGCGCGGCGTTCAACGGCCTGCGGTTCAGTGCCGCCACCGGCACCGTGGCGATCACGGGCACTCCCGGAAGGCCCCGCCAGGCCGTGCAGTTCAACCTCGCACCGAGTTGCGGCACCGGGGTTGCCCGCGTCTTCCTCAGCATGGGGCACTCGTCCAACGGGGCGTGGGGCCACAACTCGGCCGGAGCACTGGTGGCGTCCGAGCGGAACTACAATGCCAACGGCACGATCCGGGACGGCATCGTCAACCCGCAGATCGTGGGCAACCCGAACAACCTGCCGTGTGACCTGCTCAACTTCACCGCCGTTGGGGGGGCCCCGCACTGGTTCGGTGGCCGCCACACTCTCGGGGTCGGTGACGACTACATCAGCGGTAGCGAGGCCCTCATCGTCACGCTCGGGGCCGGTCTCGCCGGTCGCACGGCGACGTCGGCAGTGGCGAACCTGAGTGGAACCGCTCCGGCGGCCACGGTCCAGCCGCTGCTCAACGGTGTGGAGGTGGGCTCGCCGCAGACGGTCACGTTGGGTAACGCCCGCTCGATCAGCGCCGGGGGCGCGCCGTTCAACGGCCTGCGGTTCAGCGCCGCCACCGGCACCGTGGCGATCACGGGCACTCCCGGACGGCCCCGCGAAGCGGTGCAATTCATCCTGAACTGACGCGCGGCTGTCGCTCTCAGCTCCAGGCGAGGGGCCGTCCCAATCGGGGCGGCCCTTCGTTGCAGGGAGAAGGTGCCTCGGCGGGAATGCGGGAACGACCGTGCCCGTGGGCTTCCCTCACAGGCAACACGCGGCCAACACGTGCCATGCGTAACGGGCCAACCTGCGGGTTGCCCTGAGCGGACGAGGCCACGCGTCGAGTGGCCTCGCGCCTGCGGCCGGATTCATCCGGACGCATTCCACCAACTGCGCGCCGTGGAGACCGGTTGGTGTTGGCACAGGTGTCCGTTCGTATTGCCGCGGTCCGTTGTTGCCGCACCATCGCGCCGGTGAGTGCGACGCCCTGCATCCGGTGAGCACGGGCTCTGCGAGAACATGCCCAGGCGGCGGTGCGTGATGCCTCCAGCGTCCACAACCCCGCTCCACAACATGGGGCATCGCCGTCCTCTCGCTCCGCCTCCTGCGCCACCGCGGCGCCGGGCGAGCGTCCCGGTAAACACCGACGGCGCTGCAGTCGCCACGGCGGTCACCGTATTGCGCCGACGCGCGTCCGGCGCGAGGATGATGGGCGCGCGCCACCCGGTGGTCGCCCACCCCTTTCACCCAGACTCCGAGGCCGGTTTCCGCCCATGCCCCTCCCCGCAGCCTGCCGGCGTATCGCCTTCCCCATCGCCCCGCTCGGCGCCGCCCTCGCGCTCCTCGCCGCGGGCTGTTCCAGTGACCCCGCGGCACCGCCCCCCGTCCTGACGGTCCAAGCCGCCCCGGCCACGCTGTCCGTGCTGCCCGGCGCGACCGGGCAGGCGACCGTCACCGTGAGCCGCAGCGCCCCTTCAGCGGGCACCGTCACCCTCGACGCAGCAGCGCTCCCGGCGGGGGTCACCGCAGCCTTCGCCCCTGCGGTGCTCACGGCAAGTCAGACCACCAGTACGCTCACCCTAACGGTGGCGGCCGGCGCGACGGCGGGACAGTTCCCGGTCACGGTCCGGGCCACGAGCGCCACGGCGACCGCGGGGAGCGCCACCATCCCGCTCACCGTCCTGCCACCAGCGAGCGTCGGACTCGCGGCGACGGTGCCGACCGCCGCGATCGCGGGCCTGTCCACCGCCGCCGGCACGTCGAGCACCATTACCCTCACGCGCAGCACCGGCTTCACGGCGCCCGTGGAGCTCACGGTCCAAAACGTGCCGGCCGGCTGGACCATTACGGTGGCCCCCACGACCGTCCCGACCGGCACAACCTCGGCCTCGGTGTCGATCAGCATTCCCGCCCGCACCGCGGCGGGAAGCTACACCTTCACCGTGCGCGGACGGGCGACCGGCGCACCAGACGCAACGGTCGTCATCACGCAGGCCGTGAACTGACGCCGGTACGGGCACCCCGCGGAAGGCCACGCCCGGTGCCGGTCGTGGCCAGCCCCGGCTGTGGGGGTCCCGCTTCAACCTGCCCGAGGTGGACCATGTGGGACCGACCGCTCGCCGCTGCCGTGCGTCGCTTCGCCGCCGCTGGTCTGCGTGGCGCCCTGCTGCTGGCCGCGCAATCGATCGGCGCCGAACCGCTCGCGGCCCAGCGGCGACCCGACACGACCGGGGCTGTCGCGATCCGACAGGCCGCGACCGTGGAGCCGGACTGCGCCCCGTGGGACGGCGCCGCCCTGGCCTTCTGGATTCCGACGGAGCGCCTCGGCGGTCCGCGAAATGGCTGGCTCTCCCTCCGGCTCTGGCTCCCGCCGACCCGCGCCGCCGGTCGGTACGATTTCCCCGACACCACGGACCGGATCGGCCGCGTGGTCCATTTCGTCGGCCTCACGTCGCCGAAGGCGATCGACTGGGCGACGCAGCCGCGCGAGGAGCTCCGTGGCGTCGTGCAGGTGGATCGCGTGGACACGAACCACCCCGTGCGGCTCGACCTCGACTTCACAGCCGTGACCGGCACCCGACTCACCGGACAGATCGAGGCGCAGTGGATCGGCGCGCGGATCGTTTGCATCTGACGGCACTCCCATGCGGCCCTGGCCCGGCGCCGACGGCCTCAACCGATCCGTCTCCCCGCGAGGGCGGCAGATCGTGAACGTGAACGACCGCACAGGCCTTCGGCAACTCGGTACCGGATTCCTTGTCGGGCTCGGTCTCGTCGATGGGATCCTCGGGGCGACGATCGCTTACGGCACCTTCGAGGCGCAACAGGCCGGGCCGCTTCGCGACGGGATCGCTCGCACCGGGGCGTCGATCCTCGGGGGCGTGGGGCCATCGATCACGCACCTGTGGGCGCTCATCTGGCTGCCGGCCTTCTGCGGGACCCTCGCGCTGCTCCCCATCCTGCTGGCCTATCTGGTCCGCCAACAGGCCGCGCCGCCTGGTCGGTACTGGTGGCGTGCCAGCGTGGCCGGCATCGGGTTCGGGCTCGCGGCGTGTGCGGCCACCGGGTTCTTCACGCCCATCTTCCTCACCCTTTCGGCCTTCCCCTGGCAGGACACCGAGGGGCTCCGCTGGCTCGTGGTGCTGCTGGTCGGCCCCACCCTGTTCGCGATCACCTACGCCGTCGTGCTCCCGCGGCTGTACGTCGTGACCATTATTGCCACCGGCATCGCCTTCGGCCTGTTCAACGCCATGCTCGTCCGGTGGCGGCTGGCGACGCCGCTCAACGTCGGCGGAAGGGATCGGCGAAGCGCGGATCGGTAGTGACGCTGAGATCCGTCAGCGTGCGCAGGAACGCCACGAGCGCGGCGCGGTCGTCGGCCGAGAGGTTCAGCCGCCGCGGCTGTCCGTCGGGCTGCCGGAGGCGCGTGTCGAGGCTCGGGCCAGACTGCACCCCCTGGTCGTAGAACGCCACGACCTCCTCGAGCGAGCCGAAGCGCCCATCGTGCATGAAGCGCCGCCCGAGTGCGACATTCTTGAGGGAGGGTGAGCGAAAGACCTGCTGCTGCCCCGCGTCAAGGCCGTTGCTGTTCGAGCCTCCGGACAACGAGAAGCTCGGGGCCACGTGGCAGGTCTGGCAGCCTGCTCCGCCCTGCGGAACTGACCGGAAGTAGAGCTCCTGACCGCGCCGCTCCTGTGCGGTGAAGCCGGGCAGCGGATCGAGGAACGAGGGCGGCGAGTTCGGCGCCCCGGTCGGCAGCTGCGCCACGGCGCGGTCCCACCGACTGTCGACGGCCAGAATGCTGCGCACGTACTGCGCGAGTGCCCGTTGCACCCGATCCTCGGTGATCGTGGCATCGCCGAAGGCGAGGGTGAACAGCGGCGGGTAGTACGGCAGCGCCCCGAGCCGGGTGATCACGGCGGCGAATCCGCCGTGCGCGTCATCGAACCCCATCTCCACCGCATCGCGCACCGGCTGGGTGGTCTGGGCCTCGAGCGACAGCGCCCGACGATCCCAGAAGTAGCGCCCGTTCTCGTTGAATCGCGCGTTCCCCAGCCGCATCGAGTGCACCGTCGTGCGGCGGGTGCCATCGAACCCTACGCTGAATCGCGCGGTGTCGCCGAACCCCAACTGCTGCTGGTGACAGGAGGCGCAGCTGATGGTGTTCGCGCGGCTGAGCTGCCGGTCGAAGAAGAGCACCCGACCGAGCGTCGCGCCGGCGTCGGTGATCGCGTTGCCGAGCGGGTTCCGCACCTCCCGCTGGAGAGTCTGGGAAACGAAATGGCCCGGCGCCGCCTGTGCGGCGTAGCTCGGGAGGGCCCCGGGGTCGATCGTCAGCGCGGTCGTCACTGGGGCGAACGGGTCCGCGGGCGTGACCACGCCCTCGTCTGCACAGGCGAGGCTTCCGCAGGCGGCGGCGGCGGCGAGAACGCGAACGGAGCGGCGCATGAAGCAAATGTCTGGCCTGCGGGCGGCGGACGCAAGACGGCCGTCACGCTTGGCGGGACCAGCGGGCCCGGGCCGTCGATCCGCCGGATGGACGCACGCGCCGGCGCCCTGCGGCCCCCTGCGTATAGTTCAAGGTCATACCATTATAATTTAGCGTTGAATGATATGTCGATGACCCTGTTGCCACAGGAGCGTTCCCATGAATCGCCTGCTCGACCGTGTGCGCTGCCTCGCCGAGGGGACGCGGTGGCGGGTGCTCGTCCTCGTGCTCGCCGTGAGTGTCATGACCCTCGTTGGCGGACTGGCCTGGGCCAACGCCCTCTATGCCAGGTCGGGCTTCCCGCCGCGCCTGATCGAGGGGCAACTGGCCTTCGACGCGGCACGTACAAGGGGCTGGTACGGCGCGCTGATCGCGCGGGGGACACTCGACGTCTACCAGCGCACGCAATGGGTGGACTTCCTCTTCATCGCCGGTCTGCTGGCTACGCTGTTCGTGCTGCACCTCCTGATCGCCAAGGCGCATCGTGACGCGCCGGGGTGGCAACGGCTCGCGCTCTGGCTCGCCGTGCTCGGTCCGGCGATCGCCAGCGCCGACCTCTGGGAGAACGCGGTGACCCTGAGCATGCTGCGCGCGCCACTGACGTTCCCGGCGTGGCTCGCCACGCTGGCCTCGACGCTATCGGTCATCAAGTGGAGTTGGTCGGCAATCGGCACGTCGCTGGTGCTGGTGCAACTGGTGGCACTGGCCTGGCACCGCCGCCACCGCGGTCGGGCCTCCCGCCCGGCCCCGCCGCTGGATCCCTGAGCATCCGCAACGACCCCAACTCGGAGCAGACCATGGAACGGAGAGCCTTCATTCGCGTGGTGGGCGGTGGCGTCGTGCTGGCCGCCGGCGCCAGCGCCCTCACCGGTTGCGTCTCGGTGCATGTGCCGCGTACGGCGGTGACCGCCTGGGCCGGACCGACGCCGGACAGCGACCTCCGTCGCTGGGCGCTGTCGTTCGCGATCCTCGCGCCCAACCCGCACAACCTGCAGCCATGGCTCGCCGACCTGCAGGTTCCGGGTGAGATCACGCTCCGCCTGGACGAGCAGCGCCTCCTGCCGGCGACCGACCCGTACGGCCGACAGATTCTCATGGGTGCCGGCGCGTTCCTCGAACTGCTGGCCATGGCGGCGGCGGAGCGCGGCCACCGTGCCGACATCACCCTGTTCCCCGACGGTGAACCGGGCGCCACCCTCGATGCGCGGCCGTTCGCCCGGGTTCGCCTGGTAGCCGACGCCGCCGTGTCGCGTGACCCGTTGTTCGCGCAGGCACTGCAGCGCCGGACGGATCGGCGGGCGTACGATGTCGCGCGCCCCATTGCGCCCGCGGACGTGACGTCGCTGCGCGCCTCGGTGGCCCACCTCCCGCTCGCGTTCGATCTCGCCGGCCGCGCCGACGCGCCGTCCACCGACCAGACGCAGGTCGCGGACATCCGCGCCATCGTCAAGGACGCGTGGCGCGTGGAAATGACCACCGAAGCGCCCATGATGGAGTCGATGCGGCTGCTCCGCTTCGGCAGCGCCGAGATCGATCGGCACCGCGACGGGATCATCATCACCAAACGGCCGCTTGTCACGCTGGCCAAGCTCGGGTTCGTCGACCGCCGGAAGTTCCCGGCCCCCAACTCCCGGAGCACCGTCGCCCAGCTCAAGGAGTTCAACGCCATCACGGACGCCACGCCCGCGTACCTGTGGCTCGTGACGGAGGGCAATGCGCGCGCCCAGCAGATCCTCGCCGGTCGCGCGTACGTGCGCGTCAACCTCGCCGGCGCGGCCCGCGGCCTCGCGATGCATCCGAACGAACAGGCACTGCAGGAATACCCCGAGGTGGCCGGCCCGTACGAGGCCATCCATCGCCTGCTTGGCACGCCGGCTCCACGCCATACCGTCCAGATGCTGGCGCGCGTCGGCTACCTCCCCGCGGGGGCGGCACCGGCGCCGCCGGCCCCCCGACGAGGGCTGGACGCCCTGTGGCGCACCTGATGGTGACGGGACGAACGCGAGACACCACCCCCGCGCGGGACCGGTGAACCGGTACGGGTGTGGAAACGCGGCGCGGCGTCGCGGCTGACGGTCGACCTGCCGCCGTGGCCAACGACGACGTTATCATGCGCACATCCGCCTCGTCCGTTCCACGCCCAAGGTCCGATGCCCGCCGCTTGCAAGAACGACCCCGTCGTCGAGCAGGACCCGCTGCTGTTTCAGCTGATGACCGAAGTGGGCATCGTGGCGCAGCTGTCGCAGAACCGCGCCGCCGCGCTGCTGGCACCGGACCTGAACATGTCCCAGTTCATCGTCCTCAATCACTTCGTCCGCGTCGGTGGCGAGTCGTCGCTCACTCAGCTGGCCCGCGCCATGGAGGTCACCAAGGGGGCGATGACCAACACCGTGTCCCGACTGGAGCACAAGGGGTACGTGGCCATTCGCCCCGATCCGCAGGACGGACGCAGCAAGCTGGTCCGGCTTACCCCGGCCGGACGCGCGGCGCGCGGTCGTGCTGTCGCGCGCTTGGGCGAGTCGCTGGCCCCGCTGGCGGCCGCGCTGTCCGACCAGGAGCTGACCGCTGTGCTGCAGTCGCTGCGCACGGCGCGGATCTGGTTCGACCGCACCCGTTGACCGGAGGTCGCCCGCGGCGTTGCCCTCCGCGCGCACTGCGGTGAGGTACGCTCACGCGACGCCATGGCGCAAACGGCCACCCGGCAGCTTCGCCGGGTGGCCGTTCGGTTCTCGGTACGTGGTCAACTCACCTCGTCGGCACGATCCGGCGAGGGTGGGCCGTGCTCAGGGCAGCAGCACGGTGTCGATCAGGTGAATGATGCCGTTCTTGGCCACGATGTTCGCACTCACCACCGTCGCGAAGTTGCGCGGTCCCACCAGTCGCACGGTGCCACCGAACAGCGAGACCGTGAGGCTGTTGTTGGGCAGCAGCGTGTTCAGGCGGCGGCCGTTGCTCAGCTCCGCGGCCAGCACGCGCGAGCCGGTGACGTGCAGCTGCAGGACGCTGGCCAACGTGGCCGCGTCGGTCGGTGCGCCACCCGGGATGGCGGCAAACGCCGCGTTGGTGGGGGCGAACACGGTGAGATTGTCACCGCGCAGCGCCGTGGCCAGATTCGCGGCGGTCACCGCGCCCACCAGCGAGCTGAGGCCGCGGATGATGGCGTTGTCCACGATGTCGAGGCTGCCCAGCAGCACGCCGTCGATCAGATGCACCACGCCGTTCGACGCCTCGATGTCGGCCGTCGTCACGCGGGCGCCGCCCACGAAGACGAAGCCGCTCGCGACGGTCACCGGCAGCGTCGTGCCTTCGACCGTGGTGAGCGTCTGGCCATTGCGCAGCTGGCTGGCCGTGATGCGCCCCGGCACCACGTGGAAGGTGAGCAGCTTGCTGAGGATGGCGCGGTTGCCCGTTTCGAGCAGGCGCTGCAGCACGCCGGCCGGCAAGCCGGCGAACGCCTCATTGACCGGCGCGAAGACGGTGAAGGGCCCCGTACCGCTGAGCGTGCCGGTGAGGTCGGCGGCCTGCAGTGCCGTGACCAGCGTGGAGAGCTGCGCCGTGGCGACAGCCGTCTGCGTGATGGTCTGCTGCGCCGGCGCGGGGAGCAGCACGTTGTCAATCACGTGAATCACGCCGTTCTTGGCCACGATGTCTGCCGAGACGACCGACACCGTGTTGCGCGGGCCGGTGATGCGCACGCCACCACCCACGAGTCCGACGGAGAGACTCGAGCCCGTGAGCAGTGTGGGCAGCTGCTGCCCGTTGGTGAGCTGCGTGGAAAGCGCGCGCGCGCCGACCACGTGCAGCTGCAGCACCCGCGTCAGCGTCGCCACATCGCTCGGGGCGCCACCGGGAATCGCGGCGAAGGCCGCGTTGGTGGGGGCGAACACCGTCAGGTTGCCGCCGCGCAACGCCGTACCGAGATTCGCGGCTGTGACGGCACTCACCAGCGAGCTCAGGCCGCGGATGATGGCGTTGTCCACGATGTCCAGGCTGCCCAGCAGCACGCCGTCAATGAGATGCACGACGCCGTTGGAGGCGTTGATGTCGGCGGTGGTGACGCGCGCGCCGCCAACCGTGACCACGCCGTTGGCCACCGTCACGGGGAGCGTCGTGCCTTCCACCGTGGTGAGCGTCTGGCCGTTCTGCAGCTGGCTGGCGGTGATGCGCCCCGGCACCACGTGGAAGGTGAGCAGCTTGCTGAGGATGGCGCGGTTGCCCGTTTCCAGCAGGCGCTGCACCACGCCGGCGGGGAGCGCGGCGAAGGCGTCATTCACCGGCGCGAACACCGTGAACGGCCCCGTGCCGCTGAGCGTGCCGGTGAGCTCGGCGGCCTGCAGCGCCGTGACCAGCGTGGACAGCTGCGGCGTGGCCGCGGCGGTCTGCGTGATCGTCTGCGCGGGCGCGGCGGGAAGCAGCACGTTGTCGATCACGTGGATCACGCCGTTCTTGGCCACGATGTTGGCGGTCACGACGGTCGCCGCGTTGCGCGGACCGGTGAGGCGCACCGTGCCACCCGTGAGGCCCACCGTGAGGTTCGCGCCCGTGAGCAGCGTGGGCAGCTGCTGGCCATTGGTGAGCTGCGTGGAGAGGGCGCGCGAGCCGATCACATGCAGCTGCAGCACCGGCGTCAGCGCGGCCGCCGTGGTGGGGGCGCCGCCGGGGATGGCGGCGAACGCGGCGTTGGTGGGAGCGAACACCGTGAGGTTCCCGCCACGCAGCGCACCAGCCAGGTTGGCCGTGGTCACGGCGCTCACCAGCGAGCTGAAGCCGCGAATGATGGCGTTGTCCACGATATCGAGGCTGCCCAGCATCACCCCGTCAATCAGATGCACGACGCCATTGGAGGCACTGATGTCGGCGGTCGTCACGCGGGCACCGCCCACCGTGACGACGCCACCGGCGACGGTCACCGGAAGCGTGGTGCCTTCCACCGTGGTCAACGTCTGGCCGTTCTGCAGCTGGCCGGCGGTGATGCGCCCCGGCACCACATGGAACGTCAGCACCTTCGTGAGAATCGCGCGGTTCCCCGACTCGAGCAGGCGCTGCAGCACGTCGGCCGGCAGGGCGCTGAAGGCGGGGTTGATCGGCGCGAAGACCGTGAACGGCCCGGGGCCGTTGAGCGTGGCAGTCAGTTCGGCGGCCTGCAGGGCCGACACGAGCGTTGACAGCTGCGGCGTGGCCGCCGCCGTCTGGACGATCGTCTGGCCCGTGGGAGCCACCGGGGCGTCGTTGTCGTCGCCGCAGGCCGCCAGGGTGGTGGTCAGCGCCGCAAGGGAGAGTGCCACTGCCGCGCGGCGCGACAAAAGCTTCAATGATTGGAGCATGGTGATCATCGACGGGGGATGGTCAAGTCGTGCCGGCGAATCCGGACACGATCACCAGGAGGACACCCCGGCCGCTGCGTATGACTAGTCGGTCCAGTTCCGCGTTGCGGACGCAGGACAGCCAACGGCCTGTTCCCGTCGCGGCGCCCCTGCGCGCCGGAGGTCATCGATTCACAGGCCGATCCTCGCGAGAGTCGCGGAACGTCGTTGCCGTGGTCGGACTCACCGGACGATCAGCTTCTCGCCTGGCAGCGGCGGCGTGAAGCGCGGCAGGCGCCGAGCGCGCGTGCGTTGCTCGAACGCAAACCCGAGGCCAAGGAGCGTGCCCTCGCTGAACGCGGGCCCGAGAAACGACACGCCAACGGGCAACTGATCGGTGGTAAAGCCGGCGGGCACCACGAGTTCGGGGAACCCTGACAGATTGGCGAGGTTGGATCCGCTCGCGGCGCCGCCGCCCGGTGGCTCGGGGGGCGCGCTGATGAGATCGGGGCGGCGCGATCCGGTGGGATACACGATGGCATCAAGGCGTTGCGCGGCGAACAGGCCATCGAGGTGCGCGCGGACCAGCGGCAACGCGTGATCGCGTACCGCGGTGTAGCGGGGATCGCTGAGCGTACCGCTGCCCAGTTCGCGCTTGAAGAGCGACCAGCGCATGGCGTTGGGGCCCGCGCCGTCCGGACGCGGGGCCACGATGCTGTCGGCACGAGCACTCAACTCCGCCAGGGAACGCGGATAGCCCGGCGACAACGTGGCCAGATACGTCGCAATCTGTGAGGCGAACTCGGGGTATCGCACCGCGCTGTAGAAGTCCCCCTTGGCGTCGATGAGCCATCGTGGCAGCCGCACCTCCACGATGGTCGCGCCGGCGGCCCGCATGCGAGCCAGCGCCGCTTCGGTCACCCAGTCCACTTCGGCATCGTGCCCCATGAAGTCACGCGCCACCCCAATGCGCGCTCCCGCCAGCGCGTTGGCCCGCAGATGCCGCACGTAGGCACTGTCAGTCCGGCCACGACTGCGCCAGGTGACCGTGTCGGCGTCATCGACACCCGCGAGCACGTCCAGCGCCACGGCGACATCACTCACATGACGCGCCATGGGCCCGCCGGTGTCGAAGCTGAGTGCCAGCGGGATGATGCCGTCGCGGCTCAACAAACCCAGCGTCGGCTTGAGACCCACGATGCCATTCACCGTGGACGGTCCGCGAATGGAGCCGCCCGTGTCGGTGCCCATGCCCAGCGTCGCGAACGCGGCCGCGATGGAGGCCCCCGTGCCCCCCGACGATCCCGACGGTGTGCGCAGCGGATCGTGCGGATTGCGTGTCTGTCCCCCCAGCGAACTGAACGCGCTGCCGGAGGCGAACTCCGAGAGGTTGGCCTTGGCGAGAATCACGGCCCCCGCGTCGCGCAGCTTCTTCACGAGAAACGCGTCGTCGGGGGGCACCGACCCCTCGAGCAGGATCGACCCACCGGTCGTGGGCAGGTCCCGGGTGTCGTAGTTGTCCTTGAGAATCACCGGAATGCCGTGCAGCAGCGAGCGCTTCCCCGTGGTGCGGCGTTCGGCGTCGAGCGCCCGTGCCTGCGCCAGGGCGTTCCGGTTCAGCGTGAGCACGCTGTTGAGTCGGGGCCCCTGGTCGTCGTAGGCGGCGAGGCGCGCCAGACTGAGCGTCACCAGTCGTTCACTGGTAAGCGTACCGGCGTCCATGGCCGCCGACAGCTGCTGAATGGTGGCGGCATCGAGGTCGACCGACTGTGCCCCCAGCGGCGGCGCAGCGGACAGGCACAGCAGGACGGCGGCAATGGCCAGACCAAAAGCAGCGGGCATGGGACTCGGGTGAGCGGGACGCGAACAGCCGACGCTGCCGTATTGTGGTGCCTGACATCGTCGGGCGTGAGAGGTACCTTCGGGGCGTGTTGCCGCCGCAGTCGGCGTTGCGCTTCCCCTCTCCGGAGT
>Ga0315899_10005084_pt1 | contig 14222 bp, 14 predicted proteins | sample LakEriMetagenome_2_FD_203518 | JGI IMG/M metagenome (GOLD analysis project Ga0315899, IMG submission 203518) | Freshwater fungal communities from buoy surface, Lake Erie, Ohio, United States - Buoy 4 MA112 | ecosystem: Environmental > Aquatic > Freshwater > Lake | place: USA: Lake Erie, Ohio... | reverse complement strand
TGCAAAAGTCTTTTGATGCAACATTAAGATCTTAAATGTCTGCACAAGAAAATATAAGAAATTTTGCAATTATCGCTCATATAGATCACGGTAAATCTACCTTTGCTGATAGGTTAATTCAAAAATGCGGCGGTCTTACCGAACGTGAGATGACAACTCAAGTTCTAGACTCGATGGATTTAGAAAAAGAAAGGGGCATTACTATAAAAGCTCAAACAGTGAGATTAAATTATAAATCAAAAAAAGACGGTAAAAATTACATATTAAATATTATTGATACACCAGGGCATGTTGATTTTAGTTATGAAGTAAACAGATCACTTGCTTCATGCGAAGGATCATTACTCATTGTTGATAGTACCCAAGGTGTAGAAGCTCAAACTTTAGCAAATGTTTATCAGGCTATGGATAATCATCATGAAATTATAACAGTTTTAAATAAAATAGATTTACCAGCATCAGATGTTGATAGAGTAAAAAAACAAATTGAGGATGTTATAGGAATCGACACGTCAGATGCTTTAACAGCATCCGGAAAAACAGGAGAAGGGGTAGACGAAATATTAGAAGCAATAGTTGAAAAGCTTCCTGCTCCAAAAGGAAATAAAGATTTACCTTTAAAAGCATTATTAGTTGATAGTTGGTATGATAGTTATTTAGGAGTAGTTATTTTAGTTAGAGTACTAGATGGTGTAATCAAAAAAGGAATGGAAATCCTCTTGATGTCTACAAATACAAGACATCCTGTTGAAAGAGTTGGTGTATTTACTCCAAAAGTGGAAAATAAGGAATATTTAGGATCTGGAGAAATTGGTTTTATTGTAACAGGTATCAAGGATCTTTCTGATACAAAAATTGGAGATACGATAACTGATTATTCAAACCCTATAAAAGAGCCATTACCAGGATTTAAGCCAAGTAAGCCAGTGGTATTTTGCGGATTATTTCCAGTTGATAGCACAGAATATAATTTATTAAGAGACAGTCTTGCAAAATTAAAACTAAACGACTCTAGTTTTGTTTATGAGCCTGAAAATTCTGCCGCCTTAGGATTAGGTTTTAGATGTGGTTTTTTGGGACTTCTTCATCTTGAAATTATTGTTCAAAGATTAGATCGTGAATATAATCTAAATTTAATTACCACAACGCCGGGTGTTGTCTATAAGATCTACAAACACGATGGTACAGTTATGGATCTTCAAAACCCTGCAAATATGCCAGAACCAAATTTTATTAAATCAATTAATGAACCTTGGATAAATGCAACAATAATTCTTCCAGATGAATATCTGGGTTCAATTATGAAATTATGTGAAGAAAAAAGAGGAAAGCAAAAAAGCTTAAGTTATTCAGGAAATCGGGCAGTGCTATCTTATGAATTACCATTGAATGAAGTTGTTTTTGATTTTTACGATAAGATCAAATCTATTTCTAGCGGTTATGCAAGTTTTGATTATGAATTAAATGACTATAGAGAAGGTGATCTAATTAAATTATCCATATTAGTTAATGAAGAGATGGTAGATGCGTTGTCAATGATTATTCATAAAGATTTTGCTGCAAGACAAGGAAGATTAATGTGCGAAAGATTAAAGGACTTAATACCGAGACATCAATTTCAGATCCCAATTCAAGCTGCAATTGGCGGAAAAGTTATAGCAAGGGAAACAATATCCGGTTATAGAAAAGATGTTATTAGTAGAATTCATGGTGGAGGAGCTAGAGACAGAAAGAAAAAACTTTTAGAAAAGCAAAAAAAAGGAAAAGCAAGAATGAGACAATTTGGAAGCGTTGATATTCCTCAAGAAGCATTTATTGAAGTTCTTAAAATAAATAAAAATGAATAATAAAATCTTAAAAAAAATTATCGGAATATTTGGTTATAAAATAATAGAAAAAAATTTTATAAAAAATCAGAGTATTTTATTTGAAAAATCTAATTTAACAGTTGAAAATATTTTAGATTATTTGCTTAAGGGAAAATATATTAAATCTATAGTTCAAATAGGTGCTAATGATGGAATTTCATATGAGCACATTAATTATTTTATAAGAAAGTATAAGATAAAAAGTTTATTGGTTGAACCTATAAAAAATAATTTTCAACTACTTGTTAAAAATTATAAAAATTTAAATTATGTAAATCTAGAAAATTGTGCAGTGAGTACAAATAATGAAATAAACTATTTATATAAAGTAGACGAAAAGTATTTAAAAAAATACGACCCTAGCGTACGTGCAATACCCTCTTTTGACTATAAACATTTAATTAAACATGGAGTTAAAAAAAAACATATTATTAAAGAAATGATAAATCAGATTTCATTCCTTGATTTATTTAAAAAGCATGGAGTCAATAGTTTTGACTTGCTTTATATAGATACCGAAGGATACGATTGTCATTTAGTAAATAATTTTTTAGACAAAATAAAAATTAGACCAATTATAATATTTGAATGGATCCACGCTCCAAATCTTAATTTAATATCGTGTTTAAATACATTAATTGACAATAGTTATTTTTTATTGCCAGTGAAACATGATTTAATTTGTATTCCAAAAGAAAAAAATATTAAGATTTTGTTAAACTAGTTTTTGCAATGAAGTTAAGATGGGGAATTTTAGGATATGGAAGAATTGCAAAAGTTTTTGAAGAATCTTTTTGTGACAGCGATAATTCAAAATTGTTTGCTATCGCTTCTAATAGTAAAATAATAAAGCCCAAATTAAAAAATAATACTGTTCAAATATACTCGTCGTATGAAAAGTTATTAAAAAATAAAAATATTGATGCCGTTTATATTTCTAATATTAATAATTTACATAAAGATACAATTATAAAAGCAGCTAATTATAAAAAAAATATATTAGTAGAAAAACCTGCATTTTTAAATATTAGTGATTTTAATGAGTGTATAGCATTAATTAAAAAAAATAATATTTTTTTTATGGAGGCAATTATGTATTTGCATCATCCTCAAATTTATAAAATTGCTGAAATTATTCTTAATGGGGAAATTGGAAATATTATTAGTATTAGAGCTAATATTGGATTTAATATTAATAAAACTCTTTTTGGGTTTATTAAAAAAAAAGGAGATGAAAGTGGAAGATTGTTAAATAAAAATCTTGGAGGAGGAGCAATTAATGATCTCGGATGCTACCCTATATCTGCGGTTAATTTTCTTTCAAAGCTTACTAATAATAAAAATTTAGAGATTAAAAATATTAAAGCAAAAAGTCTTTTTGGCAGTACAAATGTAGATGTCGTTTCTTCTGCTTACATTCACTTTAACAATAATTTCTATTCTGAATTTAAAGTAGCAATAGCTAAAAATTATAAAAGTACTCTAGAAATTTTAGGAGAAAAAGGTGTTTTAAAAATTCTTAACCCTTGGACGCCAAATAAAGAATATAAAATAAATATAAAAAAGAATTTTTTTTATAGCAAAACATACAATTTTAATTGCCAAAAGAGCCTTTACTCTTATCAAATTGATGATGTAGTTTCAAATATTAACAAAGGTAACAAAGAGACGATGGGATATGGTATGAAATGGTTGGACACAAAAGTATGCACTAATATTTTAGAAGCGTGGAAAATAGCTGCAAATTATTAAAATGGAGAGATGGCCGAGTGGTTGAAGGCGCCCGCTTGGAAAGCGTGTATACTGTTAAAGGTATCAAGGGTTCGAATCCCTTTCTCTCCGCCAAAATATAATTTTATGAAACAGAGAATTTTTGATTGCGTGAATTATTTTAAGGAAGATCTTCAACTAGAATTAAGATTTAATATTCTTTATGATTATGTTGATGCGTTTATAATTTGTGAAGGAAGGGAGGATCATCAAGGAATAAAGAAAAATATAAATTTTAATATTAAAAAATTTAAAAAGTTTAAAAAAAAAATAATTCATATTATTTGTGAAGATTTTCCAAAAAATATTAATCCATGGCAAAGACAAGCATTCCAAAGAGAATATATATTTAATGGTATAAAGAAAGCTAAAGATGAAGATTATATTATGTATTCAGATCCAGATGAAATTCCAAATCCAAATAAATTAATAAATATTAATTTAAATAAAAAATACGGAATTTTTTTGCAAAAAAATTTTTGTTATAAGTTAAATTTATATAATACTCATGAAACCCCATGGGCTGGTTCACGAATTACAAAAAAAAAATATCTAAAATCTTTTGATTGGTTGAGACAAAAAGTATTAGTTAAAAATTTAAAATATTCTTGGATGAGGTTTGACAAGGAGAGGAATATTGAAATAATCAAGGATGGAGGATGGCATTTTAATAATTTAATGATGCCAAGGGAAATATCTAAAAAGTTAAAAAAATTTGCTCACACAGAATATAGTTCTAAAAAATTTTCTGACATTAAAATAATTAAGAAAAAAATATCTAAATTAGAAGATCTTTTTAATAGAAATCTAAAATATGAAAAAGTTATTATAGATAATACATTTCCAAGTTATATTTTGAGAAATAAGACTAAATATAATAAATGGATACTTAAATGAAATTATTTTATTAGTCAAAAAATTAATAATTATTAAATCTTAAATAGTGTTTATTTAAATTAATTAAAATTTTAAGAAAAATAATTTGTTTTAGATAAATTTTAAAAATAATTAGAAGCAAAATTACTTACAATTATTCAGTGAGTATAATTAAAAATACTAATTGTAATAAGGCCAAAGTACTGATTATATTTAAAATTTTATCATTAGAAAATTTTTATATAAAAAAATTATTACTAAAAAAGTATATCTTTTATGTAAATTAATTAATTTAGATAAATTTATAAATTTTGTTATTTGATTTAATTAATTTAAAAAACAATAATAGAAGTCAAATTATTATCATGTCAAAGAAAAAACTTAGTATAATTTGGTTAGTTATTAGATATGGAATTGAAAAATATTTATTGAAAAATTTTAGTTTTTTTACACCATCCTCAGCAGGACATTATAAAATCTTAGGATTTCATACAGAAAAAAATATAAATTTAATTTTTCCTTTAATATCAAAACTTCTTTTTAATTTAAAATTTAAAGTAAAAATAATTTCTGCTGTAAATTTCTCAAAAATTAATAATTCAAGAAATAAAAGTAAAAATTTAAAAAGTTTTTTTAATAAATATGGCTCCGATAAATCTAGAATTCACAATTATCATTTAATATACGCTTCGTTATTTAAGCATAATAATAAAGTAAAAAATGTTTTAGAGATTGGCCTGGGTACAAGTAATGTAAATTTAATCTCCAATATGGGAAAAAATGGAAAACCTGGTGCTTCAATAAGAGCCTTTAAAGATTTTTTTATAAATGCCAATATTTTTGGAATCGATATCGATAAAAAGATATTATTTAAAGAAAATAGAATTCAAACATTCTATGGGGACCAAACAAATACAAAAGAACTAAATAAAATTTATAAAAAAATAAAAAAAAAATTTGATTTAATAATTGATGATGGGTTACATATTTCATATGCAAATTTATCTGTAATTATATCCAGTTTATGTCATTTGAAAGAAGACGGGTACTTGATAATTGAGGATATCCCATTTAGAAATAAACATATTTGGGAAATCATTAGTTATATTCTAAAAAATAAATATAAAAATTTTCTTGTAAAAACAAATAAATGTTATGTTTTTGTTATAAAAAATCAAATTTCTATTTGAAATAAAAAAATTTATACGAAGTCGTAATATGACAATAACATTTAGACAATAAAAACTATTATAAAATATTATAAGAGTATTAAAAATGCTAAAAAAAAAAATAATCTTACTTTCATTTGCCACACCAGATTTAAAAAAAAGTATTGAAAGATTAAGAATGCAAGCTGTTCAGTCGCAATATTATGATCAAATTAATATCATGGGTCCAAGTGATCTAAATAAAGAGGTCAAAAAAAAAATTAATTTATTATTATATAAAGGAAAGAAAAGGGGTTACTGCTATTGGTTTTGGAAGCCATTATTAATTAAAAATTTTTTAGAAAACATGGATGAAGGAGATATTTTACATTATATGGATGTTGGTTTTCACATAAACAAGACAAACTCAAATAGATTTTATGAATATTTAAAACTATTAAATCAAAATAATAAATGGTTATTAGCATTTCAGTATAAACCATTTGACCATAAAAAATATTCTGAATTTCAGTTTCCAGAAAGAGAAGAATTTAAATATACAAAAGCAGATTTATTTTTTTATTATAAAAGATTAAAAGATAAAAAAATTACACATACTCCCCAATTCTCTGCAGGAAATTTTTTAATTAAAAAAAATAAAAAAGCACTTAAATTTTTGTCTGAATGGTTAGAAATTTTTGAAAAAAGATTTGACTTAATTGACGATACACCTTCAAAAATAAAAAATTTTTCAAATTTTATCGAGAATAGACACGATCAAAGTGTATTTTCCATATTATGTAAGATAAATAATATAAAATCTTTATCTGCGTATGAATTTGATTGGGCAGAAAAAAATAAAAAAAGAAGCTGGGAGCATATTCATAATTTCCCTTTTTTTGCCAAAAGAGATTTAGAGTATAATTTCTTAAAAAGATTCATAAATAGGCAGACAAAGAACTATAAAAGAAAAATTTCTTTTATAAAAAATTTTTTTATATATGAATAAAAAAATTTTAATGTTTTGTGTTACTGATAAAGTTTTAAATTATTTAAGCAAGTTACCTTATAAATTTGCAGGAGTTGGTAATAAAAAATTTCCAAAAAATTATTTATTGTCAAAAAATTCTGATAATATTTTTTATAAAGAAAAATATTATTCCGAATTAACATTTCAATACTGGTTTTGGAAAAATATGTTAGATAAAATTCATAATAATACCTGGATAGGTTTTTGTCAAAAAAGACGATTTTGGTTAAAAAAAGATACAGTTAATTATAAGATAAATGCAATAAATTTAAAAAAAAATATCTTACAATTTATTCCAAAACAATTGAAGGGAAATCAGGCTATAATAGCAGAGCCAATATTTGTAAATAATGTAAAAAAAATAAAACTTATAAAAAGAGGACTAAGATCATTAATAAAAAATCCTAGTATTTTTTTTGATACTAAAAAACAATCTATAAAACTTCATTTTGACATGCATCATGGTTATGGAAATTTCGACAAAGCTATAAATTTAATGAATGATGATGATAGAGAGGAATTCAGAAAATTTGTTAATAATTCAATTTCTTTTAATCCACATATTATGTTTATAGCCAAACCAGATGTAGCAAATAGATGGTTTTCAAGCTTATTTCCGTGGTTATTTAGATGTGAGAAGGTGTTTGGTCTTAATAATTTATCTGGATACGATACAACTAGATTATATGCTTATTTGGCTGAGAGATATTTATCTTTTTGGTTTAAAAAATATACTAGATTTATTGAATGGCCAGTCGCAACGCTACCATTATAATCCATATAAAAATTTATTCCAAATAAAAAAAATATCAAAAGGTTGTGCGATTGATATAATAGCTAAGATTTAGTTATAATAATTAATTTTTTTAAATTTTAGAAATTTAATAAAAGTTTTACAAATATAATCTAAATCTTTAATGCTCATTCCGTGATGACAACCTAGTAAAATTCCATTTTTCATAACATCATTACTTATTACCGCCGAGTCAATTTTTGATTTATACTTTAAATTATTCATAGCAGGTTGTCTTAATATATTTCCTGTAAAAATAGTTCGTGTTTGTATGTGATTTTTTTCAAAAAAAATTTGCATATCTCTTCTGTTAAAATTTTTATTTTCTTTTATTGTTAATGGAAAAGCTAACCATCCAGTTCTTGCGTTTAAATTAGTTACTGGTAAGTTAACAAGATTATTAAATTTTAAAAAAAAATTATTTAAATATTGAAAATTTCTTATTCTTGTATCTATATTTTTTTTAAGTTTTTTTAGTTGTTCAATCCCAAAAGCAGCGGATATTTCGGAGGGAAGAAAATTATACCCCATTTTTAAGAAGATATACTTGCCATCGTATTGTATTCCAGAGACTTTAGCTGAAAATCTTTTTTTTATATCTTCGCTTTCATTAAATATTGAAGATGACCTTCCCCAACCCCTTAATATTTTTGCTTCCTCATAAAGTTTTTTGTTATTAAAACAAATCATTCCTCCAAAACCAGCACCAGTTACTATATGAGACGCATAAAAACTAGTAGTACTAATATCTGAATATTTTCCAAAATTTTTTCCATTGACTGAATAACCTATAGTATCTGCAGAATCCTCTATTACTTTTAAAGAGTATTTTTGAGCAATCTTCATTATTTTTATATAGTTGGGAATATTGCCTAATAAATTCGGTATTATTATTGCTCGGGTTTTTTGGTTTATACTTTTCTCAATTTTTTCAACATTAACTATAAATTTATTAATTTCCACATCAACAAAGTTAGGTATTAATCCAAGCTGATATATTGGCGCAACAGTAGTAGAAAAAGTTAAAGTTGGCGTAATTACTTCACTATTTTTTGCAAGTTTTAAAGATGCAAGTGCTAAAAGGTTTGCAGATGATCCCGAGTTTACCATCAGCGCATATTTTTTACCAAAAACCTTTGCGACTTCTTTTTCAAACTTTTTTACTAAAGGACCATCAATTAGGGTTAATTTTTTATTTTTTAAAACATTATTTACAGCTTTAATTTCTTTATTGTTATATACGGCCAACCCATAATATATTTTTTTATTCATAATGATTTAAATTTATTTTCAAAAAAATCTAAATTTTGTAAATTTTTGTCTTTGTTTGATATAATTTTTTTACCTGCCGGCCAATTTATTCTAATTTTTTTATCATCCCATTTAATTCCACTTTCATATTGTGGTTTATAATAATTAGAAAGTTTATAATAAATTATATTTAGATTTTCATAGCAAAAATAACCATGGGCAAATCCTTCCGGAACATATAAGGCTTTACAATTTTTATCAGATAGAATAATTGAGAAGTATTTTCCAAAAGTCGGACTGTTCTTTCTTAAATCTACAACAACATCAAGTATTTTTCCCTTTAAAACAAATATTAATTTTGCTTGTTTGAATTTATATTGAAAATGTAAACCTCTAATAACATTTTTTTTTGAAGTTACTGAGTATTCAAATAGAAATTTATTAAGATTTATAGTCTTATTATTGAATGTAATTTTAAGAAATCCCCTTTTATCAACAAATTTATTATGTTGAATAATTTTTAGATTTTTGAATTTAGTATTAAATATTTTCATTAAACAGGTTTAATATTTCTTTTTTTGTATTATTATTTTTACTAAAACTAATTTTTTTAAAATTAATTATTTTTTCATTAATTACTTTATTTTTGGTCCAGTTTATTTTAATTTCTTTACTTAGTTTTTGGTTTAAATAATTGATTAAGTCAAATATTTTAAGATTTTTTCTATCTTTAATTACATAAGTGTCTGGCTTTACATCTTTATTAAGAATATTCTCAATAATCTTTATTATATATTTAACATTTACGAGATTAAGAGATAAATTTTTTGGAATATCGACAGTATTCTTTTTATAATAATTTTTTATAATAGTTGGAATTAATTTTTTTCTTTTGTCATGTTTTCCAAAAGTATCACTAATTAATAAGTTGTAAAATTTTATTTTTGTAAACTTATTTTTATAATAATTTAAAATTTTATTAAAAGCCTGTTTAGACGATGCATATAGATTATGAGCGTAGTTTTTTTTATTATTATAGTGCTGCCAAACAGTCCCGAAGTTAATAAATTTTTTTATTTTTTTATTACAAAGCAGATCTATAATCAGTGCCGGGAACAAAATATTTGATTCTATCATTTTTTTAATATCAGAATATTTATGATTTTTTACATAATATGTTGCGGCGTGTATTACGTATTCAATTTTGTAATTTAATAATCTTTTATTTAAATCTTCAATATTCGAAAAAATTATACTCTTAAAATTTTTATTTATTTTATATTCTTTAGCGAATTTAATATTTTTTTTTGACTTTCTTAAGAGTGCAAAGATAAAGTAATTTTTTTTTAAAAAATGATCTAATAAATTTTTACCAATAAAACCAGTTACGCCAGTTATTAATATTTTTTTCATTAATAAATTAAATAATTAATTAAATTAATTTTTTTAAGTATTCTGTGTAACTACAATTTCCATAAAATTTAATTCTTTTAGATATTTCTTTTTTTGTTATCCACTTATTTGATAAGGCTATTTCTTCTAAGCAGGCAATTTTTAATCCTTGCCTTTTTTCTATGCTTTGAATGAATTGAGAAGTATCAAAAAGACTTTCAGGATTTCCAGTGTCAAGCCAAGCGCTTCCTCTGCCCATAAGCTCTACTTTTAATTTTTTTTTTCTTAAATAAGCTTTAATTAAATCAACTATTTCTAACTCATTTCTTGCTGAAGGCTTAAGTTTTTTTGCTAATTCTGAAACATTTTTGTCAAAAAAATATAACCCGGTTATCGCAAGTCGAGATTTTGTTTTTTTTGGCTTTTCCTTAATACTTACTACTTTCTTATTATTAAGTTCAACAACTCCATATTCTTGTGGATTAACTACAGGATAGGCAAAAATTGTGGACCCATCTTTATTTTTTATTACTTCCCTTAATCTTTTAGTAAAACCTTGGCCATAAAAAAAATTATCACCGAGAATTAATGCAACACTTTTACTATCTATAAATTTTTCACCTAAAATAAATGCCTCTGGCAATCCGTTTGGTCTTTCTTGTTCTAAATAAGTAATTTTGATTCCAAAGTCTTCTCCGTTATTAAATATTTTTTTAAAGTTATTTATTTGATGAGTATTTGTAATAATCAAAATATGTCGAATCCCAGCAAGCATTAATATTGATAATGGGTAGAATATCATTGGTTTATCATAGACAGGCAGCAACTGTTTATTTGTAGATTTTGTTAGAGGTCCAAGTCTTGTTCCCATTCCACCTGCTAAAATAATTCCTTTTTCTATCATTTAATCAGTCCTATTCTTTTTCCAAAATTTTTTTTATTAAAAAAAGCTGTACTAAATTTTTCAATATACCATTCTATAGTTTTTGATATTCCAAGATCAAAGCTGTTTTTTGGCTTCCATTTTATAATTTTTTTAATTTTAGAGGAATTAAGAGAATAACAAACATCATGTCCGGGGCGATCTTTAACAAAAATAATTTTGGAAGTACAATGTTGATTATTAATTTTTTTAAATAATGAAATAATTTTTTTAGTAATTTCCAAATTATTTAATTTAATTCCAGATCCAATGTTATATTGCTCTCCTAATCTTCCTTGATCAGAAACTTTTATAAGTGCATCACAATGATCATTTACGTAAATCCACTCTCTTATATTCTTTCCTGTTCCATAAATTGGAATATTATTATTTTTAATTAAATTATAAATTATTGTAGGTATAAGTTTTTCTGGAAATTGAGCAGGCCCATAGTTATTGCAGCAATTAGTAATAATAGCAGGAATTTTATAAGTTCTAATATATGAGTGTATTAACAAATCAGAACTTGCTTTAGATGCCGCATAGGGTGAACTAGGATTATACCGATCTGTTTCGATTGATTTATTACCTGGCTTTATGTCACCATAAACTTCATCTGTAGATATATGAATTAATTTAATTTTTTTATTATTAGTTTTTTTATAATTTTTTAAAGACTCTAAAATAGAATAAACTCCTAAGATATTAGAATTAATAAAGCTTTTTGGATTTTCTATTGATCTATCAACATGAGTTTCAGCTGCAAGATTAAAAATTTTATCAGGTTGGTATTTTTTTAATATATTTATAAATTTGCTTTGTTGATTAATATTTAGTCTGTAAAATTTATAGTTTTTGATGTTTAAGGGTATATTTTTAAAATTAGAAGCGTACGAAACTTTATCTATATTTATTATAAAATAATTATTTTTTGCTAAAGCTCTAATTAGATTACTACCAATAAATCCTAATCCACCAGTAATAACAGCAGTTTTCATATAAATTTTTTTTAATTTACTATTTTATATATATTAACGCTTTATATTAATTTTATGAATAAATTTAAAAAAAATATAACTTTTATTATAGTTACATATCGTAGCCAGAATGTAATTCATAGGTGTATTAAATCAATAGATTCTAAGATTAAAATTATCGTTATAGAAAATTCTAATAATTTTTTTATAAAAAAAGAATTGGAGAAAAAATATTCAAATGTTAAAGTAATAATTTCTGGAAAAAACCTTGGTTATGGAAGAGGAAATAATTTAGGTTTGCAAAATGTTAAAACTAGGTATGCATTTATTATCAATCCAGATGCCTATTTAGATAAAAATACTCTTCCTGAGATAAAAAAAGTAATTTATTTATTAAATGATGATTTTTCTATTTTGGCACCAAATTTAAAAACAAACTTTGGCTACTTTTTAAAAAAACACAAAAATAAAATAGTAAATAAATATTTTTTTCAAGTAGATTACGTGGAAGGATTTGCGATGCTTTTAAATTTAAAAAAAATAAAATTTAATAATTTTTTTGATAAAAAGATATTTTTATTTCTTGAAGAAGTAGATTTGTGTAAAAGAATAATAGACTCTAACGGAAAGATTTACATTGTAAACAATGCTAAAGTTTATCACTCAGCAAAAAAAGGATCAGGAAATGATTTGGAAATTAATCTATGTAGAAATTGGCATTGGATGTGGTCTTTGTTTTATTATAATTTAAAGCATTTTGGTTTATTCAAGGCTTATTGTGTAACTTTAAATAAGTTAACTTCTTCCTTATTTAGTTTTATTTTGGCTACATTATTTTTTAATTATAAAAAAAAAAAAATAAATTTTTACAGAATTTTAGGACTTATAAATGCCTATCAAGGCAAACCTTCCTGGTTAAGACCTTTTAAAAAAAAATAATTTTATGTGATTTCATAAAATTTTTTTAATAAACTTATAATTCTTTGATCTGATGCCATTGTTGGATTAATTTTATTTGTGGCATAAGCCACTCCTATTCCTAAAACTGGATCAGCAAACCCTAAAGATCCACCCCAACCATTGTGACCAAAAGACTCTTTATTTTTCCCAAATAACCATCCACCTCGAAGTATTAAACCAATCTCAGACCATCTAATGGGCATCATTAAGGATTTATCAATTCTACTATCACACTCAGTAAGACATTTGTTAATTGAGGACTTTGATAATAGGACATTTTTTTCTTTAATTAAGTCATTTACAAAAACATCATAAATTTTTGCAATTGATCTTGCGTTTCCATGTCCATTCATTGAAGGAACTTCTGCAATCTGCCAATCCTGCTTGTTGTAAAAATTTATTTCATGTTCAGGGTTATTAAATGCATTAAATTCAGATAATATTTTATTTTCAATCTTATTTTCATAAAGAGTAGCAATATTTGGTAGCTGGTCTTTTGGCGTCCCGATAAAAAACTCTACTTTAAGTTTCTTAGAAAGCAATTCAGAAACTAATTCACCTATACTTTTTTTTGTTGTTTTTTTTATAATTTCGCCAATTAAAAAACCATGTGTTTTTGCATGATAATATGTTTGTTTACCGCATGGATGATCTGGATCCTGATTTTCTATAATATTTATTATTTTATCCCAATCCAAAAGATCTTGTTTTGTGATTTTTTTTTTAAATCTATAGAGACCAGATTGATGAGATAAAATATGCTTTAGTTTGATTTCTCTTTTATTACTTTGTTTGAAGGCATCCCAATAATAAGAAACAAATTGTTCTGAATTTAAAATATTTTGATCAATTAGAATGGAAGTAACTATTTCGTAAATACCTTTTGTAGCAGAAAATACATTTACAATAGTGTTTTCCTCCCAATTTTTATTATTTTTATTTTTAAAGCCATTCCATAAATCTATTAGCGGTTTTCCTTCTTTATAGATTGCAAATGAAGCTCCAATTTCTTCTTGTTCTAAGAAATAATTTTCAAATATTTTTTTTACGGGAATATATTTTTCTTCGCAATAACCACTTATCATTATTAAAATGATAAATTGAAAGCAAAGTTTTTACCAAGACTGAGTTTTAAATCTTGACAAAATCTTGCAGCCTCCGCTCCATCAATTATTCTATGATCATAAGAAAGCGAAACAGGCATCATTGCTCTTGCAATGAATTTTCCATCAATA
>Ga0315899_10005083_pt1 | contig 14222 bp, 8 predicted proteins | sample LakEriMetagenome_2_FD_203518 | JGI IMG/M metagenome (GOLD analysis project Ga0315899, IMG submission 203518) | Freshwater fungal communities from buoy surface, Lake Erie, Ohio, United States - Buoy 4 MA112 | ecosystem: Environmental > Aquatic > Freshwater > Lake | place: USA: Lake Erie, Ohio... | reverse complement strand
TGCTTCGCAGGGCGCCCGATTTCCTTTGCGGTTGGGAGATCGGCGGCGGCGCGCAGCGCACGCCGCCGAGTGGTTCTTCCGCTTCCCTGCCGTCTGCGGACTATCGTTCCTGCCGTCTGCCGTCTGCGGGTGAATCAGTTGGCCGACGTACCCGGCTTCTGCCCCTGGAGCCAGTAGCCGAACCACTGCCGGAGTCGCCCCAGCCGGTCCACCAGCAGCCACGGTTCACCCGTGCGGCTCAGGTCGTGATTGGAGCGAGGATACCGCACCAGTTCCACTGGCACGCCCTGCTTCTTGAGCGACATGAACCACATCTCCGCGCTCCCCATGGGCGTGCGGTGGTCCTCCTCGCTCTGCACGATGAGCATGGGCGTCTTCACCTTCTGCACGTAGCGGATGGGCGAGAGCGTGTCGTACAGCGCCTGGTTGTCCCATGGCTTGCCGTAGAATTCGAACTCGGTGAGCCCCTGCGCGTCGCTGGAGCCGTACCAGTACGTCCAGTCAGTGATCGTGCGGTCGGTCTGGATGGCCGCGAACCGATTGGTCTTGGTGGCCATCCAGGTGGTCATGAACCCACCGTACGACCCCCCGGTGGCGCCGAGCTTCGTGGCGTCCACGTCGGGCCGGGCGGCCACGATGTCCACGGCCTTCATGAGGTCCTCGTAGTCTTCCATGCCCCAACGGCCGCGCGTGCTGTACGTGAAGTCGGCGCCGTAGCCGCTCGAACCACGCGGGTTGGTGAACAGCACGAACATCCCCTGCGCGGCGAGGTTCTGGAACTCGTCGAACCACCCTTCGCCGTAGGCGGAGTGCGGGCCGCCGTGGATGTAGATCACCATGGGATACTTCTTCCCTGCCTCGTATCCGTAGGGCTTCATGAGCCAGCCTTCGATCTCCACGTTGCCCACGCTCTTGTAGGTGAAGCGCTCGGCGTCGCTCCACACCACGTCGGCGTTCACGGCGTCATTGAAGCCGGTGAGCTTGCGCTCGCCCGTGCCGTCGGCATTGGCGACGAACAGCTCCGTGGGCTTCGTCATGCTCGTTGCCACGAACGCGAGCACCTTGCCGGCGGCATCGTAGCTCGTGCCGCGGATCTGCCGGCGACCGCCCACGAGTTCCTTCGGCGCGCCCTTGCCGGTGAGGTCGGCGCGCAGGACCGCCGAGCGCCCGCCGATGTCGGCGGTGAACTGGATGCCCGTGCGCAGCCAGTCCATGCCACTCGGCTCGAACTGCCAGTCGCCCAGCAGGTTGCGCGGCGAGCCACCGTTCACATCGACGACGAAGATGCGCGCACTCTTCGTGCGGCCGGGGCGGCCAATGAAGGCCAACTGCTTGCCGTCGGGAGACCACGTCAGGTCCGACTCCGCCCCCATCCAGTCGGCCACCTTGCGCGGCGCCCCCCCGTCCACGCTCAGCAGGTAGATGTCGGCATCGTTGCGTTCGGCCTCGTCACGCACCTTGTCGTAGGGCAGCCTGGCCAGCGAGTCACGCTCGAGCTCCACCACGCTGTCCGGCCGCAGGCGCGCATCGGCCACGAACGCCACCCACTTGCCGTCGGGGCTCACCACCGGGCTTCGGTGTGAATACGCCACATTCGTGATCTGCTTCTTTGCGGTGTCGCCCACGGTCTGCTTGAAGAGCTGCTGCGGACGCCACGTGCGCGCCACACGGCGGCCAGGCACGAAGCCGGTGGCGTTGTTCTTGTAGGCCATGTCCACCACGTGGCGGCCGTCGAAGCGCGTCGGCACGGCGGGGCGCGTGATGGCATCGAACGGCGGGCGCGCCATGGGCTGCTGCTGCGCGAATGGGTCGCCGGCAGGCACCTGCGGCGCCGGCGTGGCCGCCTCGGCGAACACGGCGAACGCGCCGTTGGCCGGCATGGTACCGCTGGTGGGGTAGCTGGGCACCTGAATGGCCTCCCCGCTGGGCTGGTCGAGCCGGATGGCCCACGTGTTGCCGGTGCCGCCGCTGCGCGACGACGTGAAGAACAGGTACGTGCCGTCCGGGCTCCAGCGCGGGTTGCTGCTTTCGGTGCCGGGCGAGGTCCAGCGCTGCGGCTCCCCGCCGGCGGTGTTCACCACCCACACTTCGCTGTGACGGCGGTTCTCGTTCTCGACGGCCTTGGTGACCGTCATGGCGATCCGTTTACCGTCGGGGGACACGGCGGGCGCACCGACGTTCACCACGCGGTACCAGTCGCCGAGCATCATGGCGCGCGGCCCCTTGGGCAGGGGCGTGGTGGTCGCCGCGGCGCCGCCGCGCGGAGTGGTCTGGGCCGTCAGCGCGGCCGGGAGGAGGAGCAGTTGAGGGGCGAGCGCGAGGGCGACGGCGCTGCGCCAGGGGCGGAGTTGGCGTCCGGTAGGCATGGCTGTAGGGAAGGAAGCCGAACAGTGGGAGGCCTCCTATCTTCGCCCGTTTGCCGTCGTGACGACACCCCTGCCCGGTACGCGGCGCCTGCTCCGCCGTAGCGCCATGCCTCCCCGACACGGTTGAGGTTCCCCGGTCAACTCCCCAGCCCATCAGCATTTGTGCGACAGATCACAAAGGGCAGGAATGTGACATCGGGGCCGCTTCACTATTGCCCTTCCGTGTGATCCGTCGTAGGATGTTCGGCATCGCGGAGGAGCGGCCGCGTAACCGACCCGAAATTTCGTCCCCGGCAGCCAGCCGGTGTGCCGATTCGCAGGGGCGGCGCAGCAAATCGGTGGTAGTTCACGCCCGATGTTCCACACTTACTCGAGGAGGTGATCATTTGTCTAGTTCCTGTCCCTTTGCCGGCTCGTCCTGGGCAGCGGATCTCCTGATCGGCGCCCGGTAACACGGGTTCTTCCGGTTCAGGGTCTCCTCGAGCCGGCAGGGAAATCATGAAGGGCCGTCCCGTTTTCGAACGGGCGGCCCTTCGTCGTTGCGGGGTAACCGGAGGCGCGGAGGTGGGGAGGCGCGGAGGTGGGGAGGCGCAGAGTTGGGGAGGCACACAGCAGGCCCCTCTCCCCCGTCAGCGCCTGATCGTTCCCAACGCCCCGTCGAGCTGGCGCACGAGCGCGGCGGCAAACTCCACGCTGCGGCGATAGAAGGCCGGATCCACCTTGTCGACATCGTCGCCCGGCTTGTGATAATCGGGGTGATCCTCGACCCCCAGATACAGAAAGGGGATCCCCTTGGCGTGGAAGGCGCCGTGGTCCGACGACCCCGTCCAGTCATCGCCCGGCTTGAGATCCCTGGTGTCGTGCCCGAAACGTACGGTGACCTTGGAGGCCGCCGCCGCCGCCTCGGCCAGCGGCTTGAGAAACGGATAATGCGAGGTACCGGCGACCCAGAGCGCACCGGCATCCTGACGCGCCACCATGTCGAGGTTGATGTTCGCCGCGATGCTCTCCAGCGGAATGGGCGGTGCGCTCACGAAGGCGCGGGCGCCCTGCAGCCCCATTTCCTCGGCATCGAAGAACACCAGCACGACGTCATGCTGCGGGGGCGTGCGCATGAGCCGTTCCGCCACCGTGAGCAGCGCCACACAGCCACTCGCGTCGTCGTCGGCCCCGTTGAAGATCTCCCCGTTGCGCACGCCGAGGTGATCGTAGTGCGCGCTGAGTACCAGGGCGCGCCCCGAGCCGGAGCGTCCGGGAATGCGGGCCACGAGGTTCACGCCGGCCATGCTGTCGGCCGCGGCGGCGCCACGGGCGCGAAAGCGGAAGGGGTGTTCGAAGCTTGCCCCAACGGGACGCACCCCGATGGCGGTGAGCTGCTGCACGAGGTACGCGCGCGCCCTGGCGCTGCCGGGCGTACCGGTGCGGCGCCCCTCCATACTGTCGGCCGCCAGAACGGACAGGCGGTGCATGATGGCAGACGTGACGGAATCGCTGGGCGGCGGGAAGGGCTGCCCGGCGAGTGGCGCCGGGGCGAGTGGCGCGGCAGCGAGGGCGGCTGCCAGCAGGAAGGAACAGGACGCGCGGAACGACACGGCAACGGGGGTGGGATGGTGAGGGCGCGGGGTCATTGAATCCATACCCCACTTTGCCCCGTGAGTCGCGCCCGCACCACAATGCCGGTGGGCGTGGTACTCACGGTCATGATCTGCACGTCGCGCACACTGCTGCCCATGACCACACCCGGGGCGAGCGTGCCATTCAGTTTGGTGAGCAACTCCGCACGCGCCGAATCGAGCTGCGCCCCCAGGGGCACCCGGCCACCGCCGGTGGCGCGCCGTACGGCAAAGGCCACAAGCGGCGCGGCCAGGGTGGCCTTCACGCGCGACAGTGCTCCACGGCTCTGCAGCGTCCAGTCCAGATCATCGAGACGCAGCTCGCGCGTGGCGGCATCCCATCGAGGTCGCGAGACGAGTCCGAGACGGCCGCGCAACGCGCCCGACACCGCGAGGTCCACGAGCACGGTATCGCCCTGACCGCGCACGAACACACTGTCCACCCGCACACTCTCGTTGCGGGTATCCTCGGTGAGCAAGACCGTGGCCCGGCGCGCCAGCTCCGCGAAGGGCAATTCCACGGTCACCGGAACAGAGAACTCCGCCGGCGCCGTGCCGAGTGCCAGAGGCGGGAGCGGACGCGCGCGCACCATGGGCTTGCCACCGGCCACCACGCGCGGACGTGCGTACAGGACCAACGTGGTGGTGATGTTCAGGTCCGCCCCCATGAACGGGGTGACCCGCACCGCTTCGGGCTCGAGTTGCAGCCAGAGACTGGATGCCGTGTCGAGCGCGGTGGGCTCGAGAAAGCTGCGCCAGAGCGAGTCTGCCAGCGGCCGGAAATCGGCCACGAGCGGAATGGTACTGTCAGCCTGAGCGGCAAAGACACTCAGCTGTCGATCGACGATTCCCTGCAGCGTGTTCGACGCGTCCACACCGAACGCCGTGACCAGACACGGATCCTGCAGCGTGGCCGCGAGCCGGCTGTCCTGCGCGCCAATGCGCCAGTCACGTCGCCAGTAGAGTGCCGTACTCATGGACAGGGTGGCGCGGCGCATCGCTTCCGGCGCGTACCCGCAGCTGGCCACGCGCGCCCCGCCCATCACGCCGAGGCGCGCGCGAAACGCCAGATCGGTGTCGATGAGCAGCCGGTTGCCATTGCCACGGACGCGCAGGGGCTCCCGCCGGTACACGTACTGATGACACACCAACCCGCCGGCGTTGGCGCAGCGCGCGGCGGTGAGTGAGTCGCGCGCCGGAAAGAGCGAGTCGAGCGATGGCACGAGCGCCCGCAACACGTACGTGACCTTTACCGGCACCACCGCCAGTTCCCCGCCCCCCGCGGCCCCCGCCGAGGGAGCGGGAGCGGGCACCGTGCGCACGGCGACAGGGCTGGCCGGGAGTGATTGCGGTGAGGCGGCGCCGGAGGGCGGCGCAGCGGCGCGTGCGCAGGCGCCCGCGAGCACGAGCGAGGCCAACGCCAGACAGCGTGTGCGATTGCCGCGCCGGCTCATGGGCACTGCCACCGCACGGCGTCACGCGATTGGGACACGGCGAGGGCTACCAGCGCCGTTCCGCCCCGGTCCAGTCGAGAAACGCCCCCGTCCGATCGAGCGGGAGGCGATCGACCTGCATGAGCAGCCCGAGCGCGGCATCGTTGATGGGCACCTTGAAGGCCGGACCATCGGGAGTCGTGGCGTAGTTGCCCGGGTTGCCGATCAGCACGGCGATGCGCTCCTCGGCCAGGTCGTGGGCGAGTGTGCGCATGTACATGTGCAACGCCGCCGCGCTGGTGCACGTGGCGTAGTCGGCCCCTTGCGACTTGCCCTCGAGGGAGCCCAGCCAGGTGCTCACGGCGAGCACGCGCGCGCGGTCGCCGCGCGCCAGCCAGGGCAGCAGCGTGCGCACCAGCAGCAGCGGCGCCACGGCATGACGGCGCAGATGCTCGGTGAGTCCGCTGCCGGTGAGCGTCTGCAGATGCTCATCGCGCTCGGTGCTGGCGAGCGTCTCGTGCGGCCCGGGTTCCGCCGGGCCGATGACCACGAGGTCCAGCGAATCGGTCAGTCCCTCCAGCACCGGCACCACATCGGCCACGCTCGACGCGTCGGCCGGATCGAGTGGCAGCAGTTCCAGCCCGCCAAACTCCGCACGCAGGTCGGCCAGAATGGGGACGCGCGCGGGATTGCGGCAGCAGGCATATACGCGATCGCCGCGAATGAGACTCTGGCGCACGAACTCGACGCCCAGTGGCCGCGAGGCACCGGTCACGAGCGTGCGGCGCGGACTGGCCGCGTTCATGCCCCCTCCCGGGTGCGACGGGCGAGGACATCGGCCACGGCCCGCACCGAGACTTCGATCTCCACGGGCCGGTTGGCGTGGGCGAAATCGTCGCGCTGCTGATGCAGCTCCACGAGCATGCCGGGATCCTTGAGGACGTGTCCGGTGAGCACCGCCACCACGCGATCGCCCGAGCGGATCACCCCGCTGCGGACCAGCTGTCGGACGCCGGCCACACTGGCGGCACTGGCCGGTTCACACCCGACGCCGGCCGCATCCACCTGCACCTTGGCGTCGATGATCTCCTCGTCGGTCACGCTGAGCACGAGGCCATCGGTATCGCGAATGGCCCGCACGGCCCGATCCCAGCTGGCCGGATCGCCAATGCGAATGGCGGTGGCGATGGTCTCGGCCTGCACGCGGAGGCGCTCCCGGAAGCTGTCGCGAAACGCCGTGGCAAAGGGCGCCGCGCCGGCGGCCTGCACGCTTACCAGACGCGGCATCCGGTGGATGAGTCCCAGCGCATGCGCTTCGCGCAGCGCCTTGCCGAAGGCCGCCGTGTTGCCAAGGTTGCCGGCGGGGAGCACAAGGAAGTCGGGGACGTGCCAGTCCATCTGCTGCAGCAACTCCAGCACGATGGTCTTCTGCCCCTCCACCCGCCACGGATTGATGGAGTTCAGGAGGTAGATGCCCAACTCGCGCGACGCATCCTGCACGAGACGCAGGCAGTCGTCGAAGTCCCCGCGCACCAGCAGGGTAGTGGCGCCGTAGGCGAGCGTCTGCGCCATCTTGCCGAGAGCCACCTTGCCGGCCGGTACGAACACCAACCCGGGAATCCCGGCCTGGGCCGCGTAGCTCGCCAGCGAGGCGCTCGTGTTGCCCGTACTGGCACACGCCACGGCCGTGGCCCCCGTGCGCACGGCCTGCGTGGTGCCCACGGTCATGCCGCGATCCTTGAACGAGCCGGTGGGATTGTACCCCTCGTGCTTGAGCAGCAGGCCATCACATCCGGCCCAGGCGCTCACGCGCGCCCGGGAGAGCAGCGGCGTATTGCCTTCGGGATGGCTGGTGATGGCCGCACCGGCCGCGGGCATGACCACCTGCTCGAAGCGCCAGACCCCGGAGGGGTGTCCCGACGGGCGCGCACAGCAGTGCTGCGCGAAGGCATGCTGCAAGGCCGCCGGTGCGGCGGGCGCGCCCATGCTGTCCAGCGGCGCCCGATGAATGATGGCAAGCAGGCCGCCGCAGTGCGGACAGGCGGGACTGGCGTCGAGTTCGTGCCAGTCGGCCCCGCACGCGTCGCAGCGCTGCACGCTGTGCTGCCCGGGCGCTTCGTGCGCGCCCAGAAAGATCGAGTCGTTCGCCGCCATCGTCAGGCCGGGGTAAGCTGGAGGATGTCGTTGAGCACCCCGGCGGCGGTCACCGCAGGACCTGCCCCGGGGCCGGTGATCACGAGGGGATGCTCGCGATAACGCATCGTGGTGAACACGATCTGATTGTCGGTGCCGCGCAGTCCGGCCAGCGGATGTGACGGGGGGACCGCCTGCAACCCCACCTGCACCCTGGTGCGTGTTGCCCGCAGCACGTAGCGGAGCACACGCCCCTGCCGCGTGGCCGCGGCCTGCCGCGCGGCCCACGCCGCGTCCTGATCAGCCAGCGTGGCCTTGAAGCGGGCCACCGGCATGGCGCGGAAGGCCTCGGGCACGAGGCTCTCCACGGTGACATCGGACAGATCACCGGCAAAACCGATGAGCCTCGCGAGAATGAGCGCCTTGCGCGCCACGTCCATGCCGCTCAGGTCGTCGCGCGGATCGGGTTCGGTGTAGCCGCGGGCCATGGCGTCGCGCAGCGCCTCGCTGAAGGGGCGCCCCTTGCCAATCTCCGTGAGCAGGAAGCCAAGGGTGCCGCTGGTGCACCCTTCGATGCGCAGCACCTTGTCGCCGGTCTCCACGAGCTTGGCGTAGCTGTCCATGACGGGCAGCCCGGCGCCCACGGTGGTTTCGTGCAGGATGCGGGCACCGTGCTGGGTGGCCAGCGCCCGCAGCGCCTCCACCTCCACGCGGGATGCGGAGAGCGGCTTCTTGTTGGCCAGCACCACGTCCCATTCGGCCGTGATGGCCTTCCGGATGGCCGGTAACGTCTGATCGGCGGTCAGGTCCACCAGCACGGGACGCGACAGCGCGTGCCGCGCAATCTGCGACACCGCCTCGGGGGCGGTGGCCTTGGTGGCGCCGGGGATGGCCATGAGCGATGCCCCCTGTTCCTTCAGCGTCACCGCGTTGAGCAGCTGCCTGGCCGAGAGGCCATCGGCGTTGAAGAGGTACCCGCTGCGATCGATGAGTCCCACAATGGTGGGCTTCACGCGACGGCGCGTGCGCGGCAGGATGCGCAGCAGCTCGCGACCGATCTGTCCGACTCCCAGCAGCACCACATCGAGGCGATCGTCATGGCGTACGCCGCCGCCGCCAATCTTGTCGAGCTGGAACTCGTCGTGCACCGCGCGCGCCGCCTGTTCGGCGTCCTTTTCGGTGATGACGACGGAGATGTTGAGCTCACTCGACCCCTGGGCAATGGCCACGATGTTCACACGGGCACCGGAGAGCGACGAGAACATGCGCGAGGCAATGCCCGGTGAGCCCGCCATGCCAAGGCCGACGACGGCCAGCGTGGCCATTCCGCCCTGCACCTCCACGCCCTCGAGTTCGCGACGCGCCACTTCGAGCGCGAAGGCGTCCTCCAGTGCGGTGCGGGCCTGCGCCCCACGTTCTGCCGGCACGCACAACGAGATGCTGTGCTCGGAGCTGGCCTGCGTAATGAGGGTCACGCTGATGCCCGCCTGCTGGAGCGCCGCGAAGGTGCGCGCCGCAATACCCGGCACGCCGAGCATGCCGTTGCCGGTGACGGTTACGAGGGCCTGGCCGCGCACGATGCTGAGCGCCTTCACCGGATAGCGCTGCAACGTGTGCCGCGTGCTGATTTCGGTGCCGGGGGCGTCCGGCTCGGCAAACGGGCGCACGAACACCGGCACCTGAATGCGCGCCAGCGGAATGAGGGCGCGCGGGTGCAGCACCTTGGCGCCGTAGTAGGCCAGCTCGGCCGCCTCACGCACGTTGAGCTGCGGCACGATACGGGCACTCGGTACGAGGCGCGGGTCGGTAGTCATCAGCCCGGGCACATCCTTCCAGAGCGTGATGCGCTGTGCCTTGAGGGCCCGCCCGAGGACGGTGGCCGTGAGGTCGCTGCCCCCGCGCCCCAGCGTGACGAGGGCGCCGTCGGGACTCGCCCCCACGAAGCCCGGCACCACGGGCATGACGCGCCGGCGCAGCAGCGGGGCCAGGCGGTCGCGCACCCGCCGGTCGGTTGCGGCCAGATCGGGGAAGGCGTTGCCGAAGACGCCGTCGGTGACGATGAGCTCCGCCGCCTCGACATACTGGGCCTTGGCGCGTCGGGCCTGCATCCCGGCCACCACCAGCCGTGCGGACAGCTGCTCCCCCCGCGCCACGAGAAAGTCCCGGGTGCGCGGGGTAAGCTCGCGCAGGCTGGCGACGCCGTGCGCGAGGGTCCGCAGCTCGGCGAACGCCTCCTCCAGCTCCTTCACCAGCGCGGCGCGGGCGCGCCGGGTGGGAATGATGCCCTCCGCCACGGCGACATGCCGGGCCTCGAGACGGTCCACCGCAGCATCGGCTGCCCGGAAGTCGCCGGTACGGGCAGACTCGGCCATGGCCAGCAGGGCGTCCGTTACCCCCGCCAGCGCCGACACGACGGTGACCACGGGGGAGGGGCGCGGCGTCAGAATAAGGTCGATGGCGTGCCGGACCGCAGCGGCATCGGCCAGCGACGCCCCGCCGAACTTGAAGACATCGACAGCCTTTCTCCGGCCGGAGGAGGCGACACGAGACGAACGGGAGGGAGGCGCGGGGCGTGCTGGCATGGGCTCGGAGAAGACGGGATGCCCTGTGTCACGGGTTCGTTCCGACACTAGCCGCGCCCGGTGTGCCTGTCCACACCCTGCGTACAGGGCATACTATTCCGGTGCAGGGGTGCTAAACTGCACAGGCCCCGTTTTCAGAAACAAAGACTACCGCTCATGACACTCCTCGTCGACGCGCCCCAGATTCCCTTCGTGCAGACACCGGGCACCCTCCCCGGTCGCCTTGCCGGCCTGGCCCAGCTCGCTCAGAACCTCGCCTGGAGCTGGAACCGCGACGCCCGCTCGCTGTTCAAGTCCATCGACGAGTCGCTGTGGAACCGGACCCGCCACAATCCGATCCGGCTGCTGCAGCTGGTCCAGCCCGGCCGATTGGACGAGCTCGCGACCGACCCGGTGTTCTGCGCCCGCTACGACCGCGCCATGCAGTGGCTGGCGGCCGAGCGTTCGGACGAGCACACGTGGTACGCCCGAACGTTCCCCGAACTCCGGGGCAGGCCGGTGGCGTACTTCTGTGCCGAATTCGGTATCCACAATTCGGTCCCCATCTATTCCGGTGGGTTGGGGGTGCTGGCCGGCGACCACCTCAAGACGGCGTCGGATCTTGGCGTCCCGCTCGTGGCCGTGGGCATTCTCTACCGCAACGGGTACTTCGACCAGCGCATCCGGGTGGATGGCTGGCAGGAGGACAGCGACGCGCGCATCGAGTTCGACGGGGTGCCGCTGGTACCGCTCCCCGGCCGCGACGGCGCGCGCCACCTGGTCACCGTCAACACGTTCGGACGCGACATTCACATTCGCGTGTGGAAGATGCAGGTGGGACGCGTGCCGGTGTACCTGCTCGATTCAGACCTCGAGGTGAATCATCCCGAGGACCGGCCCCTGCTCTCCAAGCTGTATTCCGGAGGACCGGCCATGCGCCTCCGTCAGGAATGGCTGCTGGGGGTGGGCGGCGTGCGCGCGCTCCGTGCCCTGGGCATCGACCCGGCGGCGTGGCACGCCAACGAAGGCCATGCAGCCTTCATGATGGTCGAGCGCGTGCGTGAGCTGTGTGCGGGTGGCACGGCGTACCGGGAGGCGGTCAAGCAGGTGCGCAATGCGAGCGTGTTCACCACGCACACCCCGGTGCCGGCGGGGCACGACCACTTCTCGGTGGACGAAGTGCGGCAGTGCGCCAACGAGTATTGGACCGAGATGGGGATCGACGCCGAGACGTTCCTGCGCATCGGCTTCCACCCGGAATCCGGATCGGGCGTGTACCACATGACGGCGGCGAGCGTGCGGCTGTCGCGGCGGGTCAACGCGGTGTCGCGCCGTCACGGGATCGTGACGCGCGAGATGAGCCGCTCGCTTTGGCCCAACCGCGACACGGAGTCGATTCCCGTGGGGCACGTGACCAACGGTGTGCACCTGGCCACGTGGATGGCGACCCCGATCATGAAGATGCTCGATGAGCATCTCGGGCCGGCGTGGGGACACAGCAACGATCCGGCGCTGTGGGAGCAGGTGCTCACGCTCGACGACGAAACGCTCTGGTATACGCACTCGCGCCTCAAGAACACGCTGATGCGCATGGTGCGGGAAGAGGCGCGGCGAGCCTTTGCAGCGCGGCAGATGGAAACCACGCAGCTCGTGGGCGCCGGCACGCTGCTCGACCCCAACACGCTCACCATCGGCTTTGCGCGGCGCTTCGCCACGTACAAGCGCGCCAACCTCATCTTCCGTGACGTCGAGCGACTGCGGCGCCTCGTGACCAATACGCAGCGGCCGGTGCAGATCGTCTTCGCCGGCAAGGCGCACCCGGCCGACACTCCGGGCAAGCAGGTGCTGCAGAACGTGTACCAGTTCACGCGTGACCCGCAGTTCGAGGGGCGTGTGGCGTTCGTGGAGGATTACGGCATGCACCTGGCCCACCTGCTGGTGCAGGGCGTGGACCTGTGGATGAACCTGCCGCGGGTGCCGCTCGAGGCGTCGGGAACCAGCGGCATGAAGGCCGCGCTCAACGGCGTGCCGCAGCTCTCCACCGTGGACGGCTGGTGGGAGGAGGGCTTCGAGGGGAACAACGGCTGGGCCATCGAGCCCGACGTGGACGACGACAGCGGCATGAACACGGCCAATCGTCTCTACGAACTGCTCGAACAGGACGTGGTCCCGCGCTTTTACGATCGCGACAAGAACGAGCTGCCCCGGCGTTGGCTCACGATGATGAAGCACGCCATTCGTGTGGGCGGCCAGCAGTTCACGGCGCGGCGCATGGTGGAGCAGTACGCGCGCGCCTACTACGCCCCCGCCATCCTTGGGGATTCCCTCCCCGACGATCCGCCACTCGCCTGACCCGGCGTCGTGACGACCGAGACCGTGGCCTGATGTGCGTTCCCGCGTCGATTCACCACCAGTTCCGGGAATCGGCGCGGGATTCTGCTAGAATAGATCGATGACCTCCCCCATGAAGCCCACGCCCAGTTGGGGCTCGCCACTGGTGCGCGCTCCGGAATCGGGAGCGCCCACCATCGTGCACCTCACGGCGGAGTACAGCCCCTTCGCCCGCTCCGGCGGCCTGGCCGAGGCGGTCATGGGACTGGCCAATGTCCAGGTGCAGGGCGGCGCGAATGTCGTGGTCTTCCTGCCGCTCTACCGCACCGTGCGCGATTTCGCGCCCGATCTCGCGCCGCTTGGCCGCCCCCTTGCCGTCGACCTCGGCTTCCGCCGCGAGGAGGTGCGCTTCTTCCGCGAGGTCCACGCGCCCAAGGGGCCCAAGGTGGTGTTCGTCGACATTCCGTCCGCCTTCTCGCGGAGCGGATTGTACGGCGAAGGCGGACGCGACTACGCCGACAATGCCCGCCGCTTCGCGCTCTACTCGCGCGCGGTGCTCGACGCCATTCCCCGGCTCGTTGCGGGACCCGTGCTCGTGCACGCGCACGACTGGCACGCCTCGCTCGCCCTGCTCTACCTGCGCCACTATGCGGAGTTGCGGGAGCGATTTGCCGGCACGCCCACGGTGCTCACCGTGCACAACGGCGGCTATCAGGGGCACTTCCCCCCGACTGCGCTCAACGACTGCGGCATTCCTCCGGAGCTGTTCACCTTCCGCCACGCCGAATGGTACGGCCAGGTGAACTTCCTCAAGGCGGGGCTCACGCACGCGGACATGGTGGTGACGGTCAGCCCCAACCACGCCACGGAACTGCGCACGGCCGACGGTGGCTTCGGCCTGCACGAGGTCTTCCTGTGGCTGGGCAACCGCTTCACCGGCATCGTGAACGGGATCGATCAGGCCGTATGGAATCCGGCAGCCGATGACCAGATCACGGCGCCGTACAGCGATGTCGATCCGACGGACAAGGCGCGCTGCAAGGCGGCGCTGCAGCGCAGTTTCGGGCTGCCGCAGCGCAAGCGCACGCCGCTCTTCGGCTTCACGGGACGCATGGTGAAGCAGAAGGGACTCGACCTGATGCTCAACTCGCACCTCGTGTGGACGCTGGATGCCCAGTTCGTGTTCCTCGGAGCCGGCGAACCGCGATACGAACAGGCGCTCACTGCCCTCGCGCGCGCCCGTCCGCGCCACGTGGGGGTGCAACTCGACTTCACCGACCGGCTCGAGCACCGACTCATGGCGGGTGCCGACATGTTCCTCATGCCGTCGCAGTACGAACCGTGCGGCCTCACGCAGTTGCGGGCCCAGCGCTACGGGGCACTGCCCATTGGCCGACGTGTCGGGGGCATTGCCGACACCGTCGAGGATGATGCCACCGGGTTCCTCTTCGACGCGTTCGAACCCGCGGCCTTCGATCGGGCCATCTCGCGGGCGCTCGCGCGCTTCCACGATCCGGCCGCGTGGCGTCCGCGCATGCAGGCGGCCATGCGCCGCGACTTCAGCTGGCAACGCTCGGCCGAGCGCTACGCCGAGGTCTATCGTCGCGCCACCGACCTCGCGCGTCACCGCGCATGAGCGAGGCCGCGCACCACCTCATCGTGCACCAGCACCTCTACCAGCCGCCGCGTGAAGATCCGTGGCTGGAACTGGTGCCGGGCGAACCGTCGGCCGCTCCCGACCACGACTGGAACAGCCGCATCAATCGCGAGTGCTACGCGCGACTC
>Ga0315899_10005079_pt1 | contig 14227 bp, 14 predicted proteins | sample LakEriMetagenome_2_FD_203518 | JGI IMG/M metagenome (GOLD analysis project Ga0315899, IMG submission 203518) | Freshwater fungal communities from buoy surface, Lake Erie, Ohio, United States - Buoy 4 MA112 | ecosystem: Environmental > Aquatic > Freshwater > Lake | place: USA: Lake Erie, Ohio... | reverse complement strand
TTAAGACAAAGAGTTGGATATTTTGGTGCTGATAATGGAATATATGTTGAGGTTGCTGGAATTGGAAGTACATCGGTAGGTTTTGTAGAAAGAAGTTTATCAACTGGAACAGAAACAAGAGTACCTCAAACAGAGTGGAATATTGATAAGTTGGATGGTACTGGTGTTTCTGGAATTACTTTAGATATTTCTAAAGCACAAATCTTTTGGATGGATATTGAGTGGCTGGGACTTGGAACAGTAAGAGTTGGATTTGTAATTGATGGAAAGTTTGTTCATGCACATTCATTCCACCACGCAAATCTCATCCAATCAACTTATATGACAACAGCATCATTACCTTTGAGGTATGAGATTTCCAATACTGGAATTACTACAAGTTCAAGCCTACTCAAACAAGTTTGTTCTTCTGTAGTTTCGGAAGGTGGTTATGAATTGCGTGGATTGCAACAGGCAGTGCAGACACCAATCACAGCACCGATAGATTTACCATCACCCGCAGGAACTTTTTATCCAGTTCTTTCTATTCGTCTCAAATCTTCTCCCAATAGATTAGATGCTATTGTCATTCTGACTGCATTATCACTAATGGGAACAGGAAATGGTCCCCAATATAATTGGCAAATGAGAGCATCCGCAACTACAAGTGGTGGAACTTGGGTAAGTGCCGATCCCGATAGTGCTGTTGAATATAAAATAGATGGTGGAACTGTGAGTGGTGGAAGAGTATTGGCATCTGGATTTTTCTCATCAGCAAACCAATCTGTAGGAACCGTTGATATTCTCAAAGAAGCACTTTTTAAGTTTCAGTTAGAGAGAAATGGATTAACTGGAACACCTTATGAGTTAACTTTGGTTGTTGCATCTGATACTGCAGGTGCTGATGTTTTTGCTTCACTTGACTGGGAAGAAATTAGTAGGTAATTATAAAAATAATAAATAACTAAAAGTGTATCTAATAAAATAATGGCTCATAGACCAGTTGGAGTAAATTCCTCCTTTACATTCACTGCAGGTGCTGCTACAACATCATCTGCTTTTTCGGTACAATCTAGTGTTTTGAGAGTGGTTGCAGTTGGTGGTTCTGCACACATCGCAATTGGAGTTACTCCAGCAGCGACCAATACCGATTATTATGTTCCAGCAGGAGATACCGTAACTCTAGGTCTAACTAAAGCATCAAACAGAGTTGTTGGTGTAACAACAGGGACAACAACGATTGTTACTGTTCCAGAGGGAACTCAAGTTCCGTTTGGTGTTGGTGATTACGTAACTCTGACTGCTATAGGACAGTCATATTATAATTTTACTCACCAACAAGTTTTATCAATTGATACCTCTGCAGGTTTTAATGGATATTTTCAAACCAAAATGACTGTAAATTATAATTCAAGTGGAGTTGTAACAGCATTCTCTGCCGCAGATGCATCGGTTGTTATTTCAAATAAGATTTCTGCATACGGAGTCGGTTCAGGAACACTTCATTTCCAACAAGTACAAATCTCAGGACAAGCATAATGAAACTTATCAGAGAAGAAATAGAAAAGGTTGAAGTTCTTACTGAAAAAGTAGGAAAAGAAACAAGACTCTATATTACAGGACCATTCCTCCAAGCAGAATGTGTTAATCGTAATGGACGTATGTATCCAATGTCCATTATGGAAAGAGAAGTTGGTAGATATAATGAGCAGTATGTTCAAAAAGGACGTGCTCTTGGAGAACTTGGACATCCTGATGGTCCTACGGTAAATCTTGATAGAGTGTCTCATAAGATTGTTGAACTTTGCCGTGAAGGCAACAACTTCATTGGTAAGGCGCAGATTTTATCTACACCAATGGGCAAAATTGCAGAGTCTCTTTTAAAGGATGGAGTTTGTCTTGGCGTTTCTTCTCGTGGTATTGGTTCCTTAAGAGAGAACTCAAAAGGATATAAGGAAGTTGGAGAAGACTTTATGCTCGCAACTGCTGCTGATATTGTTGCAGATCCTTCTGCTCCTGATGCTTTTGTTCAGGGAATTATGGAAGGTGTTGAATGGATTTGGAATAATGGTATTCTTGAGCAAAAAGTTTCAAAATTTGAAAAAAGAATTAATACTTTAGTTGATCAAGGTGTTCTTGAAGAATATAAATTATCATTGTTCAATGAGTTTTTAAACTCATTGTAATTTATTAAATTATAAATAAATATAGTTTATAACGTAAGGTTAAACGGAGAGTTCAAATGTCTCGTGGAGATTTACAAGAAATGGAAGTAGGCACAAAGCAATCCAGAACCGCTGTTAATGCAAATGCTAAAGCAGCGGATCCGATGCCAAAACTAACCACAGGTATTCCTGATGGTCAAACTGCTGGTTGGGAAGATCTTGGTGGACCAACGCCAGAAAATTATAAGTCTGATGATGATTCAGCAAAACTTAAAACACCTGGAGCAACTCTTAAGCAAGTAAGAGATGTTGTAAATAAGGGTGCTAAAGGTGCTGATGCTATGAAGGGTCTTCGCAAGGAAGAAGAAGAACTCGACGATGAAGATCTCATTGAAGAAGAAATTGATGAAGATGAAGAGATTGTAGAGGCGAAGGAAGAGGAAGAAGAGGGCGAAAAGGAAGAAAAGCCTAAGAAAGGTAAGAAAGAAGAAGAAGAAGAAGAAGACGAAGACGAAGACGAAGAAATGGAAGAAGAGTTCAGTATTGAAGAGGATGTAAATGCTCTTCTTGCTGGTGAAGAACTCTCAGAGGAATTCCAAGAAAAAGCAAGAACTATTTTTGAAGCTGCTCTTCGTTCCAAAGTTGTTGAAATCAAGGAAACTCTTGAAGAGCAGTATGCTGCCGCTCTCGCAGAAGAAGTTGAAGAAATCAAAGTCGAACTTGCAGAGCGTGTAGATGCATACCTTGAGTATGTGTCTGGTGAGTGGTTTGAAGAAAACGCACTTACCATCGAAAAAGGTCTTAAGACCGAAATGACCGAATCATTCCTTGCAGGAATGAAGGGTCTTTTTGAAGAACATTATGTAACAATCCCTGAAGATAGATATGATGTGCTTGAGAGCATGGTAGAAAAACTTGATGAAATGGAGACAAAACTCAACGAGCAAATTGAGAAGAACGTTTCCCTCCACAAGCGTCTCGCAGAGTCGGTTGCTGATGGAATCTTTGAACAAGTCACTGTAGGTCTTGCAGACACACAGAGAGACAAGCTCGCTTCACTTGCCGAAAGTGTTGAGTTTGAAAGTGAGGAAAATTATCGTGAAAAACTGGAGACTTTGAAGGAATCATATTTTCCTTCAAGAGTAGTATCTCCTTCTGCTAAAACTGAAACTCTGTCCGAAGGTCTAGATGCCACTCCCGAAACTTATTCGGACTCAATGGCAGCATACCTGAGAACGCTTTCAGCATTCGGCAAATAATTGAATTTAATATAATTCAAACACAAAAACACACTTTAGTAAAAAGGTAAAAAGCAAATGTTCCATTCAGAGCAATTGCAGGAAAAGTGGGCACCTCTCTTAGATTATCAGGGTCTTGATCCAATCAGAGATTCTCATCGTAGAGCTGTAACCGCTGTCCTGCTCGAAAACCAAGAAAAATTCTTAAGAGAAGAATCGGCATTTAATTTAGGTGGTATTACCAACCTGATGGAATCACCAACCAACAGCGGTAATGCTGCTGGTGCTTCAGGTGGATTTGGTGGCAATTCTACTCCAGCTGGTCCTACTGCAGGTTTCGATCCAGTACTGATTTCACTCATCCGTCGTTCAATGCCTAACCTGGTCGCTTATGACCTCGCTGGCGTTCAACCAATGAGCGGTCCTACTGGACTTATCTTTGCAATGCGTTCACGTTATCAGAATCAATCTGGTACAGAATCCTTCTATAACGAAGTAAATACATCATTCTCTGGTCAGGATGGTGGATTTGACGAAACTGGTGGATATTCTGATGGTCCCGTTGGATTTGGTACAACCAACCAAAGTGGATCTAATCCATCAGTACTCAATCCAGTAGGTACTGCAACAACTAATCCCTCACCATATAATGTTGGTCAGGGTATGGCAACTGGCGATGCTGAGAATCTTGATGGCGCTGGTGCTGACGCATTCAACCAGATGGCATTCTCAATCGAGAAAGTCACTGTTACTGCAAAGTCACGCGCTCTGAAAGCTGAGTACTCATTAGAACTCGCTCAGGACCTCAAGGCAATCCACGGTCTGAATGCTGAAGCGGAATTAGCAAACATTCTCTCAACTGAGATTCTTGCTGAAATCAACCGCGAAGTTATCAGATCCATCTACAAGGTTGCTGAACAGGGTGCTGTACAGAATACTGCAACTCCAGGAATCTTTGACCTCGACGTTGACTCCAACGGTCGTTGGTCAGTTGAGAAGTTCAAGGGTCTTCTTTTCCAAATTGAGAGAGATGCTAACGCTATCGCTCAAAGAACAAGAAGAGGAAAAGGCAACATCATCATGTGCTCTGCTGACGTTGCTTCAGCACTGACCATGGCTGGTGTTCTCGACTACACCCCAGCACTTAACGCTAATCTGTCCGTTGATGATACCGGCAACACCTTTGCAGGTACTCTAATGGGCAAATTCCGCGTATACATTGACCCATATTCGGCAAACCTGACTTCATCTAATGAGACTCCTGGCAACCAATACTACGTTGTAGGTTATAAGGGTTCTTCCCCTTATGATGCAGGACTCTTCTATTGTCCTTATGTTCCTCTCCAAATGGTACGTGCCGTTGGTGAGAACAGCTTCCAGCCCAAGATCGGATTCAAGACTCGTTATGGTCTTGTTGCTAACCCATTCGCTGAGGGTACAACTCAGGGTCTTGGTCGTCTTCAACTCAATAGCAACCGCTATTACAGAAGAGTTGCTGTTAAGAACCTCATGTGATTTATTTCACATAAAGTTTCAAGGGACCCAATGGGTCCCTTTTTTTATCTAAATATTTAAAAAAAATCATGACTAGAGGACAAATAGAGAATAGGAATTTCCTATCTCCAACGGGATTTAAATTTGTATTGACTAGAGAACCTAAAGTCGCATTTTTTTGCAACCAAGCAAATATACCAGATTTAGTTCTTGGGGTAGCTATTCAACCATCATATACAAAAATGCTACCAACTCCGGGAGACATTATAGAATTTGGTGATTTAACTTTAAGATTTTTAGTTGATGAAAATCTTGAAAATTATATGCTGATTCAAAATTGGATTCGTGGTCTTGGATTTCCAGAAAGAATAAGTCAATTTGGAGAATTGGAGCAAAGAGGATTAGTTCAAGGAAATTATGTTAAAGATAGACAAAACATATATTCCGATGGAACCTTACAAGTTTTAACGAGTAGTCAAATACCTAACTTTCAAGTTAATTTTCAAGACTTATTTCCTTACAATTTGTCAACATTAACTTTTGATGCTACAAATACTGACATTCAGTACTTTACTGCTGACGTAAGTTTCAAGTATACTATCTACAATATCGTTGATTTATCAGGAAATCCATTATGAGTATTGATTTGGATGTTATCCAAAAAATGTGGGAAACAGATTCAAAAATAGATATAGACAATCTTCACACAGAATCCTTAAACATTTCAATTTTACACGCAAAATATTTTGATTTGTATAATACAATTCTTTTATTAAAAAAGAAAGCAGAGCAGCAGAGGAAGAAAATTAAACACGAAAAATATGAATATTTTACTGGAAAAGCAGATCCAGAGGTTTACCTAGAAAATCCCTTCCCAAAAAAGGTTCGTGATAAAGAAACTCTTCAGGGGTATTTGGATTCTGATGAAAAATTATCACAATCTTCTTTGAAGGTAGAGTATTATGATACTATGCTTACATATATTGATAGTATCTTAAAAATGATTGCAAATAGAACTTATCAAATTAAAAATGCTATTGAGTTTATTCGTTTTCAGTCCGGACTGGGGTAAATAAATACTCATAGCAATTATGATGCTATGAGTGACGTAATCATTGAAAAGAAAAATGAAGTTTACATCAAGTTGCATTGTGAACCTCATATTTTATATGAACTTCAACAGTATTTTACTTTTGAAGTAGAATCTGCAAAATTTATGTCTCAGTATAGAAGCAGGCACTGGGACGGAAAGATTCGTCTACTAAGCACTCATACTGGAGAGATATACGTTGGTCTATTAGATAAGGTCATAGATAAACTTACTCTTCACAATTACACTTATGAGTTTAAAGAAAATAAGTTTTACGGATTACCTTTTGAAGTAAATGAAGGTATATCTTATGAAGGCGTTAAAGATTATATGCAATCTATTTGCGTTCATTCTCCCAGAGAATATCAAGTTGATGGAGTATATGATGCTTTAAGGAATAATAGAAAACTATTGATAAGCCCCACTGCTTCAGGCAAATCATTGATGATTTATTCTCTCGTAAGATACTATGTAGAGAAAGGACAAAAAATTCTTTTAGTTGTTCCAACGACATCTCTTGTAGAACAGATGTACAAGGATTTTCAAGATTATGGTTGGGATGCGGAATCATATTGTCACCGTATCTATTCTGGAAGAGAAAAAACAAATGAATATGCAGTTACAATTACTACCTGGCAGTCTATTTATAAATTAGAGCGTTCATTCTTTGAAGAATATAATGTCGTTATTGGTGATGAAGCTCATCAATTTAAAAGTAAATCTCTGATTGAGATTATGACTAAACTTCATCATGCAAAATATAGATATGGATTTACCGGAACTCTGGATGGAACTCAAACTCACAAGTGGGTTCTTGAAGGTTTGTTTGGACCTTCATACAAAGTCACAAGAACTTATGAATTGATGCAACAGGGTCATATTTCCCAATTAAACATTCAGTGCCTTGTTCTTAAACATCCTCCACAAAAATTTGAATCCTATGAAGATGAAATTCAGTATCTAATTCAACACGAGCAAAGAAATAAATTTATCACAAATCTTTCTTTAGATTTAAAAGGAAATACTTTAGTTCTCTTTTCAAGAGTAGAAGCACACGGACAACCATTATATGAGAAGATAAATAATACTAAGCGAGGTGATCGCAAAGTATTTTTTATTCATGGTGGAGTTGATACTGAAGAAAGAGAATTGGTTAGAGAAATTACAGAAAGAGAAAATAATGCAATCATTGTTGCTTCTTATGGCACTTTTAGTACTGGTATCAATATTAAAAGTCTGCATAATGTAATCTTTGCATCTCCAAGTAAATCAAGAATAAGAAATCTTCAAAGTATTGGAAGAGTATTGAGAAAGGGAAAAAACAAAACAAAAGCAGTTCTTTACGACATATCTGATGACTGTACTTATAATTCAAGAAAAAATTATACATTAAATCATTTGATTGAAAGAATTAAAATTTATAATGAAGAAAACTTTAATTACGAAATTATCACTATACAACTTAAGAAAAATGGGAATTGAAGAAGACTTTTATGCAACGGTTAAATTAAAGACAGGTGAAGAAATCTTTGCAAAAGTTGCAGCTTCAGAAGAAGAAGATCGCACAATACTAATTATTTCTAATCCAATTATGATTGCTGAAATCAAAGGTAGAATGGGTGTTGTTGGATATAAACTAGAACCATGGTTGAAGACAACCAAAGAAGATATGTTTATACTTAATCTTGAAGATGTTCTTACACTTTCGGAATCATCAGATATAGAAATGATTATGATGTACCAGTCTTTTGTTCGTCAGTCTAATAAAGATAGTAAAAATCAATCAAAGATTAATCGTAGAATGGGATATCTTGCCAATGTTAATGATGCTAAAGAGATCTTAGAGAAGCTTTATAAAAATAGTTAAAGCTAATCTTATCAACCTCGACAAAGGTAATTATACACAGTTTGAGATACCTTGTCAACCATTTGTATAAATGCTATAATTCATACATATTATGAGTTAACCTAATGATAACCACAGCAGTCATGACCAAAAGAAAGAGGTCAGAGCATTACGTCAACAATAAAGAGTTTCTTGCCGCCATTATCAAGTATCGTGAAGACGTTGAAATAACCTTTATTAAAAAGTTTGGTAGAGAATTGACTAAAGAAGATCGCCCAAAAACTTGGGATACCAAACCTCCCATTCCTCGCTACATTGGAGAATGCTTCTTAAAGATTGCAAATCACCTTTCCTTTAAACCAAACTTTGTGAATTATATGTTTAAAGAAGACATGATTTCTGACGGTATTGAAAACTGTGTTCAATATATTCATAATTTTAATCCAGAGAAATCACAAAATCCTTTCGCATATTTCACTCAAATCATTCATTACGCTTTCCTACGCAGAATCCAAAGAGAAAAGCGTCAGTTAGAGATCAAAAATAAAATCCTTGAGCGTTCTGGGTACTCTGAGGTATTTACAGACGATAACACTGTTGACGGTGGCAACTATTCCGATTATAATTCGATTAAGGATGGAATTCACTCGAAACTTCGTTACTAATGCGTATTGCCTTAATCAATGATACCCACTGGGGTGCCCGAAAAGGTTCAAAACTCTTTCACGATTATTTTGAACTCTTCTACAAGAATGTGTTTTTCCCGACGCTGGAACAGTACGGGATTGATACAATCATTCATATGGGTGATGCTTTTGATAGTCGGAAGTCAATTGATTATCAAAGTTTAGAGTGGGCTAAAAGAGTTGTATTTGAACCTCTTAAAAACTATAAGGTTCATATGATTGTTGGTAATCATGATAGTTATTATAAGAATACTAACAACACAAACTCTCCTCAACTTCTGTTAAAGGATTATCCAAATATTCAAACGTATTCTTCTCCAACAGAAATCAAAGTTGAAAATCTTGATATCCTTCTTCTTCCTTGGATTTGTATGGAAAATGAAGAGAAATCACTTAAGATGATTAAAAAAACCAAAGCAAAAGTTGCAATGGGTCATCTTGAATTGCAAGGTTTTAGTCCTCATAGAGGATTAATTATGGAACATGGATTAGAATCAAATGTTTTTAAAGACTTCAAAAAGGTATTTTCTGGTCATTACCATACTCGTTCTGATAATGGAACTGTATTCTATACGGGAAATCCTTATGAGATTTATTGGACGGATGTAAATGATACTCGTGGTTTCACTATTTTTGATACAGAAACATTAGAGCATACTTATATCAATAATCCATATAAAATGTTTCACAACATTTATTATGAGGATACCAACTATCAAACATTTGATACTCGTGAGTATGAGAACAAAATTGTAAAAGTTGTTGTTCGTAAGAAGTCAGATACTAAAAAGTTTGAGAAGTTTATTGATAAACTCTATGCTTCTAATATTGCAGAACTTAAGATTATTGAGAATTTTGATATTCAAGAACCTCAAGAATTTGAAGTATTTGAAAGTGAAGATACAATTTCTATCCTGAATAGATATATTGAGGAGGCAGAAATTAGTCTTGATAAATCAATCATTCAGAAGATGATGCAAGAAATATATCAAGAGGCTTGTGAACTTGTTTAAATGTTTATTTTAACAATTAATGGTAGAGAAACCGAAGGTGCATATTCTGTAATAGATGATGAAGGTGAACATATCTTATATCTCTTTGAAGAGGAAGATGATGCAGTAAGATATGCTATGATGCTGGAAGAAGATGGATATCCAGAAATGCATGTAATTGAAATTGAAGATAAAGTAATGATAAAAACCTGCGAAATGCACGGGTATCAATATACAGTTATTACCCCCGATGACATTGTAATTCCTCCAAAAACTTCTGATTATGATTTTATTTAAGACTATTCGTTGGAAAAATTTTCTTTCTACTGGAAACCAGCATACTGAAATTGATTTCACCAAAAATAAAACTAATCTGATTATTGGTACAAATGGTGCTGGTAAGAGTACTGTATTGGATGCTCTTACCTTTGCTCTTTTTGGAAAACCATTTCGCAAAATCAACAAACCTCAACTTGCCAATTCTGTAAATGAAAAGGATTGTAGAGTTGAAGTTGAATTTACTATTGGTAATGTTGATTGGAAAGTAATCCGTGGAATTAAACCTGCAATATTTGAGATCTGGAGAAGTGGATCTCTTATGGATCAATCTGCTGCTGCACTGGATCAGCAGAAATGGTTGGAGCAGAATGTCCTAAAGATGAACTATAAGTCTTTCACTCAAATTGTAATTTTGGGTTCAAGTACTTTTGTTCCTTTTATGCAACTTTCTGCTGCTCACCGTAGAGAAGTGATTGAGGATTTGCTTGATATTAAAATCTTCTCTTCTATGAATACTGTAATTAAGGAAAAGATCCGTCAATCAAAAGAAGAAATCAAAGTTCTTGATCTTAAGAAACAATCTCTTGCGGAAAAACTTAAGATGCAAGAGGAGTTTATTGAGGAACTTGAAAATAGAGGAAAAGATAATATCAATAATAATAATCGGAAAATCTCCGATTTGGATAAAGAAATAGAACAATATCTAAACGAAAATACTTCTCTTGAAGAACCTCTTCGTGAGAATATTACTGAACAAGATAAGTTGATTGGTTATGCAGATAAACTTCGTAAGTTGGGAAATCTAAAAGGTAAAATCTCCCAAAAGGTATCTACGATTACCAAAGAGCATAAGTTCTTCACTGAAAATACGGTTTGTCCTACCTGCACACAGGAGATTGAGGACGAGTTCAGAATAAATAAGATTAACGACGCTCAAAATAAAGCAAAGGAGTTGCAATCTGGTTATAAAGAACTGGAAGAGGCAATTAAAGAGGAAGAGGAGCGAGAGCGTCAATTCAATACTCTGTCTAAGGAGATTTCAAAACTAACGAATGGCATTTCTCAAAACAATATTAAGATTAACGGATTACAAAGACAAATCCGAAATCTTGAACACGAAATTCAAGTTCTTACCGAGAACCTTGCAAACCGAAATTCTGAACATGAGAAGTTAGAATCTTTCAAAGACAACCTAAAAACTACATACGACGAACTCGCTTCTAAAAAAGATTTAATCAACTATTACGATTTTTCGTATAGTTTACTTAAAGACGGTGGAGTAAAATCCAAAATCATTAAGAAGTATTTGCCTCTCATCAATCAGCAAGTTAATCGCTACTTGCAAATGATGGACTTCTACATTAACTTTACACTTGATGAGGAGTTTAACGAAACCGTCCAGTCTCCTATTCACGAAGACTTCTCCTATGCTTCCTTTAGTGAAGGAGAAAAGCAGCGTATTGACTTGGCACTTTTATTCACTTGGAGAGAAGTTGCAAGATTTAAAAACTCAGTCAATACAAATCTTATGATACTTGATGAGATTTTTGATAGTTCTTTGGATGCTACTGGTACTGAAGAGTTTCTTAAAATCATTCGTTATGTTGTTAAAGATGCAAACATTTTTGTCATCTCTCACAAAACTGGACTTGAGGACAGATTTGAAAGTGTTATAAAATTCTCTAAGGTGAAGGGATTTAGCAGGATGGTTTGAGAAGTGGCACAAGACAAAGACTGGTTAGACAGGTTAGTTGATAGAATGAGCGACTGGTTAGATTCATTCACGGAGAACGATGAGACACAAAATCTGGGAAAGTGGTCGTACTCCATACAAGAGGAACGACAAGGGGAAGAAGAAACCCCAAGCACTTAGACAAGCAAAAGCACGAAGACAAGCACTCAAGAAGCGTCTCAATCATAGAGACGCTTCTTTTTTATAAATAACTAAAAAGTATTTGTAAAATGGACGCACAAGATTTTCGTAGTCTTCAAGAAGCATATTTGGATGTTTATACTGAGTTGGATGAGGCAGAAGGTTCTTATGGACAGACTCCAAAAGCACATGCTGACTTTGCTTCACTTGCTGCTAAGAGACAACAAAAACCGGCAAGTCAGTATCCACAAAGAGGTGCAAAAACTAAAGCAGTAGCATCTGCTGAAAAGCATACTGAAAGATCTAAACCAACTCCTGCTCATCGTGGAAGAGGACCAATGGATGATGAGAGTAGAGAATATTCAAGAGAAAAATCTGAAGTTTATAGTGGAGGAGGAGTTAGTGATAAAGGTGGTACAGTAACAAAAAATCCAAAGAAACTCCGTAAGCAAAAAGCGATGGGGGAGATTGGAGAGCAAGTAGACGTTTACGACATCATCCTCTCACATCTTCTTGATGAAGGATATGCTGAAACTGTTGAAGCAGCAGAAGTCATTATGGTGAATATGAGTGAAGATTGGAGACAAGACATTATGGAAATCTCACAGAGAACTGCTACAAGAGCATACGCTGCAAGTAAAACTGGTGAGTTTGAAGGTGCAGATTCTGACCGTGATATAAGAAGAACTGATAATCTTGAGAAGCATATTAAAAGAAAGTTTGGCGATAAAGCAGTAAAACATGCAGAAAGAGCAGCAGATGCTCAAACCTTTGGTCGCAAGGATGCAAGTGGTAGACGCAAACAAACACCACAACCAAGAATTCAAAAGAGTGATTATAGAACCACTCAAGATGGTAAAATGCATAAGCAAGACCAGAAAGAGTTAAAAACGGAGTTGAGGATTAAAAGAGATAGAAGACTTCGTGCAGCGCGTGCAGCAGATACTGAAGATTGAGGACCACTTCTCAAACTGTCCACTGGGAGGTTTTCGGACCTCCTTTTTTCGTATAATGGTCTCATACGAAACGAACTCCGATGGCCGTTAATCACGAAATCAAGTCCCAACTTGCCAAACTGCTTGCTACCGAAGACCTTGTAGTTGAGCACAAGAAGGTGGAGACCGCTTGCTTTAACGTTCATACCCGTGTTCTTACCCTTCCTCTCTGGGAGCGTGCTTCTGGGACCGTATATGATATGCTGGTGGGACACGAAGTTGGACACGCACTTTACACTCCTGATGAAGATTGGACTAAGAATGTAAAGGTTCCTCTGCAGTTTGTGAATGTTGTGGAAGATGCCCGCATTGAGAAACTAATGAAGCGTAGGTATGCTGGACTTGCTAAAACTTTCTTTGGTGGTTATAAGGAACTGAACGAGCAAGATTTCTTCCAACTGGAGGATGAGGATATTTCCACCTTCAATCTTGCTGACCGTGCAAACCTGTACTTTAAGGTAGGGAACTTTGTTTCTCTGGATTTCACTGCTGAGGAGAAAGAGATTATTAATCTGATTGCAGTATCCGAAACCTTTGCAGATGTTCTGATTGCTGCAGAAGAACTTTATAAGTACTGTAAGAAAGAAAAGGAACAGGAAAAGGTTGACGATATTAATACTCAAGAAAATCAGGGAAACTCTACTTCTGCAACGGAAAATCCTACTGAAAATCAGGAAGGAAACTCTGAAGAAGAAGGTGAGGATAATAAAACCAGTTCTGAAAATCAATCAGAAAATGAGCAACCTGTAAATAAAACAGGTGATAATCTGCCGACTTCTACTGGACAACATGAAGAACCTGAAGTTCGTACTGTAGACAAACTTGAGGATAAAATCCGTGAACTTGCAAATAAAGATGGATATGATAATGTCTATGTAGAAGTTCCTAAAGTTAATCTGGAAACGATTATCGGTAAGAATTCTGATATTCATAAAGAGATTGATGATGCTTTCAGTCAGCAACAGAAAGCACATAATCTTCGTATGCAAGAATTTGGCAATCCTGAAGTAAACCTCTTCTCAGCAACTGATACTGAGTTCCGTAAGTTCAAACTTTCTGCTCAAAAGGAAGTGAACTATCTGGTAAAAGAGTTTGAGTGTCGTAAATCTGCGGATGCATATGCACGGGCATCTACTGCTCGCACTGGAGTTCTTGATACTGCGCGTCTTCATACTTACAAGTTCAATGAGGATCTGTTCAAGAAAGTATCTGTGCTTCCTGATGGTAAAAATCACGGACTGGTTTTTATTCTTGACTGGTCTGGTTCTATGGCAAATGTTCTTCTGGATACTTGCAAACAACTGTTCAATCTGGTGTGGTTCTGTAAGAAAGTTTCTATTCCATTTGAGGTTTATGCTTTCACTTCAGAGTGGCGCCGAGGTTCATATGATTATGAAACTGGACAACGTATGGCAGTAGATCGTACCCCTCACTATGATCGGAAAGAGAGTTTGCTTTGTGTTGATGATGATTTTGCTTTGATGAACCTTCTTACCAGTAAAGCTTCTGGTAATGAACTGGAGCGTCAAATGCTTAATATTTGGCGTCTTGCTGCATACTTTGGAAATACTTATCATAGTCCTTATTCTT
>Ga0315899_10005078_pt1 | contig 14230 bp, 6 predicted proteins | sample LakEriMetagenome_2_FD_203518 | JGI IMG/M metagenome (GOLD analysis project Ga0315899, IMG submission 203518) | Freshwater fungal communities from buoy surface, Lake Erie, Ohio, United States - Buoy 4 MA112 | ecosystem: Environmental > Aquatic > Freshwater > Lake | place: USA: Lake Erie, Ohio... | reverse complement strand
GCGCTCTCTTCGTTGCAAGTTACGCTCGGGTTGGATCCGTTGGAGCAGTCGCTCAACCTCGATGCGTTCGCGCAGCAACCTGAATCGAAATAGCTTTACCGTGCGAGTAATCGCTATTCGATGAACTCGGGGTTATTCCGGGTGATTTGGCCTAGCTCAGGATATCTGTCGCAACAGCCGCAGGGCCGTTTCTGCGGCGACCTCTGGTACGAGCGCGGTGGTTGCAATCCCTGAGACCACCTTGGTGATGTTGTGGTCGACCTTGGAAGGAATGCTCCATACCTCGCTCTCGGCGGATGTCAGGTAAATCGACAACGTGCGATGGCCGCTACCAGGTCGTTCTCCAATAACATGCACAATGTTGAGTCGACGGGCGTTTGATGGTTTCTCAGATAAGGCAGGGGAATCCGGTTGATTCCCTTGGGGCGTGACACCTTGATGCTTGAACATGGTTTCACCGATACGGTATCCGGCACGTACTCGTCCCGATCGCACGATCAGCGTTTCTTTGGCTACTCGATATCCGCCATCGGTTAGTTCTTTTCGGAGTGCTGCTATCAAGCGAGAGGATTGCTCGTCGGTGGTGGAGGCGAGCGCATTGAGACCATCCGAGAGAACGATCACCGTATCGATTCGATCCTGGTACTGAAGTGATAACTGCGAAAGCTTGATGGCTGATTCTTCCGAGAGTTCCTCGCCACCGCTCGGGTGCAGGATGTAATCATTGCGATCGATGGAACGCGTTGTGACGACGACTGCGTTGGGTATATGCGATTCGAAGTTCGCTGGAAGTTCCGCCCAGATACACTTTTTCGCATCGTCGTAAATCCGATGGACATGATCGTTGAGATCGGCAGCTAGTTTCGAATAGTCCTTGCCATAACGCTCTGCCAGAAAGACCCCGCGAGCGCGAACACGAGCGATTGCAGCTTGGCCATCCGCTCGGATCTCAGCCTCCGAGCGGGTATCTCCAAGAGCTCGCAAGTATGCTTGAAAGACCCAAATCGGATCGCCGAAATGCTGGGTGGGTTTTCCGTCGTGGTCGATGACGCCCAAGCGTTGGAAAAAGGCCCACATCGCGTCGTTCACCCGATAGCCAAAGGACTCTCGTACATGGACGTGGTCGTGGTATCCGGTGGTGAGGTATCCCAGCATCGGATCGATTCGGGTGGGGAGGGCCATCAAGTAGCCTGGATTGGCTGGCATGATTTGATCGATGCACCACCCGAGGTCGTCGAGCGAGACATCCATATGGAGCGTAGTGCAGATATCGAGACCGATCATTAATCCATGAAGCTTTCCCATCACGATGTCTTCGAGGCAACATCGGACGAGTTGCTCCTTGGTTCGGAAGACTTCGGGGCCGATGAAACCTGCGACATCGTTCACGTGAACCCAGGCATACGAACCCAGGCCTGCTCTCTGCCGGGCTTTTGTAACGACGCCGGTCAATGCTCTCGCCAAACCGTATTTGCGTGACTCATGGATTACCATATCGGTTCCATGACCATGCCCATTCGTGAAATCGGCTCCTTGCCCGGTCTCGAAGTAAAGGGCAAAGGGGCCAAGTCGGTTCTCCGAGTGGCGGATCATTTTTTCTAGAGTGACATCAAAGGTTCCATTCGCGGTATCGGATCCCGCGATGCTTTGGAACCAGAGTGCAGTGGAGCCTGGGTCGTTTTTCTCAACCTCGGCTTGGACGTCGATATGTGCGAGTACACAGTAGGGAAGGATATCTGAGATTCCAAAGGCTCGAACAATCTCTTTCAGGGTTTTCTCGACGGTGGCAACCGATGATGCTTCGCTCGATACAGGATTAGTCCCGATCAACACATCCCCGACTCCATACGCGAATGCATCGAGGACTTGCCAAAGGATATCTTCGGGGTCATCGGTGGGAGAATTGGGTTGGATGCGAGCTCCCATGTATCCTTTGGCACCCAATTGGGTGCCTGGGAGCGGATTGAAGACTTTGGCACCGACCCGCCGAAGTTCGTCATCGCTCATCAGCTTGGTGACGCATGCGATCGCATCGCTCGAAAGGCCTGGCCGAATCCGATGGATATCGCTTTCGGGTTTGTCTAGCAAGAACGCTTTCAGTTCCCCCAGAGTCATCGAGCGGATCGATGTCGCCACCGATGGTGAAAGCGAACTCTGGATCCAATCGAACATGCTGTCTTGAAAAGGAGGGTGGGCGTCGATTTGTGAAAGGGTTGTTCTCCCGAGCAGTTCCCTGGCCCAGAGTCGCTCCTGTTCGGATTGGGCGGCAACACCGAGGCTGGCGTCTCCTTCCTTGGGGCTATTGGCAGCGCCGAGCATTCTGCAGTAGAGGTGGGGATCCCAACCGTTGGAGCAGCGGCGAACCCAATCGATCAGATTCTCATCTCTGTTCGGCGGTAGAATGTCGCTCGCCTGAATTCTCACCAACGGGAGGGTTGCGAGCAAAGCGCCGTTGGCACCCGCTGCTAGGAATTTGCGTCGGCCCAACATAGGTGCACCCTTTCGTTTCGCCGGTTTGGGCGGATCAATTTGCCGCTTTGGGGGGAATCAATTCCAGGCAGAGGAGTTTGTCGCTTCCGCGAATGAATAGCAAGCCGTGCGAGAGGACCGGTGGCGCCCAACTGGGCGGGTCTACCAAAGGCTTGCCATCGTTCGGATCGATGATCGAACCAAGATCCATCTCGGCAGTCACTTGATAGGTTTCAGCGGCCGTCGGAATCAATTGTAGTTTTCCGGTTTCTCCTAGCCACAAAAAATGGGAATCGACAATCAACGCAGTTCCGCGGTCGCGGTTGCGATGGCTCCATCGAACTTTTGGGCGATCGGTCCCTTCGATTTGCAAGGCTCTCAGGTCCGTATCCGGTTGGTTTCGACCGCTGCTGGCGAAGAGGGTGTTTCCATCGAGAAGCGGAGTGTTCCAGTGCGTTCGCATGCTTTGGCTGCTGCGAGTGCCGCTGTCCCGCCACAGTTCCTCGAGTTTTCCATCGCGCCATTGAAGCATAGCGCTTCCGATTTCGTACGCTTCGGAGATAAAAATCTTTTCATCGAAAACGAGGGGAGATGCGGCGTTGACGCTTTCCAGCATCGCTGCACGCCAGGGGAAAAACTGCTCACCGGATCCATCGATCGCTCGGAACACCAGCAATCCTTCGCGGACCAGTGCGACGCAATGATCCACCCCATCGAGTTTGGCGATCACCGGTGCAGAGTAGCTTGCCAAATAGTTTCCGACGCGGTAGACCTCGTTCCCTGTTCGCTTATCGAAGGCAACGATTGCGGATCCATCGGGGGACGCCCCTGGTAAATCATTGACCGTAGGTGAGCGAGAAAAAGCCGATCGCTTGGGGCTGCCGCCAACCATCGCCAGGATGAAATCGCCGTAGATTACGGGAGACGCACCCACCCCAAAGAAATTGGGGACCACGCGGTACTCGGTGTTGATATCGCGGGACCAAACCGGCTTTCCGTCGGCGATCCGCACGCACGACAATCGCCCCGCGACGCCGTAGGTGTACACATAGTCGCCATCGACGACGGGACTGCATCGTGGGCCATTGTTGTAGCCGTAAGGATCTCGGTAATCGACTTGAGCATCCCATGACCAAAGGGACTCTCCGGTCTCAGCGCGGTAGCAACTTAGGCGTTCGACATCTCCAAATCGGTCGAACTGAAACCAGCGTCCTTTAGAAGTGACGCCGTTGCCATAGCCAATTCCTGTGGGTTTGGACCAGACCAGAGGCAGCCCTTTCGGCCCCCATTGAGTTCGAATCCCTTTTTCGGAACTTCGAGAATCGAAGTGAACCCCGAGCATGCGAGGCCAGTCTTCTCCTCGCTCGCGCGTCCAAAGGGATTCCACCGACGACGATCCTGTCGGCGATGCTGTTTGCGATGCTGTCTGCGATGCCGACGACGATGCTACCGTCCCGGTTGAGGTGACTTGGTTGGTGATGGTTGGGTTCGTGGAGTCCGATTTTCCCGGCACCGCCGTCGTGCCGACTTGCGTGGGCTCTTTGGCGTTGCAGCATGTGGAAGCGATCATGAGCAGGATCACCCCCCAGTAACTGCAGTGCGTTCGCGGTCGATGGTGCAAAGTCGTATCCGATGCCGGCAGTGGAGATCCCACCGATCGGCACCGACTGTCCGCGAATGGGCCCAGCAGCATTCCGAGGGTTCGAACCCCCACGCGCTGGTAAAACGAAGTTCCAGTTCTCGCCTCACCACGCATCTCAAGGTACCTTAGTGTTATGGAAGACTTACCCATTCAATCTTATTTGACGATCCCAGCGGCGGAACTGCAAGCAGTGTTCGCTCGGAGTGGCGGTCCGGGTGGACAAAACGTCAATAAAGTCAATTCGAAGGTGACTCTCTGTTGGGATTTGAATCAGACTCAAGTTCTCAATCCGACGACGTTGGTCCGACTGAAGGCTTTGGCGGCAAGCCGCATTACCGATGAGGGAATATTGAAGATCACCTGCCAAGTCCATCGGGAGCAGCCCAGGAATATGCAGGCATGTCGCGAATTGTTGCGTTCGCTCGTCGTGGAAGCGATGAAGCCGGTGATTCCTCGGAAGCCTACCAAGCCATCGGCAGGGGCGCGGCGCCGAAGGCTGGCAGAGAAGAAAATCACGGGCGAACGAAAACGAGGGCGATCGGAGAAGTGGGATTAATGGCGTGAGATTGATGGCGTGGTGTTGATTTCCGACCGCAGGTGGTTCTACGCGAGCTTTTTGATGTCGGTCTTCATGGCAGCAATCCGGTCGCCGACCAATTTCAAGGTTGCTTGTAGCGAGCCCGATGAGGGAATCGCTTCATGGCCGAACAGGTAGAACTTGATCTTCGGCTCGGTGCCCGAGGGTCTCACGGCGATCGCGTTCCCGGAAGGTGCTGTGGAACCGGGGGAACCGAGGTCGAGAATGAGCATGTTGCTGCTCGGAGCATCGAGCGGTTCGAGCGTACCGTCTTGTTTGCGGCGGGTCAGTTTTCCATAGTCGCGTACGGCGACGACGGGGAGTCCGGCGATGGATGAGGGAGGTGCATCGCGGAGGGCTTGCATCAATTTCTTCATGTTGGCCATCCCTTCGCTTCCCTCCATCTGTACGTTGATCAGATCTTCCAGGTAGACGCCGTGCTCTTGCAGCAGTTCGGCGAGACGTTGGTGGAGCGTCAATCCGCGATCTTTAAGGTCAGCGGCCAGTTGGGCCATGAGCAAACAAGCGACGGCGCCGTCTTTGTCTCGGGCGTACTGACCGATAAGGTAGCCATGCGATTCCTCAGTCCCGAACAGGAAATCATCAGGTCCGCACGCATCCATCAAGCCTGCAATCCATTTGAAACCAACGTGGATGTTTCCTTCGCATCGAACACCGTACGATTCCGCTATCTTGCGGATCAGTTCGGTGGTTACCAAGGTTTTGATAACGTACCCGGTGGATGGCAAATCCCCAGCCTTTTTTCGTTTCGATAGGACATAATCGGTGAGAAGGGCGCCCAGCTGATTTCCGTTGATGGTCGCCCATGGACTGTTGGGAGCAGTCGTCAAAGGGCATGAGCAACCCATGCGGTCGCAATCCGGGTCGGTAGCGAGGACGATATCGCCGCCGATGGATTTCGCGTACTCAACGATCGCATCGAAGACCGCAGGATTCTCCGGGTTGCTAACGTGACCGGGAACATTTGGGAAATCACCGTCGGGAGTGGAATGGGGGCCGTAGGCGATCACATGCTCGAACCCGGCAGCGGCTAGCAAGTTCGGAACGACAAACCCGCCGACCCCATGCAGCGGCGAGTAAACGATCTTTGCTGAGCGAGAACCAGGCCACGCGTACTCGAGAGCAGCATCGCGAAAGTCGATGTCGACTGCTTGGGTAACTATGGTGACGTCCCGCTGGACCAAGGCTCTTTCGAAGTCAACGCGGTGGATTTTCTCGACGTTCATCACGCGATCGATGATATTCGCATCGTGCGGCGGGAGAACTTGGCCACCCGTCGACCAGTAGACCTTGACCGCATTATCACTTGGCGGATTGTGCGACGCCGTCACCATGATGCCGCAGGTGCAACCATACTTTCGAACGGCGTACGAGAGCTGTGGTGTAGCGCGATAGTCGTCTAGGAAGTAAACGTGGAACCCGTTGGCGATCATGATCGACGCGCAGAGTTCTGCGAAATGGCGAGAGCGATGTCGGGTGTCGTAGGCGATCGCGCAAGAGAGTTTCTCTGGACGATCTTTTTGGGAGAGAATGTAATCTGCGAGCCCTTGGGCGCTTTCACCGATGGTGCGATCGTTGATCGCATTGGATCCGATGGGGTACATTCTTCCACGGCGTCCACCTGTCCCGAACGGGATGATGGTCCAGTACGCATCGTCCAGCTTTTTCCAGGATTTTTGCTCGATGTGGCCAAGAAGTTCCGGCAAATACTCCTGGTATCTAGCTTGAGTGAGCCAATTTGCAATGTTCCCTTTGGCACCTTCTGTGATCAAACCCTCGTTTGACGCAGCCGCCACCGCATCCATCGCCGACTGTATTCTTGAGTCCATAGTCCGAAGGTACCACTTCTTCTTTCGAGTGCTTCTTTCGACAGGTGTCGATCCAAAAGAATCCCAGCAAAACGCCATGTCCAGGCTTGAGAATGGGATTCGCACAACCCCCTCGATTTTAAGGATTTATACAGTTTGCGACAGACCGCGTAAGCAATCCAGGAAATCGAAACAAAACGTTGCGATTGGCGATAAACTAGTCGTTTGATTGATTTGAGCGATGATGACCAACTCTTTTGCCGCTGTAGTGCGGAACGCTAGGGAATGACCTCAGTAAAAAACGCAAGGCTGGCTACCGAACCAGAGTGGCAGTCCTCGACCTTAGAGGCTAGACCGAGAGTGCCGCGGGTGCTGCTCGTGATCGGGCTGGTGTTACCAACTGCGATCACTTGGGTTTACTTCGTCGCTTTGGCGGGGCACGCGTCGGGGTTGCAGCAGCTAGCGTATGGGCTCGGCAAAGGAGGTCAGTTCTTGCTTCCGGTCATCGCAGTCGGGGTTTGGGGCGATTGGAAACGAGGGATGTTGCCTGCGATTCAGAGCTTGAAAGGCAAATTGCGCCGAGATTGGGTGCTGGCGATTGCCTTTGGTTTCGTTGTCCTGCTGGCGATGCTGGGGCTTTATTTTGCCGTTCTTTTGCCTAGCGGTGGGATGGAACAAGCGAAACGCGAGGGGGTGGCCAAGCTCGAATCGCTTGGGATCGGGTCCCCTGCAGCACTCCTCCTCGTTGCCGCTTTTTACGCGTTTTTGCACTCGGGATTCGAAGAGTTTTACTGGCGAGGTTTCCTGTTTCAAGGGTTGAGGCAGTACTGTCCGATGTTGGTGGCTTTGATCATTTCAAGCCTTGGATTTATGGCCCATCACGTTCTCGTTTTGGGGAAGTTTTTCGGGTACGACTCGGTGTACACCTACTTCTTTTCCCTTTCGATCGCCATCGGCGGCGGTGTTTGGGCTTGGCTGGTGTCCCGGACCGAGTCCTTGATCCCATCGTGGATCAGTCATGGGATCATCGATGCAGCGATCTTTTTGATCGCCCTTCATCTTATTTTTTTCGCGAGTTGAAAATTTTTCTCGGACATCTGGTCTTCGAGACGCGGATTAGCAAAAAACCAGGAGATTTCAACGAATCTCGCGATGTCGGCCTCGAAAAGGCGGCTGGTCGCTTGTGCCGTTTATGCCGATTGATCGCAATTGGCAAGCTCGGTGGAACTTTCCCAAAGTGAAGAGCATCGTAAGTCCCGGTCTGTTTTGTTGACAGTCCATACCCTCCAACTACGATGGAAATTGCTCGTCGATGGTCTTTGGATCGTAAATCCCTTGTCAAATCTAAGGATTACGGGACCCTGCGGGTAAACATTTGAAATTCCTTTACGTTCCTCAATCGGGGATTCCATGGTGAAGTCGAACAAGCCATCTCGTAACCTGAAGAGCCTGTTGCAAAAGCGATCGGTAAGCAAGCAAAGCAAGCGAGGCAGAGTCTTTGAGACGCTGGAGCGTCGCGAGTTGATGGCGAATGACTTTTCGCCAGCGGTGGAGGGGTACCTCTCGCGGATGCGGCTCGATGGGCCCGCTGCGTACCAAGAGGCCGGCCAGAAGATGACCTCCATCCTCGGTGGTGGATCATCGACCGGTGGAGGCACTGGTGCAGGTGAAGCGAACACGCCGATCAACGTTTCCGAGATTGAGTCGAACGATTTCGTCGCACAGGCTCAATTGATTCCGGTTTCGAGCAACCAGTGGGTCAATGTCAACGGTACCTTCCGAACGCTTTCCGATGAAGACTACTACGCGTTCGACTTGAAGAAGGGTGATATCCTCGATACCCGTCTTGTTGCCGCGACCGGGACGCGTCCTACACTGGCTCTGTACGACTCCCAAGGCCGCGAGTTGCAGTTTGCTCAAGGACGATTTTTGGGCGGTCTTGCGTTTCCGACGACTTCGCCGCTTTACAAGGATGGAAACACAACACTTCCTTATGTGATCGATACAACCGGTCGCTATTACATGCGGGTTAGCGACGGCGTGTCTGCATACACCCTGAACATGAGAGTGCATCGGTCGACCTTTGAGCCTGAAGCGATCGGCACGCAACAGACGATTTACATCGATTTTGACGGCGCGTTGACTCGGGCTGAAACGATCAATTTGACTGCCCTGGGGGTTCCAGCAGGTACCTTGCGAATCCCATCAATGGCTCGCTACATGACTCAGATTGGGTTGACCGAAGCGGACGCGCCATCGGTCGCTCGCAACATCATGTCCCGCGTCGAACGAAAGATGCAGCCATTGCTCGCTCAGTTTTCGACGAATGGATATTACCCGCTCACCGGAAATCCGGGTGACTTCGGCGTTCGATTGGTCAGCAGTTATGACAGCCCGGACTTGTGGGGACAGAAGAATGTTTCCCGCGTTTTGGTCGGTGGGACACAGCTTGAAATTTTGCAAGACGACGTCGGTTTGTTGGGGATCGCCCAATCGGTTGACGTTGGGAACTTTGCCCACGAAGAAACGACGCTGGTAATGCTCGACATTATGGGCGATACGGCTCTCGACCGAACGTTGATCCCGATTGCAGGCAACGTCACCGTCGCCGATCTTTTCGCGGAATTGGTTGCGGACACGATCGCTCACGAAGCTGGGCATACGTTGGGTGGCGTGCACCAAGATTCGAACAACGACACTGATACCATCATGGACCAGTTCTATGTTCCTGAGATTTCTGCGGGCGTCGGACCTGACTTGATTTTTGGTACTCGCGATGACGTCACCTTGAAGTTCTTGGATGACGAGTATGCGATCACTACAGGGATCCCGTTTGGTGGAGGCCTCTGCAACTCTCCGGACGTTTTAGCAATCGGTATGTCGACCGGTACGGTCGGCGGTTCCATCACCGGATCCGCGTTCAATGACCTTAACCGAAATGCGCGTAAAGATACTGGCGAAGCAGGATTGGCTGGTTGGCAAGTCTACATCGATTCGAACAACAATGGTCTTTTGGAGACCGGCGAAGTAAGGACCACGACCGACGCATCAGGAAATTACACCTTGCGTGCTGGTGCTGGAACGTACAACGTTCGTTTGGCACGACCCGCGGGTTGGATCGCTTCGACGGCATCCGAGGAAGTCAAGTCGGTGACGGTAGCTCTTTCGAGCACTGTTGTCGCGAACTTCGGTTCGGTGCTACCTTCGGCTGCTGCTACTGGTTACAAGTGGCTCGATCTCAACGGGGATGGTTTCCGAGATGCAGGTGAGCCCGGTCTCGCCGGAGTCTATATTTATCTAGACCTCGATGGCGACGCACGACCGGACGTTGGGGAGCCAGCATCCGTGTCCAAGGCAGACGGTTCGTACACGCTGACTCCTCCATCGGTCGGGACCTACCAAATCCGAGAAGTTGTCGACCCTGGTTATGTCCAGACTTTCCCGGCGATTGGGTACCACTCGGCAGTATACGATGGGTTCACACCACTCCGTGGGTTTGATTTCGGAAATCGTGAATCCTCCGACTGGGGTGATGCTCCTGCACCTTATGCGACCACCCGAGCTCAAAACGGTGCGTCAGCAGGTGTTTTGGCCGGCTTCCGATTGGGAGCGAACTGGGATGCCGAGTTTGATGGAAACCCATCCGCCACTGCGACCGGCGACGACAGCACTGGTCCATTAAACAGTTTTGGCAGCGTGATCAATGATGAAGACGGTGTGACGCTCCTCACTCCGATTGTTCGTGGTGATAGCCAAAATGCGATCAAGATCAACGTTACCAACACGAATGGTACTGCTGGTTATGTTCAAGGTTGGGTCGACTTCAACGGCAACGGCGTTTGGGGTGATCCCGGCGAGCAGATCGTCACCAATTTATTGGTGAGTGCCGGCGATAATATCCTCAACTTCACAACGCCAGCCAATGCGGTCAGCAAGACCTATGCTCGCTTCCGTCTATCTCAGACCAAGGACGTTGGGCCGACTGGTCGGACTGCTGCAGGTGAAGTCGAAGATTATGTGTTTACCATCGGCGATGGCCCACGACGCAATGTTCAAGACGATACGTACACCGTAGCACGGAACAGCGTTTCGAACTCCTTCGATGTTCTTGCAAATGACTTCGTACCGCCAGGAGATTCGGTGTCGGCACTATTGCTCGGTGCACCGTCCCAAGGTGGATCCGTTTCGGTCGGTTCGAACAATACGGTTCGTTACTCGCCAGCACGCGGATTCTTCGGGCAAGAAACCTTCACCTACACATTGGTCTACGCTTCTGGCAAGCGTGAAACAGCGACCGTTACCGTCAACGTAACACTGCAATTCACAGATCCAGTCGCCATCGACGATTCCTTTGATATCCCGACCAATTCGGTCTCGTATCCGCTCAACGTTCTCGTCAACGACATCGAAGGCAAGAATGGCGCACTTGTGATCACCGGTTTCACAACCCCAGACAAGGGCGGAACGGTTTCGGTCGGTTCTGGCGGCTTGAGCTTGCGATACACCCCTGCCAGAGGTTTCGGTGGTACCGAGCGATTCAAGTACACGGTAACCGATGGGTCGGGCAAGCAATCCACGGCCGATATTACGGTTCATACGCTAGAAGGCGATCGCCTGGACGATAATGTTCAGTTCAGCTTCTCCTTCAAGAGCATGGGCGGTGCACCGATCACCAGTGTGACTCAAGGCGATCAGTTCCAAGTTTACGTGTACGCATATGACTTGCGTCCAGACAAGTTGATCACCGAGACACCACCGCGAACCGTTCAAGATCCGGGCGTGTATGCAGCATACCTCGATATGCTCTACAGCTCCAACTTGGTTCTGCCATCGAATCCGGGAACAAACACGACTTTGGATTTCGCAAACCAGCCTCAGAACCCGTACAACCAAGGTGTTTCAGGCAAGGCGGACCTCCCAGGCGTGATCAGTTCGCTGGGTGCCTTTACGGGAAGCGTCAAGCCACCATTCTCGTGGGGTGAGCCTTCACCGGTCACCGTGTTGACGTTCACCGCTCGTTCGGCTGGTATTGCTGAGTTTGTTGGGGATCCAGCGGATGAATCTCCAAACACCGATGTGCTCTTGTACAACCCACCAAACTCCTCGGTTCCAATCGAGCAAATCCGATACTTGCGTTCGAGCATCGAGGTAACTCCTCGAGGTGTAGAACTGCCGTTCGCTGTGGATGACACTGCGACTGTGGCCGCGAACACGACGAAGGAAGTGGATTACCGAACCAACGATATCGTTGGTACCTCGGGATCCATCCGATATGTCTCGGTGACCCAGCCGATCGATGGTAAGGGTGTCGTTTCGATCAACAATAAGGGAACTACTTCCACTGCGGACGACGTGATCTCGTATGTTCCTGCGACCACCGGCTCGGGTGACCCAGGATATTCGACTCAATTCACGTACACGATCGCGGATTCGCGTGGCTACACCTCGACCGCTACGGTGACGTTGCACGTTGGTGACAATCCTGCGGCTAACGATGTGATGAAGTTGCAGTTGAAGGCCTTCGACCTCTCAGGAAACCCAATCACACAGATCCCTGTCGGTCAACAATTTGAACTCCGTGGATATGTTCAAGACCTGCGAAATCCAACAACCCAGAGTGGTGTGTTCGCTGCATACCAAGATGTGTTGTACGATCGAAACCTGGTCTCCGTCAAAACCACGACCACCGGTTTGGGCTTCGATGTCAAGTTCAGCAACGGTGCGAACGGTTATGAAAATGGTCAGTCGGGCGATGTCCGAATCCCAGGCCTTATCAATGAGCTAGGTTCGTTCCAGAACTCTCAATCACCCCTTGGAACAAGCGAATTGCTTCAGTTCTCGGTGCTGATGACCGCGAACACCCCGGGTGTTGCCAAGTTCTTGAGTGACCCAGCCGACATCACTCCATTCCATGATTCGCTCCTCTACAGCGATCAAAGGAACAAAGTTGCGTTCGACAAGATTTCGTATATCCCTGCTCAAATCATCATTCTGCCAGCATCCAACGGCGGCGGTGGAGGTGGTGGCAGCGGTGAAGGAAACACCAACCTCACTAACCGCTTCGACGTGAACGGTGACGGTTTCGTGTCGCCAATCGATGTGTTGATCCTCGTGAACTTGGTCAACCAAGGCAACGGCGGTTTGCTCAACGGTGGTGGAAGCGGCGGCAACGGAACTGGAGGTGAAGGTGAAAATAGCAACGGCGGCAATTACTATGTTGACGTGAACTCCGATGGATACCTATCACCGCTCGACATCCTGTGGGTTGTCAATGAGTTGAACAAGGGATCCGGTGGAGGTGGTGAAGGGGAATCGTCAGCAGCACCGTTGCTCGATGCACCTGCAACCAAGTTTGAAAGCGTGGTTGTTCCAACGTCGGTAACCCGTAATAGCCTCCAGTCCAATTGGATGTCGGCACCGGCAGCGGGAGCGTCGAGTTCGGTTAGCTCCAGCAGTGTTGACAGTTACCTCGCTAGCGTAGCAAGCGATGTGGACGGCGAAGATTACTTAGATGGTTTGGTGACCGACGTGTTGCGAAAGAAACGGTCCTAGTTTCCGCAATCCCCAAATCAATTCCGATCGGTGATGATTGAACCGGCCGAGTGATTCCAGCGAACCTGGGAGCAACTCGGCCGGTTTTTTGTTGTACTATCACCGCGATAGGTAGTCCGCCATCGACCATGTTTCCGCAATTTGGGACTTCGATTCGCATCGCACGCAGTGGTCGTTTTGAGCTATTATGCCAGTTCAGGCTCGAGGGCGAGCATCCAGCGATGCGAGCGATGTTGTGGTTTTAGATTAGGTTTGGAATATCGCGAGAGTGACGATGCATGGTTTTGTCGATCTTCAGATTAATGGAGTCCAAGGCGTTGACTTCAATTCGACATCGCTCTCCCGCGACGATTGGGATCGAGCGTTACAAGCTCTTCGAAACGATGGTACCGAAGCGTTTTTACCAACGGTGATCACCGATTCGATCCCCGCACTGATCGAGAAACTGGATAGGCTAGCCAGCCTGTGCGAGCCAGATGGGGGCGGTTCAATAGAGGGTGGCAGCCGGCCGGTGGGAATCCATCTGGAAGGCCCCTTTTTGTCGGCCAAACCGGGGTACATCGGAGCGCATCCAAAAGCCCATGCCAAAGATGCGAGCCTTGAGGAAATGAAACGTCTATACGACGCAGCGCGGGGGTGGCTCAAGCTGGTGACGTTGGCTCCTGAACGGGATGAAGGTGGGAAGGTCACTAGGTGGCTTGTGGATCAAGGGGTCTTGGTCGCAGCCGGCCATACCGATGCGTCGGTGGATCAACTCAAGCGAGGGATCGATTCCGGGTTGAGTCTATTCACGCATTTGGGGAATGCATGCCCGCCGACGGTACCGCGTCACGACAATATCGTGCATCGAGTGATCGCTTTACGGGACTCGCTCATGATCACACTGATCGCGGATGGGCATCATTTGCCACTTTGGCTCTTGGAGAGTTGGGTCCGGATTTTTGGTCTTGATCGGGTGGCAATCGTGAGCGATGCGATCAGTGCGGCTTTACTGCCACCCGGATTGCATCGCTTGGGGGATCAAGTGGTCGCGGTGGGGGATGATGGCGTTCCGAGGAGCGAAGACCGGACGCATTTTGTCGGTTCCGGTGCGACGTTGGGGATGATGGCTGGCTTGTTGCGGCGGGAAACTGCGATGTCGGAAGCAGAACTTGTCAAAAT
>Ga0315899_10005077_pt1 | contig 14232 bp, 8 predicted proteins | sample LakEriMetagenome_2_FD_203518 | JGI IMG/M metagenome (GOLD analysis project Ga0315899, IMG submission 203518) | Freshwater fungal communities from buoy surface, Lake Erie, Ohio, United States - Buoy 4 MA112 | ecosystem: Environmental > Aquatic > Freshwater > Lake | place: USA: Lake Erie, Ohio... | reverse complement strand
GCTACGGGGTAAGCTGCAAGGGGCGGGGGGGATGAGGGTGGGAAGAGCACTGGACGAAGCTGGGATCTGTCTGGTGCTATTCAATCATCAACTAGGCTAGGAAGCTAGTTTTCGTACTCGTACTCGAAAACCGGCGACTTCGATAAGCCACGATCTGTCGTTCATCGTTGCGATGTTAGATTGCGGTGGGTTCGAGTACGAGTACTGCTTCGCGGAGTACGACACGATCCGCAAGACTCACCCATCGAGCTTCTCTTCTCCTCTCGCACTCTATTAGTTAGTTCGCAAAACAAAAACTGCGCGTGTTTCCCCACCTCATCCCCCGGCCGCTTCTCCTCCCCTGGGAGTAGAAGAGGAGTTACGAAAAGTCAGTGCTCCACTCCAAACGTAACACAAACTGGTTCGCGGATTTCTTTGCGTCTTCGTGTCTTTGCGTGAGCCACTCGGCCCCTCGCCCGGCCACAGAGGGCCAGGCTACGGGGTAAGCTGCAAGGGGCGGGGGGGATGAGGGTGGGAAGAGCACTGGACGAAGCTGGGATCTGTCTGGTGCTATTCAATCATCAACTAGGCTAGGAAGCTAGTTTTCGTACTCGTACTCGAGAAACTCCGACTTCGATAAGCCACGATCTGTCGTTCATCGTTGCAATGTTAGATTGCGGCGGGTTCGAGTACGAGTACTGCTTCGCGGAGTACGAGTACCGCTTTGCTGAGTACGACACGAACCGCAAGACCCAACCCCTCGAGCTTCTCTTCTCCTCTCGCACTCTACTATGTAGTTCGCAAAACACAAACTGCGAGTGTTCACCCACCTCATCCCCCGGTCGCTTCTCCTCCCCCGGGAGTAGAAGGGGAGTTACGAAAAGTCGGTACTCCGTTCCAAACGTAACACAAACTGATTCGCGGTTTCCTTTGCGTCTTCGTGTCTTTGCGTGAGCCATGCGCCCCCTCGCCCGGCCACAGAGGGCCAGGCTACGGGGTAAGCTGCAAGGGGCGGGGGGGATGAGGGTGGGAAGAGCACTGGACGACGCTGGGATCTGTCTGGTGCTATTCAATCATCACCTAGGTTAGGAAGCTAGTTTTCGTACTCGAGAAACTCCGACTTCGATAAGCCACGATCTGTCGTTCATCGTTGCAATGTTAGATTGCGGCGGGTTCGAGTACGAGTACTGCTTCGCGGAGTACGAGTACCGCTTTGCTGAGTACGACACGAACCGCAAGACCCAACCCCTCGAGCTTCTCTTCTCCTCTCGCACTCTACTATGTAGTTCGCAAAACACAAACTGCGCGTTTTTCCCCACCTCATCCCCCGGTCGCTTCTCCTCCCCTGGGAGTAGAAGGGGAGTTAAGAAAAGTCGGTGCTCCACTCCAAACGTAACACAAATTGGTTCGCGGTTTTCTTTGCGTCTTCGCGTCTTTGCGTGAGCCCCTCGAACCCCCTCGCACGGCCTATCGCCTATCGCCTAAAGCCTAAAGCCTAAAGCCTAAAGCCTAAAGCCTAAAGCCTAAAAACGACTCAAGGGATGGCGGTTCCGTAGAACCGTCATCCCCTAAGTACTCCCCCTGCCTCTCGTTCACAGCTTTCGCTGTTCGCTTGGTAAACTCTCGTGGTTCGTTGTTTCGCTGATTAACTTCCCCAATCAAACTTCGGGGCTTGTGGGGCACTCGCCTTGCGACTGCTGGCCTTCTTCAAAGGTACTCGCTCGCTGGGCTCTACTACCGGTGCTGGTTGAGCTGGTTCTGTTTGCTGCGGAGCGGATCGCGAAGGTGTCGTCGGTTGAGTATTGACCGCCGGCGGATTCTGTTGGAAATTCGATGGTAGCACACCAGGTGTCGCTGCATCGTTCGCTGTCCCTAAACTCTGTGGCAACTCTCCTCGACTCGACAAGGATGGACGACTCGCTCCGCTCGGTAAAGTCCTCGCTGCCGATCGCTCTCTGGATCGCTCAGTGGCATCCCAGTAAGCCTTCTCCGGCCACAAGCCTTCTTCAAGCGTAATGTTGTTGTACTCGAGCAACGATCCCTTAAGCATGTGTACTTCCGTGATCGACTTGTTGTACTCGGACAACGCTCGTACATAATTTCGTCCCGCGTTCGCTCGGCTTTGCTGTGCTCGCAACAGCAAGTCCATGATCTGCTCGACGTTCGCATCCCCAGCATTGAACTTCTCTTGATACAACTTCACCCATCGATCTGCTGCCGACAAAGCTGCAAGCTGCTCGGTCATCTGAATGTAGTTGCTGTTCAGCTCTCGCAAGACTTGGCTGATGCGATGCGTCGCTGCAATCTCTTTCTCTTCCAAGAGTGCATGGTCTCGTGCCAATGTCAACTGCTTGTTGCGTACGTCGTTGTGTGCACGTCGAGCTCCAATCGGATTCGGGAGGAAATCAAGTCGCACTGCGGCTTCTTGATAGTTCCCGCCGAGTAACTCTTCCCAAGCACTCGGTGCTGGAACGGTTCGTGGGTTCGGTGGGAATGGTCCGTTGCCACCGTCATCCAAGAGCGATGCTCCTACCCCGACATAGCGATAGATCAAAGACAAGTCGACGTTAGCAAGCATCTGATTCTTCGACGAGATGACTTCAAGCTCTCGTTGCTTGATCAACCAACGTTGACGCCGTAGATCCACACTGCGGTTGAGCATCTCATTCAAAGCTTCATCGAAGTCGAACTGAGCCATCCCAATGGCAGGCTTGTCCGAAGGACGAATCAAACGCCCGTCAGTGCTCGCCCAGCCAATCAAGACTCGCAACGCTTGCTCGCGACCGAACAGTCCAGGGTCACCACCAAGCGCTCCACCGCCGGCCAAAGCCGAATCAAGCTGAGCTTGGAAGTCGTGGTAAGTAAACTTCGCTTGCGCTTCGGTCGTACCAGCTGCTCCCTTTTGAAGCTTCTCAAAGGCGATGTGGTACGCTTTGGCTGCACTGTCGCGGGCGATGCGTGCGTTCTCGACGTTCCAATATGCTTGATACAGATCCCAATAAGCGTACTCGACGTCGCGAACAAGGTTTCGCACTCGCTCTTCAAAGTCGACGAGCGATAGGTCTTCATTGATCCTAGCAAGGATCACAGGGATGCGGTTGACCGATGTCCCGCGTCCTCGAAGCAACGGATGTTGCACTTGGAATTCTAAAACTTGCGTGTAATCGCTTGGAACCGCACGACCCGGTCCGTCAGTCGCGATGTTGTTGTAGCTGTAAATCGATTGCGATCGAGCGGTCACAATACCACCGGTCGCCATTCGCTTCGAAAGGGCCATCTGGCCGGTGCTGTCACGCCCTTGGAACGGGGTCGGGTTGTAAGGATTGTCTTCCCCGACGTTCCGTGCGCGATCGGTGTTGTTGTACGAGAAGAATGCGGAGAACTGCGCATCGAACTCGCTCAATGCGTCTTCGACTCCACCGACTTGGTTGGCTCGCGCCGCTCCGCGTGGCAACACACGGTTGCCGTTCTGATCGACTACGATCTGCTGTGGACTTGTTGTCGTCGCGGCAATGGCCGGATCGTATATGGTCGAGAGTTGCTGCCCTGGTGTCGACAAGATGTTCGCTGCAACATCGACGTTCTGACGTTGGGTACCCGGTACCGTGCGGATCAACTTGCTGTTGACCAACGCATACGAAATGCACTCCTCAAGCGTCACATCAAGAAATTCGAATTGCTGGTTGTCGAGGCTCAGTGGCTCGACGGCATGGGTCGCTTCAGCCGGTGGATTGATCTCCAAATCCGGAACTTCAATCCGCTGCGCGTGATCCAGGTACTGAGAAAGACTAGAGCGTTCTCGAAGGAAATAGGGTTGGGTCGGATGGCAACCAGCGAGCAGCATGCTGCCGAGTTGAATGCCGACGAACCACTTATGGAAGATGCGTTTCATATACCTGGAGTTCCCATCCAAATGCGGTGCAACCCATCGCCCACCAAATGCGCTTGCTAAAGCCTTCGGTAAGTCGTTCTGTGTTGATCCTTTGGTGTTAGGCCCCCCTAACATGCGTCGCCCGGCCGAAACCCGACTTCGCACAACCCTTACATCGGCATTCGACTTGGTAAACTTTGACGATTACGGAAGAAATCCGGCCGAATTTCGATGCTTATGGTGCTAGCAATTCATCGCCAAGTTAATCAACGAAAAAAGCCCCCGGGTTACGGGGGCTTTTCTTAGTTCTAGCAGGGGGAGTCAACCTGAAATCAGGTTGGACTTACGATTAGGTCGGCTTGACCGGGTCCTTATCGGAAGCTGCATCCTCGGGGCGTGCGTCGTACTTCGCTTCTGGAATCGAAGCGGATACGGGAGCGACGAGGAACTCGACAGCGAACTCTTTTGGATCTTCCTTGAGAATCGAATCACCCTTGGCTGTGGTAACCTTGGCGGATTCAACGATTCGGTTGATAACGGTTCGTTCGAGGATTTGATTTCGGATCGCGTCCATCTGGCCGTTTCGTTCGAGTTTATTGCGAACTTGGCGAGGGGAAGCGTCGGAGCGTTCGGCGATGAGGTTGATTTCTTCATCGTATTCAGCTTCGGTCGGATCGATCTTGAGATCCTCGGCGATTTTCTCGAGGACGAAGTGTTCTCGGAGTGCTTCGCGGGTCATTTGTTCGATGTTGCGACGCATCGAGTTGATGACGATACGAATTTGATCATCGGAGAACTGATTTCGCTTCATTTCAAGAACGCGGCGATGTAGTTCTCGGTCGGCTTGACGACGGACGGTCGCTGGAGGAAGGTCCCAATCGGCGCCGGTGGTGAGTTGCTTGGTGATTTGTTCGCGAAGCAACTGAGCTTGGTGATACTCGCATTGTCGTTCGAGTTCTTTGCGAACGAATTCACGGAGTTCATCGGTGCTATCGAAACCGATTTGAGCAAGCTGAGCTGGTGTTAGGTTTTCAACGTTAACGCGGCGAATTTCGAGCAACTCGATTTCCGCATCGACTTCAACGCCACGAAGGGACTCGTTTAGCGAGGTTTCGAGAACCTTCACCTTAGCGTTGACTTTGTCTCCTTCTTTCTTGCCAGCGATCAATTCACCGAAATTCTCGATGATGCAGTCCGCAAGGCTCAATTGAGGGCGAACGGTGACAGCGGCTTCTTCAAGGAAGGAGAGTGGCTTCGAATCGACAGTGAAAGTGATGTTAACGGCCGCTTGGTCGCCAAGTTTCGCTTCGCCATCGACTGGTTCACCTGGGATGATTCGATCCAAGGTGCGGACGAGCTGTCGTTCGACTTCTTCGTCGCTGAGTTGGAATTCGGTTTTGACCAAATCCAGCCCATCCCATTTCGGGCTATCGAATTCTGGACGAACTTCGATTTTGAATTCAAAGGTGAAATCGCCGGCATCTGGGAGCTTTACAGCGCCGTAGTCCATATCTGGTTCAGCGATTGCGGAGAACTCACCACCATCGGTGATTTGTTGAAGGCTGTCCATAACCAAGTTGCTTTTGACCTGGTCTGCAACCGTCTTCTTGAATCGCGATTCGAGAAGTTTTCGGGGGATTTTGCCAGCCCGGAAGCCAGGCAAGTCTGCTCGTGGAGCGATCTCGTCATAGGCTTTGCGGAAGTAACGCTCCAATTCGGCGCGTGGGACTGTGACCACGACGTGGCGTTGGCAAGCGGATGGCTTTTCGATCTTCACTTGAAGATCCAGTTGGGTAGTTGCCGCGGTATCGACTGCAGACATGCGAGTTGGCAATCCGAAAAAGGACTCGAAACGTCGTTAATAGACGGGGATTCTAAAAAAATAAGGGCTCTATCGAGCAGCAAGAGCGGGTGATGGGATTCGAACCCACGACAACAACGTTGGCAACGTTGTGCTCTACCAACTGAGCTACACCCGCGTCGGAAAGTCGCGCTGGCGAAACTCGCCAGCTCAACCTCTTCTATCATACCTGCTCGAACGAGGCCCTAAAACCCCTAGAAATCCGAACCTTTTACGCGATTCTTTGCTGAATCGTCAAGTGTCCGCTAGGAGGCTGACCGGTGCGAATTGCTCGCATCGCGATCGATTTACGAGAAGCGTACCCGAACGATGGGAATCGATCAAGTCGAGTTTTCCGCCGTCGAGTCCCCAGAACCAAAGATTCCTGCACCGGAAAAATCCCGTACTGTCTCCCGCACTGTGAGCTTCTCGTTAAGGGGTTGTAGTATAGGTCGGCTTCGTTTCGATGCAAGTGCTTTGCTACCAGCCACTCAATCTCGCCCCCGTCTAAATGTCGCTTTGTCTACCCCGATCCAATCTAGATCTACGTCGGAGGATTGGCTGCGTTGATCGCGAGCAGTCTTATTTGCACCGAGCAATCTAGACACCGAGCAATCTAAACGCCGAGCCACCTGGACGCCGAGCAACCTAGACGCCGGAGTAGAAAATTTGGTAAACGCAAGCGATCCGCTGGGGATAGAGAATGCTCAATGACACACTTGAAGGAGAATTCAGCGATGGGAAAAGCGGTAGGCACAAGCGTTTTTCAATGGATGTTGGTCGCAAGTTGTGTTTTTGCAATGAGCGGCTGCAGTATGTGTCGCGCTCAAGATGCGGGCGATCGGGAGGTGCAAGTCGCCTCGGGCGATTCGCTACGGTCTGAGAATTGGCAGGTCGATTATTTGGATGGCGAGCCCCAAGATGACTGGTTGGCTTGGATAGCCAACAATAAAAAGGGAAGCAAAAGCGGTTCGAGCAGTTGGTGGCCGAGCTGGGGCAGCTCCAAAAAGAAAGCGAGTTCCTCGCCGACGATTCGAAGTTACAGCACCAACAATAAGACGACCTATCAGAAAATGACCCAGTCGGCGAAGAACTCTTGGAAAAAGACTACGGATTTCCTTGATCCCTACCCGGATCCAAAGCCCAAGTCGGTGGTTGCCCCGACGAAGAAAAAATCGAGTTGGTTCGGCAGCTCGGAGGAGTCTGGGAGTTGGTGGGGCAAGGAAGAGAAGAAAAAGCAGTCGGTGCCCGATTTCCTTGGTCAGGAAATGCCCAGGTAGCTTTTCGCCCAAGTTCGAATGCTTCGAAGCGAGTCCTTTTCGGTGGAGTTAAAAAAGCTAGGATGGCTTGCCGAGATTTCAAAACGTGCGTATGTTATTCGACTCACAAGGCGAAGTAGCTCAGTCGGTTAGAGCAACGGCTTCATAAGCCGTGTGTCGCCGGTTCGAGTCCGGCCTTCGCTATTTGCGGTTTGTGATCTGAGTGGATGTTTCGGGGGTTAGGGCCTTTTGGAAACACAGAGGCACAGAGACACAGAGAGAAGATTAGATCGCCGCGATCTCTGTTGTGAGTTGTGGGTTCCTCTGTACCATTCGCTTCTGTCCGCTCTCTAGTATCCGCACTCTTCTCACTAGTTACCGCACTCCGCTGACTAGTAACCGCACTCCTCTGATTTGAGCGCACTGCACTGCACTGCACTACTCTGGTTTGGTCTATCTTCTGTCCCCCGTTCGCCTCTTTCTAACCGGCGTTCATCCCTACAATTCTTTCCCTACAGTCCTTCTCACTCCTCCGTGCCCTCTGTGCCTCTGTGTTTCCCCCCCGCGCGCAACGACTCCAACTGCAAGCGTCGATGCTCCGCCCGAGATCCAACGACGATCGGAAGCAATTCAACACGCGAAAACTCGAGAATGTCTCCTTCGTCTACCCCAAGCTGAAGTAAACCCACGGATGATCGATCCGTTCCCACCATCGCTGCATCGAACTCCATCGCATCCAACGGAATAATGCGATGGACCAAGCCTCCTGCCGTACTGGCACGTGTCTGAACCACCACATTGGAATAAGGACTGCGGTAAGTAGTCGCCAGTGACTCTACACTCGTAACCGACTCGATCGCGACGGCTTGGCCGGCACTTTGACTCATTCCGCTAAGCAACACTCGCTTCGTTGCCCCTCCAGTTTTTCCTTCACCAATATCCAAATCGGCGTTCGATGCACTCACGGAATCGAATCCAAGGTCGCTTATACGACCCACTCTTACGCGATCTCCTTCGGCCAAGAGTATGCCCCCAAGTGGTGTTGCCGAAATTGCATCTAATCCTATTTGAATTTCTTCACCAGTCCGGCGTCGGATGATGACAATGCTCCCGCCCAAGGGCGATCGATAATTCTTGCCACCCCCCTCCCCTGCCCCATTGAGGAACCTGTTGCTCTCTTGGCTACGCTGCACTGGGAAGGACTGATACTCCTTCGTCGTCATCAATTGCTGAATATACGGATCAAGCGTCGATACCGCATCGACCGACGGGTTCGCTTGGCGGATACGAGCAAGCAGCTCGCCGCGACGCTGAAGTACCAGCGGGTCGTCGATGTCGAATTCCGAATCCTCCATCGCCGTAAAAAGATTCTTTGCGAGCAACTCAATGGCCTGGGTTTCGATCTCTCGAATGCGATTCGTAGCGATGTTTGGATAGGCATCTGTGTTTGAATTGACACTGCCAGTTGCGTTGGACGTATTCGCTAAGTCGTTTGCGAAATAGTTCGGCGGTGTTGCTCCCGATCTCAAGTGGGCATCGCGCTGCGGAAATCCATGATCGCGAAGCATATCTCCGAGCAAGAGTCCTTGGGGAGGTATGGCTAAAATGCGTTCGATCCCATTGGGTTCAATGAAACTCACTGTTGGCGGTTGCCTAGGTGAACAAGTCTTTGCGCCCGAGCGGTGGATTTTCTTATTCAGGGACCCAAACGAGCTTGTGCAGCCAGCCACGAAGCAACTTGCGAGGACGCACGCGAAGAGCTGCAAATAGGACGCGATTGGTTGTTGTGGTTTTTCGAGTGAAGTTTGCTTCATGATTGCGACTCCGGAAAGTCACCCTTTCAAGGGAGTTTAAGCTCGAAGTGAATCAAAAGTCAACAAGCGGAAAGTGTTCGAGGATCTTGTTCCAAGGGCAAGCGACGATTGCGCCGTCGGAAGTCCGGGCATGCACCAGTCCAACCACGAGGAATACGTCCGGAGCGGAAGTCATCATCAAAAGAACCGAGCCGGAGTCGCCTGGGCGGATAAGTTCAAAGTTGCCACCGTTGTCGTTGATCACGACGATTTGATCGGTCATCGTGCCGAAGCCTTTGATATCGACGATACCAGTTGTCAGTTGGATTCGTCCATGAACGATGGCGTTCGGGTCGCTGGCCGCCCCTATCTTGAACGCGCGTGATTCCGGGATCGCGGCACCGAACCCGATTGCGCCCGCAAGATAATTATTCGAACCGGCGATGATGGCTTGTCGTCGGGATTTGATCCCATCGACAAGTTCCACTACAGCCGCATCGATCGATGAATTGCGAGCGCTGTAGGCCACATGGCCGATCACACGGGTGGGTATTTTGGCATCGAGGGCAGCAGGCTGCGTAACGGTGGCTTTGCGGCTTCGCCGTTTGCTTGCGACGTGCGAACAGGTGATCGCGTACTTTTTGCCACTTTGCCCTTTGCCGATCAGCCCCAACGTCCCCCAGTTTTCCGGAGTATCGATGTCGGCGATGACGACTCCACCTCGCAGCGGTTCGATGATCGTGTTGTTATGAGGAAGTTGCAGTTTGCTTTTCGAGCGTTTTGATTTCGATGGCTTGGTAGGGACGGTGTTCAGGGGTATGTTCGCAGGAGCGACCAAGTGCGATGTTGTCGACATTGAGTCCGCGATCGTCTCGTAAGTCCGTTCGAAGATATCGACCGGGTATCCATTGATAGATTTCGGAAGTGGATCGACGATACGGTGGTCGTTGGTGGGGCGTTTGCGACGCACGGAGAGGCGGATGCAGTATTGCAGTGGTCGGACAATGCAGTTGCGGATACGTTTGAAGCCGACGTGAATGCCGGTGACTTCCGGGTGCTTCATCAGCTTAGGTCCGAACTTGCGAACCAGTTCAAGCCCTTGTTCGTAATCGGGCAGCAATTCCGACCAGCGTTCGCGGCGTTCGATTTCGATACTGCGGCTTTCCTCGGGAACGGCATTGAGAAATTTCGGTTTGATAGCTCCGCGTGGGCAGCCGACCGGATCGTCGCAAGGGGTACGCGATTTAGCAGCCGCGGCGGCAGTCGGACGCTTGCCCGCTACCTTCTTCTTCGCCGCGGTGGATTTGGTAGCTGTGGTCCTGGTGGCTGTTAACTTGGTTTCTGTTGACGTGGTAGTTGCCGATCTGCCGGTCGTCTTCTTAGTTGCAGTCTTCTTAACAGCAGTCTTCTTAACAGCAGTCTTCTTCGCTGCTTTTTTCTTCGCAGCAGTTTTCTTCGTAGCTGTCTTTTTTGTAGCCATGGTCGTCAGAGATTATGGGGTGATACATTGGGCAGCGGAGCAGCTAGGGTTTGTACAAGCGTGCAGGTGGGTGTTGACGAAGTCTTCGAGTTTTATTTCGTAGAGTGGGTCGTTGATATCGAAGCGTTGGTAGGCGATGGTACGTTCAAGCCATTTGCGGTTTGCCGATTCGGGTTCGGCACCTTTGGAGTTTGCAGCGACTGGGGTGCCGGCGAATTTCGCGATGTTCTTGATCAAGGCCGCTGAGTCGGTGATCGTGTCATCTTGCAGTTTGCTTGTGATCTTTTTGAAATACTGATCTTCGGTGAAAGTCGCATCGAGGTTCAAGGATCCCGAGCCGGGCCGTTTGAAGTCGACCAAGACGACTTGGTCGGTCTGCACTGGGATTGATTCGACGAAGGTCAGTGGGGAGGCGGCGAGTGGTTCTTCGAGTTGAAGTCGAGGTTTTTTGTTTGTCGCAGAAGTTGTCGTTGTGGCGTTTGCATCTTGTAGTTCGACGCAGTAGCGTTCTTTGATAAAGACATCGCAGTGGGTAGTGACTTTTAGTTTTACCGGGACACCTTTATGAGGGCGAGCGTTGCAGAACCAGCGAGGCTCCCCGTTCGAGTTTCCCGCAAGCGAGTTGTTATCGAAGCGAGAGATAGGAGTCGAGGAGATCGACCGGCAGCCGGTTGGCAGCGAAAGGATCAGCAAGCAAAACGAGAGCAGTACGCTCGCGTTCATCCTTCTAAAAAATTTCGTCTTTTGCGATTCTCCTTGTGCTGCAATTCTCCCCGTCCCTTTCCAACTCCTGCTTGTACTCGACTCGGTCTTTCCGAGTACGAAGACGAGTACCGTTATCGCGGAGTACGAGTGCGAATGCGACGCAGCAGAGTGCAAACAGGACACAGCCGTAAGTTCATCCCCATCCAAGCGATCGCTTGCGATCAGTTGGTTGGTGATAGAAATTTTGTTTGGGAGAAGCATGGCACGAGAAGTTAGAGCAAAGGGGGGGGGTTATTGGAGGGGTTCCAAGGAGCAGGAGTGGCAATCATTAAGATGTTCGTTGACGAACGCGAGGACTTGGTCTTCGAAATCCGGGGAGTGGATATCGAAGCGTTTCCAAGCGACGGTGCGAGTCAGGGGAGTGATTTCCGGGGAGTCAGAATCAGAGGATTTCGCGGCGGTGGGGTTTGCGAGGGTGGGTTGAATAGGTTTCAGGTTCGCGATGACTGCCGAGATATCTTTGAGGGTTTGGTCGACGACGTGGTAGGAGATTTGTTGGAAGTATTGGGGAGAGTCTTTTTCGTTTTGGAATTCGATTTCGTAGTCGAGTGAGCCAGCTGCTGGGCGTTTTAGGTCGACGGTGAAGACCTTGTCGGAGAATTGGATATTGGGTTGGACATCGAGGTGACGTTTTGAGAGAGGCAGTAGGGTAAGTTTTCCGGAGGAAGGGTCATCGGTGCAGAGGAGCGTTTCGACGATAGCGACATCGAGGTGGGTGGGGATTTTCAGGGTGACGGGGATACCTTTGAAGGGTCGGGCGTGGGCATGAATCCCTGTTTTGCCGTTAGAGAGGCCCAGCATTGCATCGTCATCGGCGCGTTGCAGGAAGGTGCTGGACATGGAGGTGCAGCCGGCGGGCAGGCTCGCGGCTAGGATGGCGACCGCAAGCGATCCGAGGGGAGCGTAGTGAAAGCTACGACGTGGGGTTGGGGAGGAGGCAGGTTGGGTGGGTGGTTTCATGTTTGGGGGGGGGCGGGTTAAGGGACCTTTTGTGGGAAAAGATCGAAAGGGCGTGGGGGGATTGGGCAAAGAAAGCCAGCCGGATTTAACGGTTGTACCTGTTGTAGGGGTGGATAATCGCTACAACCGTTAAAGTTTGCCAGGATTGAAGATAGATACATTGCGTAGTGTGGGCCTCTGAGCCCGCACTACGCAATTGAACGGCTGAGTGGTTTTCAAACCGATGGCTCACGCAAAGAAGCAAAGACGCAAAGAAAACAGGGATGGGAGTTAAACCGAAGACTCAAGCAAACACATATAGAAGAGATGGATGGAAGCAAAGTTGATTTGGTAGTTGTTTTTTGGTTTTCTCTTCGCGTCTTAGCGTCTTGAGCGGAGCGGGCGTGAGGATCGGTTTGAAAGGTCTCACGCAAAGAAGCAAAGACGCAAAGAAGACAGGGAATAGTTGGAGTGGCGCAGGCGAGAATCGCTTGGTGGGTTGGGCGTAAGGTATTTGTTGACGGTTGGGTGCGCGGTCGCCACCCTCACCCCCCGGCCCCCTCTCCCGCCTGCGGGAGATGGGGAGTTGCGTTTGGGTGCGGGTGGCCATTTAAAGGGGTGAGACGCGAGATGAACGATGATGAGATGTTGGGCAGTCGAACCGTTTAAGGGGACTCACCGGAGTGCTTGCGCACTTCCGCTACAAAGGCCTTGCGGGAGATTCAATTGGGTGTGGGCGGCCCGGCCGGCGGTATTTTCCCCTTTATTTTCCTTGTGCCCCTTTCGAAGCGTATCTCAAAAAGTCTATGCTATCCGAATCGTCGTACCGATGTTTTCTTGGTAATTCCACCGAAGAGATCAATAAAGTCCATGACCAAGTCCAAGATCGCTGTTGTAGAAGCCGAGTCGGAGAAGTTTCCTTTTGTCTACCGATTCCCACTGAAATTCGGTGGTCGTGTCGTCAAGGACGTGACGGTCTTTCGCGCTATGATCACGCTCGAAGACCAAGCCAAGAAGAAATCGGCTCACGGTATCGGGGAAATGACGATGGGGACCGCGTGGGCTTGGCCCACCTCCGCACTCTCCCCTGAAATGGCTCTGAAAACGATCACGGTTCTCGCCGAACGTATCACCGCCGCTGCGACTACTCTCGTCGCTGATCAACACCCTCTGCACCTCGCCTCCCAACTCAAACCCATCGCTAAAAAACTTGCCGAAGAACTCGCTACGGCAATGAAACTCTCCGAGCCAATCCCCGATCTGGCGATCGCACTGGCGCTCTCCCCCTTGGACATCGCTCTGCATGACGCTTACGGCCGACTTCACGGTAAAAACTCCTTCGATTGCTTCGGACCAGAATTCGTCGGGACGGACCTCTCTCACTGGCTTGGTGAAGAATTCATCGGCAAACCGTTCTCGGACATCCTCTCTGATAAGCCTTCGCCAACCCTGCACCTGTACCACTTGGTCGGCTCGCTCGACCCCCTGAGCAACGACGATCTGAACCGCAAAATCGGTGACGGTCTGCCCGAAACTCTCGAAGAATGGATTCGCTCTCAACAACTCTCGCACCTGAAAGTTAAACTCACCGGCAAAGATCTCGATGCCGACGTCGGTCGTGTCTACGAAATCGATCGAATCGCCGCAAGAACCTTCCCCACCAAACAATTCTCGTACTCGCTGGACTTCAATGAAGCTTGCGAAAGCGAAGACTACGTGATCGATTTCCTAGAGCGACTGGAACGACTCAGCCGCGATGCAACTACCAAACTGCATTACATCGAACAACCGATGACCCGAGATCTGCGCAGTCGCAAAGAAGTAACAATGCACCGCGTCAGCCGACTCAAACCGGTCGTCATCGACGAGTCGTTGACGGACTTGGATATGCTCCGTTTCGCTAAACAACAAGGCTACTCTGGCATCGCTGTTAAGGCTTGCAAGGGGATCAGCGACTCGGTCTTGCTCAGCGCCGCTGCAAAACAATGGGGTATGAAAATCTATGTGCAAGATTTGACTTGCGTGGGCGGTTCCTTCATGGCCTCCGCCGCTCTCGCCTCTCGCTTGCGCGGGGTAACTGCCGTCGAAGGTAACGGACGCCAATATTGCCCTTCAGGTAACAAAGATTGGGAATCGCTCTACCGACCGATGTTCCGAATCTTGGGTGGGGTTGTCCCCACTGAATTACTCCAAGGCCCCGGACTCGGATTCGCTTGGCCTCGGAACATTATCTCGAAGAAATACTCGGAGTTCTGCCAACCGCCAGCATAGGGGACTCACCGGAGTGCTTGCGCACTTCCGCTATA
>Ga0315899_10005076_pt1 | contig 14232 bp, 12 predicted proteins | sample LakEriMetagenome_2_FD_203518 | JGI IMG/M metagenome (GOLD analysis project Ga0315899, IMG submission 203518) | Freshwater fungal communities from buoy surface, Lake Erie, Ohio, United States - Buoy 4 MA112 | ecosystem: Environmental > Aquatic > Freshwater > Lake | place: USA: Lake Erie, Ohio... | reverse complement strand
GTGTGCGGGTGCGGAAGCAGCCGTTTGTGGATCAACCGCCATTTAAGAAAGGGTAGATACCAGGTTGGATGGTTATTGAAAATGTTTGAATTGGTATTTGTTGCGAGTTATCCAAAACATCACAGCCACCGAAGTATTGAATAGTGACACGGTATTTTTGTGTAGAAAATACACACTTTTTTTTTACATATGTGTTTTTTTTTGAGTTGCTTGAACATTCCGTAAACAAGTTGGTTTTGCCAATGCTCAAATTGCTGTCTGCCATGGATATGCCATGCAACGCTTGCTCCGCTACAGAGGAAAAGCCCGCTAAAGGCAAGTGGGGGATCGCCACTGGATTATTCATGGCGATACTTCCAAAGTGTCCTTTTTGTATGGTAGCGTATTCGTCTACAGCAATGTTGTGCGGTGAGGGGGTGATACTAGAATCCACCACAACCCATACTTCTCCAGTTACCATTATTTTTTCCGCATTACTTGGATTGGTTACGCTAGTGTCTATTGCATTGAACCAAAGGGGGGCAAGGACCAGGTATGCTTTTGCGATATCATTATTGGGGTGCTGCATGGTACTCACGAGTGTGATATGGGTGGGCGGTTTGCTCATGTATTATGCAGGTGTGCTGTTTGTTTTTGCTGGAGTCTGGCTGAATGGAAGCTTTTATTGGGCCTGGAGGCAGTTGAAGACACTCCTGCCGGGTTCATCGAAGCAATTGGTGTAGAGTGAACATTATTCTCAATTAAACATAAACCGGGTCTTCCAATGGGTAGCTCCGGATCATTGATCCCTCACCATTAAATAAAAAATCGATGATTGCTCAGTCGTTCCAGTATGAATCACCAGGCAGTTTAGCGGAGGCGATCGCCCTGCTGAACCAGTACGGTGATGAAGCTAAGGTGCTTTCGGGAGGCCACAGCCTTATCCCGATGATGAAACTCCGGTTTGCCACACCGGGTTATCTAATTGATATCAACAATATCCCCGGCCTGTCTGATATTCAGGAAGAGGGGGAAGTTGTAAGGATTGGTTCACTGGTGAGAGAATCCCAGTTGGAACATTCAGAGATCCTGGCTAAGATATTTCCCATTTTCAAAGACGTTACCAAATTGATTGCAGACCCACAGGTACGCAACATGGGCACCATTGGTGGTAACCTGGCGCATGGGGATGCGGCTAATGATCACCCGGCCGTGATGATCGCGCTGGGCGCAACCGTTGTGATCACTAGTGCTGATGGTGAACGGGTAGTGCCTATTGATGAGTTCTTCTATGGGTTTTACATGACGGCCATTCAGCAAGGAGAGATCCTCACGGAGATCAGGATACCGGTTCCTCCTGTTGGTACCGGAAGTGCATATCATAAGCTGGAGAGGAAAGTGGGCGACTACGCCACTTCCGGAGTTGCCGTTCAGCTGACCCTTGGCAAAGATGGGACCGTTACATCGGCTGGCATAGGGCTTACTAATGTAAATCCTGTTCCATTACGTGCAAGCCGAAGCGAGGAAGTGCTTGTGGGCAAACCACTCACAGACGAGAATATTGCGCTTGCTGCGAAGTATGCTTCGGAGGATTGCAGCCCAAGTGCAGACCTAAGGGGTTCCGAAGAATACAAGCGCCATGTGACGGGGGTATTGGTGAAAAGGATGATCCTCAAGGCTGCTGAACGCGCAAAATCATAATTCACAAATAGTTAAAACCAACAACGATGACGAAAACGATCAACGTCACAGTAAACGGCACAGAACATTCACTTGAAGTTGAACCGAGGCTGCTGCTTGTTCATATGATCAGGGAGGTCCTGAGCCTTACGGGTACACATATTGGCTGTGATACCAGCAGCTGCGGCGCCTGCACCATCCTGCTCGATGGCAAGAGCGTCAAGAGCTGTACAGTACTGGCTGTGCAGGCAGACGGAAAAGCAGTGGCTACTATTGAAGGACTTGCTCCGGAAGGAGGACCCCTGCATCCGTTGCAGGAAGGCTTTAAGGAGAACCATGGTCTTCATTGCGGTTTCTGTACACCGGGCATGATCATGCGCTGTAAAGAATTGCTGGAGCACAACAATAATCCTACTGAGGATGAGATCAGGTGGGGGATATCCGGCAATCTTTGTAGATGTACCGGCTATAACAACATTGTCAAGGCTGTCAAATGGGCCGGTGCCAAGATGCGGGGTGAGGAAACGCCTTCCACGGAGCCGGAATTTGTTTGACCACATTATTCATGAACAAAACGCATTACAATGATTCAATGTAAGACTTCGAAAGCTATAGGGGGAATGGGGCATTCCCTAAAACGTAAGGAGGACGCACGCTTCATACAGGGTAAGGGCCACTATGTGGACGATATCAAATTGCCAGGTATGTTGTATATGGATATTGTGCGCAGCCCGTATGCCTATGCCAAAATAAAAAAGATCAATATCGAGGAAGCCTTGAAAGTACCGGGTGTGGTGGCTGTGGTCACCGGCAGGGATCTTGAGAAGTATAACCTGCACTGGATGCCCACCCTGATGAGTGATACCCAGATGGTATTGCCAACGGATACGGTGATGTACCAAAGCCAGGAAGTGGCGGCCGTAATTGCTACCACTAAATATGCGGCCAGGGATGGACGTGAGGCAGTTACTGTGGAATACGAACCCATGAAACCTGTCATCGATCCTTTCAAGTCTTTGGATCCTTCTGCACCGGTGCTGCGCTCAGACAAGGAAGGGAAGAAGGACAACCATATCTGGAACTGGAAGGTGGGTGATAAGGCCAAGACAGATGCCCTTTTTGAGAAAGCAGATGTTGTGGTGAAGGAGCAGATGCATATTCCGCGAATCCATGTGGCATCTATTGAAACTTGCGGGTGTGTTGCGGACTACGACAAGGTCAACAATCATCTTACGATGTATATGACCACGCAGGCGCCCCATGCGATACGTACCGTCATTGCCTTGGTGGCGGGTCATGTGGGATTGACGGAAGAGAAAGTGCGAGTAATCTCTCCGGACATCGGTGGCGGATTTGGTGGAAAAGTACCTGTGTATCCCGGATATGTGATCGCAATTGCAGTGTCCTTCCTGGTAGGTAAACCCGTGAAATGGATCGAGGACCGAAGCGAGAATCTTCAAGCCGATAGCTTTGCACGTGATTACCATATCACGGCCGAGATGGCGGGAACTAAAGACGGCAAGATACTGGGCACTCGTTTCAAGATCCTGGCGGATCATGGCTACACCGATGCCAGTGCCAACCCGTCGAAATTTCCTACAGGTATGTTTTCCATTGCCACAGGCAGTTACGACTATGACACTACCTATATGGAGTGTGATGCGGTGTACACCAACAAGCCGCCCGGCGGAGTAGCGTATCGCTGTTCATTCCGTGTAACCGAAGCGGTTCACGCCATAGAAAGGATCACAGACCGGTTTGCTTTTGAAATTGGGAAGGATCCTGCAGATCTGCGCATGCAGAATTTTATCAAGAAAGAGGATTTCCCCTGGCACTCACCTACCGGCTGGATCTATGATTCCGGAGATTACCATGCGGGCCTGCAAAAAGCCATGGAAACAGTTGGCTATGAACAACTGCGCAGGGAGCAGGCAGAGAAAAGGGCGAAAGGTGAGCTGATGGGTATAGGGATCTCCACATTCACGGAGATCGTTGGGGCCGGGCCTTCCAAGGATTTCGATATACTTGGGATCAAGATGTTTGACAGTGCTGAGATCCGCGTGCATCCAACTGGTAAGGCTATCGCCCGCTTCGGAACGAAGAGCCAGGGCCAAGGCCACGAGACCACCTATGCGCAAATTATTGCTGAAGAGCTGGGCATTCCTGCTGAGAATATTTCCATCGAAGAAGGGGATACAGACACGGCCCCTTACGGCCTTGGTACGTATGCCAGCAGAAGTACGCCAACCGCGGGTGCAGCTGCAGCGATTGCCGCACGTAAACTTCGGGATAAGGCAAAAAAGATCGCAGCCTATCTGCTGGAGGTAAGTGAGGATGATCTGGAATGGGAGCCCGGTAAGTTTTTTGTGAAGGGCGCGCCAGATAAGGCCAAAACCATCCAGGAGATCGTATTCGCGGCCTATACCAATCATCCGCAGGGTATGGAAGCGGGCTTTGAGGCTACGCATTACTATGATCCCCCGAACCTGACCTTCCCTTCAGGTGCCTATATCTGCGTAGTGGATATAGACATAGAAACCTGTGAGATCAAGGTGAGGAGATTTGTGGCGATAGATGACTGTGGCAATATCATCAACCCGATGATCGTCCAGGGCCAGGTGCACGGAGGTCTTACCCAGGGCATCGCTCCGGCGATGTATGAAGAGCTCATTTATGATGAGGCCGGTAATATCCTGAATGGTACTTTCATGGACTACCTGGTGCCCACTGCTGTAGAATCTCCCAATTGGGAAACAGGGCATACCATCACACCTTCACCGCATCATCCGATCGGTGCAAAAGGTGTGGGCGAATCACCAACCGTTGGGGCGCCTCCCGCCATTGCCAATGCGATCGTGGATGCGCTTTCGCCTTTTGGCATCACGCACCTGGATATTCCCATCACGCCATTCAAAGTATTCAAGGCGCTGAAAGAGAAGGGTGTTTTCGATAAGTGATCCAGTTACAAACGTGAAAGGCTCGTGCATGTGTGATAATGCTGAGGAATCGGGCCTTTCACGTTTTTTTCATTACCTAAAAAACGAGTGCGATGAACGCAACAATATCAAAGACATTTCAAGTGGCCCATCCTTTGGAGGATGTATGGGCGAATATCACTAACCCGGAAAAGATCGTGGTTTGTGTGCCAGGCGCCTCCCTTACGGAAATGGTGGATGCGGATAATTTCAAAGGCGAAGTGGAACTCAAGTTTGGTCCCGTTAAGGCCAAATATGGTGGGACGATCAGCTTTCTTGAAAGGAATGCCGGGACACATACCATGAAGATGAAAGGCGCAGGGACAGACGTAAAAGGTAAGGGTGGTGCGGATATGCTGCTCAATGCTACCATGAACGAAAAAGATGGTGGTACGGAGGTGAATGTGTCCATGGACGTAACAGTGCAGGGCATGCTCGCGCAGTTTGGCAGCAGGCTGGTCACGGATGCCACTTCACATGTGTTTGACCAGTTTGTAAGCAACTTCAAGAACCAGCTGGATGGTAAGGAAGTGAGCGGGTCGCTCAGTGCCGGTGCCATGATGGGTAGTGTGATTAAGGGTATTTTTGGAGGGAAATCCTGATCCATGACAGAACTTAAGAATCCGGAACAGCTAGGCGCGTTTCTGGATCGCCATCATTATGTGGCCGATGAAGACTTGCAGACTTCGCTTTTCCTGCTGTTGAAGCTCAATAAGCCATTATTGCTGGAAGGACCACCGGGCGTTGGAAAGACGGAAGTTGCGCTGGTATTGTCACAATGGTTGGAAGCGCACTTGATCCGTCTTCAGTGCTATGAAGGCCTGGATGTGCACGCGGCAGTGTATGAATGGAATTACCAGAAGCAATTGCTTGGCATCCGACTGCAGGAGTCTATGGCCGGGTCATCCGCCCAACAGGAGCAAAAGATTTTCAGTGAGGACTACCTGTTGAAACGTCCATTGCTGCAAGCGATTTTACAGAAAGACCGATCGCCAGTACTCTTGATTGACGAACTGGACAGGAGTGATGAGGAGTTCGAGGCATTTTTGTTGGAACTCCTTTCAGCATTCCAGATCACCATTCCGGAGCTGGGTACGTATACGGCAACGCATAAGCCCTATGTGATCCTTACGTCTAACAGGACACGCGAACTTAGTGACGCATTGAAAAGGAGATGTCTCTATCACTGGATCGGGTATCCGGATCTGGACAAGGAGATGGCGATTGTCAGGAAGCGTCTTCCTGATATCGAAGATGATCTGCTTCGCAGTGTCGTGGAAAAAGTACAGTTCTTCAGAGAGCAGAAACTCATGAAGACACCGGGCATCAGTGAAACCATCGATTGGGCACAAAGCCTGATGGTACTGGGTCACCGGGAGGTGAACCGAAAGGCGATAGACCAAACCCTGGGTGCAATATTGAAGTCGGCCGAAGACATCGAACTGATGCGAAAGCACAGTTGGTAATTTAACTTGCAGTATATGGGAAAAGTGCAGGCATTTCAATCAGCAAGTCTTTCGGAAAGCATCGTTGGTTTTGCACAGTTTGCCAGAGATCACGGACTCAATATTGGCATCCAGGAAACCCAGGATGCCCTTAAGGCGGCCAGTATGGGGATACTCTTGGAGAAAGCCCATTTCCGTCAGGGACTGCGCAGCTTATTCTGTACATCACCTGAAGAGATCCTGGTATTTGATCAACTGTTCAGCTTGTATTGGAACACCAACCCCATTGATCTTGACCAGAGGAAAGGCGAGGTTACCCTTCAGGGCAGTGTGAACAAGAAAACGAATGCTTCATTGGTAATGCTAGGTTCCGGAAACCTGCCTGCACGCGAGGAGGAGGAAGAAGCCAAACATACTACCGGAGCCAATGAGGTGGAAAGACTTAAAAAGGCCGATCTCTCTTTACTGACAGCTATTGAAGCTGAGCAGCTGGAGGAGATCGCCAGAAAGCTCTGCAGGCAGATGGCAGTGCGGATGCGCAGGAGAATGAAATTCAGCCAGAAAGCAGGACAGCTCTATTTAAGGAAAACCATTCATCGTAGTATGGCCACGGGAGGTGAACCCTTTAGACTTTTCCATAGGGCCAGAAAACCCCGGAAACAGCGACTGCTGATTTTTTTGGATGTAAGTGGTTCCATGGATAAGTACTCACTTTTCTTACTCAGGTTCATTTGTGCCTTACGTGACCATTTCAGGCAATTGGAAGCGTTTGTATTCAGTACTTCATTGAAAAGGATCACCCGTGGTCTTCAATCGCATCAGCTTGAAACCGTACTCAAAAACCTGGAAGGCCACACCGACCACTGGAGCAGTGGTACACGGATCGGGGAATGCCTGCAACAGTTCAATGATATGTTCGGAAAGCGGATGCTGAATGGAAGCCCTACGGTACTGATCCTGAGTGATGGACTGGACACTGGTGATGTAACGCTACTTGGTTCAGCTTTGCAGCGAATCCATTCACGCGCAAAGAGGACAATTTGGCTGAATCCATTGAAGGGAATGAAGAATTACCAGCCATTGGCCAGGGGCATGCAGGCTGCCCTTCCTTCGGTAGATGATTTTAGGTCTGCGCATAGCCTTGAAAGCTTACTTGAACTGGAAAATATGTTGATGAATGCATGAGTCTCTTTACGATATGGTGGCTACGATCCGGCAAAAACAGGAGCCTTATGCTATATCCATTGTGGTCAGGCGGGAAGCACCCAGTAGTAGTAAACTGGGGGATAAAGCCCTGGTGAACCGTTATGGTAAGATGACCGGATGGATCGGCGGAGGTTGTGTGCAAGGCATTGTATTGAAAGAATCTGCAGAAGCGATCCGGAGCGGAAAATCCAGGCTGGTTAGAATCGGAAAATATTTACAAGACACACCCCGTACCGATGGGGTGGTGGATTATCGGATGACCTGTCACAGCGAGGGTCAGGTTGACATTTTTATCGAACCATTTATGCCCCCATCACATCTTGTGATCATCGGCAAGACCGAGATCGCCAAATCAATTGTAAGGATCGCCAAAGCGATGCAGTTTCGTGTAACCGGTGTGGCCGAGGATGCCAACCTGCATACTTTTGACAAAGTAGATGAGCTGATCACGCAACTTGATCTTCGTAATATTAAGACAACACAGCGATCCTTCATCGTGGTTGCCACCCAGGGTGACCAGGATGAAAAGGCATTGACGCAGGCTTTGCAAAAAGAATCATGTTATGTAGGGTTTGTTTCAAGTCGTAAGAAAGTGGTGGTGATCCGTCAGTACTTGCATGATGTGGGGTTAGGAGAGATGGCCACAGCAAAGCTGCATTCTCCAGCCGGGATAGACATTAGTGCCAAGCAACCTGATGAAGTGGCGATAAGCATTATGGCAGAGCTTATACAAGTGAAGAATAGTCTGCCCCAAACGCTTATGGAGCAGCTTGAGACGGAAATTCCGGCAGGGCAGCCGCAATACTATTCCAATCCTGTTTGCGGTGTTCCTGTGGATATGGCGAATCCCCGGCACATTGTGGAGTACCGGGATGAGAAGGTTTATTTTTGTTGTGACGGATGCAAAGTAAAATTTGAGAAAGATCCTGAGAAATATATTCGGGCGAGGGAATTGGGTCTTCCTCCGGAGGGAATGTAGTACATTGAAGATATAAGTCTCCCCATGAAGGAACTAAAGGAAATTGTAAAAGCATATGACGCCGCTGTTCTGGCCGGCAAGAAAGTTGCGCTGGCTTCTGTGGTGTATTTGGATGGGTCTTCTTACAGGAGGCCCGGGGCAAGGATGTTGGTGAGTGATGAAGGTGAACTTACAGGAGCAATCAGCGGGGGATGCCTGGAAGGGGACGCTCTTCGCAAGGCATTGCTCGCTATTTCGCAGGGTCGTAACCGGCTGATCACATATGACACCAACGATGAGGATGATATGACCATTGGCGTGCAACTGGGTTGTGCGGGTGTGATACAGGTGCTGTTTGAGCCCTTGGCAGCGGACAACGGGGTACACCCGGTAGCGTTGCTACGAAAGGCATTGGCATTCAGGCAGGCTTCCGTATTGGTAACCTTATTTGATCTTGACCATAGAACGGGCGATCAGCCCGGCACATGCCTGCTCGTGGAATCTAATGGCCAGGTCACAGGGGGGCTGGGAATAATTGAATTGAACGAGGTGGTAATGGAAGATGCTGCACTTGCTTTTGAACGGAAGCAATCCATCTTCAGGGAATATAGGATGGCCGATGGAGCAGTTTACAATGCATTTGTGGAGTACCTGCACCCTCCGGTATCGCTCGTGATCATTGGTGCAGGTAATGACGCGGTTCCGATGATGCAGATCGCTGACAGCCTTGGCTGGGAAGTCAGGGTTGTGGATGGAAGGAACACCCATGCCAGGCCTGAGCGCTTTCAAGCCGCATGCCAAGTGTTGGTGAGCAGGCCAGAATCCGTGTTGGATCAGCTATCGCTGGACAGCAGGACGGTTTTTGTGATGATGACGCATAACTACAATTATGACCTCGCTATGTTAAAGGCACTCCTGCCATCAGCGGTGGCGTATATAGGAATGCTGGGTCCTCGAAAAAAGTTGGACAGGATGCTGGATGAACTTAAACACGAAGGCGTGGCGCTTGATGCAGATCAATTGAACAAAGTGTATGGGCCTGCAGGTCTTGAGATAGGAGCAGAGACGCCGGAAGAAATCGCGCTTAGCATGATCGCGGAGATCCAGGCTGTGCTTGCCGGCAAATCCGGCGGGATGCTCAGAGGTAAGTCTGAAGTCATCCATGACAGGGAGCGTACGCGAATAAGTGTAAGGAATTTATAAGCAGTCATAGAGATGGGGTATCAGATCAACCATTGCGGGATATTGATCCTGGCAGCGGGGCAGAGTAAAAGACTTGGCTCGCCAAAGCAGCTGCTCAGTTTTCACGGCGAAACACTGATATCAAAAGTGACGGACCTCGCCAGTGGATTGGGTACATTTCCCGTGATCTGTGTGTTGGGTGCTTACGCTGATGAGGTCAGGAACGCGATAAGGCAAACTGAAATTCATCTCGTGTGGAATGATGACTGGGAGGAAGGCATGGCATCTTCCATAAGGATGGGTGTAAATGAATTGCGGCATAGATTCCCCACGGTAGATGGCATCATGATCCTCGTTTGTGATCAACCCTTCCTTGATCGTGAGATCATCGAGAACCTTTTAAGTGCCCAGGCACAATCAGGATTGCCTGCAGCTGCTGCGTGTTACCAGGGTAAACTGGGGACACCGGCTTTGTTCCATCAAAGCCTGTTTCCAGAATTGATTGAACTGAAAGGGGATAAAGGGGCAAGGCTTTTGCTGGAGGGCATCAGGGAGCAGGTAAGCCAAGTGCATTTTGATGCGGGCTCGATAGATATTGACTCGAAGGAAGACTATCAAAGATTGCTGGACCAAGACAAGTAGACACATGATTATTGACGGATTCAACAGGGTACACGACTATCTCCGGATCTCCATGACAGACAATTGCAATTTGCGTTGCTTTTACTGTATGCCGGAAGAAGAGTATACGTTCACGCCAGCCAGTAGATTAATGCAGGCAGATGAGATCGAAGCTATTGCAAAGGTCTTTGTGGCCAATGGGGTTAATAAAATCAGGTTGACTGGTGGTGAGCCGCTGGTGAGGAAAGACGCCGCCGATATCATTCGCCGGTTGGCGAACCTGAACGTGAAACTCACGATGACCACCAATGGAACCAGGTTGCATGAGTTTGCAGATTCATTAAAAGAATGTGGGATCCAGTCGCTGAATATTAGCCTTGACACCCTTAGTAAAGACAAGTTCATGTTGATGACGAGGCGGGACCAGTTTGAACGCGTCCGCGCGAATATTGACCTGATGCTTGACAAGGGCTTTCATGTAAAAGTGAATGTGGTAGTAATGAAGGGGTTAAATGATCAGGAGGTCATTGATTTTGTCAGATGGACGAAGCACGATCCGGTGCATGTACGCTTTATTGAATTCATGCCATTTAGTGGTAACCGATGGAACAGTGAACGTGTGATGACCTGGCAACAGATTCTTGAGAAGGTCTCAAGTGAATTTGATATTCAGCCTTTGCAGCGGGATAAACATGAGACAGCTAAAAAATATGTAGTTCCAGGACATGCGGGCACTTTTGCTGTGATCAGTACGATGAGCGCCCCTTTTTGCGGGGATTGCAACAGGATGCGGCTGACCGCTGACGGCAAGATGAAAAATTGCCTCTTTTCTCAAACAGAGACAGATCTTTTGACACCCTTCAGGCAAGGTGAGGATATTTTACCACTTATCTACCAAAGCATACTGGATAAAAAGAAAGCACTTGGCGGACAGTTTACCGTTGAGCACCTTGAAAAGATTGAAGCATCTAAGTTGGAGAATAGAAGCATGATTACAATTGGAGGGTAAGTGGTAATGAGTGGTAGGGTCTTTAAGATATGTTTATTGATTCTCTTAGTGAAGATTGATCCCTTGTTTGGTCAGGATATGGCAAGCGATTCAGGGGTCACATTAAATGATGTGGTTCTACTGGCTTCCAGAAGATCGGAAGCGTTCATGAAATCTCCCGCTTCAGTTCAGGTCCTTGGAAGAAAATACTTTCGGCAAAATGCAGCACCTACTTTCTTTGACGCGCTCGCTCATGTCAAAGGGGTGCAAATGATCACACCCAGCATGGGTTTCCGGGTGCTGAACACCCGCGGCTTCAATAATCCCACCAATGTCAGGTTCGTTCAGATGGTAGACGGACTGGATGTACAGTCGCCACATATCGGCAGCCCTATAGGGAATGCGCTAGGGCCGAGCGACCTTGATATCCAAAAGGTTGAGATCGTCCCCGGATTGGCCGCTACGCTTTACGGCATGAATGCAGTGAATGGACTGGCGGATTTCACTACCCGCGATCCCTTTACAGAACCTGGATTTTCGTTCATGCAGAAAACAGCAGTCTCCCACCTCGGTGAAAAACTGGGGCCCCGTATTTTTTCTGAGAGCTCATTACGCTATGCAAAAAAGATTGGCAGCCAATGGGCAGTCAAATTTAATTTTTCTTATGTCAGCGGTTATGATTGGATCGCAAACGACAGGACAGACCAGAACCCCAATGCCAATGCAAGCACCGGGCTCCTTGGCCCTGATAACCCTGCTGCAGATCCCGTGAACGGATATGGCAATGAGTCTGCTAACCGGCGTACACTTCGCATGGGCGGAAGCAGTTTTGTGGTTGCCCGAACAGGGTATGATGAGATCGATGTGAACGATTACAGATTGAGGAATATGAAAGGGGATTTTACTATTCAATGGCGAAGCAAGAAAGGTGCGGAACTTGCCTATACAGCACGTGCGGCGTTGATGGATAATGTTTACCAGAGGGCCAACAGGTTCAGGCTGGAGGACTATCTTATACAGCAACATGCTTTGAGGATCACAACCAGGGACCTGAAGATTAACCTTTACTATAATTCAGAGAATACAGGCAATTCCTACAACCTAAGGTCTATGGCGGAGAATATAGACCGGGACTGGAAAACAGATCAGCAATGGTTTGCAGACTACACTATCGCGTATAATGCTTCTGCAGGAGGAGGAAGTAGTGTGGCAAAACGTCATGCGTTAGCAAGAGAAGAAGCAGATAAGGGTAGATACGAACCCGGTTCAGCCAGTTTCATGCAAGTGTTGGAAAGGCTTCAGCAAGTCAACAATTGGGATATTGGGGCAGCACTAAAAGTACGCGCAGCATTTGTGCATGCAGACCTAAAGTGGGATGTAACGAAGCGGATGTTGAAAGCATTCAAGGAGCATACAGGTATTGATTTGGTGGCAGGATTTGATTTCCGGCAGCATGTGATTCATCCGGATGGCAATTACTTCATCAATCCTGACCCACAGAAAACAGGTAGGGACCTTTTATACAAAAAGGCAGGGCTTTACATGAGCTTGCAAAAAGATTTTTTACAGGAAAGACTTAGGCTTGGATTTGCCCTGCGTGCAGATAAAAACGATTATTTCAGGACTTATCTCAGTCCGAGGTTAACCACAGTTTGGCAGCCCGATGCCAGAACCACTTTCAGATTCAATACACAGTTGGGATATCGGTTCCCGGTGATCTTTGAGGCATTCTCAAACGTGAACAGTGGTGGAGTTAAACGCGTAGGCGGGCTGCCGGTGATGTCTAATGGAATCTTTGAAAACGGTTGGTTGCAGAGCTCCATCACCAGGTTTCAATCCGCCGTGCTCAACACGGTGAACAGCAGTGGCATTCCTTTATCACAAGCCATTGAACAGCATGAAGGATTGTTGAAGAAGAGTCCTTACACTTATCTTAAACCGGAACAGGTGACTTCATTGGAAGCAGGATTCCGACGGCTTTTCCTGAAGGGTCATCTGCTCATTGATATGGATGTATATCTCAACAATTACCATTCTTTCATCGCCCAGGTAAACATCAATGTTCCCAATACGACCATTCCCGATTCCATTCCTTACTACTTGTATGACAGGAATAAGCAGAAGCCTTACCGGATGTGGACCAATTCCACTTCTACTGTACGCAATTACGGATTCACGATGGGGGTTTCCTACAGTCATCCCAGATTTGTGGCAGTTACTGCTAACCTTAATTATGCGCAGCTGGAAAAACTCGGCGAACAGGACGGGCTTGAGGACGGTTTCAATACTCCGGCCTGGACAAGCTCCGTCACCATTTCATCAAATGAACTGATCAAGCACTGGCGTATGGGCATGAGTTGGAGGTGGCAAGACAGATTTGATTGGGTTTCCTTTCTAGTATCCGGTCCAGTGCCATCCTTCCATACCTTTGATGCCTTTGTGGAACATGAATTTCAGAAACTGCCTGTTCAAATCAAATGTGGCGGTACCAACATATTCAACAGGCCATACCGCTCATTCCTCGGTGGGCCCTCCGTTGGCGGATTTTATTATCTCACCTTTGTATATGGCATGAAATGAAGATAACATGGAGAAAATGATCACGGTAAGCAGGGCCAGCGCATTGATCAGTGAGACTGTTCAGCCATTGACTCCTGTAATGACAGCGCTCAATGAAGCAGATGGCCTTGTGTTGGCTGAAAACATCTTTGCACCGCAATCCATACCGGCTTATCCGCAGTCCAGTATGGATGGATTTGCATTCGCATTCAAGGAAGGGTTGACTGCCTATCATATAAAAGGGGAGATGGCTGCAGGCAGCAACAGGGAGTTCATCCTTGAGCCCGGCACAGCAGTAAGGATCTTCACAGGTGCTGCGGTGCCTTCCGGTGCCGATACAGTCTTGGTTCAGGAGAAGGCCTCATTGACAGGGGATGTGTTACAGGTTTTGGATACTAACCTAAGCAAGGGGAACAATGTTAGACCTATTGGTTCTGAGATAATGGAGGGGTCCCTGGCTTTGGAGGCTGGCCACCAGTTACATGCTGGAAGTATTGGATTTATCGCCGGAATGGGAGTGCCGGCAGTCTCTGTTTTTCCGAAGCCCCAAGTATCCGTCATCGTGACCGGTAATGAATTACAGGAGCCGGGGGCTGCACTTGGATATGGACAGGTTTATGAATCCAACTCCCTTGCTTT
>Ga0315899_10005074_pt1 | contig 14237 bp, 17 predicted proteins | sample LakEriMetagenome_2_FD_203518 | JGI IMG/M metagenome (GOLD analysis project Ga0315899, IMG submission 203518) | Freshwater fungal communities from buoy surface, Lake Erie, Ohio, United States - Buoy 4 MA112 | ecosystem: Environmental > Aquatic > Freshwater > Lake | place: USA: Lake Erie, Ohio... | reverse complement strand
GGGCGCCGACCAGGTCGACGTCAGTGTCTGATTGCCCGGAGCCGAGAACGAGGGCCGGAGCCGAAGGCCGGCACACCCACACCGCTCGGCCGGCTGGCAGGTCGAGGTCGTGGAAGGCCCCGGCCGTCCCCGACCAATCCCGGAGCAGCCACGGCGGAGCCGCGTCGGTCACGTCAACTGGCTTCGGCCAGGTAGGGCTTCCACGCGTCGGGCACGCGGGGCACGGCGCACGCGATCCAGGAGAGCTCGCGCGGCATGCGCGGCACCGACGCCAGGCTCATCCCCGCCTCCTCCGGCGTGCGGTCCCGCTTGCGCAGGTTGCAGCCCCGGCAGGCGGCGATGACGTTCTCCCACACGTTGAGGCCACCCCGGGACCGCGGCAGGACGTGGTCGATCGAATCCGCGTGCGCACCGCAGTATCCGCACCGATGACCGTCCCGGGCGAAGACGGCGCGACGCGACATGGTGGACCGCCGCTGGTAGGGCACCCGCACCACGTAGCGCAGACGAATCACCACCGGGGCCTCCATCGAGAGCCGCTCCGCGCGCACCGGGGTGCCGTCGTGCTCGACGATGTCGGCCTTCTCGAGAAGGACAAGGCACACCGCCCGCCGGGCGGACACGACGCTGAGCGGCTCGTACGTCGCATTCAGTACGAGGGCGCTGCGCACGTCCCTACCTTCGGAACCGGGTGTCGAGGTGTTCCCGTCTGCACCATTCGAGATAGTCCACCACATCACGGGCCTCCACGGGGGGGCGACCCCCGCCCGGTTCCCCTCCGTACTGCGTCACGAGCCTGAACTCGAGGTAGTCGGACGCCGGCACCGGCAGCCAGGGACGCCGGGTCCACCAGCGGCGCGGGACGAGACGTGCCCACTGACGCAGGGCCGTGCCCCAGAGGCGGGGACGCAGCGCGACCGCGACAGCGATGCGCGGACGCATCCATCCCCCGGTGGCGCCCCGGGAACTCACGACGGCCGCGGCTCCTTGGGCAACCCGAGCACCATCTCGCCGATGATGTTGCGCTGGATCTGGGAGCTGCCCGCATAGATCGTTCCCGCGCGCGCGTTGAGGAACGTGCCCGACCAACTGGCAGTGCTGTTGGGGGCCCCCGCGTCGTCGGTCTGGAACGCCGACGACGGCGGCCGACCCGACGGCACGAGGGCCTCGAGTCCGATGATGTCCATCGCCAGCTCGGTCACGGACTTGTGGTACTCGCTCCAATAGAGCTTGGAGATCGCCGCATCGGGTCCGGGATGACCTCCTTTGAGGAATTCGGTGAGGGTGCGCATGCCGAGGAAGCGCATGATCTGCACGCGGGCGTGACAGGCCGCGATGCGCTGGCGCACCACCGGATCATGGTCCCGACCCCGCTCGCGCGCGAGGGTCACGAGGCGCTCGAGTTCCGACTGGAAGCGGATCGGTCCCGTGGCGGCGGCCTCGCCGCGCTCGAAGCCGAGCAGGGTCATGGCCACCGCCCAGCCGTTGTTCATGCCGCCCACGACGTCCTCCCGCGGACACACGGCGTCGGTGTAGAAGACCTCGTTGAACTCGCTCTCCCCAGAGATCATGCGGATGGGTCGCACCTCGATGCCCGGTTGACGCATGTCCACGAGGAGGAAACTGATTCCCTTGTGGCGCGGGGCGTCCGGGTCCGTGCGGGCGAGAGTGAAGATGTGGTCGGCGAGATGCCCGCCGCTCGTCCAGATCTTCTGGCCGTTGAGGATCCACTGATCACCGTCGAGCTGGGCACGCAAGGCCAGGTTCGACAGGTCCGAGCCCGCGTTCGGCTCGCTGTATCCCTGGCACCAGACATCGTCGTTGGCGAGGATGCGGGGCAGGTGGTGGCGCTTCTGCTCCTCGGTGCCCCACTGCAGGAGGGTGTTGCCGAGCATCTGGATGCCGAAGGTGTCATTCGGGCCACCCGTTGGAACGCCCGCACGGGCGAACTCCTCGGCGATGATCACCTGCTCGAGCGCCGAGAGCCCACCCCCGCCGTACTCGGTCGGCCAACCCGGCGCGAGGTAGCCGTGCGCATGGAGGCGTGCGCGCCACTGCGTCGTGAACTCCTCGATCGCCGTGCCCTCGAGGGCACCGATGCCCCGCCAGCCCGACGGAAGGTTCTCGAGGAGGAACTGCCTCACGCGTTCGCGGTAGTCGTCTGCCTCAGGGCCGTACACGGGTCGCATGGCCCGACAGTAGCGTCGCCCGGGAACGGGACGCCCGACCGCCAGGATGCGGGCTACTCGCCGGGACGGCTGCTGCGCCCCGGCCCCTGGGAGGCGCGGGGGATGCGGACCTGCTGGGCGAGGTCCTGCATGCCGGCACGACCGATGAGTCGCACCTGTCGTTCGATGACGAGACCGCAGGCGAGCATCCCGACGAAACCGAGGAAGGCCGCGAGGTAGTGGACCTGCAGTCCCGCGACGAGACCGACGAGGCACAACAGCATGCCCACCGCCGCGCGACGGATCGTGAGCGCCGAGTGACGGTAGAGACCCTTCGGGGACACCCTCGTGGCGAACCTCTCGTCCTGCTCCAGCTGGGCCTCGATCTCGCGCAGGATCCTGTTTTCGTCGTCGGAGAGCGGCACGACCCGATTGTTCCACCTCGCGGGCCCCGGCACAATCCACCCCTGCCGTTCCCGTCACTAGGCCGGGGTCAGGACTCGTTCTCCTCCTCAGCTGCGGGCCCGTAGGGATTGTCACCGGGCGCCCGGTCCGCATCCACCGCGCTGGCCGGTCCGATCGCATCGCGCCCAAAACGGGCACGGACCTCGTCCATGGCCCGGGAGGCGGGACCCCACTGCTCCTCGAGGTCCTCCACCTGGTCCGCACCGTCCTCGGAGAACAGGCGGAGCGCCACCGGTCCCACGGGTCCGAGATTCTGGGCGTGCACCCCGAGCAGGCGCACCCCCGTCGCCGTGTCGAGCTCCGCGAGCAGGGGGGCGAGCGCCGCCACCATCGAGGGCCCCGTGGTCAACGCCACGGACGGACTGACGGAGCGGGTGACCATCTCGAATGAGGAGAACTTGATCTTGAGCATGACTGTCCCGGCAGACACACCGGCCTCGCGGATGCGGCGCGCCACCGCGTCGCACATCCGCACGAGATGCCCCCTCAGTTCCTCGGCCGAGGTGACGTCCGCGGAGAACGTCTCCTCGTGACCGATCGACTTGGCGTTGCGCTCGGGCTCGACGTGCCGGTCGTCGCGACCCTGGGCCAGCGCCCACAGGTGCGACCCGTGTCCCCGACCGAGCAAAGTGATGACGATGGACTCCTCGAGGGCGGCGAGGTCGCCCACTGTGTGCACCCCGAGACCCTCGAGCTTGCGCAGCGTCACGGGGCCGACGCCCCACATCGAGCGCACCGGGAGCGGATGGAGGAACGCGAGCTCTCCACCCGGTTCCACCACGTGCACACCCTCACCCGGGTCGACGCCGTCGCGTCGAGCCCGCGGTTTGGCGAACTCCGAGGCCAGTTTGGCGAGGAACTTGTTCGGGGCGATGCCGATGCTGCAGCCGAGCCCGGTGGCCTCGAGCACGCGCGCCCGCACCGCAACGGCCACCTCGTGCGCCGCTCCGAACAATCTCCCCGCCCCGGTGACGTCGAGGAAGGCCTCGTCCACGGAGATGGGTTCGACGAGTGGCGTGAACTCGAGGAACAGGGCCCGGAGCCGGCCACTCACCTCGAGGTAGTGGGCCATATCGGGATGGATGAACACCGCCTCCGGGCACAGACGACGTGCCTCCGCCGACGACATCGCCGAGTGCACTCCCCATCGACGCGCCTCGTACGACGCGGCCGACACCACGCCGCGTCCGCCGGTGCCACCCACCACCACGGGTCGCCCCCGCAACTCCGGACGGCGCAGGATCTCGACCGAGACGAAGAAGGCGTCCATGTCCACGTGCAGGATCGATCGCGCCACCGTCGCGAACGCTAGTGGGGCACCCGCCTACGATGACCACGTGCACTCCTCCCCCGACGCGCTCTCGGCCCTCCCCTCGCGCGGAGCCCGCATCCTGGCCTTCGTCTCCATCTGTCTCGCGGGCCTCGCCGGTGCGCTCGTGGGTTTCGCCCTCGTCGACGTGCAGTGCGAAGGGGAGTGTGCCGTGCCCGAGGGCATCGGGCTCCTCTCGGGCGGCACCGCCGCCGCCGTCGGCACCGCCGTGGTGGCCGTTCTCGTGCTGCGCGCCGTCGGCGAGTGGCGCGAGACCGGCGATCGTCGATGACAACGGACGAGCCGCGCGCCCTCAGGACCCTCGCCGAACGGATCGCGCGCGAGGCCGGCGACCTGGCGGCAGCCGGACGCGAGCGGGGCATCGAGGTCTCGTCCAAATCGACCGCGACCGACATGGTGACCCAGTGGGACCGGGCGGCGGAAAGCGTCATCCTCGAGGGGCTCGCCCTCGCACGTCCCGACGATGCGGTCGTGGGTGAGGAGGGCGGATCGCGCCCCGGCACGACCGGACTCGAGTGGCACGTCGACCCGGTCGACGGCACGACGAATTTCCTCTACGGCATCCCTGCCTGGGCCGTGTCGGTGGGCGTGCTCGACGCCGACGGGCCGGTGGCCGGCGCGGTGTGGATCCCGCCGCTCGGCGAGATGTTCTCGGCGCACCGCGGAGGAGGCGCCACCCGCAACGGTGAACCCGTGCGCGCCAGTGGCTGCACCAACCTCGCCCTCGCCCTCGTCGGCACGGGATTCGGCTACGACCCTGCCGTGCGCGAACGCCAGGTGCGCGACCTCGTCCCCGTAATGCCGCGCATCCGCGACATCCGCCGGTTCGGAGCGGCCTCGGTCGACCTGTGCATGGTCGCCTGCGGGCGCACCGATGCCTACATGGAGCGCGGCCTGCAGTCGTGGGACCTCGCGGCGGGATGGATCATCGCCGTCGAGGCCGGTGCCGTCGTCACCGCGATCGACGGCGGCGCGGTGCGACCCGAGAGCGTGCTCGCCGCCGCGCCCGGGATCCACGGGGCGATGGTGGGACTGCTGTCCGCCGGCTGAATCGCCCGCGATTACGGTGTGCGCGATGAGCACCTGCGCCCTTCTCGCCATCGATGCCGGCACGACCGGCGTGCGTACGCGCGCCGTGTTCGACGACGGGGCCCCCTCGGTCTCCTCCTACCGCGAGTTCACCCAGCACTTCCCCCGACCGGGCTGGGTCGAGCACGACGCGACCGAGATCTGGGAGGCGGTGGCGGCCACGCTCGCCGACGTCACGGCGCGCCTCACGGTCCCCGTCGCCGCGATCGGCATCACGAACCAGCGCGAGACCGTCCTCGCCTGGGACGCCGACACCGGCGAGCCCTGTGCCCGGGCCATCGTGTGGCAGGACCGCCGCACCGCCGAACGATGCGACGCGCTGTCCGCGCACCTTCCACTCGTGAGGTCGGTGACCGGTCTCGTGCTCGACCCCTACTTCTCCGGCACGAAGGCGCGCTGGCTCATTGACCACGTCGACCTGCCGCCGGCACCGCGTCTGCGGATCGGCACCATCGACTCCTGGCTCGTGTGGAACCTGACCGGCGGCGCGGTGTTCGCCACCGACCCGACCAACGCCAGCCGCACGATGCTCTTCGACATCGGCGCCATGCGGTGGAGCACCGAGATGTGTGACCTGATCGGGGTGCCGATGTCGGCACTGCCCGAGGTGCGCCCCTCGAGCGGGCGTATCGGAGTCACCGCGGGCGTCCCCGGTCTCGCCGATGGCATCCCCGTGTCGGGCATCGCCGGGGACCAACAGGCCGCCCTGTTCGGACAGGCCTGCACCGCCACCGGCTCGGCCAAGAACACCTACGGCACCGGCAGCTTCGTCCTGCTCAACGTGGGCACCCAGAAGCCGGCGCCCGCGGAAGGGATGCTCACGACGGTGGCCTGGGATCTCGGCGACGGACACCCCGTGTACGCGATGGAGGGCGCGATCTTCGTCACCGGCGCCGCGGTGCAGTGGCTGCGCGACGGGCTCGGCATCATCTCGTCCTCGTCCGACATCGGTCCGCTGGCCGAATCGGTGCCCGATTCCGGCGGCGTCTACGTGGTGCCCGCTTTCACCGGACTCGGCAGCCCCTGGTGGGACCCGCGCGCCAGGGGCACCATCACCGGGATCACCCGCGGCACGACACGCGCCCACATCGCCCGCGCGGTCGTCGACGCCATGGTGCACCAGGTGCGCGACGCCATCGACGCCATGGTGACGGCCACCGGGGTTCCCCTCACCGAGTTGCGCGTGGACGGCGGGGCCTCCGTCATGGATGCCATGCTCCAACGCCAGGCCGATCACCTCGGCGTGCGCGTCCTGCGCCCCGTGGACCACGAGACGACCGCGCTCGGCGCGGCCTATCTGGCGGGTCTCGCCGAGGGCGTGTGGTCGGATCTCGAGGAGGTGGGGGCGCTGTGGCGACTCGACGCGGTGTTCGAGCCCGGCACCCCCGATGGCTCCCACGCGGGGTGGTTGCGGGCCGTCGAGCGATCCCGCGACTGGGCTCTCGACGCCGACGAGCCGGACTGACCGGGTCGGTCAGCCGCCGAGTCGGGTCATGCCCCGCTTGAGGTTGGCGATTCCCTGACGGATGCGCTGCTCGTTCTCGATCAGGGCGAAGCGGGCGAAGCCCTCGCCTCCCGGTCCGAATCCCACGCCCGGCGAGAGGGCCACGTCGCATTCGCGCACGAGATGCGAGCAGAACTCGACGGAATCCATCTCGGCGTACTCGGGCGGGATCTGCGCCCAGACGAACATCGATCCGCGTGGTTTCGGGATGTCCCAGCCGATGCGCTGCAGCCCGTCGATAAGCACGTCACGACGGGACTGATAGATGTCGCGGGTCTCCTTGGGGAAGTCGGGTGCCTCGTTCATCGTGACGGTCGCCGCGATCTGTATCGGCTGGAAGGTGCCGTAGTCGAGGTAGCTCTTGAGCTTGACGAGCGCCTGCACCACGTCCCGGTTGCCCGCGAGGAAGGCCACCCGCCATCCCGCCATGGAGAAGCCCTTCGTCATCGAGTAGAGCTCGACGGCGCACTCCATCGCACCTTCCGCCTGCAGGATCGAGGGCGGCGAGTAGCCGTCGAAGCCCATGTCCGCGTAGGCGAAATCGTGCACGACGATCATGTCGCGCTCGCGGCAGAAGTCGACCACGCGCTGCATGAAGGCGAGGTCCACCGTGGCGCCGGTGGGATTGTGCGGGAAGGAGATCACCAGCACGCGGGGCTTGGGCCAGCCCACGTTCCACGCGGTCTCGAGATTGTGGAAGAAGTCCCCGGTGAAGTCCTCCCGGGCCAACGGATCGGCGAGGCTGCGCATCGGGACCTGGCGCAGGTCCGCCCCGGCGAAGAGCGGACCGAAGATGTGGATCGGATAGCTGGGACTCGGCACGATGGCGGCGTCACCGCGGTCGAGCAGCACCCACATGAGGTGGCTGAACCCCTCCTTCGATCCGATGGTGTTGGTCACCTCGGTCTCGGGGTCGAGTTCGACGCCCCAGTTGCGTCGGTACATGTCGACGAAGGCCTCGCGCATCTTGGGGAGGCCCCGCGAGAGCGAGTAGCGGTGGTTGCGGCCGTTGTGGGCCGCCTCGGCGAGTTTCTCGACGGCGATCGCCGGTGAGGGGATATCGGGGTTGCCGAAACCGAGGTCCACCACGTCGGCCCCCTGACGGCGCGCCTCGATCTTGAGCCCGTTGATGATCGTGAAGACGTAGGGCGGGAGACTGCTGATGCGCCGGAATTCCATCACGGCAACCCTATTCCCGGCTCCGTGAGCATCGCGGCCCCGATTGCGCCGGCTCGCGCGCCGAGAACGGCCGTCTCGAGTCGGGGATGCGTCCTGTGCTCCGGCGAGTACAGCGCCCGGGAGAACTTCTCGCGCACCTCCTCCATGACCGGCCCGACCGAGTCGACGGTCCCACCCCCGAGCACGATCACCTCCGGGTCGCAGATGTTCGTCAGGCTCGCCAATCCCGTCGCGATCCAGCCTGCCCATTCCGAGACCACCGCGGCCGACGATTCGTCACCGGCGAGGAACGATGCGAACACCTCCTCGCCGGATCGTCCGCCGCTGAGGGTCCGCAACGCGCTCCCCGATGCATAGCGCTCCCAGCAGCCGCGGCGTCCGCACACGCACTCGAGTCCGCCGCGCTCCACCATCATGTGGCCGATCTCGCCGGCGAAGCCGTGGGAGCCGCGCTGCAGACGGCCCCCCATCACGATGCCTCCGCCGATGCCGGTGCCGAGGGTGACCATGAGGGCGTCGCGGGAGCCGCGGGCCGCCCCCACCCGCCACTCCGCCAGCGCGGCGCAGGTCGCGTCGTTGTCCACGTACACCGCCGCACCCAGCATCTCGCGCAATCCGGGTCCCACCGCGATGTCCCGGGCTCCACGCAGGTTGGGCGAGGCACGAACGACTCCCGCAGGGGTGATGAGTCCGGGCAGACCGACCCCGAGCGGGGCGTTGCCGCCGAGGTCGCCCCACATGCGGGCCAGGAGCCAAACGAGTTCCGGGGCCGACGGGGTGGGCTCGCGCACCTCCGCCACCACTGCGCCGGTGTCGTCCAGGGCAACGCCGAGGCACTTGGTGCCTCCGACATCGATGCCGATCGCGGTCACGACTCGGCGCGGGCCTTGAGCTCCTTCACCGCCTCGGCGAGGATGCGCGCCTCGGCTCGGCGCTTGACGAAACCGGGCAACGGCACGACGAGGTCGATGTCGAGTTCGTAGAACACCTGGGTCCCGCCGTCCACCGTCACGAACGAGTACGCGCCGTCGAGGGTACGCATGATGTCGCCCTCCACGAGGTGCCAGGCGAGTCGGGTGGGCAACTGCGAATAGTCGTACTCCAGCACGTAGTGGGTGCTGCGACCGAGGGCGGACGCCCGGTACTCGACCCGCAGGGGACGTCCCGCGTCGTCGCGACCGCGCACGACCGCTTCCTTGACGTCGCGGGCCCATTCCGGATAGCGCTCGAAATCGAGCACCACCTCGAGGCACCTCTCGGGACTGGCGTCGATCTGGATCGTCTGGGCGGCGCGCTCACTCATGCCCATCATCTTGCCCTCTCGGGGAGTCCGCATCCGGATTCCCCCGCCGACGGGGACGGAAGGTCCCGTGGCGGGCCGCCCACAATCCATTGAGCCCGAGACCGAGGACGGGGACCAGGATGCCGAAGGCCAGTGTGCTCCCCGCCTTGCCGTCGGTGGACGGACGGGCGAGGGCCGTGACGAGTCCCACCGCCACCTGCACCGCGAGCAGTCCGTTGAGGACCCTTCCCGTGCGTCTCGGCGCGGCACCGTCGACGAGGAAGTACATGGCCGCCACCGAGATGTCGTCGACGCGACTGCGTTGCACGGCGACCGCGTATCCCCAGAGAAACGCCACGATGCCCGCCGCGAAGCACGCGAGGCTCACCGCCACCGCGATGCGCGTCCACGGCTGCGTGAAGATCACCGCCGCCACCACGGCCGAGGCGCTGAACACGGCCGTCGCCACGGCGTCGAACCGTTCTATGCGTCCCGCGCTCACCGGGGCACCCCGAGCACGTCACCGAGACGCGCCGCGAGCACGTCGTATTCGAACTCCTCGACCGCCCGCCGACGCGAGGCCACGGACATCTCCCGCCACAGGACCGGATCGGACAAGAGTGAGTCGATGCGTCGGGCGAGACCGTCGGCGTCGGCGGTGTCGGTCATGACGTACCCGGTCACCCCGTCGAGAACCGCCTCTGCCGCCCCGCCACTGTCACCGGCAACCTGGGGAACACCGCAGGCCGCCGCCTCGACGAAGACGATGCCGAAACCCTCCTGCTCGAGCCCACCCCAACGGTTGCGACACATCATCGCGAACACGTCGCTGCATCCGTACAGGGCGGGCAGGTCGTCGTGGTCGACGCGGCCGAGGAACGTCACCGGCGCACCCGTCTCGGCCGCGAGAGCGCGCAGTCGCTTCTCGTCACGTCCCGTCGAGGCGAGCACCAAGCGCAGCCGTGGCCGGGACCGGGCGAGGGTCGCCACCGCACGGATCACGGTGTCGAATCCCTTGCGCGGGACGAGGCGGGACACCCCGAGGACGATCTCGTCCGTGTCGGAGAAACCGAATCTTGTACGGGCCGCGGAACGTGCCCCGGCGTCGAGGGGCACGAAGCGGGTCGTGTCGACCCCCGGGGGCACCACGGTCACGGGAATCTCCCGCCCGGCCGCATGGCGCGCCTCGCGCGCCGGATAACCACCGGCGGCCACGACGTGCTGGGCCCCGCGCAGCACCCGGCCGAGGACCTGACGCGACACCGGCAGCCGACCGGGCACGGTCACCTCGGCACCGTGCAGCACCACCATGTAGGGGAGCCGCAGGGATCGACCGATCGCCCCGAGAGGCAGGGCGGGATCGAGCACAACGAAGTCGGCCCCGATGTCCCGAGCCATCGCGTCGATGCGTCGTGCCAACAGGGGCTGGGGCAGAAGGACGGGTTCGCGGGTGCGAACAACCTCGAAGGGTTGCGCCGCATCGAACTCGGCTGCGCCGCGGTGCGGCGTGGTGAGCACGGCGAAGGAATCGGACGGAAGACGCCGCCACCATTCCCACAGCAGCGACTGGATGCCACCGATCTTGGGTGGGAAATCGTTCGTCACGAGGAGGTGCTTCATAGGTCCGGCCTCAAGGGTGGCAGATGGGCGAGCTCGTCGACCACCTCCGGGCTCCCGTCACCCGAGTCACGCACGGCCGTGACGGCATCGTCGAAACCGAGCCGGGCCGCCGCCCAGAGGGCATGGGCGCGCACCTCGGGACGGGGATGGTCGAGGTGGCCCTCGACGGCGGCGCGCACCGCATCGTCGCGCGGATCGCCGATGTTGCCGAGCACGATGAGAAGGTTCCGCCGCACCCACGCCATCTCGCGCGCCTCCACCCACCACCTGTCGACCGCATCGTCGAGGGCGGCGTCGTCGAGAGTCAGCAGATCCAGCACGTCGACCCGGGACCCTTCGCGTCCGGGACGGGTGTCGTCGGCATGGCGGCGGTTCACGGGACACGCCGTCTGGCAGTCGTCGCAGCCGTAGATGCGGGCACCGAGTGCGACGCGGTGTTCGCGCGCGAAGATGCCGGGCTTCTGCAGGAGCCACGAGAGACACCGGCGCGCGTCGATGACCCCGGGCTCGGCGATCGCGCCGGTGGGACACGCCGGCACGCAGCGCGTGCACGTGTCGCATCCGTCCTCTGCGGGCCGGGCGACGGGGAGATCGGCGGTGGTGACGATGCAGCCGATGACGAACCAGCTCCCCCGACCCGGGACGAGGATGTTGGCGTTCTTGCCGAACCATCCGAGTCCGGCAAGCCAGGCTGCCTCCCGGTCGACGATGGCATTGTCGTCGGCGAAGATCGTCGCACGGTGACCGTCCCGCCGCAGTCGGGCCGCGATCGACCCGAGTGCGCTCTTCAGTTCCCCTACGTGGTCGCGGCCGGCGTACCGGGCCACCTCGGCGAGGGGCCGGCCCGGAGCGAGCGGTGACGTGGAGGGCGAGCCGTGCCAGGTCGCGCCGTCGTGGGCCGCATCGGCGTGGGCCGTGTCGTCGTGAGCGTAGGGAAGCATCGCCACGATGACGCTGCGCGCCCCCTCGACGAGGTCGGCCGGTGACGTGGAGCGCTGTGGGCGCAGGAACGTGAAGCGCATGCCGTTGACCATGTCGCGCGCGATGCGGTCCTCGAGTGCGGCCCTGGCCCGCAGCATCGGGGCAACGGGCGCGACACCCACCACGTCGAGACCGGCCCCGGCGGCGACTCCGCGCAGCACGTCCCAGTATCCGGACCCCGACGGCGCCGAGGGCGAGACGGTGCGGGGATTGCGCGGGAACGTGTCAGCCGACGGCACGGTGCCGAAGCGTAGGCACCAGGCCCGCTGCGGCCAGCATGCGCACCTCGCGCAGCTCGTCGATGTCGAGGATGACGGCCCCATCGGCCGGAACGCCGCACATGACGCTCATCATGCAGTCCGAGCAGGCGTCGGTGTCGCGGGCCACGCAGGTGTCACAGGAGATGATGAGGACGGGATCGCCGCTTCCTTCCGGGCGTCCCCCGTCGGCGCGCCGTGGCAGCGCCACGGGGGTCACCTCCGGGGCGATGAGGTGCGGGGTGTTCTCGGTCGTCGCGCGTGTCGTGTCCATGCATCCACCGTGACAGGCGGGTGTGTCCCGGAAACCGACTCACACGACGCGGGTACCCGCCTCGTCCATCGTCAGGACCCGGGCCGTGCCGCCCTCGGGCAGTGCGGCAGCGACGGCATCCGCCCGGGCCGGGTCGCACACGAGCAGCACCGTCGGGCCCGATCCCGAGAGCCACCCCGCCCACGCCCCCGCGTCGGTGCCCGCCCGCAGTGCCGCGCGGGAGCGGGGCGCGGCATCGAGACGCAGGTCCTGGTGCAGGCGATCGCGCACCGCACGGCCGAGGAGCTCGGGGTCGCCGGCGACGAGGGCTGTGGCGAGCATGACGGCCCGACCGATGTTGTGCACCGCGTCGGCGAGGGGCACGCTCGTCGGGATCCTGCCGCGCGACTCGTTCGTCGAGGTCGTTGAATCCGGGACCCAGGCCACGTACGACGCGCGCAGGTTCACGGGCACCGGGGTCACCTCGCCCTCGCAGACCACCACGACGCCGCCCCACAACGAGGGCGCGACGTTGTCGGCGTGCCCCTCGAGTTCCGCGCCGATCTCCACGGCGCGCGAGGACCCGCGGTCCCAGGCTGCACCGACCCGTTGCACCTCGGCAGCCACGACACCGCCCACGCGCACGGCACCCGAGAAACCGAGGCCGCGTCCCATGGGGATGGAACTGCGCACCCACGTCGTCCCCTCGCCTCCCGCACGCCGGAATGCGACCTGTGCCGGGTGGGTGTCCTCGGAAGCTCGCGCACCATCGGGCATCGGGTCGGCGTCCATGATCCCGACCTCGGCATACAACGAGAGCGCCATGCCCATCGCGTCGAATCCCGGCCCCATGTTGGCCGATGTCGCGGGGACGACGATCGCCACGTCAGGCCTCCAACCGCTCGGCTTCGCGGGCACTGACCCGGGCCGCGGTCGCGAGCACCCGAGCCGCCGCACCGGAGTCCAGTGCCTCCGCGGCGAGGGCGAGTCCGTCGGCCACCTCGTCGCACCGACCCGCTACCACGAGTGCGCATGCGGCATTGAAGAGGACGATGTCGCGCACCGGTCCGCCCTCCCCCGCGAGGAGACGCTCCATGATCGCCAGGTTCTCCGAGGGATCGCCGCCGCGCACGTCCTCGAGCGTGGAACGGGGTATTCCGTGGTCGGCAGCGTCGACGACCGTCCTGTCGACGCGGCCCTCGCGCAGGATGTGCACGGTGTTGGGACCGCTGACCGCGAGTTCGTCCATTCCGTCGTGACCGTGCACGATCCACGCACTGCGCACGCCGCGCGACGAGAGCGCGGCCGACATCGGCTCCATCATCGCCGGGAACGCGGTGCCCACCAGCATGTTGGCGATGGGCGCGGGGTTGGCCATCGGTCCGAGCAGGTTGAAGGCGGTGGGGATGCCGATCTCGCGCCGGGAAGGGCCGGTGTACCTGAAGGCCGGATGGAAGCGCGCCGCGAGGCAGAACCCGAATCCCGCGGCATCGATGCAGGCCTCGACACCCTGGGGGTCGAGTTCGATCGCCATACCCGCCGCCTCCAGCAGGTCGGCCGATCCGCACGTGGAGGAGGCCGCGCGGTTGCCGTGCTTGCACACGGGGACACCCACGGCCGCGACGACCAGGGAGGCCATGGTCGAGACGTTGACCGATCGGGTGCCGTCGCCGCCCGTTCCCACGATGTCGACCGCCCGGGCCGCGACGTCGGGCGCGAGCATGACGCGGTTGCCCGCTGTGCGCACCGCGCGCAGCATCCCCTCGAGTTCCGCTCCCGTCTCCCCCTTGGCGCGCAGGGCGACGATGAACGCGGTCATCTGGGACGGCGTGGCATCGCCGCGGAGGATCTCGGTGATGGCGGCCTCGGCCTCGGCGGGGGCAAGGTCCTCGCCGGCGAGAAGGCGCGTGAGCAGGACCGGCCAGCCCTCGAAGTCGTCGTGCGGGGACATGCCCCCAGTATCTACGCGGAACGGCGTCGACGACGAATGATTCTGCGGCGCTCCCTGGCGGTGGCGCCGCCCCAGACGCCGTCGCGCTCGCGCGAGGCCAGGGCGTGCTCGAGGCAGGCGACCCTCACGGGACAACGGGAGCAGACGGACTTTGCCTA
>Ga0315899_10005073_pt1 | contig 14237 bp, 12 predicted proteins | sample LakEriMetagenome_2_FD_203518 | JGI IMG/M metagenome (GOLD analysis project Ga0315899, IMG submission 203518) | Freshwater fungal communities from buoy surface, Lake Erie, Ohio, United States - Buoy 4 MA112 | ecosystem: Environmental > Aquatic > Freshwater > Lake | place: USA: Lake Erie, Ohio... | reverse complement strand
GTAATCTTCTGCCCTTGCGGTTAGAAAAGCAATCACCGGTTGAGCCAACTGTAGATCTTTTCGAATGATTTGGCATGCTTCAATCCCATCCATTTGGGGCATCATAACATCCATTAAAATCAAGGATGGACTTAATTGTTGTGCTAATTTAACGGCTTCTTCACCATTACTTGCCGTGAACACGCGATATCCTTCTTTACGAACCGTATAGGATAGAAATTCAAGAATATCGGATTCGTCGTCAACAATGAGTATGGTATGTCCTTTACTGTTTTCCATGGTATAAAAAAAAAGGGGGCCAAAAGGCCCCCTTAATGAATCAAATATTAGTTATTAACGATCAATTTGCGAACGCTTGAACCTTTGTCTGTAGTTACGACTACTTGGTACATTCCGTTAGCAACTTGGTTTAAGTTAATTGTTGCTTCAGTTGAATTTAATACAGTTCTACCGAACGCATCGATAACAGTTACTAATTCCAAAGATGCACCAGTTAAAGCTACATTGAATGAAGTTGTAGCAGGGTTAGGTACCAAGCTTAATGCAACACCTGGTAATTCATCTAAACCTACTGCGATATTTACAGTAAATGTAGTTACATCACTACAGTTTCCATTAGTAGCCGTAAGTGTTACTGTGTATGAACCATTTGCAGCATACGCATGTAATGGAGCAGCTGCACTTGAGTTGGTCATGTCACCAAAATCCCAAGAGTATGAAGTAGCTCCTGTAGAAGTATTAGCAAACGTAGCAACGTTACCGTTTGTAGTAAACGAACCAGCGGCAGTAGGGTTAGCATTAAACGTAATACTTGTTGGTGTAGATGTTCCAACGCCGTTACATGCATTAGCATTGGTTGTTGTTACTGTAATATTTGCTGTATTCGCTGTTACATTGATAGATTGTGTTGTTTGACCAGTGGACCAAAGGTAGCTATCAGAAGTAGAAGCTGTTAACGTAACTGTATCTCCCGTACATGCCTCAACTGCAGATGCTTGAATGGTTGGTACAGGGGCATTACTTACACTTACGATCGTTGGTAATGAAGTAGAAGAACAACCGTTAGCGTCTGTGTGAGTTACCGTGTAAGCACCTGTAGAATTCACAGAAATCGTAGCAGTGTTTGCGTTAGTTGACCATACATTTCCGTTGTTGTAAGATGAAGTTAAGTTAACTGAACTTCCTGAACACAATGAAGTAGATCCACTTGCAGTGATAACCGGTGTAGCTGGACTTGCGTTGATGCTAACAGTAATCATAACACGTGGGCTTTCATCACCTGCTGCATTTTTTTGACTCACGTAGAAGTTGAATGTTCCTGCATTTGAGGTAGATGGAACAGGAGCCGTTGTTGAACCAACACCACCTGTTGCTGCAGCATACCAATATAACGTGTTTCCACCGATTGCAGTAGCGCTTAATGCAGCTGCCATAGCACCTTGACAATACGTAAGGTTAGCAACTCCTGGAGCCGCTACTGAGAAAAATTTAGGATTAGTAAATGTTGCACCGTTAGCAGCAACAGAACCGGCATTTAAACGCGCATCTGGAGTTACTGTAAGTGCGGTAAATAAATTAACCCAGTTTATTTGAGCAATAGTTTCAGTAGAATCATTTCCGTCTTGTGTCCAGAAAGATTGATAGAATGCCGGCGTTACACCTGTAGAAAGAATAGTGTTAGTACCGTTTGTAAAGTTCGTTAAACTGTTGTTTGAAAATACTAAAGAATCTCCGTTAACATTAGCAACTACTGCAGTACCTTCAATAGATAATCCTTTTTCCCAACCAACTACTAAAGAGTTGAAACAAGAAGTAGCTGTATTTCTTCTCATACGGAATGCTTTTTCAAATTTCTCACCTACAGGTAAACTAATGCTACCGTTTCCTTTAGGTCCAACAATCGTCATGTTTGAGAAGATTGGTCGAGTTTTAGGTTGCGCAGTTGATCCTGCCGCGTCGTTGTCAGTTTCAAAGCAGTTAGAATCTCCAGCAGCATCTGATAGATCTTTATCGCGAATTGCTAAACCGAATTGAATTTTACCTCGGTATCCGAAGTCTGTATCGAAATCATCATCTAATCCTCTGTAAGCAATTAAATTTTTACAATTAACTGTTCCACCGAACCATTCGAATGAGTCATCCCCACAAAATGATACTTGACAGTGGTTAACTGTTGTTCCAGAACCTACAGAACCAAACGTGATTCCGTTGATTTCCTTGTTTGGTTCTAATGGAATACCAGCGAATTCAACACGTACATATTGTAATACTCCGGAGTTGTCATTGTCAAAGTTACCTCCGTGTTGTGTATCAGTCGTTGGGGGAATCCCTTCAATATTTACAACGCCACCTGGTTGGTTGTTTTTCGCTAATCCTAGGATAACTAATCCACCCCAATCCCCTTCATTTCGGTTTCCGATAGCTTCATTCGAAGTAAAAATAATTGGATTTGCAGCAGTACCTGCGGCATTGATTTTTGCTCCTCGTGTGATAATTAATGTCGCTTGTGTTAATTTATCTCCTCGGATGATAGTACCAGGTTGGATGGTTAACGTAGCGTTGTTTTTTACATAAATTTTGTTTTGAAGCAAAACAACTCCACTCCAAGTCGTGTTTGTTGTGATGTCTGCAGACGCTGTAGTAACTGTTGCAGGATAAATCGTGTTTTCAGGGTCAAAATTTGACCAACCAGCGGTCCAATCTGTAGCCGGAGTACCATCAGTAACTGGGAACGCTCCTTGATACGTGGTCGGAGTCCAAAATGCATCTTGAGCTGATGCGGTGAATAATGCGCCTAAAAAGGCAATAGACATGTAAAACTTTTTCATCGTTTAAATTTTTTGACAAAGTTCCGATGTCGAGGCGCTTATTGTGTTATGACCAACTTAAATCGTGTTTATTAAATTGTTAAGCGAAGGTTTCGGTAACGCTATGTATGTTACCCTTAGAAATTATATTTCAAGGAAAGCGAAACCGTTTGACCAAAGGTGATGTTTTGCCATGCATTGTCACCGGCATCAAATTTTTGGTTTTTATTTAGGTCTTGAAAGAACACTAATTCATTCGCCAAGGCATCCTTAACATTCAAGCGCATTTCAAATTTATCTCCGAAATTACGCACCAACTGAAAGTCAAGAAGGTTTCTACCGTTTTCCCATACGCTTGGTTCTTGCTCGTTCCCAACAATGTAGATGCGTTGTCCAACACGGTTATATGCAGCACTAAAGGCCCATTTTTTGTCTTGAGATTGGTAATATATACCTGCATTGATAATATAAGGTGATTGTCCTTGAAGTGGTCTCCCTTCGGGATATTCATTTTGTCCGAATAAAGAGTCACCTAATTCAACGCGTGATCGAATTAAGGAGGCATTAATGTTCATGGATAATTGATCCCATAGCTTGTGGTTTTCTTTTTTGCTTAAAAACCCAAGGTTGAAACGATATTCGATTTCCCCTCCAAAGGTGGTAACCCCTGGTACGTTGGTGTAATATAATTCAGGAGCTCCTGAAGTCCCAGTTCTATTCACTAATTCAATCGGGTTGGTAAAGTCTTTAAAGAATCCTGAAATATTAAAGTTTTGACCATTGCCAATAAGGTATTCATATCGAACATCATAATTCATAATGGTAGCTCGTTTAAGGTTCGGATCACCTGAAATAATATTATCAATCACAAAGTTATAAAAGGTAAAGGGTGCTAATTCCCGGAATTCAGGACGAGAAACCGTTTTATAACTACTCGCTCGAAGGTTCATGCGTGGGGTTAAAGAATAAATCAGATTCACGGACGGGAGCACGTCAATTACCGTAGAGATAATACTGGTATCAATATTTGATCCAAATTCAATATAGTTGAATGCTTGACGATACGACTCTAATCGAGCCCCCCCATTGATTCGCACTTTTTGTTTCCAATTCCCATCAATCTGAATAAAACCTGCATTTAAGAATGAATTGGCCTGATAACTGTCATCAACATTAGTCGCTTCGTCTAATTTAAATCCACCGCGACCATTCTCCATTAACCCGAGATTTTCATCATTAAAAATGGAAGAAGGGGAAGCTAGCAATAAGGAGTCATAAAAATTTACACCGCCTCCATTGTACTTTGAAAAACCAAAGTTTCTAGCTTGAAAATCACGATCTCTAAACTGATGCATTGCACCAACTTTAAGATTAATATTGAATGAATCAAGTTGAAACCTTTTTTCAAAATCATAAATAGCGCTATAGATAGATTCATTTGCATCTGACCAGAACATATTGCCTGCAGCGGTTGGAATTGTTCCGTTATTCTGAATGACGGCAATGTATTGCTCATTAGGGTCATCTTCATTCAAGCTATATTTTCTATGAATAACACGGCGTAAGGCAGGGATAACACGATCCACATTACTGTATCCTAGATTCCAATTGAATACTAATTTTTCATTGTCATGAGTGCCGTACAATTGACTCGAAAGGGCTTTATTTTGTGTATACCAGAAATTGGTGGCTTTTTCCCATTGCCTTGGGTCATTATCCATTTCGCGTACACCGTTTCTAACATTGATTTTATCTTCAGCATTTACGCTATATAGATTTTTCAATTGTATAGTACTTTTAGGGTTCAGCGTATATTTGAAATTAAGCATGGCTGTATTAAGTACTGTTTGAGTAAACACAGAATCTTTTAATTCCATTCGTTGAACAACCCCGGTTGCCGATTCTTCAAATTCTCTTCGAGTGTTCAATGAAAATGATTGATTGTTTTGATAGCTGTAGGCAGCCACATAACCCAAGCTTTGTTTGTTTTTAAATTCGAAGGTTTTCCCTAAGCTATATTGAATACTAGAATTAGGCATTGCGCTGCGTTGTTCAGGAGACCAGTTGTAGTTCATTTTCTGTGCCCAACGCGCACGTTCATGCACATCCAAGGCGCTATAGGCTGCAGACCCTGGAATTCCTGAGGGTAATAGACGTTCTTTTCCACCAAATCCTATGATGTCAAGTTGGCTATCTCCGCTTCGATAAAAATTCTTAAACGTTGATATTGCATTAAATCCTGCCGATATGGATAGGCTATTCAGAGGTTTGTCACCAGGCTCTACGGTCGTAATTTGAATTACACCACCGGCGAATTCTCCGGGCATCGACGGAGAGGCCGTTTTTATTACATTAATGCTACTCAATACATTAGACGGAAAAATATCGAAAGAAAATGCCTTTCGGTCTGATTCGGAACTTGGCAAACTTGCACCGTTCAAAAAGGCATAGTTGTAACGGTCAGATAATCCACGAATGACAATAAATTTATTGTCTTGAATACTTGCTCCGGAGATACGCTTCATTACATCCGACACTTTGGAATCATTATTCTTTTTAATGTCTTCCGCACTAATGCCGTTTGATACAACACCGAGGTTGTGCTGAACTCTTATAAGTTCTACCACACCATCTTTTTTTACTTTTCTTGTAACGACAACTGGCCCTTTCACTAAGTCAGCTGCTTCCATGGCGATATTAAGTTCTTTCACTTCATTTTCCCCGATAGAAACATCGCTTAACACATAAACATTAAACGTGGAGGCCTTTATTTCAAGGGAGTATTTACCTTTTGGGACTCCAGCTAGCTCGAATATACCGTTAGCATCTGATAAACAACGCTTTTCGGATCCAATTAGGGTTATTTTTGCGTTTTCAACCGGATCACCGTTACTTCCATCTTTCACAATACCCTTTACCGTGGATTGTGCGTATTCCACACGGTAAATCCCTAACAAAAACATTATAACTATTGAAAAACGTACCATGCTTTGCAAATTTTATGCAAAGTTCGTCCTGTAATCTCACGTACGGATTAAGCCAATATTAAGTAAACATTAACATTGGATTGATTATTCAAAAACCACCTTCATTTCCACACGCCTGTTTTTAGCTCGTCCTTCGGATGTGCTGTTGTCCGCAATCGGTTTGGTTTCACCAAAATAATTAATTACGAAACGCGTCGCATCGATTCCTTTTGAAGACAAATAGGTTTTTACTGCCTCGGCTCGTTTCTTGCAGGCTGTAGTTGGGTTCCCATGCTTCCCGCATAGTTACTGGTTGAAACGCCTAAATACGTTTGGCTAGTTCCCCATGTGAAGACACACAGTAGAACAAAGAGGGTATCTACAATTTTCTTAGCAGCGGTTGGGGTTATAAATTATATTGAATGATAAAATCATTGAGATAGGTTGTAATCGATGCACCATGCACGCCCATTGGGCTCACTTGAATCGATCGTTGGCATGGCCTCTCTTCTTGGTCTAACAAGCTACCCTGCCAATTCCACAAATAGAGTTTATTTTCAAGCGCATCCCTAAGTACAAAAAGAGAGGGTGTTTGCACTGAAAGTACAAGTTCTGAAATTTCTGAGTGTGTAATTGTTTTTTTCCACCGCACCTTCCCGTCAATTACGAAGGCCATGGTTTTTCCGTCGTGGAACAATTGACCTTTTTCCGCGCTTAATATCATTTCACCACTGTATTTCCAATAAGAAGGAACTTGAATATCTCTGAATTTAGATCCAATGACTTCTTGCATACTTTTTGCCCCACGTTGCAAATAACCGGAGCTTGTAAATGTGATGAAATCAGAAGAATTCGTTCGGAGGACTTGTCTTTTCCCAGTGGAATAATCCATGCTAAGCATTTGTTTATCCGTTTTGATCAGTAAGGTTTGTTTTCCTGTACTTGTTGTAATGGTCCACGAATCAATAGCCTCATTAACGATAAAGCGTTTTAAGGCTTTACCGGTAACTGAAGCAAAAAAGTAAATTCCATCCTTTCCTTGAATTCCGAAGGCAGGCTGTTTATTAATTATGCATTGCATGGGTGGTCCCGTAAATGTTCCGTTTATGGTATATTGAGGTCGCCCCATTTTATCAATGACGTCGATGTGATTCTCGAATGGAAGTAGAATAAACTCATTTTCAACATTCATTGAATTCAGTGCGGACGGACGATCACTCAGGCTGGTTGCTAAGGGTTTCCGCCACTTTAAACTTCCGTTTTTATATCCAACCAATGCTTGTTCAATTTCCATAACAACATTTCCTCTTCCAGACAACGCACAGAATGATAATACCGATGAACCCGGATTCATGGTAAAATAGTTTTTTGTTTCTTCGAGTTGTTTAGTGGAACTCTTGTCTCCGATTTTTCCCCACGTGGTTTCGATCAACCGATTTCCGATCCAACTTATACTGCGTTGGTTGTTTTTTCCGAGTGAACGGTACGACACCTGTTTCGGTAAGGGTACATCGAACATGGAAGACTCATCGCTTGTGGTAGTTATCGATTTCTGCATTTCCAATTCAAGCAATACTGCATCAAGTGCCGCCTCATCGGGCGTAAGAAAACCAAAGCCATCAATGCTGTAAGCGATTAATTGTTTAGCCTTAATCACCTCAGTTCCCCCTGTAAGTAAGTTGTTAAAAGCGCTGCACACGGGGAAACTCTTGAACCGGCCCCGTTCTTGATTAGTTTCCTCCAGGCGATAGAAATCATTTAAATACGTGCTTAATCCGATGTCTTGATTCATGTCGAACACCAGCACGGGTTGTTCTTCCACGTTAAGAATCACTAATCCTGTTTTAATCAACTTTTTGATGGGACTTATCTTGAACGTTTGATCCGTTTCAATTAAATAGGTTCGCTCGAAAAATTGATAGGTTTTTGTTTTTTTCGGGATTAGATTTCCAAACAGGCTCAAATCGTTAACCAACCTAGGCTTCTTTGATTTGATGTCCGAGCTGGTATAACTAATTTTTAAATTAGATTTATAATAAACATCCCGAATGGTTTGCTTGGGGTCAGTTAAATATACAATGCTGTACGAGGATTGTGGATCTACAGGCCACGGAGCAAACTCACGCTCATCATCCAAGGCTAATTCGTAGGAATACAAGAGTACTTCTTCCCCCCTAAATCTTCCTAAAAATTTACCAAATTTGAAGGTGTTTGGTCCGGTAAGTTCGAAAGAGTAAATCCCGCGCTCAAAGGTTTTTTTTATCCGTTTGATCGACCACTTTTCACGGGTTTTAAAGACCATTAGGCTTCTGTTCTTGCTGAGGTAAACCGTGGTTAGGTCTGCGATTTTAGGAATAAGAGACGCGTAAATGGTTAAGTTTTTTTGATTGCAATCCACTTCCAAATTCTCAAGATTGAAATCTCCCGGGTGATGAATGGCAACAATTAATTGGTCAGAGCTGGGGTTAAAGAGCGCCAAATATGATTTTTCATCAGAGGCATCTACAATCGAATAAAGTGCGAAACTTGACCATCCAGCTAACAAGGCTAGGAATGCGATGAACAAAAATTTTCTCAACATGCCACAAAACTAGGAGTATAGAGGTACTGAAAACAAGGAGCTAAAGAATCTAATGAACAATACGCTGTTTATCGTCAATCGAAGAGTCTCCTTTGGCATATTTCTCGAACAATTCCAAAGGTTTGTCGGTGCAAGGAACAAATTCCAAAGTTCTTAATGGCGTTGACATGTGATATAGTTGGGTATCCCTTGTTTGCATGCCATTGATATTGAGGATATATTTCATGCATCTCTTTCATGTAGGCATCTCGGGCTGTTTTTGCTAAAATTGAAGCCGCGGCTATGGATTGATATATTCCATCCCCTTTCACAACACAGGCGTGTGGAACTCGTTCATAGGGGGTGAATTTATTTCCATCCACGATGATGTATTCCGGGCGAATACGCAATCCGTCGAGCGCCAAATGCATCGCTAAGATGCTGGCCTTCAGGATGTTGATTTCATCTATTTTTCGCTCATCGACAAATGCAATATGGTATGCAAGTGCTTCTGATTTAATGAGTTCTGCTAACGAGTTTCGTTGTTTTTCATTGAGTTTTTTGGAATCATTTAATCCGGGGATTGGAGCCTTTAATACGACGGCAGCAGCCACCACAGGCCCAGCCAAGCAGCCCCGTCCAGCCTCATCACATCCAGCTTCGCTTGAATAACTTGATTTTGAAAAAAGTAACTCCTTGTTTTTTAAACGTTCCATTTTTGCTAAATTCGCAATAAATTAATAATCATGCGACATCTGTTCTTCACGATTTTTTTAACGGTTGGTGTGTTAAGTGTTGCACAGCAAATCACAGTAACATCAAACTTAAGTTCCTCTGACATCAAAAAGGAGGCAAAACTTGGTCATTTTCAGTGGGTTTTCCCGGAAAAAACAACGGCAGAGAGTATTCAGAATACTGCCAAGTATTATACGGCCTCGTTTACATACACGTTTAATGAAACTACAAAAACGGTCGACGTATATCCAATTAATGATTCAGAAGAGGTGCGTCGCGTAATGTTGCGCTTCCTGGGTGCAAATCAAGTAAGTCAGATCAAGGTAGGAGAGGAGTCTTATGAACTTTGGACATTCTTTGAATCATTCATGAAACACAATAAAGAGTAATATGAAGGCGGTTGGTTTTGTTTTTTTATTAGCGGTCTTAATCGGTTGTGCGAGTCTAAAACAGGAATATGGCATAGTTAAGGTTGATGAAACTGCTGCAATCAGCGTATCGGAATTAGTTGCACGAATGGATAAATCGAAGGATCCACAAACCGTAACCATCAAAGCGCCACTATCCGCCGTTTGTCAAAATGCAGGGTGTTGGGTGCAGGTCTCAAAACCGGATGAAAAACCGTTAATGGTCCGATTTAAAAACCATTTTACCATTCCACCGAAAACTCCTATTGGTACGGAGGCGTACATTCACGGGGTGGCTTATTGGGATACCGTTTCGGTTAAAGCGCTTCGACATTTTGCCGAAGATGCTGGAAAAAGCTTAGAAGAAATCAATAAAATTACTCAACCAGAGTTTAAGCTTAATTTCGAAGGAGACGGAATTAAGTTGGTTTCCGAAAAAGGAAAAAATAAATAATTCCTCCTGAAATCAGGCTTGTGAATAAGCCCCAAACCCAACTTGTGGGGAGAAACCAAGCCATTAAATTAATTGGAATTAATAGAATTGCCAAGAGATGAAATTTCCCTTGGTGTCCCTCGTCATTTAAATTCATATACTTTGGTTGGGGTAATTAAGTAATCTAGTGGAACATCAGTTTCGTCGTTTGGGATTTCTTCAAGGGGCTCAAAAAAATTAAGTCCAATTTTGATTGCTTCTGGTCGGCACAGTGCTAAATATCGGTCGTAAAATCCGCCGCCATATCCCAGGCGATTTCCCTTCAAATCAGCGTGTAAAAGAGGAATGAATATTACATCGAGCTCCATCGGTTCTATCGGAGTTTGTTTGTTAGACGGTTCAGGAATTTGAAATCGATTCAACAATAATGCTTCTCCCGGCCTATATGGCACTTGTTCCATGGTTCCATTCAAAAAGTTGCTCACAGGAACAAATAAGTGATTGTCGGTTGAAAAATATTCTATGATGGGATCAGTGTCTACTTCTCGTTGATTCTCGATGCTTAAAAAACATGAAATCCGTTGGTCGCTAAAACTAAACGCATGGTATAGTTGTTTCAATATTTCCTTGGATCGATTACTAATTTCATCAGGAGACAGGAGCATTCGTAACTGTTTTGCTTCTTGTCTTAGGTTAACTTTTGATTTTGGGAGCTCCACGGGCACTGTTTTAATTAATACATTTGATGCATAAAACGATTCGTATGAATTCTAAAATTACTTACTTTTTGTGGATGCTTGTTTTTTCGACGTCGTTCTATGCACAGAAAGATGATTCGGAAATCATCGATGAACCGTTTGAGATTAAAACGTTTACTTCCTCGCGGATTATTTGTGGCCATTCGGTGGAGACGTTGCCTGCTCGCACGATGGACTTTAGAATCGAGCATCGCTTTGGCGATATGTTCGGTACAAACGGCGGTGCACAAAACATGTTTGGTTTTGATAACTTAGCGGATATCCGTATCGCATTAGAGTATGGAATAACCAAAGATCTTATGGTGGGTTTCGGAAGGGCGAAAGGAACAGCATCACCATACCGTTCTTTACTCGATGGCTTTGTTAAGTATCGGATATTAAGGCAAGGAAAGCAAAGTCCGATATCCTTGTCTGGAATTGCGGGTTCAAGCTTTACTTATATGACGGCATCGTCGGATATCGCTCAAGTCAGTCATTTCCCTAAAGTCAGTCACAGGTTTGCATACTTCACACAACTAAATGCGGCTAGGCAATTTGGAGAACGCGTATCCATGGCGTTGATGCCGACCTTCGTACACAGTAATTATGTGGCTTCCAACGATCAAAATGATCTTTTCGCCTTGGGCGCGGCCATGCGCTTTAAATTAACAGGTCGTTTTGCTTTGATTGCAGAATACTACCATGCTTTTGCATCGAATGGATTTCGACCTAATGATATATACAAACAAAGTTTGGCAATCGCCCTAGAGTGGTACACTTTTGGGCACAGTTTCACAATTAATATTACCAACGCCCAAGGAATCGGTGAAACCCAGTTCATTCCTTACACGACCTCGGATTGGCTAAAGGGTCAGTTTCGGCTAGGTTTTTGCGTGGGCAGAAAATTTGCATTTGAAAACTAATAAATATTAATGTTATGAAAAAAGCGTTGTTACCCATCGTATACCTCGGACTTTTAGTGGCGTCTACCTCCCTTGTAATTGCTCCTACAGGAGACTTTGAAGTTACAGAAGGCCACTCCATTGCCTTTAAAAGTGCGGATCCCTCCGGGAAATTTACAGACATTAGTGGGGATGTAACTTACAACTCGGGCTCCCCCACGGAGGCCACGTTTAATCTTAAAATTCCTGTAAATACCATCAGCACCGGGAATGGAATGATGAACAAGAAGGCATTAACAAAGGAGTGGTTTGAAGAAGAAACCTACCCAAACATTAAATTTAAGTCCACAATCGTCACAAAAGATGAAAAAGGGGAGCTCCAGATCAAAGGAGATTTAACCATTAAAGGAACAACCAAGGAGTATACCATCCCTGCAAAAGTTTCGGGCAGCGCTTCAAAATACACCTTTAAAGGAACCTTTTATGTGAATCGCATCGATTTTAAAGTCGGCAAGAAAAGTGAAACCGTTCCAGATAAAATGAAAATTGTTTACGAACTACCAGTTAGTAAAAAGACAGACAAATGAGAAAGTTTTTATATCACGGCTTGCTTACCGCGCTTATATCTTCGGTAGTAGTTGCGCTATACCTCTATTCAATTTATAATTTTGTTCCTAAAGGATCCCCTGACCCTTTAGTTGGCATTGATTCCCCGATGCGAAAAGAACTCACAACAATCAAGATGATAGGAATATATATGCTGCTCTCACTGTTGGCATCATTACTTCTTGCCGTCATGAACCGATTTGTTGGTAAATGGGGGGTATTTGGATTGAATGCCCTAATAAGCGCCTGTTCGATTTTAGGGTTTTATGCGGTATTGTCTTATTTGCGTGACGGGTGGGATGTTTTTCAAATCATTGGCACCCCACTCGTTTACATTTGGCCATTAATTTGGATGGGCTGTCAGCCTATTTTTTTGATGGGTTCCTCAGATAAAAACTAAAAGCATGAATAAACTTGTTTCTTACATTGCTGCCTTAACACTTATGGGAAGTCTAATGACGTATTCGTGTACGAAAGATAAAGTGACTGTTCTTACCCCGCTCGATTGCCCAGATACCATTTCATTTAGTGCGCAGGTGTTGCCATTGATACAATCGAATTGTACGGGGTGCCACAATGTTGGGAACGGCACGGGGTATCTCTTAACCAATCATTCGAATATTAGCGCCTCTGCAAATGCAATTCTAGGTTCTATGCATGCCGACGGCTATCAATTGATGCCACAAGGAGGGCCTGCGTTGCCAGATTCATTGATTCAGAAAGTAGCGTGTTGGATCGATCAGGGAAAGAAAAATAACTAATTTAGTAGAGAATTATAAAATTAAAGATGATGCGTATAGTTCTAATTTTACCTGCCGTTGCATTATTAATGTCTGGCTTTGCTTATTTTTCTGTAGAGTCATCTCAGCATGGATTTATGCGGTCACCTAAGAATAGCGGTGGTGTATCGCCCGGAATGACAGGTGCTCCCAATGAAAGCAACTGTACACAATGCCATTCAGGATCAGTTCAGAACGGGGACTCTGAGAACATCCTAAGCATTCTAGATGGAGTCACTCCCGTGAATACGTATACACCAGGGCAACAATATAACGTCAACTTGCTCATGGCTTCAAATCCTGTAAAGAAGGGTTTTCAAGCCACTGCGCTTACAGCATCAAACAACATGGCAGGTGGATTTACCGGACAAGCGGGTAATACATCTATTAATGGAGGGGCAAAAAAATATGCGAACCACACATCATTGAGCAATACTGGTGTAGCAGCGCCTACTTGGTCATGGACATGGACTGCGCCAGCTGCGGGATCTGGACCGATTACCTTTTATGTGGCGACTAATAAAACGAACAACAACAATAACAATAATGGAGATATAATTTATTTATCACAGCATGTAATTCAAGAGGCATCCAACAGCAACGTGTCGGAAGAAGCAGAGCAAGCGATCCAGCTAATTCAAATCACGGACGATTATGTAAGATTTAACATTCCTTCCGGCATTGATCAGGTAAATGGCTTGGCCATTTACAATTCAACAGGTGATATGGTCTCTTTTTTCCCAAGCATCAAGGCATTCAACAGTGAAATTTCGATTGAGCGAGGTTCGAAATTATCTCATGGAGTATATTTTATTTCCATGAATATTAACCGTAGACTGCACACAGAGCGGATTTTCCTTCAATAAGTATTCAAAGCTCCAATATTCAGGCCAATTCTTTTTTGGGTTTAATGCATTCATTTGCAGGCGGTTCAACTTGCTCTGAAAATTATTGTAACCTTTTGAATCCAGAGGCCGTTAAAAAAACTTCAAATTTTGTTTGTTAAAATTTGGTGAATGCAAAAGAGTGTGTATCTTTGCACCCCCGCAATTGAGAAAAACATCACAAACGAGTGAGTAAGTTTTAAAGAGAAGAAAAAGATTTTTAACATTTTTCTTTGCAATTAAAAAAGAGTTTGTATCTTTGCACCCCGCTAAACAAGATTAGAGGGTTTATTGGCAGCTAGAGTTTGATTACTTACCTGCGACGAATGAAGTTCATTGACGTATTGAGAAACAAGGAAACAGCGTTTTAAAGAATAAAACAACATCTCGAGCTCTTACAAATTCAAAGTTATTATACAAC
>Ga0315899_10005072_pt1 | contig 14241 bp, 10 predicted proteins | sample LakEriMetagenome_2_FD_203518 | JGI IMG/M metagenome (GOLD analysis project Ga0315899, IMG submission 203518) | Freshwater fungal communities from buoy surface, Lake Erie, Ohio, United States - Buoy 4 MA112 | ecosystem: Environmental > Aquatic > Freshwater > Lake | place: USA: Lake Erie, Ohio... | reverse complement strand
AAACATTTACCTACCTGAGTCGTACCTTTGAAGCGGCTGGAATCCAGCCCAAGACCAAATACGGCCAGAACTTCCTCATCGACCTAAACATTCTCGACGTTTTGTCGAGAGGTGCCGACTTCCAGCGGAACGATGTTATTTTGGAAATCGGTACGGGCATGGGGTCTTTGACGAAAAGAATGTCTCCCGTTGTGGGGCATGTCGTTACGGTCGAGATAGACCGCGAATTGCAGGTTCTCGCCGCCCGAGAACTTGCTTCTTGTCCAAACATCACCATGCTCACCTGCGATGTTCTTCGAAACAAGAATCATCTCCGACAAGAAGTGATTGGCACCGTTTCGGAAAAGCTTGCTGCCAATCCAGGGGCTAAATTCAAATTGGTAGCGAACTTGCCTTACAACGTTGCAACTCCAATCATCAGCAATCTTCTGACGGTCACCCCCCTTCCCGAACGAATGGTCGTAACGATCCAACGGGAATTGGCAGAAAGAATCGTCGCCCCCCCCCGCTGCAAAGACTATAGCGCGCTTACCATTTGGATGCAGTCGCTTTGTGATTGCGAAATTTTGCGAGACCTACCGCCGAGCGTGTTTTGGCCTCGTCCAAAAGTTTTCTCTTCAATCATTCGAATTATTCCGAACGCCGAAAAACGAGCTCGAATTTCGGATGTCGAATATTTCCACACCACCCTGCGAGCTCTGTTTTTTCATCGAAGAAAATTCCTAAGAAGTCAACTGGCGACTGCCACACAAGACTATTTGTCCAAACCACAGGTAGATACCATTCTCAGTGAATTAGGCCTGTCCGAAAGTTTACGAGCAGAGCAACTCACCGTCGAGCAGATCATCGAGCTGCTGGAAGCAACGCGCGTAATGTCTAAGAAAGCAAACGATCAACCAGACCAGCAAGATTAGCAAACATGTTTACGGGACTCGTGGAAGGAATGGCACAGGTTGCGGCATCTGTTTTCGATGGCGTTGGTCTTCGATTAACGTTGGACCTGCGAGAGTTATCGCAGGGAGTTCGGATCGGGGACAGCATCTGCGTTTCTGGTTGTTGCCTCACGGTGGTCGCAATCGAGCTGTCCCAGTGCATGTTCGAACTTGGCTCAGAGACCCTTTCCAAAACCAACTTCTTGTCCTTAAAACCGGATGCGTTCGTCAATGTCGAACGATCTTTACGGGTCGGTGATCGAATGGGAGGTCACTTCGTAACGGGTCATGTTGACGGGCTCGGCGAGTTGCAACGTCGACGCGAAGAAGGGGAGTGGGCGCATTTTTATTTTTCAGCTTCGAAGTCCCTGCTTCGGCAGATGGTACCCAAAGGCTCCATTACCATCGACGGAGTGAGCTTGACGGTCGTTGACGCCACAGACGAGATGTTTAGCATCGCACTTATTCCGCATACACTCGAAGTTACTACGCTAGGGCAACTGCAAGTCAACGATAAAGTTCATCTCGAAACCGACATCCTTGCCAAATATGTGCAACGAGCGATCGCCCCGGACTAGTCCTCTAAAACTATCTATTCAAACAGTACCATGCAGCTTGAACCATTGACCGCCGTTTCTCCAATCGATGGACGCTATCGTTCACAATTGAGCAATGCCGACGAAATGGCCGGATCTCCAAAGCTCGATGAATATTTCTCGGAATATGCTTTAATTCGTTATCGAGTACGTGTCGAAGTAGAGTATTTGCTGTTGCTTGCTGACAAAGGATTGTTGCCACTGGGCAAAGAGCAAGCTCAACAGCTACGCGCCATCTATCAACAGTTTTCCATGGCGGATGCAAAGCAAGTCAAGGCTTACGAAAAAACGACCAATCACGACGTAAAGGCTGTCGAGTATTTTCTCAAGGATTGCATCGATCGAATTGGCCTCTCCGAACAACGAGAGTGGGTACATTTTGGGCTAACTTCGCAAGACATCAACAATACCGCCGTTCCTCTCTCGTGGCGAGAAGCGCTCGAGCATGAACTTTACCCTCGACTGGAGGGGCTAACCCTCCGGCTAGCGAATCTAGCATCCGAGTGGCAGAACATTCCGATGCTTGCTCGTACGCACGGGCAACCTGCGTCGCCGACTCGGTTGGGCAAAGAGTTCATGGTGTTTGTAGAACGATTGAGACGTCAGTCCTCGCAACTTCAATCGATATCCACCTCGGCCAAGTTCGGCGGGGCCACTGGAAACTTTAACGCGCATCAAATCGCGTACCCTCATATCGATTGGATCGAGTTCGGCAACCAATTCGTCAACGATCGGCTCGGGCTACGACGCCAACAGTTTACGACCCAGATCGAGCACTACGACGACCTAGCTGCGCAAATGGATGCCATCAAACGCATCGGTGTGATCCTGATCGATTTGTGCCGCGATGTTTGGACCTATGTTTCTATGGACTACTTTAAGCAAAGAATCAAAGAGGGGGAAGTCGGTTCGAGTGCGATGCCACACAAAGTAAATCCCATCGACTTTGAGAACGCCGAAGGAAACTTAGGCATAGCCAATGCATTGTGGGAGCACTTGTCTTCCAAGCTACCGATTTCTCGATTGCAGCGTGACTTGACCGACTCGACAGTGCTTCGAAATATAGGCGTTCCCTTTGCTCACTTTGTGTTGGCCATCCGGTCTATCGAACGGGGGCTTCAAAAGCTCGTTTTAAACGAAGAGAAGATTCGAGTGGATCTTCAAATGAATTGGATCGTGATCGCGGAAGCTATTCAAACGATCCTGCGTCGTGAAAAATATCCGAACCCTTACGAAGCACTCAAAGCATTGACTCGAGGTAACGCCCATGTCGACACATCCACCTTCGAGCGATTCGTCGACGGTTTAGCTGTGTCCGAAGAAGTCAAAAACGAGCTTCGTAGTGTGACTCCATTCACTTACGTCGGAGTGAATCCGAAATTTTGAGGAATGGGTACGCCTGTTATCCCTTATCTATCCCATAAACGCTTTGCTTTGCGAGAAGAATTTTTTGGGGTTCTCGTAAACGACTTGCTGAATGAATTCTTTTGAATGCCCACGGCGTTTTAGTTCCATGATCAAATCTGGTATCGCAGTCGGTTTGCTCGGTCCCCAGTCTCCTGCAGAGTTCGCCATGAGTCTCTCTGTGCCATACTTTTCGATCATATCAGCGGCCCGTTGAGGGGTACATTTGCTAATGGGATAGAGGGTCATTCCTGCCCAGAACCCATTCTCCAAGACCGCTTGGATCGTATGTTCTTCCACGTGGTCCACCAAAACCCGCGAACGCTCCAATCGCGAATCACTCATGAGCATGTCGAGTATCATACGGGTCCCTTGGTATTTGTCCTCAAGGTGTGGTGTATGAATGAGGACCTGTTGATTGTATTTGGCGGCAAGGTCGAGGTGTTCCAAGAAGATAATAGACTCGTTCCGCGTATTCTTATTGAGTCCGATCTCACCGATCCCCAAGACATTGGGATTGTCGAGAAACTCGGGAATCATGGCGATGACTTCGCGCGAGAGACTGACGTTTTCAGCCTCCTTTGCATTGATGCAGAGCCAAGTGTAATGCTTGATTCCATATTGCGCTGCACGCTTGGGCTCGAAGTCGGTGAGTTGGCGAAAGTAGTCACGAAAGCTCTCGACGCTTCCTCGGTCAAATCCTGCCCAAAATGCCGGTTCGCTCATGGCTACGCATCCCATCCGAGCTAAGGTTTCGTAGTCATCGGTGGTTCGAGAAACCATGTGGATATGTGGATCGATGTAGTCCATAAGTTCTGTTCGCTTGAATTCAAAGGGAATTGTCGAGTTGGATACGTGCTGTTCACTGAGACCATGAACTAGGATGCGGGCAATCTGCCCGCATCAACGTTGAGGTTGGTCCGCCAGCAGGGGTCGTATTCTCGACTCATGAGTAACTGCACACGTTCCGCTTTTTTTCCATGTGAGTCTTGGAGTATCTCGATGCCTGCCTTGAGCCGCTGCATCTGTTGCAAGGATCCGACATCTCCCGGAGCCATATCCAGGCGGTCCAAGGTAGCTGCAATTTCCAAGATTTTTGATCTAGCAACGAGAAACTCGTCCAAGAGGATTTTATCCGCAGTTCGCGGGGTCGAGACATTACTCATGGTTTCAAATTCGGTCCATTCGTAAAGCAGGAAGGCTTGATGTCCAAGAGAAAACGGGCGTTTCGTGAACAATTTATGAATCTTCAAAACGCACCCGTATTGTAACACGAAGCGTTCAACATGCGACAACGACACAGCCAACAAAAGTAGCAGGGACGCTCCCTCGTGCCGTCCGAACTTCAATATTTGCCGGGATTCTCGGTGGACGGCACGTGGAATGTGCCTACTACTTTGACTTTTGTCGGCTGTGTCGACAACCGTTTGTCAGTGGTATCGATTGTAGGGATTTTCATTTGCACCCGATTTTTTTGCTGGAAGCATGTTGGAAAACTCCGATACCCAAAAGTGAGTGTTGTTACACCACCTTAGATACATTTTTGAACTAAGGTTAAACAGTTGGGCATGGACGCCGCGGATTTCCGTACATTTTCCTATGTAGGGCGTCACCAATGCGTGCCAAGTCTCTTGTTTTGCTCTTAATTGCTTTGGGTTGCGGTGTAGTCGCATCCGTTGCTGTCAGCCAAGTTGTGATGGACCCGAAAGGGGTGTCGACGCAAACGACTAGCGTACTAGTCGCTACGAAGAACATTTCTGCAGCAGCAAAAATCACAGAGGATTCCGTTCGCCTAGAGCAGTATCCGATCGACAAAGTGCCGTACGGAGCCGTAGTCGATGTGACCAAGATTCAGGGTAAGTTTGCAAAGCAACCGATCTATGCAAACGAGCCTATTCTGGATGTGAAATTGGCAAACAAAGGGAAGGAACTAATCATTCCGGATGGGTATCGAGTATTCGATATTGTCGTCTCAGACCAAGTGGGTGGCAGCGGATACATCGGACCTGGCGACCGGGTAGATGTATTCGGCTTCTTTGAAAAAGGAGTTCGAATCAGTTCTTCGAAGAGTGTCAAAATCATGGAGTACCTCGAAGTTCTGATGGTGGACGGCATTGCATCGATCGACCCGGATTCGAAGATCTCAACAAAAAGAGCAAGCACGATACAGCTCTTGGTAAAGGACAAACAATATGCAGTATTGGATACCGCATCCAACCTAGGAAGATTGCGTTTGGCTCTTCGACCACCACAGAAAGATGAGAAGTTGAAGGAGCTCGCGGACGACGGAGAAAAATTTATGTCTTGGCTCAAGGAGACCGAGACCAATACAAGCACCGTTGTAGCAACCGTTCTGCCCATTGCCGCTCCTGCGGCCCCTTCGAAGGAAGTCGATCATGAGATGATCATCATTACTCCAGAAGGAAGGAACATGTTCCAATGGAAGAATGGAGAACGTCTGCCGCAAGCAGTTAGAGATACAGAACCGGAAGACAGTCCAGTCGGTGGTACCCAAAGTGGATACGCACCACCGAATCTAGCTCCGAATTCGAACACCAACGGACAAAGTGATACATCAACGGGGAATTCCGTCTCGTCGAACGCTAGCACTTCGCCAAACATGACGTGGAATCCGAATAGCGGGACTTGGCAGATTGGAGAAGCTAAGGCATCCCATCCCGCAACCAAGTGAACATTCTTTCGGGTAATGCCGATCACACAACTGATTGCAAATAGTCAGCGTAATCTGGTTCTTCGCAGTTAGATGGAAGCAAAGGATTGCTTCCTCATAAATGGGAACCCTATCACATTGGTAGGGTACAACCAATTGTCGTTCACACGGAAGTGTTGCTGACATGGTACGAGTTCAATACTCATCGAATCTTTTCTTTGCTGCAATCATCGCGATTCTAGGCACGTATTCTTCCAGTACGAAATCGTTTGCACAGGTCGGAGAGGCGATCATCCCAAGCGGACGCATTGTAGTAACGAAGACACAGCAATCGCTTCAAATGATCGTTACTACGTCGCAATACGTTGCCTTTCCGCAGGCGATTGTTACAGCGACCAACAACAACCCTTCGGTTCTTCAGGTACAGCCTACTCAGAAGAATGAAGTGCTCATTTCCGCGTTAGCGACTGGCGTTACGCAGATCGATGCCAGAGGAATTGATGACACGATCTACAATGTTCAAGTCGTGGTGATTGGGGACGCTCGGGAGCTTCAGTCCATCCTGGCTCAGCACTTTCCGACAGCGACATTGCACATTCAGCCTATTCGCGACGCCGTCATCATTTCAGGCCAGGTTACCTCGGACGAACATGTAGAACAAGTGGTCACGATCGCTGAGGAGTTCTATCAACGAGTCATCAACAAGATTGAGGTGATCGGTGTTCATACCGTTATGTTGCAGACCCAAGTGATGGAGGTTTCCCGGACGAAGCTTCGAGAGTTGGGGATCGACTGGAGCATGGGGTTCGGCGACGACTTTGTGACGACTTCAGCGGCCGGGCTCGTGGCACCTGGTGCAACCACAGGCGCTCTCATCAACGCAGGTAATGAAACTTTTAAGTTTGGTATCGTCGATAGCGGCAACCAATTTTTTGGTCTTGTTCGGGCCCTTCGGCAGAACAACTTAGCCAAAGTCTTGGCGGACCCAACCGTTGTCGCGATCGATGGACGGCCAGCGAGCTTTAACTCGGGTGGTGAATTTCCTATCATCGTTCCAGCAGGATTGGGACAGGTAGCAATCGAATTCCGGGAATTTGGCACGCGTTTGGACTTTGTGGCAAAGGTACGAGGCGACAGTCGGATTTGGCTAGAAGTTCGCCCGACGATCAGTGAGATCGATCCAGGCAGAAGCGTTTCGATTGCAGGAACATCGGTTCCGGGAATTCGAAGCCGATTCGTGGATACAGCTGTCGAAATGCGAGCGGGTCAAACCCTCGCGTTGGCTGGATTGCTACAGGTGCGAACAGAAGCGGAAACTCGAGGGATTCTTGGACTAGCAGATCTACCGTACTTGGGAGCTCTCTTTCGAAGTAATCGCGAAGTGCAGAACGAGGTCGAATTGTTGATCATGGTAACACCAAACTTCGCTGCTCCAATGGACTGCCACGAAGTTCCCAATGGCGGGCCAGGCTTCAACAGTGACAGCCCGTTGGACAAAGAGTTATACATGAAGGGTTACATCGAAGTTCCCGCGACCTGCGGCCCTGAAGCTTGCCAACCGACCGATAAGAATACACAGAACGCGACACCCGCACTCTACGGGTCAGCATTCGGTCCTCAAGAAATGGCGCCGAAGCAGGGAAGCATTCCTGCTCAACCTTCCTACAACGCGAGAAGTTTCTCACCAGCGACGCGAAGATAATCGCGACGAATTGTAACACCAAAGAAAATATTATGAGCAATGTTCTTCGTTTAGCAATCGTCGATCCTAATGATCAATCTCGTGAAAATCTCAAGTCGATGCTTCTGGGGATGGATATCGTTTGGCTCGACGCGGAATGTTCACGCTATGAATTTTTCTCGGATGTTGTCGAGCAATCGAAACCTGATGCCGCGATGATCTGTCTGGATGGTGGCACCGACCGTGCACTCGTCCTTATGGATAAACTGCGTACCACCACTCCTGACTGTGTGATTTTTGCAGCGTCCAAGAGCACCGATGGTCAACTGATTCTCAAGTCTATTCGAGCGGGCGCTCGCGAATTCTTGCCGTTGCCGATGGAGGTTGAGGAGCTATACTCAGCGCTCGAGAGAGTTCTTCAATCGAAGTATGGAAGCGGTGACAGCAAATCAAAGGGATGCAAAGTTATCGCAGTTGCCGGAGCCACGGGCGGGGTCGGATGTACCTCTATCGCGGTCAACATTGGCTGCAATCTAGCAAAGAAGCCAGGGAACTCAGTTGCCTTGGTCGATTTAGATTTGGCATTGGGTGACGCGGACGTCTTTTTGGATTCAATTCCAGACTACAGCTTAGTAGATGTGACCGAGAACGTTTCCCGCCTCGATTTTCAATTGCTACGTAAATCGCTAACCAAGCATCCGTCCGGCCTCTACCTCTTGCCAAGACCGATTCAACTTCAAGACCTTGATTTGATCAATCCTGATAGTTTGCGTCGAGTGTTCGGGCTGCTGCGTGCATCCTTTTCGCACGTTGTTATCGACATGTCCAAATCCTTCTCGCATGTCGATCTCGCCGCTTTGGAAATGTCGAACGAAATCGTGCTGATTGTTCAGTTGGATTTGCCATGTCTACGAAACATGGTCCGACTTTTAATGAGCCTTCAACAAATGGAGTCGATTCGCGATAAGATCAAGGTGGTGGTAAATCGCTCGGGACTTGAGAGTGGTCAAATCAGTCTCAAGAAGGCCAAAGAGACGATCGGTCGTGAAGTGTTCTTCCAGATACCGAACGACTATCGCACGATGGTCGAAATGCGAAACAATGGACAACCGTTGATCGAGCAGGCACCCAAGGCCTTGATCACCCAAGCGGTACAGCAGTTGACGGATTTGCTGGACGGTGTTGCCACAACACCGATCGACGATCCATCGAAATCAGCAACGGACCGCGCTTTGTCCAACGGCTGGAAAACCTTTTGGCCTGCGAAGTCAAAAGTCAAGTCTTAGCGTTCTTTTCTCTTCGCCCGTTGCTTAACCAGTCGCCCGCAAATTTTTACTAAATTCACTAAGCCGAAAAATGAGAATAACATGAATTCTTCCATCCGCTTAGTCGATCCGATAAAATAGTTGAATCGTTCTCTTCGCGAAAAGTCGGAGTATCCTCTGTGCTGCGCCTCTCGATCATAGTGCTACATCAAGATGATGATGCGAAACTGGAATCAACACTCCTCTCGCTTCTGGAAAACAGAAACGAAAAACATCATGAGATCATTTTAGTTCACAACGGTTCTTACAATGATCCGTACGGCTTGAGTGTTGACGAAGTCCGAATGATCCATGCGTCCGATCGCAATGGATGCATAGACCAAATCAATGCAGCTGTTTCCGTCGCGAGAAGCCCCTACGTCCAAATCCTGTTTCCCGGTGTTACCGTCGAAACGAACTGGTGCGAGGAAGCTCTAGAACTTTTGACCTCCCCAGATACCGTTTGCGTGGGAAACCCATGCAAGGTGGAGTCTGAGAACAAAGTCCTCTATGGACTAGATCAAAGTGCCTTGCCCCATCGGCGATTCGCCCAAAAACAGAACCATCGCGTTGCACCCTTACTTTGTGGAACGATCTTCCGCAAAAGGATTCTTCAACTGGTGGGAGGGCTCAACTCCCTGCTACCGAGAGAAGGGGCCGAAGTAGAGTTGCAACTCCTTTTTGCAGCCATGGAACTAGAATCGAAGATTGCGACGGTATCGCGTTTGTCAGGGCCTCGTCGAACGATCGAAGGCCGCGATATAGGATATGAAACCGGCCGTCAATGCGGACAAATCGCATGCGCTTTCGGCTTGGTGGAAGGAAGCGGTGTGGAAATAGATTCCCTGGCGAAGCAGTTAAGTCACCTCGCAGGTGGCCTGATGAGCCCAAAAACGGTTGCCGAACGATTAGGTTGGGTGATGGGGGTTCGTGATCGATCGCTGGCAAACAACATCCGCGATAGGCTTATCTCTGCGGCTGAAAGATTGGATGAGGCTGTGGAAGAAGAACGCAACCATTCAAGTGGTTATCGACGCGCCGCGTAAATGCTATCCATCCCTCCAATGACCAGAGGGATTCGATCTTGAATCTTTCTGCAGAAAATCTGTAAAGTCCTCCTTGTCTGGACCCCATCAACTATGGCAAGGAAGCCGTACCGATGCACGAACTATATCCTCATTGGTTTGAAACATTTGCTGGTAGCTATCCGTGGATAGTTCCCTTGGTGGCTATTGTTTCACTATGGTTAGCCCGCGCCAGCGATGATTCGTACTTCCGACGAATCGCGGAACCCGCGTTCTTCGGAGCGTTATTGCTAGTGTCGTGGGGCACCCTACGTACAATCATCGCGAATGAAGGCTGCTGGATTGTCCACACCTCCAGTATGGCAATCATGATCGTAGGGGCGATTTTTCCCAGCCGTGAAGAGGATGTCGTCGACACAATCCATGAAACTTCCGGAATGAAATAGCTTCGCACAAACCGAAGTGGTCTTTTCACGTAACCACTCCAACTCCGTGGGTTGGGTTTCACCTTCGATTGCGTCAAAAAGTACCACTTCGAAACTCAATGCGAACGATAGTAGAAAAAATGTCCACGACCCGTTTTGAATAGAAATCTTCAAATTACCCTAGTTCACGTTTCCGGTCCCTCAATAGTCGGTATCGTTCTCTCCACTCCCAAAAAACAATTCTTTCGTTACGCTTTGGTGAGATCGAGCAATTGTCTCTCTTTTACGGTTCGCAATACGGATATCGGAAGGTAGACTAGTTATTTGAATGTGGAAAAACTACTCCTGCGATCGAGTGAATCGTTCAAGTCGTCTATGGTTTGGAATCGGGTATGCATAATTGGTGTCGGGCTTTTAGGTGGGTCGATAGGACTCGCGCTAAAGAGAAAACGCCTAGCAAAAGAAGTCGTTGGCGTCGGGCGAACCATTGCCAAACTCGACACGGCTCTACAACGAGGTGCGATCGATGTCGCTACCGATGATATTCTGATCGGCGCGAAAGACACCGATTTGGTTATCGCATGTACCCCGGTTCAATCCATCGTAGATTCACTGTCTGTCGCAGCCTCGGTCGCTGTTCCCAACGTCATCCTTACCGATGTTGGCAGCACAAAGCAAAGCATCATCCGAGCCGCCGAAGGCCGTCTTTCACCCTTTCAGTATATCGGTAGTCACCCGATCGCTGGCGGACACCACAGCGGTGTCGAACATGCAGTTGGTACATTGCTCGACGGTGCTCTCGTCGTCATCACTCCCTCAGAAACCAATCCGCCTGAATTAGTCGACCGAATGTCGCGGTTTTGGGAGTCGATGGGAGCCAGGATTTGTATCCTTACCCCCAAAGAACACGATGAAGCACTGGCCATTTCTAGCCATTTGCCGCACATGGTCTCCTCCGCGCTGGCTGGTGCTACACCTCGAGAAGTACTGCAATTTGTGGGTAAAGGCTGGCTCGACTCGACCCGAATCGCTGCCAGCAATTCGCAATTGTGGCGACAGATATTGCAAGAAAACCACGCTCCAGCCTTACAAGCCTTGAAGAACTTTGCCACAATCTGCGAAACTTGGATCGAAGCATTGGAGCGTGGTGACTTCGATCAAGTCGAATCACTACTCCAAGCAGGAAAAGCAACTCGTGACGCTGTGGCAAGTCGACATCTATCCGGCTGACGGTCAACCAGACTCTCTCGGCGATTCAGCGGCAAATGCTGCCTCTGAATTGCATATTTCTCAAGATCTCGTAATCCAAGCGGCATACGGATTTCTATTGCAGGGAGCTATCGATGAGGCAACCGTCCATCGCGTCGCTCGAGAAGTCCTATCGGATCCTATCGCACAACAATACATCGCCGCACCGGTCGGGCACGAATCGTTGTCCAAAGGACCGTTGCCTAAAGGATCGACGTCCGCATCCAAAACCGAAAACGGTTCAACCGGAATCCTGGTCTACGCCATGCCCAAGCCTGGTGTCATGGACCCAGTCGCGCAAAGCACTTGCAAAGTACTAAACGATATCGGAGTCGCGGCAGACCAGGTCCGCACGTTCCGCAAGTATTGGATCTCCTCCAAGCACGGTAATGTGGACCGAACCGTGATCGATCGGATGTGCCAAAAAGTGTTGGCAAACGACTCGATTGAGCAAGTGAACGTGGGCCCACTGATACTCCAAGAACTCGCAATCGCCTCGGACTACCAGTTCAAAAAAGTCATCGTTCCCATCTTGCAACTCGACGATGCTGAGTTGATGAAGCTTAGCAAAACAGGACAGCTCTATCTTTCCATTGCGGAAATGAAAACCGTCCAAGCGTACTTCCGCGAACTCGGTCGCGAACCCTCCGATATCGAACTCGAAACGATCGCGCAGACATGGAGTGAACACTGCAGTCACAAAACGCTCGGCGGAAAGATTGAGTACACGGATGAGCATGGAACGCGACGTTTCCAAAGCATGCTGAAGGAAACGATCTTTGCAGCTACCGTACAGATTCGAAAGGATCTCGGGGATCAAGACTGGTGTGTCAGTGTATTCAAAGACAATGCAGGAGTGGTCACCTTTGATGATGAAGATTGCGTCGTCTTCAAAGTAGAGACACACAATCACCCGTCGGCCATCGAGCCTTACGGTGGAGCGAACACAGGTCTCGGCGGTGTCATTCGCGATCCATTGGGCACAGGCATGGGTGCCAAGCCCGTTTGCAGCACCGATGTCTTTTGTTTTGCGTCGCCAGACTACGCGCCTGAAAAACTACCTCCTGGTGTACTCCATCCTCGTCGAGTCATGACGGGCGTTGTCTCTGGCGTTCGCGATTACGGCAATCGAATGGGGATCCCGACCGTCAACGGCGCGGTCTACTTCGACGATCGTTACCTTGGCAATCCACTGGTCTATTGCGGCAACGTCGGGATCATTCCCAATCATAAAGTAGAAAAGCAGGCACGACCGGGTGACATGATTGTTGCCCTGGGCGGACGAACGGGTCGCGATGGAATTCACGGCGCAACCTTTAGTAGCGTTGAACTCACCGAAGAGAGCGAGTCTATCTCGGGTGGTGCGGTTCAAATCGGTAACGCCATCACCGAAAAGATGGTTCTTGATGTTTTGCTCGCGGCCCGCGATCGTTGTCTTTACAATGCAGTGACCGATTGCGGCGCCGGTGGCTTTAGTAGCGCCGTCGGCGAAATGGGGGAAGAGATCGGTGCCGAGGTTTGGCTCGACCAAGCCCCCCTCAAGTACGATGGCCTAACGTATACCGAGATCTGGATCAGCGAAGCCCAAGAGCGAATGGTCTTGGCCGTCCCTCCTGAGAAGATCGATGAACTCAAAGCCCTTTGTGCCAGCGAAGGGGTAGAAGCAGCCGTACTGGGTGTCTATACGCCGACCGGCATGTTGCGATTGATGTATCGTGGTCAAGAGGTCGGCTCGGTCAGCATGGCCTTTCTCCATGGAGGACGTCCACCGGTCGTTCGCCAAGCGACCTACCAACCGCCGGCTGTCAAAGCGTTATCGCTAGAGAGCATGAAGCGTGAGCAGATCGAATCGACCCTTTCAAAGATCTTGTCCTCTCCTTCAGTAGCCAGCAAGCATTGGATCATTCGTCAGTATGATCACGAAGTGCAAGCAGGTAGCGTGGTGAAGCCTTTGGTCGGCCCTTCCTGCAATGGTCCGAGTGACGCTGCAGTTGTTCGCCCCAAACTGAATAGCAATCGAGGGATCGTATTGTCCTGTGGAATGAACCCGAATTACGGGGATTTCGATCCGTACCATATGGCCACGTCCGCAATGGACGAAGCGGTGCGCAATGCAGTTGCCGTTGGTGCCGACCCAAGCAAACTTGCCGTGCTGGACAACTTCTGCTGGGGCAATACGGAAAAGCCTGATACGTTGGGAACTCTTGTTCGTGCAGCGATCGCTTGCCATGATTTGGCCGTTCAATGGAAGACTCCGTTCATCAGCGGAAAGGATAGTCTTAACAATGAATTTACGTACAGTGCGGAGAATGGCGAACGAAAAACGATTGCTATTCCATGCTCTCTGCTGATTAGTGCGATGGGACAAATCTCCGATTGCAACAAAGCAATCACCATGGACTTGAAACAATCGGGTAGCGCCATTTACTTACTCGGAGTCACGCGTGACGAAATGGGTGGCTCGTATGCATCCAAGGTGCTAGGACTTCAAGGCGGCAAAGTCCCCGAAGTCGACGCACCACTCGCCATGCGTATTTACAAAGAGTTACACCAATCTATTCAAGAAGGGCATGTCCTTTCCTGCCACGATTTGAGTGAAGGAGGCTTGGCTGTTGCCATTGCCGAGATGTCGTTTGCCGGCGAGTTTGGAGTTTCGATCGACTTGTCCGCGATGCGGCAGGCGTGTTTTGTAAGTGTTGAAACCGCATTGTTTTCTGAGTCGAACAGTCGATTGCTTTGCGAAGTTCCTGCGGAGCATGCGGCAGCCTTTGAAGCGGCGTTCGTCGGGTTGCCATGTTATCGGTTGGGTACGACAGTCGAGCAGGATCGAGTCTCGATTCTCGGTGATGGCCATGTGCTGATCGATATGCCTTGGAAACAACTGCGAGACCAATGGCTGGCACCTCTCGATTGGAAATAGTTTCACGCGTGAGTGACATGAAGAACAGACGGAGG
>Ga0315899_10005071_pt1 | contig 14244 bp, 11 predicted proteins | sample LakEriMetagenome_2_FD_203518 | JGI IMG/M metagenome (GOLD analysis project Ga0315899, IMG submission 203518) | Freshwater fungal communities from buoy surface, Lake Erie, Ohio, United States - Buoy 4 MA112 | ecosystem: Environmental > Aquatic > Freshwater > Lake | place: USA: Lake Erie, Ohio... | reverse complement strand
GAAGGTGCACGCCATCTGCGTGCAAACAGGCAATCTCGCCAACTACAGCTATCGCCACGTTCCGGGCGATTCCGTTGTACAACTCGGAGAAAAAGAATCATACGTTCCGCTTTCGCGCATGGCGTTTACACAAGCCATGCAACAAAGGAAACAGGAAGACAAAGAGGAAAACGCATGAGCTTTTCCATTCACGATATCGCCGCAATCACGGAAGGCCGCCTGGCTCAATCGACCGACAACTTGCCGATTGAACGATTGCTCATCGACAGTCGAAAACTGACGCATGCCCGTGACGGACTCTTCTTTGCGATTCGCAGCGAGCGCAACGATGGTCATAAATACATAGCAGACGCCTATCGGGCCGGGGTGCGCAATTTCGTAGTTGAGCATGAGCCACAATCTTCAATCCCCGACGCAAATGTTGTGGTGGTAAAAAGCAGCGTGAAGGCCTTGCAACAAATTGCGGCAGCACACCGCAAACAATTCGACATCCCTGTGGTTGGCATCACCGGATCGAATGGAAAAACCATTGTGAAAGAGTGGCTCAATCAGTTGCTGTGCGACGACTTCAATCTTGTGCGCAGTCCTAAAAGCTACAATTCACAAATTGGTGTTCCGCTCTCGGTTTGGAACATGGAGCCGTTGCACACGCTGGCATTATTTGAAGCGGGCATTTCGATGCCCGGCGAAATGGACGCGCTCGAGAAAATAATTTCACCTACTGTCGGCATCTTCACTTCGATTGGCTCGGCGCACAGCGAAAACTTTTTGAGCAAGCGTCAACTCATTGGCGAAAAGCTGAATCTGTTCGCGCATTGCCCTGTTGTTATTTGTCCGGAAGACGGTGATATAGCTGCACTCATTCAACCTTGGCTTGCTACGAAAACGATCTTGCGAACACCAACGGCTGAGCATGCAATACGCGCAAGCACCGCAACAAGCGCAACTATCGAATTGAAATGGAATGAGGTGTTGCTCGAGTTTCAATTACCGTTTCGCGACAAAGCATCGGTTGAGAATTGCATTACATGCATTACACTGATGCTTCACCTCGGCTTCGAACCAACCATCATTCAAGATCGCCTGGGAAGACTTACAGCGCTTGAGATGCGATTGCAGTTAATCGAAGGAGAAAACGACTGCACGCTGGTAAACGATGCCTACAGCAACGACTTGCATTCGCTGGAAATAGCACTCGACTTTTTGGGGCATCACGCACGTCAGCAATCCAAAACCGTTATTCTATCTGATCTTTTTCAAACCGGATTGAATGACGATGAATTGCATAAACGTATCGCACGACTACTACAAGGAAAAGGCATTACGCAGTTCGTTGGTATAGGAGCGTCTATGTCGAAACATGCTTCCTACTATCCGGAGCATTCGTTGTTCTTTTCATCGACCGAATCATTTTTAGCAGAACTTACCACTGACCAATACGTGAAGCGCGCCATCCTGATCAAAGGAGCACGCGACTTCCGCTTCGAGCGCATCGTGTCGGCTTTTCAGCAGCAAACACACGACACAGTTCTGGAAATTAATTTGAATGCACTCGCGCACAACCTTCGTTACTTCAAATCGAAACTACCCTCCTCGACCAAGTTGATGGTGATGGTGAAAGCGTTCGGCTACGGAAGCGGCGCAGAAGAAGTAGCGTCATTGCTGGAGTTCAACAAAGCCGACTATTTGGCGGTCGCCTATACCGATGAAGGTGTGGAGTTGCGCAAGGCCGGAATATCATTGCCCGTGATGGTGATGAATCCCGAACGCAGCAGCTTACCTACGCTCATTCGCCACAAGCTGGAACCCGAGTTGTACAGCTTTCGCACGGCGAACAATTTTCTGCAAGCATTGCAAGCTGCTGATATCTCCGAGCGCTCGCCGAGCGAAGCCGAGGGGCCGTATCCCGTGCACATCAAAATCGACACAGGCATGCACCGACTCGGTTTCATTGCCGATGAGATGCTGGAATTGAGCGAGTGGCTCGCAGCAAACAAGCAGGTGCGAGTGGCAAGTGTGTTCACGCATTTAGCCGCAAGTGATTCCAATCAATACGATGCTTTCACTCGTCAACAATTACACATCTTCAGTGAATGTTGCGATCGAATCGCCATGCACGTAAAGCATCCATTCATGCGTCATGCATTGAACACCGGAGGCATCGAACGCTTTCCTGATGCTGCCATGGACATGGTGCGGCTCGGTATCGGTTTGTATGGCGTTTCAGCCAGTGGCGACGACCAACAGCACCTGCAAACACCCGGCAAATGGAAAACCATTATCTCGCAGATTAAGCAAATCAAAGGCGGTGAAAGTGTCGGTTATTCGCGTGCTTTCGTTGCACCATTCGACATGACGATTGCCACCATTCCCTTGGGCTATGCCGACGGATTGCGCCGCACAATGAGCAATGGCCAAGGCTATGTGGTGGTGCGTGGCGAAAAGGCACCCATCGTAGGCAATGTGTGCATGGACATGACCATGATTGATGTATCGGCCACGCATTGCTCGGAAGGAGACGAAGTAGAAATTTTCGGCGAACACATTTCCCTCATCGAATTCGCTCGCATGTGCAATACCATTCCGTATGAAGTGCTGACATCGGTGAGTCAACGTGTGAAGAGGGTGTATGTGGAAGAATGAGGGGGGTATTTTTTAACCGCAGAGGCACAGAGAACACAGAGGAAAAAGATTCTGTTAAGAATCCACCAGTAGCTCTCCGCTATGATCCTGCGGCCCTACAGTCCCATTTCCATTTCACTTCCTTACCAATTCGAGCTGAGTCTTGGTCATTTGGTAGAGCTCGTCCTTATCGCGCACCATTTGCTTAAGCAGCGTGTTCTCCCTCACCACGAAGTCGTAGCTGTCTCTCTCTTGTTGGGTGCGGTATTTATGAGCGAAGGTTTCAAAGAAGTTGTGGTCGAGTACTTTGCAGAGGCGTTCCAATAAACCGGTATCGATGGAATTGCGGCGGTAGATGTCGTAGATATTCGGCTTCGAAACATTGAGGCGTTTGGCCAGCTCCTCCACCTTCATCCCCCGCTTCTTCACCACCGCCTGTATCTGTTTGCCGATTGCCACATTCGCCATGTAGCGAAGCTATCGAATGATTTGCCTCAGAGGCTTTTGATTACCGGATCCGATACAATTTATAGTGTACTTTTTTTTCTAGTTTTAAACTACTAAAATCTCTAATCAATTTGTCATTATTGATTTTTACGTATTTGCATTTATATTTGTATAATTATTCTAAACCTAATGACACCACAGATTAATGCATAACCAAAATGCTCTGTTCTAATTCATCGATCTCATCCATTAAAACTCCAAAAATTATGATTAAGAATCTCATTCTTGGTTATTAGTAGGGAGTAAGTTAATCGCATTACGATCGTTTTATATCGATTTGAACTTGGGCTTTTAGATTAGACTTTATCCTGAAAACACAGAACAGTCAGAAAAGAGTCTTTAAATAAATTACAGATACATGGCGGAAGCCATTAAATTATTAGAAAGATGGGACTATTTATTACAATTTGGGTTTGCTTGTTTTTTATTTACGATAGATTTCAAGGCTTCTTGGCATCTAGTAATGACCATAAGGTAACGTCCGGAATTTTAGGAGAATACACTAATTATCAAAAAATTGCAGCATTCGTTCGACAAGCAATTGTAACCGGCATTATAAGCGGGGGCATTGTATTCTTTATTGATTAATGCGTAAGTGCTTGCAAGGCATCCGCTTGGCCAATACATCGAGCGCTCCGTTCGTGTCTATCATCACGTGTTTCATGATGTATACTTTTTGAGAATGGCCGCCTGCAAGTCCTTTTTATAATCGAAATCATTCCTGAGCTTTACTGATCCCAGCAAGCGCTTCACTTCCGGGGCGAGCGCTTCCTTCCGTGTCGATTCATGATCCAATGACCGAAGGTAGTTCTCGACAATCGCCGACAAACTCTTGCCATTCCGTTTGGCATAGGCCTTCGCAGCATCAATCACTTCTTGATTCAAGGTGAGGGTTAGCTTGGTAATCATTACACGTGTTTTTATAAAAGTAAAAATACGTGCAATTTCAAAAGCAAAATTTCGGCGCACTGAAAAGATAGTCCTCATAAACGGTCAATTGGTCTGCAAACCTGCTTCCTTTTCAACCAAATGCTTATTCTCTTTTGGAATGAGTTATTTAAAAATTATACGAACGTGAGGTTGAGCTTTTTTTTCTGAAGGACGAAACTGAGAGAAAAAACACGTGCAGTTTCTGCCACTTGTCGGTTGGATTTTTCACCGCTGAGGCGCAAAGCAAGTGCGAGAGAATAATTACTGTTGCTGCCTTAAAACTTGGTAGTTCTCTCTGCGCCTCTGCGGTGAAAAAAAAACTCCTCCGCAGTTCAGAAACAAAAAAGGCCATCAACAAATAAATGTGATGGCCTTTGCTCCACTCCTGCACATGCGTAACTAACCAGTCCCGACCCTTCGGGAATGATTAATCCCGTGCATGCGGGACTCTAACAAGCTGAGCTAAAATTCCTGTCCCTACAAACTGTGAGAGTAGCATTTTCTCGAGCAAGTTTCTACTCTTTTGCCGCTTGATAAATTTCTCAATCTTATCGGCGTCTCCTCTCACTCCTGAAACTTCAAATACAGCTTTCAATTTCCAATCATGGTAACTACCTGTGAATTTATTACCGGAATTGGACAAGTGTAGCTCGAGCCGTTTCCAAGGATCTTGCGAGTGGCCCACATAATACTTGTCGGCAGTTTCTGAATAGAGGAAGTAGATATAGTACATGGTGAAAATTTTAGAAAATAAAAAAGGCCATCGACAAATAAATGTGATGGCTTTTGCTCCCCTCCCGCACGTGCGGGACGAACCAAAGACCCCATGATCATGTTGAAATAAAAAAAGGCCATCGACAAATAAATGTGATGGCCTTCGCTCCCCTCCCGCACGTGCGGGACGAACCAAAGACCCCATGATCATGTTGAAATAAAAAAAGGCCATCGACAAATAAATGTGATGGCCTTCGCTCCCCAGCCTGGGCTCGAACCAGGGACCCCATGATTAACAGTCATGTGCTCTAACCAGCTGAGCTACTGAGGAATTTTCGGTTGAGCTTCTTTCGAATATCAAGCGAGAATAACTCTTCACTTTAGCAATCCCACTCTTGCAGGACTAGAACACCGATTTACGGAGTGCTTCTGAAGAAATACTTTATCTCAATGGAAATTACGTTTAATTTCCTTTTGACCCCATGATTAATCCCGCAATTGCGGGACTCTAACCAGCTGAGCTACTGAGGAATTTTCGGTTGAGCTTCTTTCGAAAATCAAGCGAGAATAACTCTTCACTTCAGCCATCCCGCAGGTGCAGGACTAGAACACCGATGCATGGTGTCGTACCGAGGTAATTTTTCTATCTACGGAAATTACGTTTAATTTCCTGTGACCTCATGATTAATCCCGTACATGCGGGACTCTAACCAGCTGAGCTACTGAGGAATCTTCCATTGAACGCCGCTTTCGGAACTCAAAAGAAACAGCCTCTCTCGCTTTAGCTATCCCGGATAATCCGAGACTAAAACACCGATTTCAAAAGGGTCTTTCTGAAAAGGGCTGCAATATTAAGACTTATCACGCAAACCACAATATCTTCGCGCAAAAATTTTTTTCTATGGCCAGTCTTGTTGCAGTAGGCACCGTTGCCTTCGATTCTATTGAAACCCCATTCGCGAAGCAAGATCGCGTTATTGGCGGTGCAGCTACCTACATCACCTTGTGCGCATCACACTTTGTGAATGCTTCCGGCCTCGTGTCGGTAGTAGGCGACGATTTCCCACAGTCTATGCTCGATGAAATGACCAAGCGCGGCATCGACCAAGGTGGTCTGCAAATCAAACAAGGCGAGAAGTCATTTTACTGGTCGGGCAAATACCACTACGACATGAACTCGCGCGACACGCTGGTCACCGACCTCAACGTATTGGCCACATTCGACCCAGTTGTTCCAGAGGCCTACAAAAACTGCGACTTCCTGATGCTCGGAAACCTTGCCCCTGCCGTGCAAATGCGCGTGATAGAGCAATTGAACGAACGCCCAAAACTCGTGGTCATGGACACCATGAACTTCTGGATGGACATCGCTTGGGACGACCTGATGCAAGTGATTGCCAAAGTGGACGTGCTCACTATCAACGACGAAGAAGCTCGCCAACTGGCCAAGGAGCATTCACTCGTGAAAGCCGCCAAGAAAATTCTGGATCTCGGACCGAAATACCTTATCATCAAGAAGGGCGAACACGGCGCATTGCTGTTCGACAAAAACAACGTGTTCTTCGCACCTGCGCTTCCTCTTGAAGAAGTGGTAGACCCAACCGGTGCCGGCGACACCTTCGCCGGTGGCTTCATCGGGTATCTTGCACAAACAGAAAACATCTCGTTCGAAAACATGAAGCGCGCCATCATCGTGGGTTCTGCCATGGCTTCCTTCACGTGCGAAAAATTCGGTCCCGATCGTTTGCTGGAAATCACCAAAGAAGAAATTCAAGAGCGCATCGAACAGTTCGTGCAACTCACGGAGTTCGACATTGAGTTGGTGTAGTGTTTTTTAACCGCCGAGGCGCAAAAAAAATTCAACAGAATTAGGCCTACTGTTAGGGCTGAATAGTACTTCGTAGTTCTCTCTGCGACTCTGCGGTTAGTTTATTTCACCGCAAAGACGCAGAGAAACTTCAAAAGAATAAACTCTGGCGTAGCAGCTGTTTCATATTACGCAGTTGTCTTTGCGGCTCTGCGGTTAAAAAAAATGAACCGCTAAACCTACCGCACCACCGAGAATGTCACTCGTTCTCCGCCGGGCAATACCAATCGATACATGCCGGCATGTAGCTCATGAACATCGATCTGCGTGCGGGCACCGGCTGCAAGTCCTTGCAAAACGATGCGACCCGCAGCATCATAAACTGTGAATGGTAGCCCCTGAAAAGACATCCCTTCAATAACAAGAATATCCGTGCATGGATTCGGATATACCAACAGGGTTTCGCCATACTCTTCAATGCTACTTATAACCACTTCGAAAGCTTCTGAAAGCGCCGACTCGCACACATCTTCAATAGAGATAACGGTATATGCGCCACTTGCTGTTGCCACATAGGTCGATTGCGTTGCGCCATTTATGGCTTCGCCGTTGAAGTACCACTGATTGCCTGATGCAGAAGCGACCATCAGCAACTGGCCGTCATCGGTAATGCCTCCATCCGTTATGACAGGAGTGTCTACCGAAAGCAACTGCACATTGGCAGGCGTCGACATTACATCGCAGCCGCTTTCATCGAATACGCGCACGGTATACTCACCCGCCTCGGATGTCTCGAGATAACCGTTGAACTCTTCACTCAACAAGACGCCATCTGCATACCACTCGAATTGATTAGCCGCGTTGCTGACAGCCTCGATATACAATGTTTGCCCCTCGCAGAGGGTCACCGTTCCTGAAGGCTCAAGCATTACCTGAGGAAGACCGTATTGCTCCACGAAGAGAGGTTCTGAAACTGCAACGCAACCAAATTCATTGGTAAGTTGCACGGCATACTCTCCCGGCTCATTGATCAGCAATGTAGAACTTACTTCGCCCGGTAACACTTCGCCTGAAGCATACCACACATAAACATCGCCCACCTCGGCTTGTGCCAAGAGTTCGTCATCGTTTCCGCACAACACCGCTGAGGCGGAACCATCGATCGAAAGAGCTGTAGTGGGAAGAGGAAGTACTTCAACCAACACATTATTAGAATAAGAGGCACAGCCATTTTCATCCGTAACAATCGCTGAATAAGTCGCCTCCGATGACACGTGTAATACAGATCCGGTGGCACCTTCCACGTTTATTCCGCTGGCCTGCCATTGAACCGAGCCGCTCCCGTTGATTAACTCCAGCACTGTGCTTTGACCTTGGCAAAACGAAGTGCCTCCAATGGCTGCTATGGCAATATTCTGCACGGGTAAAACTTCCAGCGTGAGCGAATTCGTTTCGCTACTACAGCCAGTTAGAACGTTCGTAGCAATCGCGTAATACTCTCCGCCAAGCGATGCAGCAAAGGTTGTCTCACCGATCAACACCGATGCTCCATTATAATACCATTCGAGCTCCTCGGCTCCCGATAGCGAAGCTGCAATGACAATGCTCTCATCGGCGCATATGGTAGGACTCCCGTCCCATACAAGCGTCACCTCGGGAAGTGGATTTATGACTACCTGCACCAATGAAGATGTGCTTGCGCACAGCGACGATTCATTGCCCACCACGCCATAGCTGCCCGGCGCTTCTGCAAGATAATTTTGATTGGTAGCACCGGGAATCGCAATTCCTTCGAAGTACCATTGCCATTGGGCGTTGCCTCCCGTGGCTTGCAGCTCCACTGATTCTCCTTCACACGCCGTGTTGCCGGAAGGCAAAAGAATAGACGCATTGAGTGGCGATTCGATGATGACCTCCACGGGCTGCGATTGTGCCTGGCAGGTCAATGCAACGGCAATCACGGTATACGTCCCCGACTGATTAGCCACAAACGTGTTGGTGGTTGCCCCATCGATGTACTCGCCGTTTCTCAACCAACTCAGCTCAGCTGCACCTGTAACCGAAGCCGTCAAGGTAACAGCTGTGCCACAACCAATAACAGGACTTTGCTGGTCGATCGTGACAGCCACCTCTATACTGGAACTCGTTTCTGCTTTGGGAGAAAACGGTAACACACAGAACAATTCCCGATTGGCTTGGCGTCCGAAACCCACAGCTGCAGAAAGGCAAAGCGCACACAGTAGATAAACTCTTTTCATCGATGCAAATTAACGTTGATAATACGTTGGATAGACATTTCACCCCGATGACTCAAAAAAGAAAAAGCCCCCTTGCGGAGGCTTTTTACAATATTCTATTGTTTTTGGTTTAGAACAACCAACCTAGGCGGAGGGTGCTCTGAACAGATGGCCCCCAATGCGAGTTCTTTGTTGAGCTCTTATATGAAAGACGTTCTCCGGTTTCTGGATCAAACGTAGCATCAGCAGGGTTTCCATTTCCAGTTACTGTCATATATTCAATTGAAGTTCCTGCTTCATTCAAACCTGCCTGCCAAAAGTCAATATCAGCCTGTGCCTCATCGCTGAATTTGTAATTGTCAGGATTGCTAGCCACAGTTTCGCGATCCCTGAATTTCGTTCTGTTGAAACCCAAAGACAATTCTGCTCCTAAATACAAATTATCCGTAAAATAAAAGTCAAAGCCTGCAAGTGCATTAAGCCCAATAGAACTTGAGCCTGTAGTCACAGACATGTCCCAAACCTGACGTTGCTCTGGTGCCTCGTCGTTTTCTAATGTGTTACCATCATGAAATTCGCGAGTCAGAGTTGATTTTTCCATAGAGAACTCAAGCTCAGCACCAACATAGGGTGACAAACGATCTGTTCCCGCAAAGTGCTTTTCATAACCCGGACGGATAGAAAAACTGAAAGACTTGTTAGTTTCCAATAAATCCGGTATCGTCACATCAGATCCATTAGAACCCGCTCCATAAGCAACCTCCTGAGGAGAGTATACTGACTCATCATTATGGCCTGAAATGCTAAACCCAACGCGGATAGCACTGCTTTCACTGTTGAACATACGGAAGCGAATACCCTCGAGACCACCAAGAGGGGCATCGCTTAGAGGCGAAAAGTTTAATTCGAGGTTCTTTTCACCACCTTGAAACTTCTGCGCTTGAGCTCCTACCATTGAAGAGGCCACGAGCGCAATAAACATAATTGCTTTTTTCATGTAATTGAATTTTGGATTTATACAGGCAAACATCTGCTGAAATCTTCTTGGCTCTAGATTAAAAAAGGGAGGTTTTCAACAATTGAGCTGTTCATTTGTTAAGTGACTCATTCTCACTCCACCGTAACGCTCTTCGCCAGGTTGCGCGGCTGGTCTACGTTACAGCCTCGCATAACAGCTACGTGATACGATAATAACTGGAGGGGAATAACTGACACAATAGGCACCAGACTGTCGTCGGTTTTGGGTATCTCGATGGAATGATCGGCCAATTCGCTCACCGTTTTGTCGCCGGCCGTCACAATGGCTATGATCTTTCCCTTGCGGGCCTTCACCTCCTGGATGTTGCTCACCACCTTTTCATACGAATGGCCTTGCGTGGCAATCACAAATACAGGCATCTCTTCGTCGATCAAGGCAATAGGTCCGTGCTTCATTTCCGCCGCAGGGTAACCCTCCGCGTGGATGTAGGATATTTCCTTCAACTTCAACGCTCCTTCCAATGCCACCGGGAAACTATATCCTCGACCTAAGTACAAGGCATTGCGATGATCCTTGTAAATAGCCGCTATCGATTCCACCAAGGCATTGGTCTTCAACACCTCTTCTACCTTATCGGGTATGGAACTCAACTCGGCCATGAGGCGGTGCAAACGGTCTTTGGTAATGGTGCCTCGCTTGTCGGCAACCGAAAGCGCAATCAAATAAAGAACGGCCACCTGAGCTGTAAATGCCTTGGTAGATGCTACACCAATTTCGGGACCTGCGTGCGTGTATGCACCAGAGTGTGTTGCCCGCGATATGGTAGAACCTACCACGTTACACACACCAAAAATGAAAGCCCCCTTTTCCTTAGCAAGTTCAATGGCAGCTAAGGTATCGGCCGTTTCACCCGATTGCGAAATAGCAATCACAATGTCGCCCGGCTGTATGATGGGGTCGCGGTAGCGAAACTCCGAGGCGTATTCTACCTCTGTGGGTATGCGCGCAAACTCTTCGAACAGATACTCAGCCACCAGGCCGGCGTGCCATGAGGTGCCGCAGGCTACAATCACAATGCGGTTGGCATTCATCCATATTTCTTCGTGGCGGTCAATACCGCTCATCTTGAGCATACCGTGGTTGAGGTTGAGACGACCTCGAATAGAATCGTGAATAGAACGCGGCTGCTCATGTATCTCCTTCAACATGAAAGAATCGTAGCCGCCTTTCTCGATGGCTTCAAGCTTAAGCTCGAGCTCATGGATGTATGGATCCTTCTGTTGGTTTTGGATGGTCACGATTTTTAATCCCGACTGGCGATCAATAAGAGCCACCTCTTCATCTTCCAGGTAAACAACATTCTTGGTGTATTCAATAAACGGGGTCGCGTCGGAAGCAATGAAATAATCTCCTTCGGCTCCAATGCCTATCACGAGCGGACTCGATTTCTTTGCGCATACGAGTCTTCCGGGTTGGCGACGATCCATGACCACAATGGCGTAAGCTCCCACCACTTCGCACAAGGCAATGCGCACCGCTTCAAACAAATCGTTGCCGGTTTTCGACATGATGTCTTCAATGAAGTGCACTAACACCTCCGTATCAGTGTCGCTTTGAAAAGTATGGCCTTGACCAATGAGAGCCTCTTTCAGCGTAGCATAATTTTCAATGATTCCGTTATGAATCAACGACAAGTTGCCGTCGCCGGAAAGATGAGGATGGGCGTTCACATCGTTGGGTACACCGTGCGTTGCCCAGCGTGTGTGACCGATTCCCATGGTGCCGTCAACATCCTTCCCGCTCACAAGCGCTTCTAAATCGGCGACCTTACCCTTGCACTTATATTGGTTAAACGACTGGTTTTCCAACATCGACACACCGGCACTATCGTACCCTCGATACTCGAGTCGCTTGAGGCCCTTAATCAAAATGGGGTACGCCTGCTGGTTCCCAATAAATCCTACTATTCCACACATGGTTGATTTGGTATAAGTCGCTTCAAAAGTAAAGGAAAACTAACTCAATAACTGTAAGTAATCACGAGTCGAGTATTCATGGTTGGGTCGCTGCCATATTCAGGACCCATCAAGGAGGCTCTGCGCACGCCCATTGAGTTGTACAGTCCTCTTACACGAGGTCCTGCAACCATTACCAGCTCCGTTTCTTCAATTTCGCCCAACAATAAACTTTGTACGTGCGATGTGATGTTGAAACGGTAGTAGCCAGATCGCTTGTCGAAGTTGCCTCCAGGATTTCGAAATACATCGGCTGTGAGCGAAAAAAGGCCCTCCGATTTTTGATACACCAAGTTCACACTATCAAGCAATGCGTATTTCGTGTCGGTGTCAAATGGAACAATCAGCTCAGCACTATTAATTATGGCATCGGGCTTTTCGCGTAACCATAGCACATCGCGCAAATCGAGGCGCACTCTGGTGCCACCTCCACCCTGAAGATAGGCCTTTTGGCCGCTTACCAGGGAGTTGCCGACAGTGAGCGACTGCAAGGAACTACCATAGTATTGTTGCTCAACAACAGAATATGCTTCGCAGGATGATGTATACTTAAATGTGTAAGTTCCAATGTTCATGCGATCCTCTCCGGGATATCGATAGTAAACCGTCATTGACGAGTAAATTGTAGAGAAGCTTACCACACGGCCATCCATGGTGTTGGAGCTCACCACAAGACCATTGAAATACTGCGCAAACGAATCAAAATCGGACAAGGCTTCTTCGTTTGCAAGCATGTATTGACCTAACGAAGGTTGCAGATTCAACGTGAGATATTCAATAGAGCTGGAAGACAGAGCTGAAGAGTATTCAGATCGCGTAAGATGCGTTTCCTGGCCACTTAAAATGAGGTTCTGCAAATTGCGCTGAGGCAAGTCGTGATTGTAATAAGCAGAGTCGAGGTATATGGGTTGCGACATCTGTTGCACCTGAAAATACATCGGTGCGTTGTTTCCGTAAGCCTCCGGCTGATAGGCTAGTTTCAATTCGACAGCAAAAACCTCCCGGTCTGCAGGCAAGGTATTGGCCGATATATCGGGGGCAAATTGCATGACCCCTCTGCACTTCACAGCACCGAACTGCTCATCGATATAGTTACCCACGAGGATGTTGGCAAAAAGATCGGTGCGCAACGAATCGACCCGCTCCGTGCTCATTTCAAGTTGAAATGAATCGGTTACCGAAGCAAACAAAAGGTCGTCGATGGGTTGCAGGTTTTCACCCAAGCTTTCATCAGGTCGTTTGCATCCAACAAGCCATAACGACGTGAGGCAAACGAGAAAAAGCCCCAATTGCTTGAGGCTTTTCTTATATAATCTGGGATGGTAATTCTGATTAATCAACGAGCTCTGGCTTTCCCAACAAAATAGAATCATAAAATTCGTCTGTGGCACCCAATTGATCCACCTCATTAAATGGCTTCAACGTGGGTAAATCGAGGCTGCCACAATATGTTTCCAACGAAGGCATGGTGCCGGGCTCGGCCATTATAGCTCCATCAGAATGCTGCAGCGCCAACTTGGTAAGGTTCTCATAAGTCGGGTTCTTGAGGTGTTCCATTTGGTCCATCCCTATACCGTCGAACGAAATCTTTTGAGCAATTTTCCCATCGAGTTTACCCTCGAACTGGTCAGCATATACCGAGGTTACCACTTTTGCATCGGAAAAATGAGGGTCGCGCTTGTAGAGCTGCTTCACATAAAGCGGCATCAGTGACGTAAACCAGCCGTGACAATGGATAACATCCGGTGCCCAGCCTAGCTTTTTCACGGTTTCCAATACTCCTTTTGTAAAGAATATCATTCGCATGTCGTTGTCGGGGAACATGTTCATGTTCTCATCGTGGAAAAACGCCTTGCGATGAAAAAACTCCTGGTTGTCAATAAAGTACACCTGCAATCTGATTTGTGGGATGCTGGCCACCTTGATAATGAGAGGGTGGTCGGTGTCGTCAATAATCAAATTCATTCCGCTCAGACGGATCACTTCGTGTAATTGATGGCGGCGCTCGTTGATTTTACCATACCGGGGCATAAAGATCCGGGTTTCTTTACCGCCTTCATGGACGGCTTGAGGAAGTGAGCGGCTTTGCTGAGCTGTAGGTGTTTCGGGAGTGAAAGGAAGGATTTCCTGAGATACGTATAGAATTTTTGTTTTAGTACTCATGCTGTAGTATTAGTTACCGAAAGCGGTGGCAAAGATAGTAATAAAATTTCCTCAGATTTTCCAAACAATTACATTTGGGGCCTCACATTTTTTTAAAAAACCGTGTCACTCGCTGTATTCGAACACATTAGCCAAGTAGACAGCTGGGTGAATTCTCAGCAACAACTTGGATTGACCGTAGGCTTTGTGCCAACCATGGGAGCGCTTCATGCCGGACATGCTTCACTCCTAAAGCTAGCCTCTCAGCATTGCGAAATAGTAGTGGCCTCC
>Ga0315899_10005070_pt1 | contig 14248 bp, 15 predicted proteins | sample LakEriMetagenome_2_FD_203518 | JGI IMG/M metagenome (GOLD analysis project Ga0315899, IMG submission 203518) | Freshwater fungal communities from buoy surface, Lake Erie, Ohio, United States - Buoy 4 MA112 | ecosystem: Environmental > Aquatic > Freshwater > Lake | place: USA: Lake Erie, Ohio... | reverse complement strand
TCGCTCATGAGATCCTCTGTAGGGGCGTGGCCGCAATGGCCAATGTGTTGATCGAAATCAACCCCGCATTATAGCGGTGCACCCTTCACAGATCTTGCAAAACGGATAAGTGAAGATGCAGGCGTGAGATAATCCAAAATCTGAAAAGTGCGGCTGTAGCTCAGTGGATAGAGTATTGGCCTCCGAAGCCAAGGGTCGTGGGTTCGATCCCCGCCAGCCGCACCATTTCACTGCAAAAAAGACCTTGGCTCACCATATCCAACGGCACTTTGTGCATGACCCGGCTACCGGCTCCCCGTTTCAAACTCTGTACGACGCAATCACGCCCGTGAGATAGGCGTGCAGCCAAACCACCGACATGGGGCCCGAGACCACCTGGATCGCAGAACTGGCCCCGTCAGGCATGCTGGCCCTCAAAGCTTTTTCAGCCGTGATCAACACAACCGACAAAGGGCTGTGACCACGTTGGTTGAAGTTCTCCAGTGCCTGAAATGTCTTTTCTTGCTGGGGCCTGGGCATGGACATCTCAACCACCATCATGTCTGGCTTTTGGCTGGAGAGTTCAAGCAATGCTTCTGTGACTGAGTCAAAGAAGCGGACATCCACAGGCATGTTCCAGAGTTCGCATTCCGCTTTGAGCTCGGTAAACAAAGCGGGCGATTCGATCACGATCGTGACCTTGGGCTTGACCGAGGACTTGTAGGAGGAGCCGGACATATGTCGGCCGTCCGTTTGGTAAACCTGAATCGAGTCCAGGGAGATGCGCCGATGGCCACCCCGTGTTTTCCATCCTTTGAGGTCACCTTGATCGACCAAAGTCTGCACCAAGGTGGTGGACAGACCCAGCATCCGAGCGGCTTCAGCCGTGCTCAAAAACTGAGGTGTCTGTGCGAGCGCCTTGGATAAAGCTTTGGGTTTGCTGTTTGTTGTGAATCGATTTGAATCGATCACAGCCGAAGTTTCTTGGGACATAGGAAGGATCCAGCTTGAAGTTGAAAGATCACCGTTCACGCAAGGCTTGCGTGACGTTTTGAAGCGGACGGAAGATGTATTCCAGAACGGTCTTGGAGCCCGTCCGGATTTCCACGGAAGCGGTCATGCCGGGTGAAGGAACCAAGCGCAAACCATTGCGCAAATCTGTGGGCTCTTTCACGCGGACAATGATCCGATAAAAGCCTTCTTCCAACTCGACGGGGTTGCCAGGCTTCTTTTGTTTTTCATCGCGCAAAGTGTCAGGACTCAAGTGTTCCAGAACACCCTCGATACCACCGTATTTGTTGAAGTCATAAGCAGTGAGCTTCACCACAGCGGCTTGACCCACTTTCAGGAAAGCCACTTCGGAAGGTTTGACGTAGGCTTCAACCAGCATCTCATCTTCTGTGGGCACGATCTCCAAAATCGGTTGCCCCGCTTGCACCACGCCGCCCACCGTGGTGATTTGGACATTCTTGACCACCCCTTTCATCGGCGAGCGGATGGTGGTGCGCAGGAAGGCGTCTTCGCGGGCGGAGGCGTTTTCTTTGGTCTGAGAAAGCTCAGAAGCCACGCGGGTCAACTCGTTGTTGGCATCCGTCAGATAACGGTTTTGGCGTTCGGCGCGTTGCCCCATCAACTCCGATTGCTGTCGCTTGAGGCGCAGCAATTCAACCTCAGACATCACGCCCTGACGCACCATGGGTTCGGTGATGACCAACTCACGGTTGACGGCGGCCAGTGAGGTGTCCAAGGCCTGCAGTGACTGCGTCAGTGAACGTTTGCGGGCATTAAAAGCTTGCAGTTCCTGCTGCATCAAGTCGGGTTGTGCATTGAGTTCAGGGGGGAAAACCAGGGCAGTGCCGTAGGCTTCGGCCTTGAGTCGAGCAGCCAAGGCGGTCAAAGAAAGGTACTTCTCTTGTGCTTCTCTGAAAACGGCACCCGAACGCGCATCGTCGATGCGCAAAAGAATTTGGTCTTTTTCAACCACGCTGCCTTCGCGCACAAACAATTCACTCAAGACGCCTGAGTCAAGACTCTGAATGACCTGTTCCCTGCTGGTTGGAATCACCTTGCCTTGGCCTCGGGTGATTTCATCCAACTCAAACAAGGCCGCCCAAACCAGCGCCAAAACCAATGTCAGGCCAGTGGCCCAGACCAGTGTCTGGCTGGCCCGGCGCTCGTCGTCTTCAACGGTATTGACACCAAAGCCCGAACGGCTGGCTTTGTACTTGATCATGTGGGCGCTCCCTGATTTTTGACGCCATTGACATCAATGCCACGGGACAGTTTGTCAATCATTTCCTGCTTGGGTCCCAGTGCGACACATTGGCCACTGTCGATGACCGCGATCAAATCCACCCACTCCAGCAACTGGGGTCGGTGGGTCGCCATCAGCAAGGTGCGCCCGCGCAGCCAGTCCTTGAGAACGGCAATCACCCGCGCTTCTGTGTTTTGGTCCATGTTCGAAGTGGGTTCGTCCATGAAGACCAATTGCGGGTTGCGCAGCATCATGCGGGCAATCGACAGCAGTTGCCGTTGACCGCCCGACAAGCCGCCACCAGCTTCAGTGACAGGCATGTCGAGTCCCAGAGGGTGAGTCGCCACGATGTCATAGATGTTCAAAGCCTTGAGCACCTCAATGATCTTCACATCGCTGATCCAGCTGTCGGCCAAAACCAGGTTGTCGCGCACGGTGCCCATGAACAGCTGCGGGTCCTGACCCACATAGCCGATGCGGCTGCGCACCTCGCTGGGCTCGAGTTGCTGCAAATCCACACCATCGAGTCGAACGCTTCCGGCGCCGGGCGCATACAGCCCAGCCATCAGCCGCAACAAGGTGCTTTTGCCACTGCCAACGCGCCCGAGCATCGCGACCTTTTGAGCGGGTGCGATTTGCATCGACAGCTTTTTGATGACGGGAATCTTATGTTCACCAGGGTAGGCAAACTCCAGCGCATCGGCTTGGAGTCCGCCCTCAATCATTTCAGGCACAACATAGTTGCGGCCATGAATCCGGTCGCGTGGGCGCTTCATCAAGCCATCGAGGGTTTCCAGCGATGTTGCGGCTTGCTGGTAGCGCGACGCAAGGGACATGACACTCGCCAAAGGCGCAATGGCACGGCCTGCCAAAATCACCGAGGCAATCAGTCCACCCAAAGTCAGCTGGTTGGCGTGGATCAGGTAGACACCCCCCACCACCATGGCGACCGTGATGAGCTGCTGGATGGACGTGGTGAAACCCATGATCCAGTTGGTGAGGCTGCGAATGCGTTTGTACGAATCAGCCCCGGCCAAGTTGGACATTTCCCAACGGCGCTGCAAATAGCTTTCAGCGTTGTGCGCCTTGAGCAACTCGAGGTTCAGAACGGATTCCACCAAAACGCTTTGTTTGTCGCCCGATTCCTTCATGTTCTCGCGCATCGCCGTCATCAAAGGGCGTTGCGCCACCAGACCAATGACGATCAACACGGGCACGGCCAGCGCAGGGATCCAAACCAGCGGGCCACCCACCATCGCGATCAAGCCTAAGAACATCAAAACGAAAGGCATGTCGGCCAACAAAACGAGAGAGGCCGAAGAGAAGAAATCTCGCAACGATTCGAAATCACGCATGGAGCTGGCAAAAATACCCACCGACTGGGGCCTGTGCTCCAAGCGAATGGCCATGATCTCGCTGAGCAAGGTCGCATTGATGGCCAAATCTGCCTTTTTTCCACCCAGATCCACCAAGCGGGCTTTGAGCCATCGCATTATGAACTCCAGAAAAATGGCCACGGTCGTGCCAATGGCCAAGGTCCACAAAGAGGTGTAAGCCCCGGTGGGTACCACGCGGTCATAAACGTTCATCGTGAAAAAGATGGACGCCAGTGTGAGAACGTTGGCCACGACAGTGGCCACCATGGACTCCACGTAGAACGCACGAAATCGCCACAGCGTCCCCCAAAACCAGTTGAAGGCCGAGCCTTGCATGGGCGTTAAGGTTTGGTCGTTGCGTGTGGGCGGCAATTTCAGCGCCAACACCTCAGGACGCGCCAAGGCTTGCAATTCGGCCAGGGAGATGCGCTGATCCTCCATGCCTTTGTCAGCCCACAAAACAATGGCCTCGTTGTCTTGGATATTCCGAAGTACGCACGCTCGCCCATCGATCAAGGGCATGAGCACCGGCAAAACGTAATGAGGAATCTCCGACAAACGCACCCGTGACCATGCGGCCATCAAACCATTTTTGTGGGCCATGTCCGGGTAAGCCGCCAAGGGGACTCGGCCCTGGTTGTCCAGCGCAAAGCCTGCCCGCATCACTTGGTAGTGAATGGGCCGCCCCAACAATTTCGCGGCCATCGTCATGCACATGAGCAGCGGGTCAGCCATCGCATCCATCTTGGGCTGAGTGGGGGCCTGTGTCGAGGTGGGCGATGAAGTGCCACCCGAAGCAGGCATTTGAATCAAATTAGCCATGAGGGATCAAGGGTGTATCGGGTTGTGTTCATCGGGCAGACGGCAGAACCAGACCGGGTTCAGTAGAAAAACGCTTGGCCAGTTCGCCTGTGGCCGCCAGCAAACGCGCACGCGCGATCCGTTCATCATGAAAAGCGGCGTTCGCAGAACTGCGGTAATTGAAGGTGTCGGCCTGGATGTTCAAAAGATCCAACAAAGATCGGCGGGCAACACGAAATTGCTGCCGATAAGCGTCGACCAATTTGTCACCCACCAAAGACTGGGCGCTGCCGGTGTCCGAACGGGCTCTGGCCGAAGCCCACTCTTGCCAGGCAAAAGCCGCTTTTTCGCGGGCCAGCAGACGGGCTTCTTCCAAAGCAAATTCGGCAGATTTGACTTGGTTCACGGCGCTCTCGACCAAGGCCGAGGTGCCGCCCCCGTTGTACAAAGGCGCGTTCAGTTGCAGCTGGGTCAAGACGTCTTGTCTGCCGGTCGTGGCGTTGATTTGGCGAGAAACCGCCAGATCCACGGTGGGCCAAAACTGGCCCTTGGCCTGGCGCACACTGGCCTGAGCCGCTTGCACTTGAGCACGCGCTTGGGCAATAGGGGGCAAGTCTTCGGAGACCAACTCCATGGCATGCGCCAAAGAAGGTGGAATGCGCCCCAACACGCCCGACTCAGCCACGGCCGAGTCCAGGTTCATGGGCCGCGCATCCATGTCGCCCTTCCAGAAGCGGCGCAAACGCTGGATGGCTTGGGCAAAGTCTGACTTGCGTTGCTGCAATGCCAAGGTGGCGTTTTCCATGCGCACCAAGGCTTGCTCGTAATCTACCCGGCGACCGGTGTCGGCCTGGGAAATTTTCTGGATGTCGTTCAAGGTTTCGCGGTGAGCGTTGACGTTGCGAACAGCCAGGCTGTACAAATCAGCGGTTTTGGCCCAGTTGAGGTAGGCCTCAGCCGCCAACAGCGCCACTTCATCCAGGGTGTTGGCTTGTTCGAGCTCCGAGGCCAAAGTCAGCGCCTCGGCGCGTTGCGCCTCCGCTTCAATGCGGCCACCCGACCACAGGTTGACTCGGGCGGTTGGTGAAAGGCTGGTTCGCTCCGCGCCGGTTGGCAGGGTGCCAGACGCGTAGGAGTTGGCCGAGGCGTTGACACCAATTTGGGGGTAGTGGGCACTTCGGGCCCGGGTGATGTCGGTGCGTGCAGCAGCGCTGCGGGCAGATGCCGACAACACGGCCGGGTAGGTCTGCAAGGCCTGGATCACGACTTGCGATAAAGACTGCGCATGCACTGCTGCAGGCACAAGCGCCGTCACCAAGATGGAAGAGGCGAGTTTTGAAGTGGCCAAAAATCTCAAAAACAGCCCATCCTTTGGAGCGGACTGAAGAATGCGTTTTTGACATTCAGAATGAATCATGGCGGAGGAATTACCAACTACGTTAAAAATGAAATTCTCGCCACATAAAACGGTTTGCGAATCCACCAATTGGCGTACTCCTATGCAATAAATAGTCTTAAAAGGTGATTTCGTTAAAAAAATGCATGCCCAAACGCCCAAAAATAGGCGTTCAAGGACCCAAGTGCCCTAGCGATGGAGTGAAAAAGCCGAAATTCAAGCCGCCAGGCTGTTTTGGCAAGGCCGCACTGAAAGTGGTGAGGGATGGATGCGTGAGTGACCGCTCACAAGCCGTGAGTCAGCGCCCCAACGCTTGCCTTGGCGCTGGGAGCACACTTCAAAATCTGCCCTGGGGAGCAGGTCGCTCAACAGGGCGCGGGCCCGTCAGACCCCGTAGCGGTCCCGGTAAGCCTGCACATGGGCCAAGTGGGCCAGCAGCTCAGGCTGGCTCTGTCGGGCCAGAAAGGCCAACAGGTCCGACAGCTGGGCGATGGTGCACACCTGCATGCCCAAGGTGTGGCGCACATACTGAACCGCGCTGTGTGGCACATCCTTGACCGAGCCGTCGTCTTGCTTTTCCGTGGCCATCTCCTGGCGGTCCAGCGCAATCGCGATGGCGTGGGGCGTGGCCCCGGCGGCTTGGATCAAGGCAATCGACTCGCGTGCAGCGGTGCCCGCGCTCATCACGTCGTCCACGATCAGCACCCGGCCCTTGAGGGGCGCACCCACCAAAGCACCGCCTTCGCCGTGGTCCTTGGCTTCTTTGCGGTTGTAGGCAAAGGGCACGTTGCGCCCCAAGCGGGCCAGCTCGATGGCCACGGCCGCACCCAGCGGGATGCCCTTGTAGGCGGGGCCAAAGATCATGTCGAATTCGATGCCGCTGGCCAGCAGGGCTTTTGCATAAAATTGCGCCAGTCGGCTCAGCTTGGCGCCATCGTCAAACAGACCGGCGTTGAAGAAGTAAGGGCTCATGCGCCCGGCTTTGGTTTTGAATTGCCCAAAGCGCAACACGCCCGAATCCACCGCAAACTGCACAAATTCCTGAGCGAGCGCCTGCATCTCGGCGCTGCTTGCCTGTCCTGTCACCATGGGGAAATCCTTGTTCAAACTCACCAGCCTCAACCTCAACGGCATCCGTTCGGCCACGACCAAAGGGGTCGAAGCTTGGCTGGCGCAAGAGAAACCCGATTGTATTTGTGTGCAAGAGGTCAAAGCCCAAGCCGCTGACGTGGCGGGCAAGTTTGAAGAACTGGCCGGTTTGAAGGGCCACTTTCACTTTGCCGAAAAAAAAGGCTATTCGGGCGTGGGCGTCTACACCCGCCACGAGCCCAGCGACGTGGTGGTCGGCTTTGATGGCGGCGAGTTCGACGCCGAAGGCCGCTATGTGGAAACCCGTTTTGACACGCTATCGCGCAAGCTGTCCATCATCAGCGTGTACTTTCCCAGCGGGTCGTCGGGCCCTGAGCGACAAGAAGCCAAGTTCCGCTTTTTGGACAAGATGTACCCGCACCTGATGGCCCTCAAGGTCGAGCGTGACTTCATCGTCTGCAGTGACGTGAACATCGCGCACAAGGAAGCCGACCTGAAAAACTGGAAGGGCAACCTCAAGAACAGCGGCTTTCTGCCCGAAGAGCGCCAGTGGATGACGCAGCTGACCACCGAAGGCGGCGTGGTGGACGTGTACCGCCGCTTGAAACCCGAAGCCACCGACGACTGCTACACCTGGTGGAGCAACCGCGGCCAGGCCTATGCCAAGAACGTGGGCTGGCGCTTGGACTATCACCTGGCCACGCCCGCCGTGGCCGAAAAGGCACGCACCGAGCACATCTACAAGGGCGAGAAGTTTTCAGACCACGCGCCGATCACGATCGGCTACGACTTCAGCATCTGATGCATGCCCCCAATGCGGGGCTCTCAAATCCAGCAACTGCTTCACCATCACAAAGCCCATGCCGCACAAGGGCGTGGGCTTTGTCATTTTTTGATCCCCCTTGATTTTGGTAACACCTTGTGTGATACTTTTAAGATCAGGGGGACGGGTATGGATATTTTTTTTAAGTGCGTGGTTCACACGCTTCGCCCGAAAAGAAAAGATTTCTGTTGTTGCATTGTGCGATGCAGTGGATAGAGCTGAACGCGGTTTGATCGATGCCGATTTGGGCGCTGGTGTGATCAAGCAGCGAATTGCACGAACCGGGGAGGGACGCTCCAAGGGTTATCGAACGATTTTGCTGTTTCGCAAGCAGCATCGGTGTTTCTTTGTTTATGGCTTTGCCAAGAGCGAGTTGGAAAACATCAGCGCAATTGAAGAGGCCCAATTTAAGAAGATGGCTCGTCACGTATTGGATTTAACAGATGCACAACTCAGAGAGTTAGTGACTCAAGGACATTTTGAAAAGGTGGTGCCGGATGCCTAAAAAATACCGCAGTGATGCATTGGCTGCGATTCACGAAACAATGGAGGCTTTGCATGAGGTTGGTGCGGTAGACCGCCAGACCATGCGGGAGTTTGATGAGACATGCCTGACACCCATTGAGGTGATGCTCCCCGAACAAATCAAGGCGCTTCGGATGCGCGAACATATTTCGCAGCCGGTGTTCGCCCGATACCTGAATGTGTCAAAGAACCTGGTATCTGATTGGGAGCGCGGTATCAAAAAACCTGGGGGGCCAGCACTCCGATTGCTCACAGTGATTCAACATAAGGGTTTGATGTCGATCTCTTGAAGGATAAGCCCATGCAGCCCATTTCTATGACCCAATTGGGTCATAGAAAGTTGAACTGTTTTTGTTAAATTTAGACATCTTCACAAAAAGCAGTGGTTTTCTCAGATGAGTGTTTCTCTTGGGCACGTCTATGTCGTGGATGACAACGCGGACATGCTGTATTTCTTGCGAAACCTCCTTGAATTGATGGGGTACACCGTCGACACCTTCAGCAGTCCTGAATTATTTCTGAGCAGGTCCACCCCAATCTCGCCCGCCGTGCTGCTTCTGGACATGCACATGCCGCACTCGAGCGGACTGGATTTGCAGCAAATGCTGGAAAGCCTCGGACGCAAGACGCCCATCGTTTTCATGAGCGGAGAAAGCGAAAAACAAGAAATCATCACGGCTTTCACCCGGGTCGATTCACCAAGGTGTAACCCGCCAACTCTGGCAGCCAGGGCCGCAACCCGATCATCAACATGCTGATGCCAAAAATGACGCTGCCTGAGCACCACATCTGAACGGTTGGCGAGCGCACCCCTTTGAGGGCAACCCAGACAGTCAGGGGCATCAACAAAAAAAGAAGACCGGCAATGTAAAAGGCGGTCGACGGATGGAAAAACATGAATGGCGAAGTAGAAAAGATTGCGCCCGAGTTTAAGGGCTTGTGGATGCCCTAAAGCCTTCAAGGTGACGCCTTGTTAACACTTGCGTTACCAGTACTAAACCATTTGGCTGGCTATCGAAAGAGGCCCTTGGCGTTTGTAGGTCAGCATCCGCCCCTTATAAGCACCAATCCCGTCGTGTTCGGCGTGGTCCAGCACCTGTTCGTGCATCACAAAACCCAGCAGCGCCATGTGTTTGTGAAAGGCGGCGCGGTTGCCGCGGTTGGGGTCGATCACCCAGATTTCGGATTGGGGTGCGGCATGCTCGCCGATGAATTGGGCCAGCGTGCCTGCTTCGTCGCGTTCGTACAGGATGTCGCTGCCCACAATCAGGTCAAACACACCGGTCAAGGGGCTGTCGTGCGCCTGCGTGAGCACGGGCAGGCCGTCTTCGCGCAGCGCGGCCGTACCCCACAACCCATGGCAATAGGGCATGGGCAACAAGCCATTGATGCGGGTGTTCTCGTCCAAAAAAGAATGGGCCAGCGGATGGCAGTCGCTGGCCGTGACCTGCGCACCGCGTCGGTGGGCCACCAAACTGGCCAAGCCCAAACCGCACCCAATTTCCAGAATCCGCTCGTCGGTGACGGGGCGGCGTGCCATGCGCTCGGCCAGGTGCATGCCAGAGGGCCAAAGCAGACCAAACAAGGGCCAAGCGGCCGATGAGATGCCCAGATTCAGGGCTTCGTCCAAGGGGTCGTGGAATTGATTTTTGTCGAGCAAGGAGCGGATGAGCAAGTCGTCCACACCCAAGACCGCAATGCTTTCCTGTTTGGTCAGGTAGCCGGGTGGTGAGGGGTTCAAAAAGGCAATCGGTGCAGCGCGTGTGCAAAAGACCAAAAGGCGCTGGCTGGCAAGACTTTACACCCTGGCATGTGTTGTCCCGTCCAATGAGGAGCAGGAACACATCCTCGATAATTCGGGGATGCTGCAATACCAAACCATTCCCGTCACGCCCTTTCAGCAAAACTGTTCACTGGTGTGGGACGACCAAAGCCGCCAAGCTGCGGTGATCGATCCGGGGGGCGATCTGAATCTGATTTTGGACGCCGTGCGCCGACAGGGCCTTCAGTTGGAGCAGATCTGGATCACCCACGGCCACTTGGACCACGCCTCGGGCACGGCCGATCTGGCCGAGCAACTCGGTGGCCTGCCGATCATCGGCCCGCACCCTGCCGACCAGTTCTGGATTGACGGCTTGCCGCAGGCGGCTGCGGCCTATGGTTTTCCGCCTGCGCGGGTGTTCAAGCCCACGCGCTGGCTGGCCGATGGCGACACAGTCACCTTGGGGGCGCACACTTTGCAGGTGCGCCACTGCCCAGGCCACACACCGGGCCATGTGGTTTTTTATTCACCTGAAATCAAACGCGCTTTTGTGGGCGATGTGCTGTTTGCCGGCAGCATTGGCCGCACCGATTTCCCGCAGGGCAACCACGACGATTTGATCGCCAGCATCACCGAGCGTTTGTGGCCCATGGGCAATGACACGGTGTTCATTCCTGGGCACGGGCCGGAGAGCACCTTTGGGCGAGAGCGCCAGTCCAACCCCTACGTTGGCGGGACCTGATTTGGCTTAACCATTGCGGGCTTGTTCGTAGAGGTGCTGCACTTTGGGCAAGTTGGCTTGCAGTTCTTCGATGCGGTTGCTGCCACTGGGGTGGGTGGACAAAAACGAGGGCCCGCCATTGCCGCTGGCCGCTTGCATCTTTTGCCACAAGGTTACGCTCGCTTCGGGCCGGTAGCCGCCGCGTGCGGCAATCTCCAGTCCCACCAAGTCTGATTCGGTTTCGTCGTCGCGGCTGTACTTCAAGGTGAGCAGTTGGGTGCCCAAGTTGGCCGCAGCATCGCCCAAAGAGCCTAGGCCCAGCAACTGCGAAGCGATCGAGAGGCCAATGCCGGTGGCCTGGGTTTTGGCCAGGCGCTCACGGGCATGTTCGCGCAGGGCGTGCGCCATCTCATGGCCCATGATCATGGCCACCTCGTCGTCGTTCAGGCGCAGCTGCTCGAGGATGCCGGTGTAAAACGCAATTTTGCCGCCGGGCATGCACCAGGCATTGATCTGCTTGCTGCCGATCAAGTTGACCTGCCATTTCCAGTCGCGTGCGCGTTTGTTCCAAGACAGGGTGTGGGGGATGAGTTTTTGAGCGATGGTGTGCAGGCGTTGCAGCTGTGGGTGGCCATCGGGTGCCAAGGCGTTTTGGGCACGGGCTTCGGCCAGCACCTGCGCGTATTGCTGGCGGGCCGAATTTTCCAGCGTCTCGGCCGGCACCAATTTGCGCAAACCCGAGGCCGAGCCCACATCGACTTGGGCCAGCGCCGAGCCTGCGGCACCGGCACCCGCCGCCAAAATAAAGGCCCGACGTGCGTTCCAGCGCGGTGATGAGTCGTCCACTGCATCCGAATGGGCGTGGAGGGAGGGTGTTTTGAGGTTGCAAATAAAGCACATGGTTTGCAAATCATAACGAACACAGCGGACTTTGAACACGTCAAGTGGGGCAATGCGTGAGCAAATGTCAACGGCTGCAGGACTGCACCGCTGTGGCCAGTGGGGTCTTGTGCAGCTGATAATCCGCAGATGTCTGATCCAGCCCCATCTGCAACCCCTAGCAACACACCGCCCGCCACGGTGCGCACTTGGCGTGAGGCGCTGCGCCTGTATTTGCAGCCTGCCAGCTTGCGCATGTTGGCGCTGGGTTTTGCGGCGGGCTTGCCGCTTTTGTTGGTGCTGGGTACGCTCAGTTTTCGGCTGCGCGAGGCGGGCATTGACCGCAGCACCATTGGTTACCTCAGTTGGGTGGGCCTGGCCTATGGCGTGAAGTGGATGTGGGCCCCGCTGGTGGACCGTTTGCCCATTCCTTGGCTCACACGGCAGCTGGGGCGCAGGCGCAGTTGGTTGCTGGTGTCGCAGCTGGTGATCGCGCTCGGGCTGGTCGGCATGGCCCTGAACGACCCTTCGCAATTGCTGGGCCCTTTGGTGGCCTGCGCATTGGCGGTGGCCATCGCTTCGGCCACCCAAGACATTGCGCTCGACGCCTACCGCATCGAGTCGGCCGAGGTAAACGCCCAAGCGGCTTTGGCGGCCAGTTACCAGACGGGTTACCGCTTGGCCATGATCTGGGCCGGAGCTGGCGTGTTGTGGGTGGCGGCTTGGGCCCAAGGTGATCAAGCCACGGGGTATTCGCAAGCGGCCTGGCAAGCGGCGTATTTGGTCATGGCGCTGAGTATGCTGCCGGGCATGTGGGTGGTGCTGGCCTCGCCCGAGCCAGTGCCTGCGCCCTTTGCACCAGCACGCAACGTGGCCGAGTGGCTCAAGGGCGCGGTGGTGGAGCCTTTCGCCGATTTTTGGCTGCGTTACCGCTGGCAAGCGGTGTTGCTGCTGGCGCTGATTGCGGTCTACCGCATCAGTGACGTGGTCATGGGCATCATGGCCAATCCGTTTTATGTGGACATGGGTTTCACCAAAAGCGAAGTGGCCAGTGTGACCAAGGTGTACGGCGTCATCATGACTTTGGTGGGGGCGTTTGTGGGCGGCCTATTGGCCGCGCGGATGGGCGTGATGCGTGTGCTCATGCTGGGGGCGCTCTTGAGTGCGCTCACCAATTTGCTGTTTGTCTGGCTCAGCAGTGTGGGCCATGACGTGCAGGCGCTGGTGTGGGTGATTTCGGCAGACAACCTGGCCAGCGGCATCGCTTCGGCCGCTTTCATCGCCTATTTGTCCTCGCTCACCAACATCAGTTATTCGGCCACGCAATACGCGCTGCTCAGCTCCATGATGCTGCTGCTGCCCAAGTTCATCGCCGGGTTTTCGGGGGAGTTTGTCGATGCCCATGGCTACGCCAGCTTCTTCACGGCCACAGCTTGGCTGGGGGTGCCGGTGTTGCTGCTGGTGGCTTTGGCGTCTAGGGTGCATGCGCGATCCGGGCCAGCGCGTTGACGGGCATGTTTTTACCTAACTTTACCGCTCGGATACACGTGGCCGAACGCGAGAGTGGATGATCAAGCCATGAATCAACTCTTGATGATCGAAGACGATGTACGCCTAGCGGGCATGGTGGCGGACTATCTGGGGCAAAACGGTTTTGCCGTGGCCCACGCGCCCGATGCACGCAGTGGCCTGGAACGCTTGCAAACACCGGGCGTTGAGCTGGTGATCCTGGACCTGATGCTGCCCGACATGGACGGCCTGCAGGTGTGCCAGCGCATCCGCGCCCTGCCCGGCAGCATGGGCCAAGTGCCGGTGCTGATGCTCACGGCCAAAGGCGACCCGATGGACCGCATCATTGGCCTGGAGATGGGCGCCGACGATTATTTGCCCAAGCCCTTTGAGCCACGCGAGTTGTTGGCCCGCATCAAGGCCATCTTGCGGCGCAAACACCATGTGAGCGACACGCCCTCGCAGCTCATGCAGTTTGGCTCGCTGGAGATTGACCGCGATGCCCGCCGCGTGAGTGTCAAGGGGCAGGACTGCGAGCTGACCTCGTACCAATACGACCTGTTGGTGGCGCTGGCCGAACGCGCCGGGCGTGTGCTGACACGCGACCAGATCATGGAGGCGGTGCGAGGCCGTGAACTCGAAGCCTTTGACCGCTCGATCGACGTGCACATGGGCCGCATTCGCGCCGCCATCGAGGCCGACCCCAAAGCACCTCAGCGCATCCTCACCGTGCGTGGTGTGGGCTATGTGTTTGCCCGCCAGCAAGACTGAGCGCCCACATGCCCATTCGCAGCCTGTCACGCCACTGGTCACGCCACCTGTACCTGCGCATTTGGCTGGCCGTGGTGGGGGTGGTGACTTTGTTGATGCTGGTGGTGGGCTGGGCTTGGCGGGCCACGGTCGAGCACCATGCTGCGCCACCCGCGCCCCGTGAATGGGTGGTGTTGAACGCCCAAGGTGACGTGATGGCCAGCACCACACGGGCAGGGCCGGGCGCACCTTTGGTTTTTGAGGTGCCTTTGCCCGATGGCCAAACCCTGCCGCTGCAAGTGCAGCGCAGTGGTGAGCGCTCTGCCGACCGTTCTCGTGGTGCTGCCATGCAAGGCATGCCCGGTGTGGGGCCTGGACCAGAAG
>Ga0315899_10005068_pt1 | contig 14248 bp, 12 predicted proteins | sample LakEriMetagenome_2_FD_203518 | JGI IMG/M metagenome (GOLD analysis project Ga0315899, IMG submission 203518) | Freshwater fungal communities from buoy surface, Lake Erie, Ohio, United States - Buoy 4 MA112 | ecosystem: Environmental > Aquatic > Freshwater > Lake | place: USA: Lake Erie, Ohio... | reverse complement strand
TGCGCTTGGCTGGTGCAATGCCTTTGGCTTCGTCGCCTTCAAAGTACCAGCGAATATTGGGGTGTGTCTTGAAGCGTTGGAATTCTTCAAAAGGGCTGAGCCAAGGGTTGGTGTAATCCAAGCCCACTACAAAACCAACGACCACTTTGTTGTCTTCCATGTGATACAGGAAGGAGCCGCCGTAGGTTTTTTCATCCAACGGCCAGCCTGCGCTGTGCAAAGCCAAGCCGGCTTTGTGACGGGCAGGGTCAATTTCCCACAATTCTTTGATGCCAATGCCGTAGCTTTGAGGGTCTTTGCCTGCGTCAAGCTTGAAGCGAGAGATGACTTGCTTGCCCAAATGGCCACGTGCACCTTCTGCAAAGACGGTGTACTTAGCGTGCAGCTCCATGCCCAATTGGAAGTTTTCGGTGGGCTCGCCATCTTTGCCAACGCCCATGTTGCCGGTTGCCACACCTTTGACGGCGCCATTGTCGTTGTACAAAACTTCGGCGGCTGTAAAGCCAGGAAAAATTTCAACGCCTAATGCTTCAGCTTGCTCGCCAAGCCAACGGGTGAAGTTACCCAAACTGATGATGTAGTTGCCATCGTTGTGAAAGCAGGGTGGCAATGTGAAGTTGGGCACGCGTGTGGCACCCGTTTCAGTGGTCATCAAGAAGATGTCTTCTGTGACCGGTTGATTGAGAGGTGCGCCCATTTCTTTCCACTTAGGAAAGAGCTCAGTCAAAGCGATGGGGTCCATGATGGCGCCGGACAAAATGTGCGCGCCAGGCTCAGAGCCTTTTTCCAAAACCACCACAGAAACATCATGGCCTTTTTCCTGAGCCAATTGCTTCAATCGAATGGCCGCAGACAAGCCAGCAGGGCCGCCGCCCACCACGACCACGTCGTATTCCATCGATTCGCGGGGACCGTGTGTGTTCATAATCTCTTCGGGTGTCATGGGGAGACTCACATTAAGTTAAGGGTCTGATGGCCAATTATCGGACCTGTCATTCATTTTAAGCGCGGAACAGGCAGAATCCACGTACAAGCAGGTGGTGAATACACATCCCTTCTTTGCTTTAAATCAGAGAAAAAGACACATGAAATTTGAAATACCTGAGATCAAGAAAAAAGTTCACCAAATGATCATCCCCATTCGTTGGGGTGACATGGACGCCATGAAGCATGTGAACAACACCGTTTATTTTCGGTATCTAGAAACAGTGCGGATCGATTATTTTCAATCGATTGGCTGTGAACCCAACCCACAAGGTCAAGGGCCTGTCATCGTGAATGCGTTTTGCAACTTTTACAAACAACTGGAATATCCAGGCAATGTGCTGGCCAAAATGTATGTGAGTGATCCGGCGCGCACTACTTTTGAAAGCTGGTGCACCTTAGAACTTGATAGTCAGCCGGGTGTGATTTATGCGGCAGGGGGTGCCACCACCATCTGGGTGGATTTCCCGCTTCAAAAAGCTGTGTCCTTACCCGACCACATCAGGACCTTGGTCACACCCTGAATTCGTTCAAATGACGAGGTCCAATTACTTTTGTTTGGGCACGCGACCCATTAAATAAAACTCTGGGTTGGGCATCATGTTGCTGAAACTGGCCATGCGGTTGGACAAGCCAAAGAAAGCCGTAATGGCGGCAATGTCCCAAATATCTTCATCATCCAACCCATGTGCGTGAAGTGGCGCAAAGTCGGCATCCTCTATTTGGTCGCTGTGCAAACAAACTTTCATGGCGAAATCGAGCATGGCGCGTTGACGCGGTGAAATATCGGCCTTGCGATAGTTCACGGCCACTTGATCAGCGACCAAAGGTTTTTTTTCATAAATGCGCAAAATGGCACCATGCGCCACCACGCAGTACAAACAATGGTTGGCCGCACTGGTGGTGGTCACAATCATTTCCCGATCGCCTTTGCTCAGGTTGCTGGTCCGACCCACGGACTCAGGCAGCATGAGGGCATCGTGGTAGGCAAAAAATGCGCGCCACTCAGCAGGGCGACGGGCAAAAGCCAAGAACACTTGAGGTACAAAACCTGCCTTTTCCTGGACTTCCAAAATTTTGGTGCGGATGTCTTCGGGCACATCTTTCAGCTCTGGCGCGGGGTAGCGCTGGGTTTTGGGGCTGGCTACTGGAAGCGTGGCAGGCGTGTTCATGGCAATCCTTGTCAGTTTCCTGATTCTAATCACCTATTACACTACATACTTTGAAGATTCCCCCTCTTAGGAGAGCCCTGTGAACAAGATTTTCCCTTCTGCAGCCGAGGCGCTGAAAGGCGTCGTGGCAGATGGCCAATTGCTGGCCGTAGGTGGCTTCGGCCTCTGCGGTATTCCCGAAGCTTTGATTGAAGCCTTGCGTGACTCTGGTGTCAAAAATCTCACCGCTATTTCCAACAATGCAGGTGTTGATGGATTTGGTTTAGGCAAGTTGCTAGAAACTCGCCAGATCAAAAAAATGATCTCCTCTTATGTTGGAGAAAACAAAGAGTTTGAGCGCCAGTTCTTGGCGGGCGAGCTTGAGTTGGAATTCACGCCTCAAGGAACCTTGGCAGAAAAGCTGCGCGCTGGCGGTGCGGGCATCCCAGCCTTCTTCACCAAAACGGGCGTGGGCACCGTGGTGGCCGATGGCAAAGAGTTGCGTGAGTTCGATGGTGAAACTTATGTCATGGAGCGCTCCCTGATTCCTGATGTGTCGTTGGTGAAAGCTTGGCGCGCCGACAAATCTGGCAACTTGCAATTCCGCTTAACAGCTCGTAACTTTAATCCCGCTGTGGCCATGGCTGGCAAGTTGTGCATTGTGGAAGTGGAAGAGATTGTGGAAACGGGTGACATGATTCCTGACCATATTCATTTGCCCGGTATTTACGTTCACCGATTGGTCCTCAACAAGCACCCTGAAAAGCGCATTGAGAAACGCACAATCACTGAGAAAGCAGGAGTCTGAGCATGAGCTGGAGTCAAGACCAAATGGCGGCCCGTGCCGCACACGAACTGCAAGACGGCTTTTATGTCAACCTAGGCATTGGCATCCCCACCTTGGTTGCCAACCATGTGCCTAGCGACATTGAAGTGTGGTTGCAATCTGAAAACGGTATGTTGGGCATTGGCCCCTTTCCCACAGAAGATGAAGTCGATGCCGACCTCATCAATGCGGGGAAGCAAACAGTCACCACCATCAAGGGCACTTCTATTTTTGGCAGCCATGACAGCTTCGCCATGATTCGCGGCGGCAAAATCAATCTGTCCATTTTGGGTGCCATGCAAGTGAGCGAAAAGGGTGACTTGGCCAACTGGATGATTCCAGGCAAGATGGTCAAGGGCATGGGCGGCGCCATGGACTTGGTGGCTGGCGTGAAGCGCGTGATTATTTTGATGGAACATGTGGCCAAGAAAAAAGATGGCACCGAAGATTTGAAAATCTTGAACCAGTGCACTTTGCCTTTGACTGGCGTGGGCGTGGTCGATCGCATCATCACTGATTTGGCAGTCATGGATGTCGTGTCTGAAGGCCTAAAAGTCATAGAACTGGCGCCTGGCGTCACGCAAGAGTTTTTGCAAAGTAAAACGGGCTGTCCTCTGATCTTCTAATGAAACAATTCAAAATTGCATGCATCCCAGGTGATGGCATTGGGCAAGAAGTCATTCCTGCTTCTCAAGTGGTGCTTGAGGCACTTGCCCTAGGACAAAGCCAGTTCAGTTTTGAATTCACATCATTCGATTGGGGTGGTGATTACTACCGACAACATGGCATCATGATGCCCGCTGATGGCCTCAATGCCCTGCGGTCCATGGATGCCATTTTGTTTGGTTCAGCAGGCGATCCAAATATTCCAGATCACATTACGCTGTGGGGACTGCGCCTCAAAATTTGCCAGGGTTTTGATCAATACGCCAACGTGCGTCCCACACGCATTTTGCCGGGCATTGATGCCCCGTTAAAGCGATGCACACCTGCGCAACTCAACTGGGTCATTGTTCGCGAAAACTCCGAAGGTGAGTATGCGGGTGTTGGCGGCAGAGCGCATCAAGGCCACCCAATAGAGGTGGCCACCGATGTCTCCATGATGACGCGCGTGGGCGTGCAACGCATCATGCGTTATGCCTTTAAGTTGGCGCAATCAAGGCCGCGCAAGTTGCTCACCGTGGTGACTAAATCAAACGCGCAGCGTCATGCCATGGTCATGTGGGATGAAATTGCCAAAGAGGTGAGCGCCGAGTTTCCCGATGTGCATTGGGACAAAGAATTGGTAGATGCCTGTACGGCGCGCATGGTCAATCGGCCTGCAACGCTGGACACTTTGGTCGCCACCAACTTGCATGCCGATATTCTGAGCGACTTGGCCGCGGCACTGGCTGGCAGCCTAGGTATTGCACCCACGGGCAACATTGACCCAGAACGTCGTTATCCCTCTATGTTTGAGCCCATTCACGGTTCTGCCTTTGACATCATGGGCAAGGGTCTCGCAAACCCTATTGGTAGTTTCTGGAGTTGTGTGATGATGCTGGAACACATCGGTCTGGATCAGCAGGCCCAGCGTTTGATGCAGGCCATTGAGGCTGTTACTGCCAACCCCAAGTTGCACACCCGCGACCTAGGTGGCGAGGCCCATACGCAACAAGTGACCGAGGCGGTGTGCCAGATGCTGCGGCATTAATTCATATTCATCATTACCAAGATGTAGGAGACACAATGGCAAAGAAAACAAAATTTTGGTTAAGTGCAATGGGCCTTAGTTTGGCAACCCTCATGCCGCACCACGCTAATGCGCAAGCCATGCCTGCTTGCCCTGAGAAGAACGTCATGTATTGGCAGGCCTTCCCACCCGGCGGTGAGTCTGATTTGTCTGCAAGGCACCAGCAAGTGGTGCTCAAAAAGAAATGCGGCGCCATCGATACCATCATTCAATACAAAGCCGGTGCGGGCGGCGGCCTCATGTGGGCCCAAATGAACAACCTGCCAGGCGATGGCCTCAATGTGGTGGGCATCAATTTGCCACACATTGTGTTTCAGCCTATTGAAGGTGAAGTTCAATACAAAACGGCCGACATCACGCCCGTTTTTTGGTTCCATTACACCCCCGATGTGTTGGTGGTGCCTGAAAGCAGTCCTATCAAAAACTTCGCTGAGTTCATTGCTGCGGCCAAACAGTCGCCGGGCAAAATGAATTTGGGTGGCTCGGGCTTGAACTCCGCCAATCACGCTGCCCACGAGCGTTTGAATGCTGCCTTTGGCATTAAGAGCACCTACGTGCCCTACAAAGGCACTGGCGATATGTCCATGGCAGTTGTTGGTGCACAAATTGATGGTGCCGTGACCTATACCCCGTTTGCCATTGCCAATCGTGGCAAAGTTCGCGCCTTGGCTGTGGCCATGGAGAAGCGCCATCCTCTGATGCCAACTGTGCCCACCTTCAGAGAACTTGGCGTCGACTGGATTGACGGCGCCTACCGCGGCGTGGGTGTGCCAAGGTCAACCTCACCAGAGGCCCGCAAAAAATTGTCTGACATGTGGCTGGCTTTGAACAACGATGCTGAAATGAAAGAGCTGGCAGCTAAGAGTGGTTTTGAGTTGGTCAACATTGGCACCGATCAAATGGACGCCTTCATGAAAGAGCGCATCGCTTTGTACATCGAAGGCGCCAAACGATTGGGCTTAGGTAAAAAATAAATTTCGTGATCAAGGAGATAAAAATGCGTTCTATTTTTTCTAAGTTCAAACAAGTTTGCACAGTCACACTGTTGGTTATGGCATTACCCCTCGGTGCTCTTGCGCAGGCCTACCCCACCAAGCCTATCAAAATGATTGTGCCGTTCCCAGCGGGCGGTACCACTGACATTGTGGCGCGCATCATTGCGCAGAAGATGACTGAGTCGATGGGCCAGCCCGTCACGGTTGACAACAAGGGTGGTGCTGGCGGCAACATTGGCGCAGACCTCATGGCCAAAGCAGCACCCGACGGTTACACCATCATGATGCATAACCTGTCCTTCCCATTGGCGGCGGTTGCACAAGCGCTAGCAAACCGCTCTCCCTTCAATGTGGACACAGATTTTGCAGGTGTTTCCATTGCGGTTTATGTGCCCTTCATTTGGACATCAAGCCCCTCAGTGCCAGCCAAAGACCTCAAAGAACTGGCCAACCTTTTAAAGAGCAACAAGTCTTTGCAATACAACTACGGCTCTACGGGGCCTGGCTCCACCATGCACGTTTTGGGTGAAGCCTACAAAAAAGAAGCTGGCATCAGCATGGAGCACATTCCCTTCAAAGGTGCTGCTCCTCTGAAGCAAGAGCTGTTGGCAGGCCGTTTGCAAGTAGGCGGCGATCAGTTGTCTTCGTCTTTGGCAGAAGTGAAAGCTGGTACCTTGAAAGCTTTGGCCACAACAGCTTCTAAGCGCATTCCTGGTTTACCTGATGTGCCTACTGTCAAAGAGTTGGGCTATCCAAACTTGGAATTGGAAGGCTGGAACGGTGTATTTGCACCCGCCAAAACACCCAAAGAAATCATCGATCGCTTGAACAAAGAAGTGATTGCGGCCGTCAGGCACCCAGATGTGGTGAAGCGACTGAACGAGTTGGGTGCAGAAGGTGTGGGCTCAACACCTGCAGCGCAAGATGCCATGTTGCGCAAGCAAATGGATCAGTTTAGAGCCATCATTCGAGAGATGAAACTCGACTGATCTTGGGCTCGTTATCGGGTTTGGTGGCTGCCCTTTGCAAGCCACCAAACTGGCAATTCCGTGCAGTCTTTGTCGTCCAATCCTGTTTCAGCGGCTGTATTGAATTGGGACAAAGCCAAGGAAGTGAGAGGCAGTTGCCTTTGGTTGACTTGAGCCTGATCAATCATGGCTCGCATGTCTTTGCGCATGGTTGCAACACTCACCGTGACCTGATCACTTTTCTTTTGTGAGAGGGTTTGTGCAATCATGGCACCCCTCACTTTCAGCATGTTCGGCCCCCCTGAGCTGTCGGCCAATATGTCAATCATGCGAGTGGGATCAATGCCCAAAGACTCCACCAATGACAAAGACTCGCCAAGGGTTTGCCAATAGACCATCAGGGGTAAATTAACGGCCAGCTTCACGGTGGAACCAGCACCGTATGGGCCGACATGTTCAACGCGCTTGCAAAGTTGATCGAGCAACGGTTTAATTTTCTCGACATCGGCAGAATCGCCACCCACAAAACCAAGCAACTTACCTTCTTTAGCGGGGCCGACACTCCCCCCTACTGGGCACTCTAGATAGACTGCACCAACCGCATTGGCTCGCAATGCCATTTCTTTGGGTTTAGCTGGTTTGACGGTACTCATGTCGATGAAGATCTTTTGGCTGACTGCACCAGATAACAAACCATGGGGTCCAGAATAAACTTCGTCCAAAGCGGCTTCGTTGGTGAGCAGTGTGAGTACCACGTCCACTGACTCGGCCAGCAACTTGGGTGTGGCCGCCAAATGAGCGCCAGCATTGACCAGACCTGTTGTTTTGTTGGGGGTGCGATTCCAAACACTGACGGAATGCCCCAGCCCCAAAAGGCGCGAGCCAATTGCGTTGCCCATTTTTCCAATGCCTGCAATGCCAATCTTCATGCGTGTCCCCTGTTGATTCATTTTTTTGGATTACTTCAAAATATCGCCCATGCACAAGTACTTCATCTCGAGGTACTCTTCCATGCCATGGTGGGAGCCTTCGCGGCCTAGGCCCGATTGCTTCACGCCGCCAAAGGGAACGTGCTCGGTGGCAATGATGCCGACGTTGATGCCTACCATGCCGTATTCCAAAGCTTCGCTGACCCGGAAAATTCGGCCAACATCGCGGCTGTAGAAATAGCTGGCCAAGCCAAACTCTGTGTTGTTGGCGGCATCGATGGCTTCTTGTTCGGTCTTGAATTTGAAGACTGGTGCGAAGGGCCCAAAGGTTTCCTCACGCGCACACAACATGTCTGAAGTGGCATTGCCAATGACGGTAGGTTCAAAGAACTGACCGTTCAAGGCTTTGCCACCTGCCAACACCACACCACCTTTGGCCTTGGCATCTTCCACGTGGCGTGTGACTTTTTCCAAAGCGGCCGGCTCAATGAGTGGGCCTTGCACCACGCCTTCTTCAAAGCCGTTACCCACTTTCAGGGCTTTCACTTTGGCGGCAAATTTTTGCACAAACGCGTCATAGACAGACTCTTGGACATAGATGCGGTTGGCACAAACACAAGTCTGACCTGCATTGCGATATTTGCTGGCCATGGCGCCTTCTACGGCACTGTCAATGTCGGCATCATCAAACACAATGAAGGGCGCATTGCCCCCCAATTCAAGCGAGAGTTTTTTCACAGTGGGTGCCGATTGAGCCATCAAAATTCGGCCCACCTCGGTGCTGCCTGTAAAGCTGATGTGGCGAACAATGTCGCTTGCGCAAAACACTTTGCCCGCGGCAATGCTGTTGTTTGAATCGGCGGTGAGCAAATTGATCACACCCGCTGGAATGCCTGCGCGAATGGCCAACTCGCCAGCGGCCAAAGCTGTCAAGGGTGTGAGCTCGGCGGGCTTGATGACCACGGTACAACCAGCAGCCAAAGCGGGTGCCACTTTGCGGGTAATCATGGCCAAAGGGAAGTTCCAAGGCGTGATGGCAGCGCAGACACCGATGGGCTGCTTGATCACAATCAGACGACGGGTGTTGTCAAACTGAGGCAGAGTCTCGCCGTTAACACGTTTGGCTTCCTCGGCATACCACTCGACAAAGCTGGCGCCGTACATTACTTCACCCTTTGCTTCGGCAAAAGGTTTGCCTTGTTCGGCGGTCATGATGCGGCCTAAGTCTTCGACATTGGTCATCAGCAGGTCGTACCATTTGCGCAGCAAAACACTGCGTTCTTTGCTGGTTTTGCCTCGCCAGGCGGGCAGTGCGGCGTTGGCAGCCGCAATGGCTTGTTCGGCTTCGGCTGCGCCCAAGTTGGCGACATCGGCTAATTTAGCGCCCGTGGCGGGATCGTTGATCTCAAAACGGCTGCTGCCTTTGACCCACTGGCCGTTGATCAAGGCGTCTGTTTTCAGGAGTGAGGGGTCTTTGAGCAGAGCCAAAGGGGAAGTTTTCATGTCCATGGGGTCTCCTAGGGTATTTGAAAAAGCTTGGAAGCTGTACTTGCAATCTTATAATGGAATGTTGAGCCTAGTTTGGCTTTCTTAAAGATAACCCTGACATGAGCACTCCTGTTATTTCTGTTGCTGATATTCGCAAAACATTTCTCGACTTTTTTGCATCCAAAGGTCATACCGTGGTGGCGTCTAGCCCCTTGGTGCCTGGCAATGACCCCACCTTGATGTTCACCAATTCTGGCATGGTTCAGTTCAAGGATGTGTTTTTGGGTTCTGACAAGCGCAGTTATGTGCGCGCAGCCTCTGTTCAAGCTTGCTTGCGCGCAGGTGGTAAGCACAATGATTTAGAAAACGTGGGCTACACCGCGCGCCATCACACTTTCTTTGAAATGTTGGGCAACTGGAGCTTTGGCGATTATTTCAAACGTGACAGCTTGAAGTGGGCTTGGGAATTGCTTACGCAGGTTTATAAATTGCCAGCCGATAAGTTGTGGGCCACGGTCTACATCGAGGATGATGAAGCCTACGATATTTGGACGAAAGAAATTGGTCTGCCACCCGAGAGAGTGGTGCGCATTGGCGATAACAAGGGCGGACGTTACATGTCCGACAATTTCTGGATGATGGCAGACACCGGCCCTTGTGGCCCTTGCTCAGAAATCTTTTACGATCACGGCCCTGAAATTGCGGGTGGCCCTCCTGGTAGCCCCGAGCAAGACGGCGACCGTTACATTGAAATTTGGAACAACGTGTTCATGCAGTTTGACATGCAGCCAGACGGCAGCGTGAAGAACTTGCCGGCACCATGCGTTGACACGGGCATGGGCCTTGAGCGTTTGGCCGCCATTTTGCAGCACGTGCACAGCAACTATGAAATCGATATTTTCGATGCACTGATCAAAGCGGCATCGCGCGAAACTGGCTGCACCGATTTGCAAAATAAATCTTTGCGCGTCATCGCTGACCATATTCGCGCCACAGCGTTCTTGGTGAGCGATGGCGTGGTGCCCAGCAACGAAGGTCGCGGTTATGTGCAGCGCCGCATTGTTCGCCGTGCCATTCGCCACGGGTACAAGTTGGGTCAGAAGACGCCGTTCTTTCACAAGTTGGTGCCCGACCTGGTGAAGCTCATGGCTGCGGCTTACCCTAATTTGGCGTCTCAAGAAAAACGCATCACCGATATTTTGAAAGCCGAAGAAGAGCGCTTTTTTGAAACCCTTGAAGTGGGCATGCAAATTTTGGATGCAGCTCTAGAAGGGGGCGTTAAAGTGTTGCCAGGTGATGTGGCTTTCAAATTGCACGATACCTATGGTTTTCCATTGGATTTATCGGCCGATGTTTGCCGAGAGCGCGATTTGAATGTGGACGAAGCTGGCTTTGCCTTGGCCATGGAGCGCCAAAAAGCGCAAGCCCGTGCAGCAGGTAAATTCAGAATGGACCGCGCCTTGGAATATACAGGTGTTGGAAATACTTTTGTGGGCTACGATGAGCTTCAAGCCAGCACCAAAGTTTTGGCCTTGTATGTCGATGGCACGCCTGCTTTGGTCTTGAATGCTGGGCAAGAGGGCGTGGTGGTGTTGGACACTACCCCGTTCTATGCCGAGTCTGGTGGTCAAGTGGGCGATCAAGGCTTGCTCCAAACTGCCAGTGCCAAATTCGAGGTGGCTGACACTCTGAAAATCAAAGCCGATGTGTTTGGCCATCATGGCCTGTTGCTGGAAGGCAGCTTGAAAGTAGGCGATGCTGTTCAAGCGCAAGTCAATTCAGATCTGCGAGCTGCCACGGTACGCAATCACTCTGCCACACATCTGATGCACAAAGCCTTGCGTGAAGTGTTGGGCGATCATGTGCAGCAAAAAGGTTCTTTGGTGAATGCGGAGCGAACCCGCTTTGACTTTGCGCACAATGCACCCATTAGCGATGAACAAATTTTGGCTATCGAAGCCCAAGTGAATCAAGAAATTTGGGCCAACCCCGCCACGCAGGCTCGCGTGATGGATATTGAGTCTGCTCAAAAAACCGGCGCCATGATGTTGTTTGGCGAGAAGTACGGTGAGACCGTCCGCGTGCTCGACATTGGTTCAAGCCGAGAGCTTTGCGGTGGCGTTCACGTGCACCGCACGGGTGACATTGGCTTGTTCAAGGTGGTAGCAGAAAGCGGCGTAGCTGCTGGCGTGCGACGCATTGAAGCTGTGACCGGTGGCAATGCCTTGGCTTATTTGCAAAATTTGGAAGCCACGGTGTCCAAAGCTGCAGGCAGTTTGAAAGCATCGCCTGCTGAACTGAACAGCCGTATTGCACAAGTCTTGGACCAAGTGAAATCCTTGGAAAAAGAAATGGCTGCGCTCAAAGGCAAATTGGCTTCATCGCAAGGCGATGAACTCATGACGCAAGCTGCCGATGTCAAGGGTGTCAAAGTACTGTCTGCCTTGTTGCCTGGCGCCGATGCCAAAACATTGCGTGAGACCATGGACAAGTTGAAAGACAAGCTGAAATCGGCTGTCATAGTCTTGGCCGCTGTGGATGGCAACAAAGTTCAATTGGCTGCGGGTGTCACTTCTGACACCACAGGCAAAGTTAAAGCGGGTGAGTTGGTGAACTTTGTGGCTCAGCAAGTAGGAGGTAAGGGTGGCGGTAAGCCTGATATGGCCATGGCGGGTGGTACCGATGCAACACATTTGAATGCGGCATTGGCCAGTGTTCATGCTTGGGTGGCTGAATGTTTATAACGTTTACTTTAGGGCTGTCAATTGACTCGAGCTTTCAAAACTTCTTGAAGCGCCAGTGACAGGGTCTTTGAAAGCTATTGTTTGAGCTAAAAGTTGCAATGGCGCGTTGAAGTCTACTTTTTCATTGGCGTCTCTCAGCACCTGCGGATAAAACTGATCGTTCAGCAACGGCAGTCCAATGGAATTCATATGCACGCGCAATTGATGGCGTTGTCCTGTCAGCGGTTTCAAAAGATATCTGGCAAGCAATAGGGGTTGAGTTGCATTTTGATTGTCCAGTGCAGAATTGCCATAAAGACGTTCCATGCAATCAATCCAAGTTTCACTATTGAACTCTAAAGAGTCATTATGCTCATGTCTGGCAACTTCAAGCATTCTGAAAAATTGAGAATCTTCCGCCATGAAGCTTCGATGAATAAGTGGAAATTGAAGATGCATGGGGGAAGTTTCAGGCGCCCCCGCAATAGCCTCGTAAGTTTTTTGTACTTGCCTTAGTCTGAATAATTCTTGGTAGGCATTGCGATCTTGCGAGCGAACACTGAATACCACCAAGCCTGCAGTTTCGCGGTCAATGCGGTGTAGCGGTGATAGTTCTGGTAAATTCAATTGCTGCTTCAGTTGCACGAGTAAGCTTTGCTGGACATAGCGGCCACCTGGTGTCACTGGCATGAAATGCGGTTTGTCAGCCACTACCAAATAATCATCTTGAAAAATGACCTTCGCCTTCCATGGCAGTTCAGGTTCATTGGGAATGCTTCGGTAGTAGTGAAGATGAGACTCGACGAGCAGAATGTCTTGCGGTGCCATCACACGCCCTTGTGCATTCAGAATTTCGCGATTTTCAAATCTCTGCAGCCATGCTTCGCGTGAAATAGCACTGAATTTTTGAGCTAAAAAATCAATGGCAGGCAGGGATGTATTGGCTGGAATGCCAACTGTGCTCGGGCCTACGCCATTTTTAACGGGCGGTTTAAATGCGTTTGAAGACGACATCCCACACACCATGCCCCAATTTCAAGCCACGATTTTCAAACTTGGTCAGTGGGCGGTAGTCGGGCTTAATGGTATAGCCACCCTGATCTTTGCTTGCAGTGTTTTGCAGCAAAGGCTCTGCACTGAGTACTTCCAAAATTTGTACTGCATAAGGTTCCCAGTCGGTGGCGCAATGGATGTAAGCGCCAGGCTTGAGCCGTGCGGATAGTTTGGCTATTAAAGGTGCTTGAATGAGTCGGCGTTTGTTGTGACGTGACTTGTGCCAAGGATCGGGGAAGAAGATGTGTACGCCATTTAATGAACCTAATGGCAGCATGTTGTCTATCACTTCAACAGCATCGTGTTGCAGAATTCGAATGTTGTGAATGTCTTGCTCGCCAATGCGTTTAAGCAAGGCGCCCACGCCGGGTTCATGCACTTCGCAGCACAAAAAGAAATCGCTTGGGCGAACTTTGGCAATGTGTGCGGTGGCTTCGCCCATGCCAAAACCAATTTCCAAAATGACGGGGCTGGGTGCTGTTTCTTGCCCATTCAAGCCAAACGCTTTGGCCATGTTCAATGGCTCTGGCGCATAGGTCAACAAAAATTGAGGACCCCAAACGTCAAAGGCTTTGGCTTGGCCAGTGGTCGTGCGACCGGCACGCTTCACAAAGCTTTTGATATTTTTGGGAAACGCAACCGAGGCGGGCGCTTGATTGGCAGAGTCAGAATTCATGTGCTGATTTTAAGGCTTGGCGCGCACATACCGCTGTGACCATTCCTGTGTCCAAATATTTAGAGCTTCATCTAGGGCAGCCGAAGCGTTGGCAGGCTGAGCAAGGGCGCTCAAACCCAAGGTGCTTGCCGCAGCCTGCATGGCAAAGCAAATAGCTTTTGACGAACTCAAATCCAAAGCTTTGGCCTCATTTTGCTTTGATAACTTTTCACCGTTAGCGCCCAATACCAATGGTGTGTGCATGTAGTGAGGATGTGCAAAGCCCAATGCTTCTTGGAGTAAAAATTGTCGCGCAGTGTTGTCTGTGAGGTCTTCGCCGCGCACCACATGCGTGATGCCTTGTTCGGCATCATCAACCACCACAGCCAGTTGATAAGCCCACATACCGTCTGCGCGCTTGACAACAAAGTCGCCGACCTCATCTTGAACATTTTGCAATTGAGTACCTAGACGACGATCGATCCAATGAACTTCGGGGGAGCCGCGCAGCTTGCTCCATTGGGAGACATTGAAGCGCCAAGCTCTAGCGGCCTTGCCGTTTAAGCCAGATTTACAAGTACCAGGATAGACCGCTGTTTGATGTCTTGCCAAGCTCCAGCCTAAAGACGCTTGATGCTCTTCAATTTCTTTGCGCGTACAAGCGCAGGGGTATGCCAAGCCTCTGCCAATGAGCTGATTGAGAGCCTGTTGGTAGATGTTGTTCCGACTTGATTGATAAAGCAC
>Ga0315899_10005065_pt1 | contig 14250 bp, 24 predicted proteins | sample LakEriMetagenome_2_FD_203518 | JGI IMG/M metagenome (GOLD analysis project Ga0315899, IMG submission 203518) | Freshwater fungal communities from buoy surface, Lake Erie, Ohio, United States - Buoy 4 MA112 | ecosystem: Environmental > Aquatic > Freshwater > Lake | place: USA: Lake Erie, Ohio... | reverse complement strand
CAATCGTGCCCGTATTTTGCTTCCTGTAAATCCGTTTCATTAGTTAGGTCGAATACTCGCCCGCACTCTACGCAACTTGCTTTCATTGTTTTACCTTTCCCTAGTTCGGTAGTTCTATTCTATAACGCTTCCCTGCTCTTTTACAACATCTTGCCGTGCCGTTTCTTTTTTACCCCTCTCTTATTTATCGCTATACATAGAAAGGGGGTAAAAAGAAAACCCCCCGTTTTCACGGGGGGCTCTCACTTCTGCTTATCCCTCTATGCCGAAGTCTTGGCAGACCGCCATAACTGCGTCATCTAAGTCTGTGATAAGCATTTCTATTTCGTTATCGGTCATTCCCTTAGTCATCTCTTTAGTAACCGATGAAGCCCATACATCATCTTTAGACATTTAGTTATCCCCCTTCCCTAGTGAGATAAGTCTATCATAGAAAAGAAAAAACCCCCCTGCTTTCGCAGAGGGGCTTTTGCCGACTTGTAGGACTAGGGATACCTACTTCGTCAAGATAACCAAGTAAGGGTTATCGTATGCCACCGAAGCATACACTTCAGGATAAGAAAGTTTTAGTTCTTTCGTATCCACATCTGTTCTTGGTCGTTCTGAAATTGTGATAACTGTTGCGCCTTTTACTGTTCCCTTTTTCGCAACGCCTACCCACTTAGTTTTTTCGCCAACCTTTACTTGCTCATAACCCATAAGTTTGTAAATGTTTTCGGTGGCTTCTTGCTTTGCCTTTTCCAAATCGGAAATGTTTTCACGCAAACGCACTAATTCTGCTACGAGATTTATTGCTTTCTTTGCGTTCTTGTCTAGCGAAATAACTTCGCTAGTTGCTACTACTGTTGTTTCAGTAGTGGTGGTTTTTACTGTCTTACCAGCGACCTGCTTGGTCTTGCTGGTTGTTGTGCTTTTGATAGTGCTAGCCATTGGCTACTTCCTACCTTTCACTTTGTCTTTTCTAGGCTCCTTGCCTAGTGAGATAACTCTATCCTAGAAAGTTTTATTTCGTCAAATCCATTTTAGTTCGTGTCGTGGCGTATAGATAAGTGGGGTAAAAATCAGTAGCCATCAGCATAGACTTCCTGTTCCTCATCATAAAGACCTGTGTAAATAACTATCTGCCCCTCATTGTCGTATTCGTATCCAACTCTGTTAGAAAGTTTCTCCACAAGCCATTGGGTATCTATTGTCCAGCGTGAAATCCCGAAACCAATAGCCCCACCAACAATCATCATTAGTAAAGTAAATCCGTTGAAAAACATTATCTATCCTCGCAATCGTGGTATCCAGCGTAGTAAATACTCTCTAGCCGTTCGGCTAACATCTTTGTAGCTTTGTCTATGTCGGGCATACTCGCCTCAAAATACATTATCTGTTCCGCTTGGTCTTTTATGTCTCTACGGATTTCCTTTTTAGTTCTCACGCCGTTTTTACCCCTCTCTTATTTATGGAGAGAGCACGCCGTTAGGCGTGCCCTTCCATTGAGCCGTATGTCGCTTCCCAACATTGTGGGTGAATACCCGTCAGCATTTGCTCACGCAAGTCCTTGCCGATTTCAGGATAAGCGTCTTGGATTAGCGCACCGAGTTGTCGGCGCAAAAATCCTTCCATTGGCACTTCTACTTCGCCGTCCTTGCCACAAACAAAACAAGTCGGTGTCTGCACTACATAGGTAGTGTTCTTTACCATTTCTCCGAAAGCCGTCATTTGATTTCCCTTTCTCTTGCTTCGGTGTTCTAAGTCTATATTATAGAAAGGGGTAAAAACAAGTTATCCCTTTCGGTGTGTTCAGCAAATCTCAAAGCCACCACAGTCGGCAAGGAAATCAGCAAAATCTCTAATGTCCTCAACGCTAGTTCCGTAGTTTTTTACAAAAGGTTCTTTCTCCCCTGCGCCGTCGCAACCATTACACCAACCAATACGGCGACCATACTTTTCGCTTTGTTCGGCAGAAAGTTCTTTCTTATGTTGTCCAAACTCTTTTCCGACTTTATCTTTGCGTATTCCTGTGCCTTCACATAGGTCGCATTTATCCATTGGCAATTCATCAAGTTCTTTTTGCCACTCATCAAGTCTTGCTTGCGCTAACCCAGTCATAATGTCTTGTTTTAGAGATAGAGCCAACTGCGAACTGTCCTCTGCTTCTAGTCCGTCGCCGTCGTTGCTATGACCATACTTTACTTTCTCGGCATACTGTTCGTGATATATCTCGACATACTGCCAAAGTGGATGCCACCCCCAAACATTTTGTCGGTAGTAAGAACCAACTTCGCTTGTTGGATTTTTTCCATACACATCCATACCCATTTTATTTACTTCCTGTCTTTATACCAAGAGCCTGTTTTCCCATTTCGCCTAAAACTTCTTGTGCTATTTCGATAATTCGTTCTAACTGTTTTGGTGTAATCAAATGCTCTACGACTACTATGTTGTCGTTCTCATCTTGGCTATGAGCGATTACAACTGCGTTTCCTTTTTCTGTGTATCCAAACCCTATTGGATACGCTGAAATCATATATTCCATTTCCAAAGCCTTGTCTGATAATGGTGCTACCAATACTTTGTCCTTTGGTAGTGGAACTGTCTTTCGTCTTACTGTCTTTTCTTTTGTAGCCACTTTGGCTTCCCTTCTCTCTTGGATATATTCTATAAAATCTAAAAGTGAAAATCAACTGCTACGACAAACTGTTTTTCTGGGCGTGTCGCAACTCGTTCTCTAAAAGGAACTAGGGTTTCAGAATAAGCCTCTAGGTCAAAGAAGCAACTGTCGTAAGTCCAGTCCCCTGCCAAAACTTTGACCATACATTTCAGGGAGTAAAGGTTCATATCAATATCAAAGATTTCAGGGTTGTAAGTATCAACGAACTGACTAAGTGATTTCCCACCTTCCTCAAAGCGTTGTAAGCACTCTTCCAAACGCTTCTTGCGACCCTCAACAAAATCGTTTAGGTGCTTCTCAAATAGTTCAGGTTCGTTCTTGTAGTTGATTACATCAGGGTGGTTCTCGCCAAAGATACCTGACCAACGACCACCAATGGCGTGCCAGTCTGACCAATGACCTTCCCAGTCATTTATCTTGCTATCTACTATCTCTACTGCTTCTTGGTGTGTATTTGCTTCTACGAAAAGCAACTGAACTGTGTGCATTTGTGTCCCTTCGTTTTTACCCTTTATGTAGTATCTATTCTATAACTACTCGTCTCCAAAATCAACAACCACAACACGCTTACCCTCAACCTGTGGGATTTGGTTGTTCTCAATTTGGCAAAGATTTACAAACTCGGAAATCAAATAATCACAAGCACTCTCAAAGACTTCATCAGCCCCGTGTCCAACCATATCTAGGTGAGTTCCGTCAGTAGTGTAAATATCAAACCACGGGTTATTCTCCCAATAAAAGCGCGGATAGTTTCCTGAACTTGCTTCCTCTAAAGCTTTGTCCCCGTTTATCTCTTTCGGGAACTCGCTACTACTTCTATAAGTAGAACCCGTTTCCCTATCCTCAATTCTTGTCGCGCCGTCTTTATGAATTACAACTTCTAAATCGTCAAGCCGAACTGAACAGACCGCGCCGTTCTCCCACCAAATCGGATCCTGGTGGTCTCCGTCAGGTATGTTCCCGTCAAGCCATACAAACTCTATCTCGTAATCTCCTGCCGTTGGCATTTTTACCCCCTAGTTATATATCGCTTGCTACTCCATGCCGTTTAGTTTGCGAAGCAACAAGCCGACCTTTTCAGTTCCCTCGTATTCCATATCAACTTCTTTCGGGTCGTTCATATTTAGAATACGCCACTCACCTTGCTCGCCGAACTCGTCTCCGTCCCAAACATATCCGTCTTTGAAAAAAGCACCCAAAGCTTCATCTGCTGACGACCACTTTTCTGTTTCGGTATCAAAGCAAATCAAATAATGTATCTGTGCCATTACGCTAACTCCCTTACTCCAAAGTTTGCCTTATGAACCAAGTCGCCATATTCCTCTGCCGTCCAAGCCTCTGCCTGTCGTAGAGCCTGTTCCTTGCTATCGGCTTCCCAAACTGTTCTTACTTCTGCTGAAACTACAACTTCATACTTTGCCATTTTTTACCCTTTCGTCATTTGTCTTGGCACAAGCCTAGCATTTCTAAAATAGAACCTCAAGCATTTGCCTCAACCAAAAGTTTTCAGTTCCCTGTTTCATGCTACCTGGTCGGAAAATTACGCTCAATAACTTGGGCTACCCAGGGACATCTAAAAATCTAAGTTGCCAGCACCAGCCCCCTATCTCAACCAAAAGTTTTCAGTTCCCAAAGTAAGCGTCAAAACCAACCCTTATTTTGAGCGTGGTTTTGGCCTGGGTTGCCAGCAGGAGTAGGAAACTAAAAATACAAGTTCCGTATATAGGTAGGGGGTAAAAGTTTTCCCCCATTGTTTTTACCCCTCTCTTATATATGCCCGTAAAAGCAGAAACCCCCACACAACCACTTGTGGGGGGTTTCCGTTATCCGTAGTCGGGGGGACACACTTTCTTTCAGGGAAAGATACCCAACCACGAAACCTTTATGCGCTCATACGCTTTCCTGCCGTTGAGAGAGTTTTCTCGGCAGACTTGCCAATAGCCAACGCCGAACTTGTTGGGTCAGTTATGCCGACAACTATTTCTGCGTTAGAACCCTCGCATATATTTTTTGCGTGGTATCCATTGTCGCCAATAGGAAGCCATAGAACTGCGACACCATGCTTAGAGCAGGTCTTTATCCATGACTTCGCTCTTTCTGTTTCCTCATGTGTGTATTGTCCGTCCGAAACGATTACGAGTAATCGTGCGCCCTCACCATAAATCAAGTGAAGTGCGCCGTCCAAAGCACGAAACGCCTTATCAAACTTTTCAGTTCCGTCAGGGGCAGAATAGACATTTACATCTTTTAGTCGTTGCCCTCTTTTGAGAGTTGGGAACACATCACTTCCGTAATAAACCATAGCGACATTTCCCTGAACTCGGCGAACTGCCTCACTCATAATCCAAGCAGTAGAAGCCATTGGGTTCATGGCACTTCCCATTGACCCTGAAATATCTACCATTACTCCAACTGTTAGTGGTGGCTCGTCTGTGTGCTTACGAACTTTCTTTGTGAAAGCAGTTGGTTGAGTAAATACGCCTCTTTGTTCCAAAGCCTTAGCCTGAATAATCTTTCGTGTATTTAGTTTTCCGGGAGGAACGATACTTCCTACTTCTGTAATCCCACGCTCACGATACTTTGCTCTTTCCAAAGCCTTTGAGATTTTTACTGCGCTATTGCGCTCTTTTCCATTAGGGGGTCTTTTCTCTGTTAGGCGAGAACGAGTTGCGCTTTCTCCGGGACCTGTTGATTTAGAAAAGATTTCTTTAGCAATTTCCTCATTTTTCTTTTGCTCTTTAGAAGTCTGTTCTTTAGCAACTGCGCTCTCTTTCATATCCTCTGAACGCTTTTGGTCTTGTAAATCTCTTTCATTAGAAATGGGAACTTGCTTTTCCATTTCCCCTAACATCTCGCTCATCATTTCCATAAAGTCTGAAAAGTCGGCAGGACTTTCACCTGCTTCCTCTTTCTTATCACGAACTAACTTTGCCCACTCAATAGCGAGTGGATAGCAAGCAGAAATATCATTGTGAGTTGCGTGTGCCTGAAACTCTCTGATAATCGCAACGAGTTTATCTACTAACTCTTTTCCTAAAACTTTTTCTACTTCGTCCATAAGTTCTCTTGCTTCATCTATATCAAGCGAACCTGCGATAACTCTTGCGTGGCATAAACCAACTAACGAACTAGCACTAGAAACGCTAGAAGTTTCTTTTCCAAATACTTCTTTTGCTTCGTCAATAATCAAACCCATAGCACTTGCTCGTAGAAAAACTTTTGCGTCAGGGTGGGTCTTGATACCCCACGCTTCTATGCGACCTTCCTCTAGCAAAACCAAAGCCTCGTATTCATCTTGCTTTAGTGCCTTGTAAGCACTTGGCATATCCCAAGCAGAAAACTTTGCGTGGTAAGCCTCATGGCGAATAGCACCTGTGGCTTTAGCCCACTCGTATTGGTTGCTTCTCTTAGTCAAATCATTTACTTGATTAGGAGTTGTTATTTCCCCAAACGCTTCTTTTGTATTTACTTCTATTTCTGCGAACATTGGGATATAGCAAGCAGGTGCGCCTTGTCCTGCTTCTTGATTTATTAGCGCAACTAGGTCTGTTCTATCAGACCAACGATTTACTAACTGCGTGATTTCATAACCAACGCCTAACCACTCGCTAGGTGTTTTCACCTTTGAGTTGGCTACTTCCTTATGCTTTAGGTGTGCCATTTCTTTCCCTTTTCTTGTCGTGTGTCCTTACTCTCTAATCGTATCATTTCTATCCTAGAAAGGAAAGGTGGGGGAGAGAGAAGCCCCCACCTTTCACCATATATAGAAAGGGGGTAAAAACCCTTTCTAAATCTTGGCAGGTTTGTATTCTGCCCCATACGCCCTAGAGATAACATCAACTACAACATCTCTGTCTAGTTCAGGTGCGCTCGCTATCATGTTAGCGATAGCGAACTCTGTTCCGAAAATATCGGAAGTATCTCTAAAACCTATCAACTCACGCATTTGTGGCGACCATGAGATTTCAGCACTATCGCCTTGTGTGCGCTTGTAAAGATTTTGAGCAACGCTCACCATTGTCGCTGGAACACCTAACTTCTTTGCGAGCGCATAATCAGTTGTTAGTTCCACTTGTAGTTGGAAGCGAGAAAGCATGGCTTCGGAAAGTCTAACTCCGGGAGCATTTGGATTAGTCGCTGAAACTACATAAAAGTTTTCATGGACTTTGATAGTTCCTCTATCAGGGTTCATTGGAATAGTAATACTCTTTCGTCCGTCCATGACGGCATAAACTATTGCCAACGCTTTAGGGTCAATAAGACCTATCTCGTCAATAAAAAATACATAACCATTTTCTACTGCCTCAATAAATCCACCATCAACCCACTCAAACTTTCCACTTGGGGTCTGAATAAAAGAACCATAGAAATCATTGGTATCAGTATCACCATTACCAACCAAAGTAATAACTTTGTCGTCATGGAAACTTGCTTCTACCAAAGCAGTTTTTCCTGTTCCCGGAACTCCATAGAAGTAAGCGAACTGTGGCGAACCAACTCCACTAGAAAAGAAGTTATTAGTTGCTTCTCTTGCTTTGCGTAGAACTGCTGTATCTGTGTGGATACCCCATGAACGAGTGAAATACTTTTGTCCATTAGGGCGAACATAGAACTCATCTGCTTCCATGTTTGCCACTTCTACACCACTAGGAGTAGGCGCACTTGTTCGTGCTTTTCTTTCATCACCACTCGCTCTCTCAACGCAACGACCACTAGGTTTGACCTCTGAACCAAGTCTAAGTCTAACCTCATCATCAACACCCTGAATAAGACACTCATTTACTATTCTCCAAAAGTTTCCACTTATGGAAGTGAGTTTTGATTTAGTTTCCAAATCCATTTTGGATACCCCCTAGAAGTTTTCTGGAAAGCCAAGTGCTTTCCTGCTCTGATTTATACGATAAACGATTTTTACAGGTGTCTTGCTCTCTGCGATTTCAGACAAGTCGTTCTTGCTGGTTTCTATGAGAACAGGCTCTTTTGTAATCTGCCACTCATTAGCAACTAAACCTGCGAATACATTTTCTAAATACTCTAGTCGCTTTGATACATAGTCCTCACGCTCACTAGGGTCTAGCAAGGTTTCACCAACCTTAGCCATGTCCTCTACTAACTGAACTGCGTATTGTTGCCAAACTTTCTTTGGCTTGTCTGCGCTGGTAATCCTGCTAAAGATTTTGGCAGGAACTACTTTGCCCTCGTTGGAAAATCCGTCAGGGGTAATAAAAATCTCTGTGCGATAGCCGGGCTTGGAAAACTCGGCATAAACAGAAACACCCTGAATAGGCTTGTCTTTGTCTAGCATTTTCTCTCTTTTCTCTCTGTGTCGTTCATGCGTTCCCTAACGCATAAGACAATTTTTCCACACTCTATTCTATAAATCAAGTTTTATTTATTTCGTGTCGTTCGTATAGAGAAAGGGGGTAAAAAAGAGTTCTGCCCCCAACGCTCAAATGACGAGTAAAAGCGTGGGGGCAGAAAGTTAGATAGTTAGTTCGTTCAGGTCAGCAAAGCACTGTGGCTGGGAACTAACATTATTAGTTGGCTACATCAACCTCTTTCAAGATTTCAGGGATTTCAGGAACTTCGGGAATTGTGTCGTGAGGCTTTAGTCCATACTTCTTGAACTCTTTTTTGTATTTCTTGTTATCTCGACCCTCTGTAATCCAGTCAGATACAAGACGAGCGACTAGATATCTATCCTCGTCCTTACACTCACGAAGTAATAGGAAATCCTCTCGTATCCATTGCTCTGTGCCTATCACTGTTATTTTGTCAGCGTTTCCATAGTTACCGTCAATATCAAAATAATGTATTCGACCCACTGGTGTTCCTTTCTCTATCCGTCAAGTCTAGCGTGCTGAGCTGTGCGTCATCTATCCGTTTTCAGTTCCGGGAGATCCGATCCAGCTTCCCGTCTTTCCCTCGCCGTTTGATTGGGGGCAGGTTTTACCCCACCCCCTCGCCGTTAGATTTTTACCCCCCTATGCGCTCGCCGTTTCTTTTTTCTTGCGCTTCTTTTTCTTGGCAAGCCGTTCTACTTTTGGTGGGCAGTCGTCATGGAGATACTCAAAGTATTCCTCGCTCTCGCCCTCTTCCTCATAGGACTGACATGCGTAGCATCCGTCATACTCCATTACCTCGTATGCCTTGTGGTTTATAGAACCACCCTCTTCGGATACCAACTCGCCGTTCTCATAAATCTCAACGCCCCAGAAGTCCATGCCCGTTTCCATATACTTGAACTCTATTCTTACTTCCGGGAAAATCTCGGCAAGCCGTTCTATCACTGGGGTTGGTGGGGACCAAGCCGACGAAAAACTATAACTAACACTTCCGTTGTTTCTTGATTTGCCGACGCCCTCGCCGAACACATCCCACTTCGTTCCCCAACTATTTACATTGTTGCTCCACCAATCGTCGTCGCCCTTTGAGGGGAACATTGCGTATTTAGGGTCTAGGTCAGGTGTGGAGGGTTTGATGTTGCCTAAAGCAAAAACAGGTTCATCTACTTTCTCACCATGAGAAACCACTGGTCTCCCTACGAACTCTTCTAATCTTTTGATTACTTCTTCTGTTCCAGTAATGGACACAGTGTTGTCGCACCAGTTTGGCATGGCTTTCCTTTCGTCATTTGATTTGCCATTACAGAGTTTATTATAGAAATGAGAAATGATTGTTGTCAAGAGTTTGACTGGACATGTCCTCTGCTTGTTGAGTTGTCAGTTCCCGGTGATGGTCTTCAGGACCCTGGTGCAATAAAACATTCTAAGTTCCGGGCTGATGACCTGGGGCCCTGGACATCTGCGAACATTATTATTTCCGGGACAGCGCTGCCAGAATTCTTCTCCTTCTTGAAGTTATTATTTCCTGGCCCTGGGATGCCATCCAGGCCCTGGACATCAAACATTGTTATTTCCGGGTTCTGCAGCTGCGGCTGCGTCATCAACGAAAGTTGTTCGACTCCTCGCAACTGAATACAACTCGTTGTACTTCACCATGTTGTAAATATCGTCGACATAGCACTCCGCTGCGTAGTCCAGCACATCCTCGTCACTTCTTACATCCGTTGAATCAGAACCCTCGTACAGCAGGTCCTCATCGAACTCAAACTCTATCCGTGTCACAATCTTGCGACCCATTTATATACCCTCACCTTTCCCTCGCCGTTGTTTCAAAAAAGTAACGACGCGCCTTGCTGACTCACAGGTCTCGCTTAAAGGCACGCCGTTGTTCTTATTTCCGGGCTATCTCAAGCCGCTTCTGTTTCGAATGGTGCGCTCGCCGTCAAACCAGTTGCGTTGCGGTAGAGCCGTGCACCGTCTTGCCACTCTGACCAATCTCCGTCCGAGCCGATACTGACCAAGTCTCCATAGATATCTTTGAGGTGGATAAGACATGCCGTCACCACAGCGTCGTATGGTTTCCTTGCCGTTTTTGTAAAACCAAATCCAGAGGAATCGATGGACCAGTTAAAGGTCTCGTGTGAATCTGGCCCGTAGCCGTTGAACCAAACAGTTTCATTTGTGCATTGCCACTGGCCAAGCTGTTCGCCCATGCCGTCGGCAATTTGAATTCCGTCGTATGTAGTTGCGTATTCGATGATGCGGCGAGCGCCGATTGAAAACATTTCGAATCTCAAGGCGTCGTCTCGTGATGAGTCGACCTTCGAGTAGTAATGTGTGTAACCCATTGCAATTCCTTTCGTCATTTAAACCCTAGGGTTCCCTAGTGGAATTTATATTATAGAACTCTAGAATGCATGTCAAGTATTCCCAGAAAGAATTTTTTAAATTCAGCTGCAGCTGTCGATGTCTTCAAACATTGTTAGTTCCAGGCTGGATCTTCGGGCCCTCCTCGTCAGACCCCGACCAAGTTATCCACAGGCCACACATATGGCAGGTCATCTTGAAGTTCTGGCCAATGGGACCTGTAGTACTCCGGGAACTTACGAAGCAGATTGCTGCGATGAGACTCATGAAAGTTTTCAGTTCCCAGCCAAGATGGCATCTGGAGCTCCTCTTCGCTGCACCCGGAAATGATTTCTTCAAATCGCGGCAGCATCGAGTCGTTGTACCCGCGGCGAATCCATTCCTCGCAAATAACTTTTCCGTAGACTGCGAGCGCTGGGACATGGTCCCTCCACATCACTGCTGCAGGATGATTCCTCCAGCCTCTGGTCTCACCGTTTATTGCTCTGATCAATTGCCATGTCTCTACCCGTTGTTTACCCAGTCTCCTGTAGTCGAGTACCTGTGCACTCCGTTCGAATTCTGCATATGGCAAGAATGTTTGCATGTCGTCACTTCCTCATCCGTTGGATATATACCCTCGCATTCCCTTGCCGCTATGTCAAGACCCCGCACCGTTATATTTTTTACCCCCCTATCCCTCGCCGCCTGGTTGAAAATTCAACAATCCGATCTTCCTCCTGGAAATAACAAGATGTCTTGCCGCTGAGCTCTGCAGCTGTACTGGCCAGTAACTTGCCGTTGTAATTTCCGGGGGACCCCCGTCGGATCCCAGGCCGCTGCCATTGTTTTGTTATTTCCGGGCTTAAGCTTGCACGCCGCCTCCGCCTCCACCGCCAGAACCACAACCGTGTAATTAATTCCCGGAACTCACAACTCCAAATGCATCGAAGGCAGCAGCTGCAGATCTGGCCGCTGATGACATTGTTTTTTCCGGGACCTGGATGGTCTTCTGGAGTACCGGGGATTTGTCCGTTTTGCGAAGAGGGCTCTTCCCGGAAATGAAAAATTAAAAAGCTTGACAGCTGCAGCTCTGCTACATTGACTTGTTAGTTCCAGGCGCAGCTGATCACAACCTGTGTTGTTTGTTTTTAAAGGGACGCCCAGTGGGAGCAGGTACGACTCGAGTGCGAATTGGGAAGAATCACAAACCGCGAACACCCATGTCATGATCGTCCTTCGCCCGGTTATGCATGGGTATGAATAAGTGACCCGTGATTCTTTCGAGCGTTGACTCCCACTGAGACAAGGTGTTGATTAAAACATACCCGTCATATAAGTGCAAGAGGCGTACAGGGTTAATTCTAAGTCTGTCCGTTTGTCCACAGGCAGTTGTGGATCTGCAGCTAGCTGTACCCGGAACTAACAACATCCGTTCCAGTATATGGATCTGAGCTCGAGGGCTGACCGTTATATATAAGCGCTCGCAATCCCTCGCCGCCCGGCAGCTTCGGATCTTTAAATTGTTTGTTCTGGAGTTTTCATTTCCTGGAGTATAGCTGCAGCTTCATTTGCCCGTGCCGTTAAACGAACATGTTCTTCACGGGACTTAGCTAATATTATATCTTCCTGAAGGCGGGCCGCTAGCTCCTCAAGCTGTTCGATATTGTTATTTCCGGGCATCTGGATCCGATCCGTCTTCTCTAGGTGTCACATCTGTAACTTCATAAATCTCTTGCGTTTCCACGCCGTTGTCTGTGGAAATAATAACTTGCTCAACTGCTGCGGCCTTCAGTCTTTCTAGCCGCTCTCTAAGAATCTCTCCCGCTGGCCGTTCATTAACATTTACCTCAACGCCAAGTTCGATACCGCCACGAACACCAGCACGGTCAAGAATCTCTGTGGCCGCTTTGAGTTTGACTGGTTCGGATTGGGCGGTGTCCATTAGTTCCTCAAGGACATCGACTGCGTAAATGGAAATCTGACTTACCTTTTCCCGGGCCCGTTCCACTGAACTTGTAGTTCTACGAGTGGAGCCGAGATGGAGATTGCACAGACCTGCGTCTTTGATTCTGCCGCTGTGCCACAACATACAACGAAGACCATCCGTTTTAATCATTGTGCATCTTCCGGGTAGACCTGCTGGTTGGCGGCGGGCGGAAACAGGTCCGCCAGTTTCCTGCTCTTTTTGCCAGACTCTCGTAGCACCAAGTACCCAACCCGGAACTATCTTTGAAGCATCGTCATCGAGGAGGAGATCAAGGCCCGTCAAGAAATCTGAGTTGATATTTCCGGGATCTAACAAGAGTTGTTTCTTCTGGTTGATGCTGATCATCGCTCTGTCCCGTTGTTGTTCGATGGACCTAGCGGCTATGTGACCAGTTGCGTTCCCAGTTGTGTCATACACATAATCCCATTTGAGCATTGCATGGCGAAGTGCTCGCCGATTTTCTACGGTGTCCTCACAGACACCTCTCTCTATCTCTATAATACCGAGTTCTTCAAGATTGGGCCGTTTGTCATATGGCGTATCGACAAGTGGAAATGTTTTTTCCGGGCTGTCTTCAGCTCCGTCGAAATCTGTTGGCACGATGTCCGTCATTGGAAAACTTTTTTACCCCTCATGGATGGAAAGACCCCTAGGAAGTTTTTACCCCCCTAGGGGTTCCTATTAAGTTATTATTTCTTCTTTGCTTTGCCAGCTGCGTCAGCCAGTTTTTTCCCGGCTTCTTTAGCTGCTGCCTCGGCGACACGGCCAAAGGCTGGGTCTTTCTTATTCAACCAACGAAGTGCTGTTGGGATGACAGATGCCCAAAGGGCGTTGGCAACCAACAACCATTCACCTGTACCGAACTCGAGTGGTGAGGCGATACCGCTGGTCTGCATGACGATCATTACTGCGCCAATAATTTGACCTGCGAGGTTACGCACATACGACTCTAGTGCTGCTTTGTTAATCACGAGTACTCGTTTCTACGGGGGTAAAAAACTTTGCCCCGTGATACATATAATGGCATGACTGTTAGGGGGTAAAAAATTTTTGGGAAAGTTGTTTGACAACATGACGGTTTAAGACTTTCATAAACAAAATTATGAAAATAAGCGTGAAATAAGGACTTTTTAATGATGTTTCATTATAGAGAAAGTTGTACGAACTAGGTCAAAAGTATGACCAAAAAAGTGCTTCTGAAATTAGTTTTTATTTGAGTCTTGTCGTAACCAATCAAGATCGACTGGAGTTCCTTCATTTTCCAAAGTTTCCATCACGCAATCTAGGACTCCATAGAAAGTCGGTCCAGTGCATTCGCAAATGATTTCATCAAGATACCAAAGCGTTGCTTCCCAAGTAGTGAACTCACCTTCATAGGTTCTTTCTACGATTTCTACTTTGACAGATTTACTGCTCATCGAGTTCCCTCTTTGGATGTTTAGATTTTCTTTTGTAATTCTTTTTTGAGTCGACAGGACGAGAAGCAGACGACCTTCGTAATTCCAAAAGTCGTCTTAGCTCCTCTGCAGTTTTCTTAAATCGAAAATCCATCCGTCTCTTCCTTTTGGTACTTCTCACCGTCATAACCATTGAGGTCAGTTGCAACTTCATTAGTTATTATATCTAAAGCATGACGAAGTCCTAGGGTGTAAAGACTGTTATCTGCTCCTCCATACATTGAGTCCCACTCTGAAATCTTTGCTCTAATCTGATCAGCTTTTGCTTCCTGCATATCTAAGGCAGCTTGTTTCATTGCCAAGTAGATATCTAGTTGCGTATCACTGTCGAATTTGTTTTGAGCAAGCAAGGTAGCCAAAGTGTTGAAAATGGTCTCTTGAAATGTTTTATCTAATTCGCTCATTGTGTCATCCTACACTTTTCACAAATGAAAGCGTCGTAGCCATCAG
>Ga0315899_10005062_pt1 | contig 14256 bp, 7 predicted proteins | sample LakEriMetagenome_2_FD_203518 | JGI IMG/M metagenome (GOLD analysis project Ga0315899, IMG submission 203518) | Freshwater fungal communities from buoy surface, Lake Erie, Ohio, United States - Buoy 4 MA112 | ecosystem: Environmental > Aquatic > Freshwater > Lake | place: USA: Lake Erie, Ohio... | reverse complement strand
ACATTAGAAAGGAAAAAGAATTCACTGAACTCAATAACAAGCTCAAGCAAACTGGAGATTATCTTAGTATCCTAAAAAGGGCAGGCAAATACAATCTTTCAGATAACAGACCGATTCCAAAATTCTCTTATCAAGCAAGCGATAATCCCAATCTGGTGGCATTGCGCAAAGGCTTCAATCTTGACAGCATAGCCGGACAGGGAACAGATGTACTGCAAATTTTAAACCTGTTGCACTGGATCCATGATTTAGTTCCACACGATGGAATGAATGGAAATCCGGAGGTAAAAAATGCCATGAGCATGTTGGAGATTTGCAAAAAGGAAAGCAGAGGATTAAATTGCCGTGGTCTTGCACTGGTTTTGAATGAATGTTATTTATCAATGGGCATTAAATCGAGAGTTGTTACCTGTTTACCAAAAGACAGCCTGAAAATTGACCAAGATTGCCATGTCATTAATTCCGTTTACTCCGAATCGCTCAAAAAATGGCTTTGGATTGATCCGACTTTCGATGCTTATGTGATGAATGAAAAAGGAGAACTATTGAGCATTGAGGAAGTTCGTGAGCGTTTGATTAGTGACAAATCCCTAATTCTAAATCCAGATGCTAATTGGAATAATCAGAGCACTCAAACAAAAGAGAACTATCTGGAAAATTATATGGCAAAAAATCTCTATATCCTCGAGTGTCATTCATCAAGCGAATACAACATGGAAACAAGCTCTGAAGGAAAAACCTTTAATTATATCAGGCTTCTTCCGTTGGATTATTTTGAACAAAAGCCTGATAAATCAGAAGAAAAAGGAGAAACAAACAATACCCTTTGGATTACTTACAAAACTAACAACCCGAATGTATTTTGGGAGCACTAAATCCATTTGAAGTTAGCGCATTTGTTTTCCTGCAATAAATAGCAATTTTTGACAATTAAACCTTGATATAATAACCTTTCTTTGAGAAAAATTGGTAAATAGCCCAACAAACATAAAAAATGAGAACTTTATTTATATCAATCACCTTTTCAAGTATTACATTTCTAACGCAGGCGCAATGTAACTGCCAAGAAGAATTTTCAAAAATCAAAAACCATTTAGAATCAAATTATGCAGGGTTCAGAGACAAAGTGACAAAAAGTAATATAGAGCAGTACAACCAATTTACAGCGCAAAAGGAGCAAGTGGTCGCACAAGCTAAAAATAAGTCGCAATGTTATTTTGTGATTAACCAGTGGATGAGCTATTTTAATGACAACCATTTGCAATCTGATGTTAACATGGAGGTAATGGAGAAAATCGATCCTAAACAACTTCAAACAGATTATCCAATAGAAAAAATTGCTGTAAACAAGAAGGTTCTTAAAAAACTAGAAAAAGCGAAAGGCATTGAGGGAATTTACAGTAAAGAAGGTGAAAACTTTTCGCTTGCCCTTTTTGAAAATAAAAACTCATTTAGAGATTATGTTGCCGTTGTGATAAAATCAACAGATAGTACAATTGAAAACGGAACTGTATTAGTCGAACTTAAAGAAAAATCCGAAAAAGAATTTGTTTTATTATATCACTCATCACATATGTTAATCTGTGCTGATATAAAACCAAAGGAAGGCAAATTGATAAGTGGTTTCGTTAAGAATGGGAAAGAGATCGTCAATAAAAGAAATTATGATTTCGAAGCCAAAAAACTGAATGAGAACACCTTATATTTTAATATTCCAAGCTTTAGGTGGGAAACAAAACAAATGATTGATTCGTTATTTGCTGCACAAAAAGAGAATCTATCCAAATCTTCAAGCCTTATTATTGATCTAAGAAATAATGGTGGTGGCAGTGATGATGCCTATAGTGTCATCTCTCCCTATTTATACACACAACCAATAAAAGGCATTGGTGTAGACGCATTGGCTACCAATGATAATATTAAAGGCTGGGAATTAATCTTAGCTCAATACCCTGATTTACCCACCGAGAAAAAACAAGAAATTCAAAATCTTATAGATAAAATGAAACTACAGATTAATCAAAATGTAAATATTGTCGAAGATGACATCGATTCAAGCTTTACGCAACTTTTGTTTCCAAAGAATGTAGTCATTTTAATAAATGAAAGGTGCGCTAGTACAACAGAACAGTTCTTATTAGAGGCAAGACAAAGTAAGAAGGTGACATTGATGGGGCAAAACACACAAGGCACATTAGATTATTCAAACCTTCGTGAATCTGATTTTTGTGAAATGCCTTATAAACTTTATACACCTACAACTCGCAGTCGCAGAATAGATATTGGAGAGGGAATTGATGGAATTGGAATTAAACCAAACATTTACTTGACAGAAAAACAAGACTGGATTCAAGAAGCCTTGAAATTTCTTGATGAAAAAAAATAAAAACGAAACTAGGCAAAAAGTAATAAGCAACTTTTGACAATTGAACCTTGAGTCAATACCCTTACTTTGAGAAAAATTGTTATCATGCTACGTCTATTTTCATTCTTCGTATTTACTCTCATTTCACTCAGTTCCCTGGCTCAACTTCAGCGCAAACCACTTCTTGGTGCTCGCATCGAATATGTTACTGAAAATAGGAATTCCGGCTGTAAGGTCGTGCAAGTTGTTCGAGGAACGAGTGTTGCACTGAAGCTTCAAGAAAAGGATATTATCACTAAGATTGGTGAAAAAACTTTTACTTCTGCGGATGAATTTATTTCACAATTTTTGAGCTACGAACCGGGCAAAGAAATTCAAGCTTCAGTGCTTCGTGGAAAAAAGAAACTCACGCTCAAAGCAAAAGTCGTTGCTCGTCCCTACGAAACAGATGATAATGCCACCGTCATTTACGATGAAGCGAATTACAAAGGTGGACAGCTTCGGGTGATAATCAACAAACCTTTCAAGGAGAATAAAATGCCTGCGATGCTCTTTATTCCCGGATATACGTGCAGTAGCATCGATGAACTAACTAGCGATCATCCTTACAAACGAATAGTGGATGCCTATGTTGATGCCGGTTACGTAACCCTTCGTATTGAAAAAAGTGGCTTGGGAGATAGCAAAAACACACCGCCTTGTGAGTCATGCGATTTATTGGATGAAATTGAAAATTTTGAGGTCGGATTGAAAAAATTAAAGTCCTTACCCTACGTCGATACCAACCAAATCATCATCGTTGGGCATTCCATGGGTGGAATTATTGCACCAGCTATTAGCGCTAAACATCAAGTAGCTGGGGTTGTGGTGTATGGAACTACGGCGAAATCGTGGTTTGAATACCAAATTGAAATGTACCGCGTTCAAAATGCGTTGGCTGGTATGAATCCCATCGAAGTAGAGCAATCTGTAATTGAGCAATACGATTTGAATTACCGATACTTTGTTAAAAAAGAGCGATTAGAAGACATTGCCAAAGATCCCAACGCTGATAGTGTTTTGCGAACGAGTTGGGAATACGACGGAAATGGTAAGATTTACTCCCGAAATGCTGAATATTGGCGTCAAATTCAAGACTATCCTCACCTCGAAAACTGGAAAAACACCAAGGCAAAAGTGTTGGTTCAATTCGGTGAATCAGATTTTCAAGCATTTTCAAGAGCTGATCACCAGCAAATTGTGAATACAGTCAATTATTTCAATCCGGGGAATGCTACGTTGATGACCTATCCTTCAACGGATCATTTCTTTGCCAAATCGGGAACGATGCAAGAAGCCTATAATAAATTCGCAAATGGACAAATTCAGCAATTATTTGATGAATACAACCATGAGGTCGGAAAATCCGCGGTGAAATGGAGCAATGAAATTCTATCCAAAAAGGATGAGGTTAAACTTCCCGAAAAAGGTTGGAAAAAACTGAATACCGAGCGCTATCCCGGCAAACAAGATGACATCACGTTTATCAATGAAAACGAAGGTTGGTATGTCAACGGATACGGAAGCATTTACCACACAAAAAATGGCGGCGAAGCCTGGGAAAAACAACTGGAAAAGAAAGGAACCTTTTTCCGTTGCATTGCATTTGTAGATAGTTTAAGAGGTTTTGTGGGAACAGTCGGAACAGACTATTTTCCGAATGTAACGGATACCGTTCCACTCTATGGAACAACTGATGGCGGTAAAACATGGACACCTGTATCGTATTCCGGACCTTATGTGAAAGGATTGTGTGCCTTTGATATCGTGAAGGAGCAATACATCAACCACGGAAAGACGGATTACAAAATTCACATTTACGCAGTTGGACGTGTCGGAAGCCCAGCAAATATGATGGTTTCTCACGATGGCGGTTTGACTTGGGCATCGAATAGTATGAATAAGGATTGTAAAATGTTGTTTGACATTAAAATGTTTGATAAAAACAACGGGATCGTTTGTGCTGCATCAGTTGAAGAAATTGAAAAATCAAATGCGCTCATTTTAAAGACAAGTGATGGTGGTAAAGCCTGGAAAAAAGTTTATCAATCAAACCGACCATACGAAACTACCTGGAAGGCATCTTTCCCAACCGACGACATTGGTTACGTAACCATTCAATCCTACAATCCCGACCCCAATGTGAAACAACAACGCGTGGCTAAAACAACTGACGGTGGAAATACGTGGAATGAAATTAACCTAATTGAAGATGCGGCAGCACGTCAGTTTGGCATTGGATTCATTGATGAAAACCACGGATTTGTAGGAACGATGAATAGCGGCTACGAAACCATAGATGGGGGTATAACTTGGGCTATTGTAAACCTCGGAATGGCGTGCAACAAAATCCGACTTTACAAAGATGCCAATGGCAAGGTCTATGGGTATGCAATTGGTGTGGATGTTTTTAAATTCCATTAAATGATTTAAACAACAAAACAAATAACAATCTTTGTATACAGAAAATTATGCAATAGACGGAAAAAATGAAACTGGATGCAACCTTTTTATTAAAAATTAAAACAAGCTAATATGAAAACCATCAACATCTCACTTCTTGCAGTAACTGTGCTTTTAGCATCTTGTAGCAATAAAGAAGAATTGGTATCGGGTATTACCAAAAAGAATATGGACACCTCAGTAAAACCAGGCGATAACTTCGACCGTTTCGTTAATGGAACTTGGGCCAAAAACAACAAAATCCCTGCAGATAAAGCATCATATGGTGCATTTGATATGTTGTATGACAAATCGCAAAAAGACGTTAAAGCCATCATTGAAGAAGCTTCAAAAGGACGTTTTACTGAAGGTTCAGACGAGCAAAAAATTGGAGATTTTTATAGCTCATATACTAATCGTAAACACCGAGATGCCAAAGGAGTTACTCCTATTCAATCGGAATTAAAAGCCATTGATGCAATCGCAAATTACACCGATTTAGCAACTTATTTTGGTAAAGCCAATAGAACTGGAGTATCAATTCCTTTTTCAGTTGCTGTTACCGAAGATTTTAAAAATCCTAAAAAATATACCTTAATGACTTGGCAAGGTGGTTTAGGACTGCCTGAAAGAGAGTACTACCTTCAGAATGATGCCAACATGTCGGACATTCGTAAGAAATATGTAGCGCATATCGAAAAAATGTGGCAATTAGTTGGATTACCCAATGGTGCTGAAAGTGCGGCTAAAGTTATGGCCTTAGAAACTACGTTGGCAACCTACCACATGAAAAAAGAGGATACTCGTAACACAGCAGCGCTTTACAACAAATATGCGTTAACCGATTTAAAATCGTTAATGCCAGATTTTAATTGGACAGCGATGTTAAAAAAAGCAGGTGTTGCTAACGAAAAAAATATTGTGATTGCTCAAGTAGCTTACACAAAAAGTTTAAATAATATCATCAAAAACACACCTATTGATACTTGGAAAACGTATTTAAAATGGGGTTTGATAAACCACACTGCGGGTTACTTAAATTCCGCTTTAGACAAACAGGACTTCGAATTCTATGGAAAGACATTGAACGGAACAGAACAACAAGAAGAAGATTGGAAAAGAGCTGTTAGTGCTGTGAATGGTAGTTTGGGTGAAATTGTTGGTAAAGTATATGTAAAAAAACACTTTACACCAGAGGCTAAAAAACGTATGACGGCTATGGTGAAAAATTTACTTAAAGCGTACGCAGCAAGTATCAAAGAATTGGATTGGATGAGCGCTGACACTAAAAAAGAAGCACTTGCTAAGGTTGATAAATTCATGATTAAAATTGGTTACCCAGACAAATGGAGAGATTACTCTGCATTAAAAGTCGCTAAAAATGATTTGTTCGGAAACGTAACAAGAGCTACCGAATTTGAATACAACCGGATGTTAAACAAATTAGGGAAACCTGTGGATAGAGCGGAATGGGGAATGACACCACAAACAGTGAATGCTTATTACAATCCAACGCTTAACGAAATTGTTTTTCCAGCGGCAATTCTTCAACCGCCTTTCTTTAATTTAGCCGCAGAAGATGCTGTAAATTATGGTGGAATTGGTGCCGTAATTGGGCACGAAATCGGACACGGATTTGACGATCAAGGAAGTATGTTTGATGGTGACGGCGTAATGCGAAATTGGTGGACGCCACAAGATTTAAAAGCATTTCAAACAAAAACAAAAGCTCTTGTTGACCAATACAACAGTTTTAAAGCATTTCCAGATTTAAACCTTAGTGGAAGTTATACGCTTGGCGAAAATATTGGGGACTTAGGCGGATTAAGCATAGCTATTAAAGCTTACAAAATGTCACTGAACGGAAAAGAAGCTCCTAAAATGGACGGTTACACCGGCATTCAAAGAGTATTTCTTGGTTGGGGACAAGTTTGGTTAGATAAATCTCGTGAAGAAGCGTTGAGAAGTCAAGTAGCATCTGACCCACATTCACCTGCTAAATTTAGAATTAATGGTGTGGTTAGAAACATCCCAGAATTCTATGAAGCATTCAACGTAAAAGCAACGGATTCGCTTTATTTAGCTCCAGAAAAAAGGGTTAAGATTTGGTAATCAAATTCAAATAAATAATCAAACCCAGGAGTAATGTTTTATGTAGTTAATCAATTTGGAAAAGTGTATGGGTAGGTAATTGGTATGGATGTAATTAAAGGATAAATCAATAGAAATATGAAAACACCATTTAATAAATACCTATACATTGGTTTTGTCATGTTAGGGTTTTACCAAGCCATTGCGAATCATGATTTTATTCTAGCTGCCTCTTCTCTTGGAATCGGTTTGGCATTTGACCCCTTCAATCCCGAACAAAAATGGAATGAGCGGCCTATTTGGCAAAAAGCAGTTTTAATTGCGCATCTTGCCTTAGTGGCTGCATTGTTAGGTTTTGGAATTGGGTTGGATGACAAGTAATCCAATAATATGACAAAAAACAACACCAAAACCACCTACTACTGGTTCAGTATTTTTGCCCTGTGCTTCCTCTATTTTCAAGCGGTATCATATTATATCCGGCCACACTATTCGGGTGAGAGCGCTATCATCAGTTATTTCTTAGGTATTGCACCCAATTTCTTTCCAGCGATTGGAATACCCGCTTTGTTCGTCGTATTTATCATGCAATTGAAGACTTCGAGCAAATGGTTAAACCAGAAAAATTATATTACCGCAAACCTCATTTCGCTATGCGGGCTTCTTGCATGGGAATTCATTCAAACGTCCTCAAAGAAATTACATTTCGACTGGAACGACGTCCTCTGGACCATCATTGGCGCAGCAATTTTTCACGTGATTTGGGTGCTAACTCCGGAGCGATTGAAAGATGTTGGATCAACGATACAATCACAAGGCTAACTCGAATCTCGTATAATTTTGGGTATTTTTGTGGCATAATTGAAGGACCATAATCTGCTTTCGATCTAAGTATGCTTGTGGTTCTCTTAAAAACCATCAATAAAAATGAAGTTAATGCCATTTAACGTTTCCTCAACCCTTATTGGAATATTGTTTTTTGTTAGTACGGCGTGTTTTGCGCAAAATTACTTTATTACCGACAGCGATTCGGTTCCTTGCAGTAGCATTAATTTTTTCAATACCAATGCGCAAGGAAAAATGATTGAGTTAGAATATGTTACGATTGCTAACGAAGTTATTCGATTAAAGAAGGATGAAATTCCAGTGATAAAAATACTGTGTCAAGACGGTGCAATGTATTTGCGCATGCCGCTTCAACTCGATAAACCTGATGGGTATTACAGGTACGGAAAACGATTAGTTCATGGAAAAATCCGGGTGGATGTGTTTGATGACGTAACCACGAGCTTTCGACTAAAGGAAAATTTTGATGGATCTTATAATTCCCAAGGCGTAATGAAAGAAACCCGAGAAGGGATGTACATGCGTCACGTGACCATGCCCGATGGTACCGTATATGAGGTGGATGGATTAAAAGCAATAAAATCCTTGAAGTCTATTCGGAAGTACATGTTTGCGTGCGAGCCTTACAAAAAGGAGTACTTCGAAAACCCTAAGTATCAAACCTGTACATTTGAGGAGGCGGTCATTGATTATAATGCCATGTGTCCTTGATTGGGCATGCTAAATTATGGAAACGAATTTTCAATCCGCTTGTCCCGTATTTTTGAAAAAAGTTATTCCTTAGAAAATTTCTACAATTCAAAACAAACCGCGTTTTTCCAAGGGGAGACATTTAAGGAGATATTATATTCACCTGCTAACTAAAAGCCCCAAGCAACCTTAAGCACATCCTCCCGTTAAGATTCCGCGAGAATAAGGCTTTTTATAGTTATTATTCGTAATTTAGCTCACCTATTTTATGAATCCGTTGAAGGCGTTAGTTTTTTTGTTCTTTATGCCCTTGTTGGCACTGGCACAAGCTACCGCATCTTTTTCCACATCACCCGCTTCTAACAACAATACAATAACGGTTTGTCAGGGTTCTACGGTGCTGTACACCAATACCTCCACGGGCACCAATGCTTCAACAAACTATAATTGGACTTTTCAGGGAGGGAATCCCAATAATTCCAACCAAGTAGGTCCGCATAATATCACCTATAACAACCCTGGGAACTATACTACCACCCTAAATTTGGGCAACGGGGTTACTTCGCAGGTTAATGTTACGGTCGTTGCCAATAACTTTAACCCATCGCTTACCATACCAAACAGTTCCGGATTTTCGACTACGACTTTTAACGGAATTACGATTTTCCGCCGATGTGGTAATTTCAATTCGGGTAATTTTTCCTTTACCGATCCTGCATTTGCCTCTTATCCAGCGGGAACAACCTTCAATTATATTTGGGGAGATAACACCCCAAATGGATCGGGTAATCCTAACCCAATAACACATCTTTACAATGGTCAAGGGTATTATAATTTTACCTATCAGGTTATTTTCCCAGGTGGGTGCACGTTTACCAATAATTATTTGGTTTATGTGGGAGGAAATCCCCCAACAATTTCTCTGACCGGGTCAGGATCAAACTCTTGCTTACCAAGTCCTTACTCCTTTTCCATTGGTACTCCGAATTCCCCTTCGGCGGGTACAACCTTTCAAATCATCTACAACGACGGAACACCAACTACGACCTTAAATGGATTGAATCCGAATCCTCAAACGATCAATCATGTATTTTCTCAAACCTCATGTGGGATAAATTCTGTGATTGCCCAACAGACCTACACCAACGCATATTCGATCCAGGTGGTAGCCACCAACGGTTGTAACCCACAAGGAACTTTCGCTGCAATTGGACCAATATCAGCAGGAGCATCTGTTAACGCATCGATTAGTGCGAATCCAAATACCAACGTGATTTGCGTAAATCAGCCAATTACTTTTAACGATGCCTCCAACCATGGAACCAATGTATATGGCGGGTCATGTGATTCTATTTTTGGTCGTTATTGGACGATTTTGCCCAATGCCGGATATACTACCTCAGGAACGATGGGTAATCCTAACGGGTGGTTGCCGAATACTGCTAATGGTTACGATTGGACTTCGTGGTCCAACGGGTCAGCGGCACTTCCTGTAACTTGGACCGTTCCCGGAAATTATCAAGTGGTCCTTCATTTGGGAAATGATTGCGGCATGGACTCCGTGGTTTATAACATCTGTGTTGTTGCTGCCACCGTGGCGAATTTCACCTTGCCTCAAGCTACGGCTTGTGCGCCGGTAAACATTACACCGAACAATACTTCGAGCACTCCAGGCTGTAACCTCACGAATGTATTTAGTTGGTCTGTCACTTCCACCAATCCTCAGAATTGCAATTTTAACGGAGGCCCTTCGGTACAACCCGCCAACTCAGCGCTCGCCAACCCCACATTTAGTTTCAACGGTCCAGGGGTTTACACCATTCAATTAACCCTTGGATTAAATAATCAGGTCCTTGGAGCCTCTTGTGCTCAAACCACCTACTCACAACAGATAACCATCAAAGGGCCTCCTCAATTTTCAATCAACCCTGTAGGGCCCATTTGTGCGGGCGGTTCAATTTCTCCCACCATTGTCATGAACAACTGTTATGGCACTTCTCCTAACACTTACGCGTGGAATTTTAACCCTGGAAACACCATTCCTGCAGGGAGTATTCCATCACCTACCTCAGCCAACACGCTAAATCCGGGAAGTATAACTTACCCTTCTTCTACTGGTAGTCCCTTTCCCTTCAACCTTACCGCGACCAATGAGTGCGGTCCAACAACAGTGGCGTCAACCGTAGTGGTCAACAATCCTGTGGTGGTTACTCCCGGGTCTTATGGCCCGTTTTGCTTGAACACCCCAGTGCCACTTAACGGAAACGTTACCGGAGGAGTGGTTACCGGTTATTGGACCGCCAATGTTGCAGGGGGGAGTTTTAGCATACCTGGTTTGGGCGGTGCAAATACAGGTGCGTTAAATGCGATTTATACTCCTCCGATCGGCTATTCGGGCAACATTATTTTAACCTTAACCTCTGGACAGCCACTAGCGCCATGTCAAGCTGTTTCTGCCACTACAACCATAGTTTTTAATCCGTTGGCAACAGCGAGCGCTGGAGTATACCCGAATGGTGTGTGTATGAATGGAAGTTTGTCTTTGAACGGAAGTATTGGCGGCGCTGCCTCCAGTGCTTCATGGTCTTCAAGCATTGGAGGTACTTTTTCTAATGTCAATTCGCTCACATCAAGTTGGTCGCCCCCTGCAAATTTCACTGGAACGGCAACACTTACCCTAACGACCAATGATCCAGCAGGACCCTGTAATCCTGCAGTTGCGACAATAAACGTTACCGTTCATCCCTTACCGGTAGCAACCGCTCCACAATCGGTAGGGCCTATTTGTTCCGGAAGCAATGCGGTTATCAACGTTACTTCAACGATTAACCCAACTTCGTTTGCTTGGACAGCTTCATTTCCCGCAGGTGTAACGGGCACGGCGAGTGGAACGCTGAATCCTGGAAGCAGCAGTGCTAACTTAACCACAGCACTTACCAACAATACTAATGCTCCGCAAACCGTAACTTACACCTTTATTCCATCTTCTAACGGTTGTCCCGGAGCACCGGTAACTACTCAAGTCGTGGTGCAACCGGTGGCTACGGTGGGGCCGTTCAGTCCAATAGCGGTATGTCCGGGTGCGACCATTACACCGCCTGCCTTTGTTTCCAATCCAAACGGAGCAACCTTCAGTTGGGTGAGCAGTAACCCCGCAGGGATTGGTTCCCCTCCGAATGGGACTGGTCAAATGAGTCCTTGGACCGCTCCTGCGAATAATTCCAATGCCACGGTTACGTCTAATATTGCGGTAACTCCGACGTTTAATAACTGTCCCGGTACCACTGCAAGTTTTGTCATAACGATCAATCCAACTCCAACGGTAACGAATAACACCCTTACCCAAAGCACATGTGCAGGTGCTAACACGGCTGCTGTAACATGGACTTCTAATTTGGTGGGTACTACCTATGCGTGGACCGCGGTGGCAAGTTCGCCCAACTTGACCGGTTTTACGACGCCAGGAACCGGTAATTTGCCGGTCATGACCATTAGCAACAGCGGTAATACTCCAGAAACGGTAACATACACGGTGATTCCCACACGAAACGGTTGCCCTGGACCTCCATTTACCTATACTATTACCATCAATCCAACCCCTGTACTAACCCTCTCCGCCAATCAAACCATTTGCGGTGGACAAACGACCTTAGTGTCTACGATTTCCAATTCTGTGGCCGGAGGTACCCTTGCCTACGCGCTTCAAAATCCTCCACCGGCAACTGTGACCGGTCATCCAACCAATGGAAACGGCCAGATTCCATCCGCAACAATTAACAACGGCGGCACGAGTCCTTACACCCTAAATTACACGGTTACTCCAACGGCCAACAACTGTAGTGGATCTACGGGCACTTATTCCATCACCGTAAATCCGGCTCCAGTGACTGCATTCTCTCAGGGGAATCAAACCATTTGTACGGGACAGAATACTACGCTTGTTACGTTGAGTAGTGCGACTCCTTCGGTAAGTTTTTCCTGGAGCCTTCAAGGTGCGGTTCCAGCAGGCTTGGGTAATTTCAATCCGACATCTGGAACTTCAAGTATCCCTATTTACTCGAACCTCACCAATAATACTACGGCCCCAATTACGGTGACACTTCAAGCGCAAGCAACCACTTCAGGCCCTGCTCAATGTCCGGGGGCAACGGCTAATTATACAATCACGGTAAATCCATCTCCGATTGCGTCCGCAAATTTTTTAAGCAACGATACGGTTTGCAGTGGCCAGAATATCAACATTGCCCTGAGTTCAACCACCGCAGGTACCACTTTTACTTGGACCGCAGCGAATGGGGTAGGGGTTACGGGAGGTCAAAATTCAGCAGTACCATCAGCGACCATTAACCAGGCACTTACGAACAGTTCTGGCGCTGTAGGAAACGTTACGTATACGGTTACTCCAAGCGCCTCTTCCTGCGCTGGATCGCCCCTACAAGTATTTGCCTATGTGAATCCCGTTGCAACGATAGCTGCCTTGACATCACCTACCGTTTGTTCTCAAGCGACAATTACTCCCACCGTTTTTGTTTCGACTCCCAACGGCGCAAGCTTTGCATGGACGGTGAGCAATGCGCAAATAGGTATTGCGGGTCCAGGTAACGGTCAAATTGCTCCATGGACGGCTACAGCGAATAATACGAACGCACCGATAACAGGGACCGTAACGGTGACCCCTACGTACAACGGCTGTGTTGGAACGGCGAACAGTTTTACAGTTACGATCAACCCAACGCCAACGGTCACGAATAACGCCCTTGCTCAAAGCATTTGTTCAGGTGCTAACACAGCTGCTGTAACATGGACTTCTAATTTGGTGGGTACTACCTATGCGTGGACCGCGGTTGCAAGTGCAGCAACGCTTACTGGGTTTACCCCTTCAGGGAATGGGAATCTACCGGCTTTAACCTTAACCAACAATTCCAACAGCATTGGAACTGTAACCTATACGGTAACGCCATCAAGAAATGGGTGCAGTGGTCCAGCGATTACCTATACCATCACCGTAAATCCAATCCCTCAGCTTACGCTCTCGCAGAATCAAACGGTTTGTGGTGGGGTAGCTACTGCGCTTAGTTCGTTTTCGAATTCCGTTGCTGGAGGAAGTTATACCTATGCCCTGCAGAGTCCTGGATTGGTTCCTGCTACCATTAACGGATACCCTACGAATGGAAACGGACAAGTTCCAGTGGCAACCATTAATAACGCTGGAACAAATCCCTATACCTTAACCTATACCATTACACCAACAGCGAACGGTTGTAGTGGATCAACAGGTTCGTATACCATCACTGTGAATCCGGCTCCTGTGACGACGTTCTCACCGGGAAATCAATCGATTTGTTCCGGGCAAAACACCAATTTAGTAACGCTGGGTAGTTCTACTGCAGGGGTAACTTTTACATGGACTATTCCGGGTGGAGTGCCAGCAGGGTTAGGAAATGTCAATGTAACCTCGGGAACTTCCACCATTCCTGTATATCAAAACTTAACCAACAATACCGTTACTCCATTGGTGTTAACCGTGGTTGCGGTTGCAACAACAGGTGGTGCTTCACAATGTGCAGGGTCACCCTCCAGTTACACCATTACCGTAAATCCGGTGCCAACGGCGGTTGCTACCTTTATAAGCAATGATACCATTTGCAGTAATAGCGCCATCAATATTTCGTTAACATCCAATACACCAAACACGTCCTTTACATGGACCGCTGTGAATGGGTTAAACACCTCAGGTGGTGCAAATTCGGTAAATCCCGGGATCAGCATACAACAACCCTTAG
>Ga0315899_10005058_pt1 | contig 14258 bp, 10 predicted proteins | sample LakEriMetagenome_2_FD_203518 | JGI IMG/M metagenome (GOLD analysis project Ga0315899, IMG submission 203518) | Freshwater fungal communities from buoy surface, Lake Erie, Ohio, United States - Buoy 4 MA112 | ecosystem: Environmental > Aquatic > Freshwater > Lake | place: USA: Lake Erie, Ohio... | reverse complement strand
ATTGGCAATATCCAGTCCGCTTTCAATGATGGATGTGGCCACCAGCACATCATATTCGCCTTCAATAAACCTTACCATGGCATCTTCCAGCGCAGCCCCTTCCATCTGCCCGTGTGCTACGCAAACCCGGGCACCCGGGGCCACCCCTTCAATCATAGCGGCAATGTCGTGAATATCCTTGACCCGGCTGTGTATAAAAAACACCTGTCCGCCACGCCCCAGCTCATGTTGCACGGCTTCGGAGATTACCTCGCGATTAAATGGGTGCAGCTCGGTATGCACGGGCTGACGATTGGGCGGTGCAGTATTGATGATGCTCAAATCGCGGGCCCCCATCAGGGAAAAATGCAGTGTGCGCGGAATGGGAGTGGCCGTGAGGGTGAGCGTATCCACATTCACCTTCAGCTCTTTGAGCTTTTCTTTAGCCGCTACGCCAAATTTCTGCTCTTCGTCAATGATCATCAACCCCAAATCTTTAAACTCCACGTCTTTGCCCAGCAACCGATGGGTGCCAATGAGCACATCCACCTTTCCTTCCTTCACCTTGGCCAGGGTAGCAGTTTGTTCTTTGGCGCTTTTAAAACGGTTTAGGTATTCCACGTTCACGGGAAATCCGGCAAAGCGCTTGCGGAAGGTCCTGTAGTGCTGTTGAGCCAAAATGGTGGTGGGTACCAGCACTGCTACTTGCTTGCTATCGCAAACCGCCTTGAAAGCCGCGCGCATACTTACTTCGGTTTTTCCAAAACCCACATCACCGCACACCAGGCGATCCATGGGCTGTTCGCTTTCCATATCGCGTTTTACATCTTCGGTGGATTTGGCCTGATCGGGCGTATCTTCATAAAAAAATCCCGCTTCCAGCTCCAGCTGCAGGTAACTGTCGGGGGCAAATGCATAGCCCTTTTGCGCTTTGCGGCGTGCATACAGACTGATGAGCTCGCGGGCAATATCTTTCACCTTCTTCTTGGTGGCCTTCTTTTGCTTGTCCCAAACCGGACTGCCCAGCTTATGCAATGAGGGCGCTGTGCCATCTTTACCGGTATATTTGGCAATCTTGTGCAGACTATTTACAGAAACGTACAGCAAATCGTTATCGCGATACACCAGTCTCACCACCTCCTGCATTACCCCATTCATTTCCATTTTTTCCAGTCCGGCAAACCGACCGATGCCGTGGTCCATGTGGGTAACGAAATCTCCGGGCTTTAAACTGCGCAATTCGCGTAGGGTTAATGATGTGGAAGCGCTGTAACGCTCTCTGGATTTGGGCCTGTAATATTTATCAAACAGCTGATGTTCGGTAATGAAGGCCATTTTTGCATCGGCATCCACAAAACCCTGGCTGAGGCCTGCATACACGGGGGTAAACTCAACCTTGGCCTGTAAATCGGTCAATATGGTCTGTAATCGCTCAATCTGACGGTTGTTTTCGCTAAAAAGCAAACTTTCTATTCCTTGCTTTTTGTTCTCTCTCAGCCAGTCGATAAGCAGGTCAAAATTGCGCTTGAATATGGGCTGCGGTTGCTGTAAAAAACCAATTCTCCGGCTTTTCGATGTTGGGTTTCCGAGATAATGAAGAACGCTGTACGATTCCAGTATACGGCCCAGCTGCCCCGGTGTCAATAAGCGATCTTTGGGATGAGGTGGCAAATTTTCCGCTCCTGCATCACTGGCTGTGGCATGATCCTGCAATGCCTTTTCCCAGCCCTTGCCCAAATTTTCGATTTGCAGGGGCAACTCAGCACCAAATATCAAGGTTTCATTAGACAGATAATCAAATACCGGGGTTCGGTTTTCTTCGAAACGGGAATCATGCACGTTGGGCACCAGACTGAAATGGTCTATTTCTTTCAGCGACAACTGGGTATTCACGTCAAAACTGCGGATACTTTCAATTTCATCACCGTCTAGCTCTATCCTGAACGGGTGTTCATGCGCAAAAGAGAATAAATCCACTATCCCCCCTCGAATGCTGAAGGTGCCCGGCTCGAATACAAAATCCACACGCTCAAACCCATTCTCTTGAAGAAAATCCATGAGAAATTCCAGATTCAGTTGCTGCCTTCGGGCAATATCAAAAGTATTCTGCGCCAGCACCTGCTGCTCTACGGACATTTCCGCTATGGCAGCCGTGTAAGTAATGAGAATGCGACGATTGTTTTTGCGCAGCGCAGATATGGTTTCTATGCGTTCCTGCGCTGATATGGCATGTTCGGTTCCGAGCTTGTAGGGTTTCAGGCAACTGTCCGGCAGAAAAAGGATGTTTTCACCCGGTAACAAATGCTCCAGATCTGATTGTATGTAGCCGGCCTGCTCCCTGTCGGGCATTATCACCAGCAAAGGTTTGGGGTTAGCTGCAAAAACCGAAGCCAAAATAAGTGCCTGCCCGGATCCGCTCACGCCCTCCAGGTAAATATGATCTCCGGCTGCAGCCAGAGCGGTTTCCAGTTCCTGCATCGGTGCGGTCTGCCCGAAATGCCGGAGAATGTCTCTGGTATTCAATTTACAACTGCAAAGTTAAGGTCCACAGATTGCAATCTAACTTTTTACCATAGCTAAAGTTAGCCCACCCGATAATCTACGCATTTTACTCGGAGAATAGCTATTCACATATTGCTCATTTTCAATTTTTTACAATAATACAAACCCATTATTGAGCGCAAAAAAACGAATTGAAATAGGATTTTAAAAGGTTTTTTATCCAAGTAATTTCCAAGTTTAATTTGGAATTTACTTGGTTATTTTATACCTTTGAATGATGTTTAGGCGCATAGCAAGTTATACGATTACGGAAGACATGAAGGATTTTCCTGTCGTTACCATCCTCGGCGCCAGGCAAGTTGGAAAAACCACGCTGGTTAAACAACTATTTGATTCCCATGATAACATCCTATTCCTGGACCTTGAAAAAGATTCAGACCGCAACCGACTTTCAGATCCCGAGTTGTTTTTAACCTCTCAATCCTTCGATACAATTATCATTGACGAAGCACAGGCAATGCCTGAAATATTTCGAATTCTGCGCCCCATCGTTGATAAACATCAGCGGCCCGGGCAGTTCCTTCTCTTAGGCAGCGCTACCCCTTCGATGGTTAAGGGCGTGTCTGAGTCACTGGCAGGGAGAACCTCATACGTTCACATACATCCCTTATCTCTCCGTGAAACCCTAATCCGTGATGTTTTCATGCAGTGGCTTACCGGTGGCTACCCTAAATCTGTGAACGCGCAGAGCAAAAGAGCCCGTCAGCGCTGGTTTTCGGCCTACATAGACAGCTACGTCAATACCGATATCAATGCCATGTTCGGGCTAAATCTGTCTCCCATTATCATTAAAAAAATGTGGCAGATGCTATCACACAACCATGGCAATCTCTGGAACGCAGAAACATTTTCGCGCGCGCTGGGTGTGAGCGGCACAACCATAAACCGCTACCTTGAATACCTGCAGGCCGCCTTTCTGCTTACTGTGCTGCAGCCATGGCACAACAACATGAAAAAACGGCTGGTAAAATCCCCAAAAGTATACCTGAATGACAGCGGCATACTGCATCATTTTCATGCCATTCCTTCACTGGTCCAGCTGTTTGGCCACCCCATCTGCGGCGCATCCTGGGAAGGGTTTGTATTACAGGAAATCATCAAACACCTACCCGAAGACTACGAGGTTTATTTCTATCGCACACAAAATGGCGCCGAAAGTGATGTGGTAATTACCCGAGGAGACAAAGTTATTGCCGCCTGCGATGCCAAATTCTCAAGCGCACCTCAAGCCAAACGGGGCTTTATGCAATCCCTCACAGATTTGAATACCGATAATGGCTACCTGATTACACCCAACGCAGAAAGCTATCAGATTCATGACAACGTCAAGGTTATTTCCCTGCTCAATTTTATCAGGGAACTGCAGACATTGTAATCGTTACGCATTTATACGCCACCTAAGGAGCAACCAACTATCTCATGAGATAAACTGTACCGTTTTGGATGTAGCGTTTCCACCTGAAATCTCGTTCCAGGTAAATGGCACCCTTCCCTATTTTTCGATTCACTAAAGCAAATTTTTCGGGTACTCGCACAACCTCAATGCCTGAATGATGCACCGAGCCGGCCCACTGAAATGGTAAGCTATCAGAATAATCGACGCTGTCGCCCATTTTAAGGGTATGATTAAACCAGGATTTTTGGGCAAGTTGCGCCCATTTCTTTTCGGGAATTCTGGAGATGTATCCGCTGCACATTTTTGCATTGGGCACACCCATCAGACTCAAATCTGTAACCTGATAGTTGCCCACAGCACGCAGCCCGTCGCGAACTCCAAAAGGCAGTGTCAACACAGTTTTGTTACTCAAAAACTTATAATCGGCCGGTGTGGGACTAAAACTGTCTTTATCCGCTTGGATTTTGGTACGGGTTGCATGTTCAGCAAAAAAGATAAAAACAAACAATACTGCCAGCAATTGGTGAGTCCATCTTCGTTTTGGGTTCATGTTTTCAGCCACCAAGAAAACAAAGACCGATGCGGCCATGAAAAACATGATAATCATTCTCCCCGGTGCTCGCAACTGATTCACACCCGGTATGTAATGCATCAAGGAATTGGGAAAATAAAAAATATTGCGTCCATCCCATTTTATCACAGGAAAAACGATGCACCAGTAGCACAAAAGCAGAAATAGCCAAAACCCTGCCCCTTTTATTGCATTTTTCTGGTTGAAATAGTAATAAATACTTACCGATAAACACAACAATAAAGAGTAACCTGCGAATACAAAATTCTCGGTTATGGGAGATTTTGGAAAAATCTGTTCAGAATGCAACCATCGGCCCAAACTGCCGGGAGTAAAGAAAGCGCGTATATCAGGTGCATCCCAGATTCCGCCCATTTTGTCCATACCACTCAAAAACAACAGTCTTGAAATGACATGAAAAACAATCAAAACAACGATGATCCAAACAAAATTTTTAATACTGCCTTTAAATGTCCTGTTTTTCACTAAACGCTGATAGAATAACCATAAAAACACAAAACTCAGTGTATAGATAATAGCGTAATAGTCAAAAGCCATGTTCACTCCTAAAAGCAACACTGAAAACAATAACTGCTTTGGCTTTATTACCGCTGCATGCTCATTAAAACTGCGTAAAAACAACCCTAAATTCCAGGGTATCCATCCCAGCAATAACAAATTCAGATGAATACCGGATTTACTCAGTATATAACTGTTAAAAACAACAATTAGTGCCACTGCCATTCGGAACAATGGTGTTCTTAACCACATGGAGCACAAATAATAGGTACCGGCAGAAAATGCAACAAGATGTAAATAAACTGTTACATTCATAGCCAAAAAAACATCATTGAACAACCAATTAAACAACCCGATCACCAGGGTGTAGGTATGTCCCCACAAACCAACACCATCAGGTGCCAGAATTGAATTTGTATAATAAAGATTTCCGCCTGCGCCAATGGCTTGCTTTACATGTTCTGCATTCCAGTATACCGAATATAAATCATCCGGAATAATATAAAATTCCATGGCATGCCAGTCCGGTAAAATAATCAGCTTGATTAGTATAGCCGGTATAATCCAGGGTAAAACCACCCGGATTGAATTTCCCCATTTTGCCCACCTGACAAAATCAGGATGCATTGTCAAATTTTTCTGGCGATAGCCCGTTCAGCCGCTGCCACCACATCCGAGGTATCGAGGTGGTATTTGGTAAGAAGTTCCTCGGGCTTTCCGCTCTCCCCAAAACTATCCATCACTGCCACCATTTCTACCGGTGTCGGGAGGTTACGTGCAAGTATCTGAGCGATGCTATCCCCCAGACCACCATTGATTTGGTGTTCTTCAGCCGTAACCACGCAGCGGGTTTTACGCGCACTGTTCAGCACGGCCTCTGCATCCAGGGGCTTGATGGTATGGATATTGATAATTTCAGCACTAATCCCCTTTTCAGCCAGTATTTCTCCGGCCTGTATGGCTTTCCACACCAAATGACCGGTGGCGAAAATGCTCACATCGGCACCCTCATTCAGCATCAGTGCCTTTCCAATTTCGAAAACCTGATTCTCGGGTGTGAAAACCGGCCATTTGGGTCGGCCGAATCGCAGGTAAACTGGGCCATAATATTGGGCTATGGCCAGGGTTGCCGCCTTGGTCTGGTTGTAGTCGCAAGGATTGATTACCGTCATTCCCGGCAACATTTTCATCAATCCTATGTCTTCCAGAATCTGGTGTGTAGCGCCATCCTCGCCAAGGGTAAGACCGGCATGGCTGGCACAAATCTTCACATTTTTATGGCTGTAGGCAATGCTCTGCCTGATCTGGTCATAAACCCTGCCGGTACTAAAATTCGCAAAAGTACCCGTAAAGGGTATCTTCCCTCCGATAGCCAGTCCGGAAGCCAGGCCCATCATATTGGCTTCAGCAATTCCTGTCTGAAAAAAACGGTGCGGATATTCTTTTTGGAAGGCATCCATCATTAGTGAACCGGTTAAGTCTGCACATAGGCCTACTACGCGCTCATCATGCCTGGCGGCCTCTAGAAGTCCGGCACCAAACCCACTGCGGGTGTCTTTCTGTGCGGTTATTTCAAATTTTTTCATGGGTTACAAAGTCAATACGGTATTGCTGCCTGTGGTTATTTTAAAGTCTACTGTTTTACTATAAAGGGTTCTTGTTTCGCTCTTAGCGCGATAAACAGCCTTGTATTCGCCCGGCTGCATGGTGATAAATTGTGAAGTCCGCGAACCATCGATATCGGTCACCCACTCCATTTTATTTTCTCGGTAAACGAAGATGGACGCCACTGCATCTCGGCCCAGGGTTAACTGCAATTGACCGGGGGCAGGGATTTCTACCGTGTAGGTTTTATTCTGTAACAATTCCACTCCCGGAATGAGCATGCGCGGCAGTGTCAGCAGCTCAAGATCATATTTTCCGGTCAGATATTTTTTCGTAGTCTGAAAATCCTGGGCAAACAGAGTTTCCATTTTACCGCTTTGACGAACAATGGCCTGCAATCTTCCATATTTGGTAATGCCTCCCACCTTAAGGGCGAGACTTCCCATTGGGGTTTCAAACGGCAGTATATTGTGTCGGCCGGGCTGCAGCTCTACGTTTCGCCTGATGACGTTCGGTAATGTGTGCACCACAATATCATACTTACGCATCGGATCCAGGTACAATGTATCCGGAATCCCTTTGCCGTTCATCGTATGAATAACATTCTCCAGTACCTGTCCGCTCACTGCATCATACACCGTTATCGGAATATCAGACTCACGGGGCTGGTTCTGATTATCCAGCAGATTGAACTGAACTGATGTATTGTTGAGCGTTTGGCTTACGATTACACCAATAATTTTTCTGAACTCGTCCTCTGTCTGAGCATTGAAATACCTGCCTGCACAGGAATATGTCTGTTTGAACTTTTCTCCGTCTGTTCCCAGACCGATAATAAATGGCTGAAGCACAATTCCCTTGCGCTGAAGTTCCTGACTGACGGCGCAGGGGTCCCCGGGGCATTCTTCAATGCCATCGGTTATCAAAATAATCACATTGCGGGAACTTTTGTCCGCAGGAAAATCTTTGGCAGTGGCCAGCAAACTCTGGGTGATAGAGGTGAAACCCAGCGGTTTTATTTGCCTGAGTCTGGTTACAAATGATTTATGATTGTTGGGTGCGAACGGAACCTCCAGTTTTGTATCATAACAATCACGCATGGTAATGGGCTTGCCGTGGCCAAACACTCGAAGGCCTACCTCGCAATTTTCCACATAACGCAAACTGTCAATCATCCGGCTGATTAGGGTAACACTCACTGCCCACCGATTGGTTTTACCCATTTCAGCCACCATAGATCCGCTGGCATCCAGCAGAAATAGAATACGGGTTTTCTTACCCGGAAATGCATTTTGAATTTGTGATTGCGCTGAAATGGCAAACAAGGCCATTAACAGCATCATCCAAGTTTTGATGTTTTTCATTAGAAATCTCCCAGTTCGGTTTCGGGGAGCTGTGCCATGGCTTTTTCAAACTGTTCGGCATTAGGGGCTTTACCATGCCAGGCATGGGTTCCCATCATAAAATCAACACCCTGCCCCATCTCGGTTTTCATAATGATTACAACCGGTTTTCCATGGCCCAGTTTTGACTGCGCCTGAGGCACTGTGGTCAGGATTTCATCCATATTGTTTCCATCCATGTACATAACTTCCCATCCAAACGAAGCAAACTTGCTGCCAATCTCATCAAATCCCATGATATCAGCGATGGAACCATCTATTTGCTGCCCGTTAAAATCAACTGCAACAAGCATGTTGTCAAGTTTATTGTGGGCGGCATACATCACTGCTTCCCAAATCTGCCCTTCCTGCAGTTCTCCATCGCCGGTCACCACATAAATCGTTCTGTCGTCTTTGTTGAGTTTTTTTGACAATGCAATCCCTGCGGCTACGCTGAGTCCCTGACCCAGACTACCGGTAGCAACCCGAATTCCGGGCAATCCCTCATGGGTAGCAGGATGACCCTGCAATCTTGAATTGATGAGTCTGAAAGTATTTAATTCAGATACCGGAAAATATCCCGAACGGGCCAAAACACTGTAATAAACCGGAGAAACATGGCCATTGCTGAGGATAAATACATCCTCATGATTTGCCTCCATGCTGAAAGCAGACGGATTGTGTTTCATAAAATGAAAAAACAAGGCGGTAAAATAATCCGCAAGACCCAGCGAACCGCCCGGATGGCCGCTTTGCACGTTGTAAACCTGGCGCAGAATATCCCTGCGCACCTGAGTTGCCATTACCTGAAGCTGTGTTGAATCCATTTGTTTTTCTATTGTTTAACCTGCTCTGCAAATTTGTTGGTGACCGGGCGTTTGCTATACACAAGTTTTCAAGAGTTATGATATAAATAAACTCATCGATTTTCCCGGTTTTACATTTGCTTTAACCCCTTTTTAACACTATATTTGCGGGTTCAGATGGCGCGCATTTTCCTCCTGATTTTTATCGTTTCCGGCATTTTTGCCTGTAGCGATTATGGGAAAATTTTTAAGTCAAAAAACGCCACACTCAAGTACAACAAGGCAGTGCAACTTTATATGAAAAAAGACTTCGCACGAGCTTTGCCATTATTCGAACAATTACGAGACATATACGGTAGGGCTACTGACAGTCTGGAACAGGTTTATTTTTACACGGCATACAGTCATTATGGCCTGGGTGATTACGAGTTTGCCAGCATGTTTTTCAAAGACTTTACCGAAAATTTCACCAGCAGCAAAAGGAGCACCGAATGCGCATACATGGCTGTTTACTGCGATTTTCTTGACATTGGTTCCCATGAGCTTGATCAAAGCCAGACAATAAAAACCATTGGCGGCCTTCAAACCTTCATCAACTACTACCCCGAAAGTGAATATGCTCAGCGTTGCAATGCACACATCGACGAACTGAGAAAAAAATTGCAGCAAAAAGAATACGATCATGTGAAACAATACTTTCTGATGGGGGATTTCAGGGCGGCGGTGAATGCTGCCAAAAACACGCTGAAACTATACCCTGACATGGAAAGAAAAGAAGAATTGGAGTTTCTGATTGTGAAAGCCCAGTTCAATTATGCCGCCAATAGCATTGAAAAGAAACGGGCGGAGCGTTACAAGGAAGCATTGGAATATTATCAGGATTATCTCTACAGCAACGGCAATAAGGGCGAAAATGCCAAAGAAGCTGCTGCTATCCACAAAAAAACAAACGAAGCCATTCAAAAATTAAATACACTACTATGAGTCAACCTATATCACGCAATGCGGAAACCCGCGACCTGAGAAACTTCGAGTCTGAAACTGAGAATGTTTACCTCTCTGCAGTCATTATCTCAAAGCGCGCCAATCAAATCGCTGAAAGACAAAAGGAAGAACTGCGCAATCGGCTGGAGCCTTTTGTAAACGACACCGACAATCTGGAGGAGGTTCAGGAAAACCGCGAACAAATCGAAATTTCCCTGATGTACGAAAGACAACCCAAGCCCACCCTGCTAGCCACACAGGAGTTTGCCGATGGCAAAACCTACTGGCGTATGCCCGATGCCAACACCGGTAAATAAACCGTTAAAAATCATTTTGGGGGTCACAGGCGGTATTGCCGCCTACAAAATACCCTTGCTGCTCCGACTTTTTAAAAAGTCGGGAGCGGACGTACAGGTAATAATGACGCCTTCAGCCGGTCGCTTTGTAACGGCCGAAACCCTCTCTGTACTATCAGAAAAAACTGTTCTGACCGAATTTTTCAACCCTTCTACAGGTAGCTGGAATAACCATGTGGAGCTGGGATTGTGGGCAGATGCACTTTTCATAGCACCCGCTACAGCCACTACGATTGGTAAAATGGTTCATGGTATTGCCGACAACCTGCTGTTGGCAACCTATCTGTCGGCACGTTGCCCCGTTATCATCGCTCCTGCCATGGATCTGGACATGTATGCACATGATTCGGTTACCGAAAATCTACACACCCTGGAATCCAGTGGTGTACACATCATTCCGGCAGAAGACGGACCACTGGCAAGCGGACTTGCAGGGCCGGGCAGGTTACCCGAACCTGAAACCCTCTTTGCAGAATTCCTTAAAATAATGAATCCGGAACTGCCGCTGAAAGGCAAGCATGTGCTGGTGACTGCCGGCCCCACCTATGAACCCATAGACCCTGTGCGTTTTATCGGCAATCATAGCAGCGGAAAAATGGGCTTTGCCATTGCAGAAGCTTTTAAAAAAGCAGGTGCGTCGGTAACGCTGATATCGGGACCTGTTTCCCTTAAAACACCCAAAGAGGTAAACCGCATAAATGTTATAACAGCTGAGCAAATGCGAGAAGCCTGCCTGAATGAGCGTGATAAAGCAGATATTATCGTGATGGCGGCCGCCGTAGCGGATTTTAAAGTAGAAAATCAAGCAGACCTGAAAATTAAAAAATCCAGTCATTTAACCCTTAGTCTGATTAAAAACCCGGATATACTGCAGGAACTGGGCAAAGTAAAAAGCGCCAACCAGACCCTCATTGGCTTTGCACTGGAATCCCATGATGGTTTGGAGTATGCCAAGGAGAAAATCACAGGAAAAAACCTGGATTTCATTGTACTTAATTCTTTGGCTGATGAAGGTGCCGGATTCGGACATGACACCAACAAAGTGAATTTGATTGACAAAGCAAAAAATGTGAGGGAATACCCGCTACTATCCAAAAAAGCGGTTGCCGATATCGTTGTTAAACAAGCCATTCAATACCATTTTTCCGGTATTTTTGCAGATATATGAGGAAAATCGGTCTGTTATTGGGTGTCTTTGTTTTGTTGTTCACTGAACTTCATGCACAGGAGATTAAGGCCAATGTACAGGTAATTGCGCCCAGTTTGCAGCTCACCAATAAGCAAATACTGACCACACTGCAAAATTCTGTTCAACAGTTTATTAATTCTAGAAAATGGACAGATGATGTATTTGAAGCCCGTGAAAAAATAGAAATGTCGTTTTTTTTAGAGGTGAAAAAAATCAGTAATGCCTCCGATTTTGTAGGCACCCTTCAGGTACAAAGTACAAGGCCCGTTTTTGGCAGCAATTATAAAACCACCGTTTTCACTTTCAATGATGAAGATGTTGCCTTCGCTTACCGGGAATTTGAACCTCTGGATTATCAGGAAAATCAGAATGTAAATGATCTTACAAGTCTGCTCGCATTTTATGTGTACATGGCGCTGGGTTATGATTACGACAGTTTTGCAGAACTGGGTGGAAGTACCTTTTATCAAAAGGCACAGAATATAGGTGGCCTCATGCAGGGTAAACCCGGCTGGAACCAAGGTGATGGAAAGGGACAGCGAAACAGATTCAACCTCATTGATGGGGTCAATAATAATCGTTTTCTGCCAGCCCGTAAACTTACCTATCGGTATCATAGAAAAGGCATGGACAGAATGTCGGATAACCCTGAACAGGCACGGTCAGAAATCACAGCTTCCATCAAGAGTCTTGAAGAACTTTTTACCTTAAGCCCCAACAACCTCATTACAAGGGTCTTTTTCTCTACCAAATGGCCTGAGATTATAGAAATTTACAAGCAAGCCCCCGTTCCGGAAAAAAACACCATTCTTGAGCTTTTGCGTAAACTGGATAGCCAAAACAGTAATCGATACGAAAAAATCAAGGCGTGATTGGTATTACCCATAGACTCTCTGATTCCCTAAAGAATTTCATATCCGAAAACCAACCGGATAAAATCTTTGTGCTTTGTGACGCAACCGTAATCCAGTATTGCCTCCCGGCGATATCCGTAGAATGGCCCCTGGAAATTATTGAAATTGCTGAAGGCGAACGATGTAAAAATCTGACAACCTGCGAAAATATATGGGAAGCACTGGCTAATGGCGGGGCAACCCGCAATTCCCTGCTTGTCTGCCTTGGTGGCGGAAGTACCACTGATCTGGGTGGTTTTGTGGCATCCACCTATCAGCGTGGTATCAAAGTTTGTTATATCCCCACTACCCTGCTTTGCATGGTAGATGCAGCGATTGGGGGCAAAACAGGAATAAATCTAGGCGGATTGAAAAATTATATTGGGACCTTCAGAATGCCGGATGCCGTGCTCGTTTATCCCGAATTCTTACGCACCCTGCCGGATGCAGAATGGCAAAATGGAAAAGCTGAAATGATAAAACATGCACTCCTATCCGGTAAGGGCTGGACTGATATCCTGCAAAACGGTTTTCCTGATCAATCCGATATACGCGAATGGTCTCAATGGATTGAGGCAAATATGAAATTCAAGACAAGTATAATCTCCGAAGATTTTGCGGAGAATAATATTAGAGCAATGCTCAACTTTGGACACACGGCTGCGCACGCCTTAGAATTTCTATACATGAATCAAGGCAGGCAATTGTCCCACGGACAAGCTGTGGCAGCCGGCATCCTTATTGAAACTATCGCTGCCTCCATGATGGAAGTATGTCCGGTTGGACTTCTGGATAACATTCGCTCCTGCATTCATGATAACTTTGATCCCGTTGCATATAACCCTTCAGACGTTCCCGAATTGAATATGGTAACGAGGAAAGATAAAAAGTCAAAGTCGGGAAATATTGTGTGCAGTGTAATTTCTGAAGCAGGCAAGCCCTCCCCGCCTCTCAGCGTACCTGAAACTGTCATGTATAAGGCATGGTTGCAATATTTGCATGAAACTGCATAAAAAAAACTTACTGCCGGAGGTCACTGTCATTTCTCTGCCCGGCTCCAAAAGCATATCGCACAGAGTGCTGATAGCGGCGACACTTTCTGGCTTACCTATCAATCTTATTCATGGTTTATCAGATTGCGATGACACCCGATATTTATTGCGCGCAATTCAAAACCCACAGCAGGAAATTTACGACTTTGGCGATGGAGCCACACCCCTGCATTTCTTTATGGCCATGGCAGCAGCCCAAAATCGGCAGTGCACCCTGACAGGAACGGATCGGCTCATGCAGCGTCCCCATGAGGATATGATTGAAGTGCTGAGACAATGTGATGCTGAATTAAAACAAAATCAACAGGAAATTTACATTCAAAAAGGGATACAGTCATTCCGGCACATCACTGCCGATGCTTCCCGCAGTAGCCAGCACATATCAGCCATGATGCTGGTGGCGCCAGTTTTCAAGGGAACTAAAGAAATTCTGCTGAAGGGAAAACCTGCCTCATTCCCATACCTAAAACTGACTGCATCAGTATTAAAGCTGTTTGGTATACAAGCTTCGATCTTTGATAAAAAAATTGTCATTGATGACGGCGAATACAAGGCTCCTAATAATTTTGTTATAGAACCGGACTGGTCATCGGCTGCTTTTTTCTATTCACTGGTGGCCGGCGAACCAAACATCCGAATTTTGCTCAAGGGACTTAACTTAGAAAGTCTGCAGGGTGATTCAGATATTGCAGACTTTTACCGGGAACTGGGTGTTACATCAACTCAAACCCAAGATGGTGTTTTGATAAACCATAATGGATATGTCAATCCAAATCCGACATTCCACTTAATCAACCACCCTGATTGCGCTCCAGCTCTTTTAGCGGTGTGTGGCCTGCTAGGTGTGGATGCTGTTTTTACAGGCCTTGATAATCTTGCTAACAAAGAGAGCGACAGACTCCAGGCAATGAATGAGAACCTGCAACAGATAGGCATCACCATAGCTTCAGATGATGGGGTTTAC
>Ga0315899_10005057_pt1 | contig 14262 bp, 12 predicted proteins | sample LakEriMetagenome_2_FD_203518 | JGI IMG/M metagenome (GOLD analysis project Ga0315899, IMG submission 203518) | Freshwater fungal communities from buoy surface, Lake Erie, Ohio, United States - Buoy 4 MA112 | ecosystem: Environmental > Aquatic > Freshwater > Lake | place: USA: Lake Erie, Ohio... | reverse complement strand
GTTTGATAATTACCATTCCACCAGAACCTGCGGATCCTGCTGCGCCATTAGGTGGAACAGCACCGCTAGGATATCCACCATAACCACCACCGCCACCGCTTCCAGAAAATGCAACAGAGGCTGTTGCAGTGGTTATAGTTTGATTTGCTCCATTTCCACCATGGCTGCTTCCACCAATACCTATTGGCACTGTTCCGCATGCACCGCCACCACCACCAGCTCCAAAGTATCTATTTTTATATGGATGCGATGGTGATTCTATGATTGGGCAAAGAATACCAATTCCTCCATTTGCTCCACCAAATGGAGAAACAGAAGTGTCTCCAGCTGAACCAGCGCCACCGCCACCACCTCCTCCGCCTCCATTTACTGAAGGATAAGCTGGAACTGGAGAAATTCCTGATACACCAAGCCCTCCACTAAAACCTTGCGAAGGATAAGTTTGTGGAGAATTTCCAGCACCACCAGCAGCACCACTGCCACCACCACCGCAGCCACCCGAGCCACCTGCCCCACCAGATCCACCTGCACCGCCGCCACCACATGAAACAAATCCAAATGTTGTTGTACCACCACCTACTGTAGCAGCGCCACCGCTGCCGACTACAACTGAAACTGTTTCTCCTGCAGTCAATGGATATGCGGTTCCAAATCTAACACCTCCACCAGCTCCTCCGCCGCCACCATAAACGGTCTTGCTAGATCCTCCAGGAATACTAGAAGGATTTCCTGTTCCACCACCACCGCCTCCGCCAACAACAAAATAGTCACATTTTGTCACTCCTGATGGTACAACAAACGATCCTGAGTTCGCAAATATAAGAAGATTTGGTCGAACAAAACTATATTTTAAAATTACACGTCCAGAACCACCAGGATCTGCTCCGACTGTACATCCGCCAAACGAGCAAGAACCAGCACCAGTGCCGCCATTTCCTGTTCCTGGACTTCCAACTATACCACCACCGCCACCTGCGCCATATCCAACTGAAACGCCAGTGATCGATGAAATGACATTTGCGCCATTTGGTCCACCCGCACCGCCACCACGACCACTTCCTGGTGTTGCATTATATCCTTCAACTGGTGTGTATCCACCAATGTTTCCTAATCCTGCTGGCGCACCACCAGAACCACCATTTTGAGGACCAGGTGATCCAGAGCCACCACCAGTAGAAGCAATTCCACCAGGAGTTGCTGGCGAAATTCCAAAAAAAGAATTAGATCCAACGACAGATGGTCCGCCACCTGCACCAACAGTTATCGTATAAGTCGTTCCTGGAGTTACTACATAACCTGCACCAGTTCTAAACCCACCTCCACCACCAGCTTGTCCTGGAGTAAAGAGTGTTCCAGTTCCTCCACCGCCACCACCAGCAAGAACTAGATATTCAACATACCCAACATCAGGTGGACAAATCCATGGCGCACTTGCAGTATAATTTTCTACAATTGTGGATGATAATCCAGCTGTTATGTATCCATAACTTCGAAGAAATGTTACATCGTCTAGAGTCCACATACCAACAGAAGTTGATACGTTTGAATCGGTAACTCGTGTTGCCCCAATAAAATTTTTATCAGGGGTTTTTCTAACACTTCTTTTACCAATATAATTTGTCATGTAATTTCTAGAATACTTACCGTCACATCTAGGTGATTATTTGCAGAAGCAAGACCGAAGATATAATCGTTGGCTTCTAGAACTAATTTTCCTGTTAAGAAAGTTGTTGCAGCATCAGCTGGAACGGGAACAGTTCGAACTAATGCCTTTGCTGCAACACTACCAACAGAATCATATGCCCAAATTGACATATCAGCTGAATTCGCAGTGTCAATATTCGCAACCTGCCCCATAAAGACAATGGCAGTTGTATTTGCGGGACAAACATAAACATTTGCGTTTACTGTTGAGAGCGTAGCATTACGCATTTTAAATGTTTCTGCCATTTTAATCTCCGCTTAAAGCGATAATCATTCCAAGAGAAAGTTTTGCATTAAATGATACGTTTGCAATCCCAGAAGCACCTTGTTCTACAGTCACTGAGATTGACTGAGTATTTAAAAAATTGATGCTGTTCGCATTAATGGTTGATGCACTATTTGCTGTAACGCCAATAATGCTCGATCCACTAATTTGTGATGCTGGGATTTTATCTAATGCCATTGTGAATTCTCTGTTTTGTGTATTTATAGAATCGTTATGACAATTAATCCGTCTCCAGCTGGAGTTGCTGGTGCAATTCCTCCATTCCCACCTGTTCCGCGACCAGAATAGGTTGAAAATGCTGGAGTGGTGTTTACGCCTGTTTGAGTATTGGCGACAAATAATATTGCATTCTCGAGATAAGCACCACCGCCACCGCCACCTGACGCAGATGCACCACCACCATACAATCCACCACCGCCACCACCTGTGCCACCACCGCCCCCACCAAATCCGAAAACACTTGCAGCAGGTCCGCCAAATTTAAATCCACCTGGACTTGTGGCGGAATATGCTGTGGCACCGTTTGCACCTGCTCCATTTTGAGCGACTAAACCACCACCTGCACCGCCGTTACCAGAACCTGCCCCGCCACCACCTCCTGCAGCAATAATCACATTCGCATTTGCCAAGTATTCAATGCCAGAACCACCACCACCTGTACCGCTGGCTCCTGCTCTACCGACTACAACGTTATATGAAACGTTTGCGAAAAATGTCATTAATCCTGAAGAAAAACCACCTGCACCACCGTTGCCTGTGGATGATCCGCCACCAGCACCCCAAACCATTACGTTTGCAGAAAATGTATTAGTTGGTGTTAGATTATATGCACCGTTTGCATTTACACTTAAAACACCACCAATCGCTTTGAAATTTACTATGGTGTTTCCATCAATAATAGCAGGTGATATATTAATTACGGTACTTGATACTTTTTTAATTCGAACATCATTATTAAAAGTAGATACACGGCTTAACTGCGGCATAATCGCACCTTAACCATATCTTTGCTGACTTGCAAGAACAGTAAATGTGGCAGTGCCAGTTTTAATAATTGTGTATGAGTATAAGTCAACAGCAAACGGATTTCCACTGACAGGCTCAGCACCGCCAGCCCATTTAGCAGTTTGAATAAGTCCATCAACTTGAACGACATTGGCTTTATAAGGAATACTGCCATTCGTTACTAACAATGAAACAGTAATTGACTGTCCAGTTCTTAACAATGTATCCACAGCAACAGTAGAATTGCCTCGAAAATTTACTGTGCCATTCGCTGTTGCATTTGTCGTTAGATATAAAATTGGTTGTTCTAAAATATCAAAGTTTAAATTTGCACTAAATGCAGTTGCAGAAACATTAATCTTCTCAATTACTTCTTGTATTGTCGTTGTGCCTTGCACATGAAGAAGTGTATTTGGTGTTACATTTAATCCCAATCTTCCAGTTGTAAAAATCAAATTTCCAGTTACGTTTGCCCCTGATGCCAACATACCAGAATTTGCTTGAGCATATGCTAGATTAGCAGTAGTATATGCATTCGTAACTTTTGTTGTGAATGAATTAGCAAGTTTCGTCTCTTCAAGAGAATAATTGACTACTGCTAATCCTTCTAATTTATCTGACATCTTTATTACTCAGCTGGAGGTGCTTCTTCCTCAACTACAGGAGGAACCCATTTAAAGATTTTTTTATCTGCAAGATTCGATACTTCGACAGCTGTTCCAACGTACCAACCATCTGGTTCTGGCACTAATGCCTTTGAAACAGTTATCAAATTGACTTCTTCTTGCGTTAATGGACCATAAACAAAAGGCAATGAGATTTTTTCGAAAATAGGATGCATTTTTAACTCCAGAATTGATATTCAATATTACCAGTAACACCACCACCTGCGCCACCTACAGGTATGTAGGCGAATTCAGCCGATTCAATTTTATCATAAATTCTTCCCTGATCTTGACCAACAGTATGGTATATGTTGACCATTTGACCGAAGTCTTGATAATTGGCTTTATTATAGATTCGAGATAAATCTTGACCAGATGCAAAGTTTACTAGAATAGGTGAACTTCCATTTGCATTTGAAACAGCGTTTGCAGTAAATGGACTGAACGTTGAGGATACAATTTGACTCATACCATTTCGAGTGAGAACCAAGGTTCCACTTGCATCCTCAATTAATGGAGTTAGCGCAGTTAATAATACTGTATTTGTTACGTTTGATAGTTGAGTTGTATTTGCAGTAAATGCAGCGTTGTAAATAGAATTACCACGAATAATTCTTAAATTAGAAATAAATCCACTAATAGTATTTGAAGGAATACCACCATAAGCCTGACTTGGTGGGAACATTCCACCAATTGTAAGACCACGACTTGGTGCACCGTATGGGGTATTCGCATTATTTGTAATACTGAGATTTAAATTTCCATTGAGGAATCCGCGATACGTGTTTCCTGCTCTTGTAACAGCAATATGATTCCAAGCATTAATAGTCGGCGAACCTAGACTACCTGTTGGTCCAGTTAATGATCCAACAGAATACGCAGCATTATTCGCGTTGGCAACTGCAAAGTTTAAATTATTATTCGTTCTATCCCAAAGTATAATATAACTTGCATTATTATTCACAACGTCGCCAAGACCTCTTTCTAATAATACACCAGCATTTGTTGTAGGATAATACCAGGTTTCGATTGTAAAATCTGTATTTAAATTTAAAGAGTTTGATGTGTTTGAAATTAACACATCAGCATTACCTGCTGATACAGTAGATCCAAACGAATATGAGAAATTTTGTAATTCTAATGTTTCTACAACATGAGGATAAACGTATCCATTTACATTCAATTGAATTGTAGTATTGCCATTTGTTGTAATGGTATCATCATTACATGTAAGCAATATAACATTTCCTGTCAAAGATGCTGCAACATTTGTTGTTCCAGCATGATAACCAATTCCATTATTTGGTAATTGAACTGGAAATTTAGAAATATTAAAATCACCAGAATATAAAGCCTGACCAAGAACCAATCTAAAATTGGAAATATCACCAAAAAATTGCGAGTTTTCGCCTGGATTAAATCCTATATGAAATGCTGAATCAATATTAGACACAGAAGTTACTGCGGTTGTAGTTAGAACGTTTGAACCGTCTACGAAAATTCTTAAGTTTGCGCCCTGATTAAACACCCAAGCAACATGATGCCATGTATTAGGCGTCAACCTTCTAATCGACTCATAATTAGTGCCATTATAATAACTGACAAATTGGTTCGAACCTAGATAACCCATATAAGAAACGTTAGTACCATTAGTGCTGCCTGTGCCTCTTCTTTTACTGAAGATAGCAGCATATGAACCATTGACGCCTCTATTAATTGGTTTTATCCAGCACTCAGCTGTCCAACTTTGACCACCAATATTTAAAACAGGAGTATTGTTGGCTATAACAATATGATTGAAGTGTGTATTTCCATGTCCAGAAAATGTGTAGGAAAATACATTGCTAGTCTGAAGCGATACTACAGCCATATTTCATTTATGCCTTAATTAACAAACGTCCAGTTTGATAGGTATTAAACTGCGTATTTGGATATAGATTTCCCAATGTTATGATTCTTGCTTCAGTGTTACTTCTCCAAAGAGTTTGGAACACGCGAACACCATTTGTCCACTGATGACCTGGGAATCCATTGGCAGTGTTAAAGATATCGCTGGTTGTAAAGTTACCAAACGAGAATGGCTTTCCAACTCCGTTTGGACCATCTGGATGATCAATACTCATTAACGCAGAATATGCTGTTTGAGCTGTTTGTGGCGCACCAGTTCTTCGTGGTGTAATGTGCATATATCCACGATGTGGCATAAACACAAGGTCACCAACAAAATCAAATGCGCCAGTAATTGCTGGTGATGGGTTATATGTGAAGCTGGCTTGAACAGAAGCTGGAGCCCATGCGTTTGTTGATGTGTTGAATATTACTGTCCAAACATTTGTATTTGGAACGTTAGCATACTCAATAAAGATGCCATTACCAATCTGATTTGTAATAAAGAACAATCTATCGTTTACATACTCATAATAGAATGATGTTTGCCAGTTAACTGTGCTAGCAGCTGAGTATGCGTTGTTAGTTGTTCCGACATTTGCATTTGCTGCTTCTGAATTCCAAACAATTTGTCTGGAAACACCAGAACCAGTTGTTTGTGCACCCTGCTGAGTTACTGCATACACAAATCCTTTATAATCTGGTACTGGTTTACCGAATGACGTAACAGCGGCTAATGCCGAGCCCACATTCATGTGCTTCATTAAGTTATTATTTGCTCTTGCAAAAATATAAACTTTTGGCTGCGTAGAACGAGTTCTGCTGGAGCAATAAATGTATTTTTGATCCATGCTAATGCCTGCGCAACCTAAATCTGATGCTGCAATATTAACATTTGTTGCATAAGTTTCAGTATCAATCTGAATGATGCCGTTACTTGTGGTTCCATAAACAGAACGCAATCCATCAAACATAATATCAATAACACCGTCAGTTCTTACAGCACGTTGGATAGCTGCGGTGTTTGCACCTGCATTCATATCCCAAGTCCAGACACCATTATTTGCCGCCGCCCAAACTGTGTTTCCGATTGCAAGAACAGAACCATAAACAACAGAGGTGTTATTTGACCAAGAAACTGATAAGCGACCAAGTGTATTGGCATACTCAGTTTCAGACCCACCGTTTAGCGCAAACGCAAGGAATTCAGTATTAGATCCTGTTGATGCTGGCCAACCACCCGTTGAGTCTGCATTGATATAGGTTGAATCAAGTGATTGAGAACCAATTGGTTTAGTGATTCCAGCATTATAAATTCTACCGAATGGCATTGACTTGAAGATATGATCAACAGTAACTGGAGAAACTACCGCTTTACCTGGATCCCACCCCCATGTTCCGAGCGTATTATAGAAAGATCCTAGATGCAATGCGTTACCGTCATGAGTGCCGACGATAATAACTGAGTTTGCACCAGTGTTACCAGTATTTGCAGATGGATAATATGGAGGATACATGCCACGAGTCGTAACTGGCGAGTAAACTCTTGCTGCATACGCGCCTGTTTGATTATCTGCAGTTCTTGGGAACGCCATCATGTAACGACTTGGCACGTTATTTGCGGTCTGACCCCATGGAGTACCAAACATCAGTGAGTTGGTGTATGCGAAACATGGTGCAGAGTTTTGCGAGATATCTTCTGCAGCAACACGCTCAAACTCTAGAATCGCCGACCATAATCCTGGCTCATTTCGAATAAATGGTTGGATGATTAAATGTCGTGATGTTGCACCAACGAAAATCGTGCAATCTTTAATATCATAACCCTGATAGAACATACCAGCATTATGCCAAGATTCATTAGTCGGCACATTTGTTGTTGTGTTCCAATCTTCACAAGCAGACAAATTGAAATTTAAGAGAAGCGTGTTCCATCGAAGAATTGCATATTTGTATGTTGTGCTGTCAGCATTTAAAACACGATACACATATGTTGCCATCGGCGAATATTCAGTTTGAGCAACAGTGTCATATAATGACCAACCGAGCGTTGTGATTGCTGTATTCACACCTGCAATAATCGTATTAGAGTCTAACTCGTTTGTGACGATAACTCTATAACTATTCGTTGAATATTGTGTATTTGCTACTGCCATAGTTTATTTCTCTCTTACGCCTTAATCAAAAGACGGCTTGTTGGATAGCCACCAAACGGATGTGTTGTAAAATGATTTGATAATACCTGAATTCTATTTTCAGTATTTGAAACATAATGGTTATGAAATACACGAATTCCGTTTGTATGCCAATAATTACTATTAAATCTTAGATCTGAAGATGCGGTGCCTATCGCCGCAGATACGGTATTACCCGTTTCGTACGTTCTAGAAATCTGACCTTGTAATTTATTCGTATTTGACACATTAGGGAATGGATGATGTAGAATAAATCTAGAAACAAAGCCAAAACCACCTGAGGTATACGATCTTCCAGGATGTTTCGTTTGAATATGAAATTGTCCACGATGTTGCATAATATTTAAATCACCACGATAATCCAACGTAGCAGTTGGATGATAATATGCTAATTGAGATTGAATACCAGCAGAGACAAAAAAACTTGGACCTAATTGAGCAGTATTTGCAATCAATGTGAAGTTTCTAGTTGCTGCGTCATACTCTTGTACATAACCAGCGTTAGTTGTAATTTGGAAATGATATACTCTGTTAGAATTATATTCAACCCAAATATTATCATATTCGAATGTTGCCACATGCGCTGCCGTTGTATACCAGTATTGTGTTGTATTTGCAACACCAGTATTAAATCCTGTAGTAGAAGAATTTGCGCCATCAACGTTTGCAACCAACATTCTCTTTTGTTGAGAACTTGTTGTTCCTGGAGAATTTGATAGATAAACAAATCCTTGATAGTCTGGCATTGGAGTATTCCAGCCAGAAGCGACGTTCAGCGCAACACCAGCAGCCATCTGAATGACGTTTGGTGTTGGAGAGTTATTTGATCGATACACCATATGACAGAACGGACGAGTATTCGATGTTCTATTTGTAGCATAGATGAAGTAATTGTCCATATTCAAATATGCACAACCACCTTGGTTTTGCATATTTACTGACGTAATTGTATTTGTGGCGAATGTTTCAGTATCAATCTGAATCAATCCAGTATTTGTAGTTCCATAAACTGAGCGAACACCATCATACATCAAATCGAGAACGCCGTTTGAATTGAACCATACTAGGTTTGCAGATGTATTAGTTCCTGCACCCTGATTCCAAACCCAAACACCATTATTTGCAGCTGCCCAAACATTATTGCCGACAGTTGCAAGAGTTGAGTAAACAGTGTTATTGTTATTTGACCAAGAAACACGAATACCAGCATTTGCAACTGTGAGTGGTGGTGGCATCAAACCAACTGCTGCGGTATAGTTGTTCGAATACCACTGCTCTAATCCGCCATTAAGTGGCATGAGTAGGAATTCGGTATTTGATCCAGTGTTATCTGGCCAACCGCCTGCAGTGTTTGCAGTAAAGTATGTTGTGTCTAATTGACCACCAATTGGCTTGGTTACGCCCATATCATAAACACGACCAAATGGCATGTGTTTACGAATTGCGTCGACAGAAACAGGAGAAATTGGAATCTCGCTGCCATCCCAACCCCAAATACCACCTTGTGTAATGGCGGCAGAGCTGCTAACGTTAACAGCACCAGAACCAATGTTTAGCCACCAAGAACCAAGATGTAGTGCATTTAAGTCAGTGTTCACTGTGGTAAACACAGTATTCATACCAACGTTACCAGTATTTCCTGATGGATAATACGGTGGCCACATGCCACGAGAAGTTGTTGGAGCATAAACAGCAGCGGCAAATTCGTTTGTTAATCCGTCTGGTGTTCTTGGGAAAGCCATCATCACAAAACTATTGTTTGATGTTCTATTGTTATCGATTCCGAATGGTGTTCCGAACATCAATGAGTTTGTATAGAAGAAGCACGGTGCAGAATTAGAGGAGGTATCTTCACCTGCAACTCTTTCTGTCTCAAAGACTCCAGCCCAGTGTCCAGCTTCATTTAAAATATACGTTTGTAGTAATAGATGTCTATCTGTTGCGTTTACAATAATGAAACTATATCTTAAATCGTAACCATGGTAGAAACATCCATCGTTATGCCAAGATTCATTTGTGGCAACATGAGTTGTTTGATCGAATGATTCGCACGCAGAGAGATTTATTCTTAATTTTAATGTATCGTAGCGAAGAATAACATACTTGTAAGTTGCGCCATCGACATTCGCTTTACGATAAACTCGAGTGGCCATCGGCGAATATGTGGTTTGATCGATCGCATCCCACAATTCCCAACCAAGAGTAGTGATTGCAGTGTTTACGCCAGCAATAACATTATTCGATCCAGTTAACTCACCTGAGATGGAAACTTTATATGTGTTATTTGCAAATTGCGAATTAGTTACAGCCATAGTTTATTCTCTATCCTACAAAGTTGGATTATTATCTATAGTGTAGATAATCGTTAGCGACCCATTCGCAGCGCCAGAACCTGCTGAAGTGTCAATTGTCAAATAATCTGTTGTGAGTAATGATTGTCCCATAACAACATTCGATGAAATATAACTTCCGACTGTTATATTTATGATATTTAGTGTTGTCGTTCCATTCTTAACGACGTTCACACTCGCATTCGAACCAGAAGGTGGAGCACCAACAGTTAGATACGATGAACGTAATGTGATATTTGCTGGTGGATAGAACCTTGCAGTTCCAGTTTGAATTGTAAGCGCACCAACGAAGTTATAATTTTTTTGAAGATACACAATTGGTGTTGGACCAGAAGGACCAGTTGGACCACCAGAAGGACCAGTCGGACCTTGTGGACCTGGAGTTGTTGACACTGGACCAGTCGGACCTTGCGGACCCGTCGGACCACCACTCGGACCAGTTGGTCCCTGCGGACCTTGTGGACCCATTGGACCACCAGAAGGACCAGTTGGACCTTGTGGACCTTGTGGTCCAGAGTCGCCGATTGTAATTACATCAATTAATGCACCACTTGGTGGTGCGCTCGTAAACTCAACATATGCGTTAGCAATATTGTATGCAGAGTGTCTTTGATATACACGATCAACAAATACAAGAGTATGATCTTTTGATGTTGGGAATACGTTTAGGTAAAATGATGTTGTAGAACCATCGCCTGTTGCTGATGCGATTACAGCACCTGGATTTCCTGTGCCAATTCCTGCTGCTGGACCAGTCGGACCAGCAACACCAGCGGGACCAGTTGGTCCAAGAGATCCAATAGTGTATGCAATAATCTTTGAATTATTTGCAGGTGCTTCAGAGAATACAAGAGAACTGCTATTTGCGTTAACAGTATATGCAGCATTTGACTGCAACACAGAATCAATAAAGACTAATGTTGATCCTTCGTTTTTAGCAGTGATCGATAATGAGAATGTGTTTTGTGTGCCTGTACCACTGAACTCATCACGATTCGATCCTGGTGTTCCAAAATCTTGTGCACCTAAACTAATCCATGACGATCCGTCCCACTGCCATGAGTTTCCGCCATGAGAATAAACCTCATTTACAGCTGGTGAATTTGGAAAATTAATTGCCATGAATTTTTATCCGAATATTCTCGTATTTATTTTATCTTAGGAGTTGAAGAATGACTACGCCACCAGCGCCAGAACCACTACTTGACTGTGAACCTCCACCTCCACCACCACTACCTGTAAATGCTGTTCCATTACCTGCAGCTGCTGAAGCTGGAAATCTAGTGCCACCAAAACCACCAACATTACTTGATCCACCAGCACCACCAGCAGCACTTCCACTGCCACCAGCGCCACCACCACCACCAGCAGCATATATCACACTCACACCAGTAATCGTAGAAGATGTACCGTCACCACCATTTCTACCAGGAGTTGATGTAGAATTAACTCCAGCTGATCCAGCACCTCCACCGCCAGCACCACCTTGTTCATTAGCATCTCCACCATCATTACCTTGACCTGGTGTGCCAGAACCTCCAGCTCTAGCACTACCTGCAGTAGTAAAAGAACCCCCACCACCAGAACCCCCAGCAGCACCAGCAGCTGAACTACCACCACCTCCACCTCCAACTGCATTGAATACTATATTTGATGGTGAAATTCCTCCACTATAAACAATTGAATTGACACCCTCACCACCATTAACAGCACCACCAGCACCTATTACAATATTATATGTTTGACCTGCAGAAACTGGATATGAGGATCCAGTCACTAATCCACCCGCGCCACCGCCACCACCACCAGGTTTTGAACTAGCAGGATAAGACCCTGCACCACCACCGCCACCACCAGCAACGACTAGATAATTAATTGTATTGCAGCCTTCTGGAACAGTCCAGGTGCTGCTATTTGTAAATTTAACAAATCCCGCAGGATCAGTTAGACGAACATTTTGCGTATATTTGAGAATGACACGACCTGAACCACCAGAGCCACCTGCACTTGGTCCATTCCCCCCTCCACCGCCACCAAAATTTGCAACAGCATTAATTCCAGTGCCCGAAGAACTTCCATTCCCAGCATTGGTATCGCCACCTGGAAATGTTGGTGCACTGCCACCACCCGCACCATATCCAATTGCAGTTCCTGTAATGGTGCTTATAGTATTAGATCCACCACCTAATGGACTTGGCGCAGAGTAACCAGTGCCACCAGTACCTCCACCACCTTGAGTTCCAGCATTATATCCTTGAACTGGAAATACGGATGGAAAATTCCCTAAACCATTTGGTCCACCACCACATCCACCATTTTTGCCAGGTGTTGCGCCTACTCCTCCCCCGCCACCTGCTGCTGCGGTTACACCACCTGGAGAAACACCGAAAAATGAAGAAGATCCATTTGCGCCAGCTCCAGGAGTACCCGAACCACCAGCACCAACTGTTATAGTATAAACTGTATTAGAAGTAACGGGATACCCACTTGCAAGACGCAATCCGCCAGCACCACCACCATAGGCAGCACCAAGTCCACCACCAGCACCACCACCAGCAAGCACCAAATACTCAACTTCAGTGACGTTTTCTGGACATGTCCATGTTGTTGATGATGTAAATTCAACAACGCTCACAGCACGAAAAACAATCTGTGGATTATAGAACTCCAGCTGATTGATCTTTTTAGCAGAGAAACTTTGAAGAGATAGTATACGAATCATGGTTCAGTGATTTCAGTTCCGAAAATTGTAAAGGCAATATTATCAGCATCACTTGAAGCGACAACAATCTTATCATTTGCTCCAAGTGTCATGCCGACTGTTAATGCAATAGAATCATAAGCAGCGACAGCACCATTTGATGCGAGCATATGCTTCTTATCAATTGTTTCCCCTGAAGGAATTGCTGCAACATTATATGTTTTATTTGCGATTGCCATATTGCAAACAGATAATGTTGAGATAATAGTATTTGTGTTCGCAGGAACATTATACAGCGTGACGTTTGCTGTATTTGCAGGACACACTTGCCCCAAAATTTTATAACGCATTGTTGTCATTGTTTACATACCTGCAAGTAAAAAGTTAAATCCTATTTGCGCTGTTGGACCAGAAGGACCTTGTGGACCAGAAGGACCTGGCTTTAAAATTACAGCATCAACCCACTGAGAAGAATTGCCATCATTATAGTAAACCTTGAGCATACCTGTGTTGCTGTTATACCACAATGCTTGGTTTGCAGTCGCACCAACAGGAGCAGCATCAGAAACTAGAAGAACAGTATTTCCGTTTCCTGATCCACCGCCACCAACTGCAAAAAATTCTACGTTGACAATACCACCAACATTCGAAACATTTACAGTGACTGTAGATGTGTTGACGAAATTGAGTGTGTTACTGCTGACGTTTAATCCGCTATTTGCTTGAAAACGATATACGCCTGATGGACCTTCAGCACCTGATGGACCTCTTGGTCCTGGGAATCCTCTTGGACCTTGTGGACCTTGCGGACCAACAGCACCAGATGGACCAGTTGGACCAACAGAACTAATCACATAAGTGATAATGTCTGAGCCATTTGATGGCGCAGCTGTAAATACTAATGTTCGACTATTTGCATTGATAGTATATGCAGCATTTGGTTGGAGAATACTATCAACGAATACCATCGTTGAGTCTTCATTTACTGCTTCATTACTTAATGTAAATGTGGTGCAAGCACCTGTACCAGTAAATTGATCGCGATAAGAACCAGGAAGTCCAACTGGTAATGATCCTGCGCTTACCCAAGATGCACCATCCCACACATATAACAGACCATTAATCTGATATGTATCGTTAATACTCGGTGATGGTGGAAAATTAATTGGCATGAGAGACTTCTATTCCTATTTTAGATATTTATTTTATCGATAATCATGTGTAATATTAAAACTTAAACTAATTCTTTCTGATTTTGCAGGTAATGTTCTATGCATTAAATGACTTGGGAATATAATGCATCTCCCAACATTCGAATTATAATCAACATTACTACAATTTTCTAAATCTATTTCCTCGTAATCTGGTTCTACTGGTTGGAAAAAATGATATGGAGATTGAAAAATTAAATCTTTTTCGCCGTCACTTTTTAAATAATAGACTCCTGATATCATACTCCCAGAATGTG
>Ga0315899_10005056_pt1 | contig 14262 bp, 10 predicted proteins | sample LakEriMetagenome_2_FD_203518 | JGI IMG/M metagenome (GOLD analysis project Ga0315899, IMG submission 203518) | Freshwater fungal communities from buoy surface, Lake Erie, Ohio, United States - Buoy 4 MA112 | ecosystem: Environmental > Aquatic > Freshwater > Lake | place: USA: Lake Erie, Ohio... | reverse complement strand
CTCGCCTCGCACCGGACCATGTCACCGCGCGCAGGCAATGCGCCTAAGCCGAATTCTGGTAACAGTCCATCGACGTCGAATACCAATACGCAAGGTCAAACGCCATCATCTGCGCCACCGGCGCGGTCGTTGCCACCTATTCCTAAGACGCCTAGCTCTCAGGCAGCGCCGGTTTCCACCAGTAACGTCCCAGTGAGTGCCCGCAATGCTACATCGGTAGCGAGCAATCAAAAGGGTATGCCGGCAGACCAATTGAGCACCAAATCACACAAAATGATTGAAGAAGCATTAACAACTGGACACATCGACCCAACCGAATTAGGTAATTTATTAGTGGAGGTTCAAACAGCAGGCTTTACATCACCAACGTCAACATTTAATCAAGGCAAGCCGTTACTTAGGGGGGGCTTGCTAGTGCTGAATTTCACAACGAGTGATGGTACGTTTTATGACTCCATCAATCTTATAGAAAAATTTCTTCAGCCTTGGGCCGAGAAAGTATTTAATACGCCCGAATGTAATGAATTGCGAAAAACGGTACTGAAAAATTATCTACCCGTTGCTAACCAAGTGGAGACTGCAGCTAAAGGAATGCGGCCTAAAGAAATGCAGCAATCAGAAAAAGTAAAATACTTAATGGATCCCGTGATCAAACCATTAATAACGTGGGTTTGTGGAGAAAATGAAAATTTGGCGAGTTCACAGCTTCCCGAAGTTTGGAAATCGTTGCTGAGGGGTATAGATGATGCGGTAGTTTATTGGTTAAAAAAAATAAATTGCACCAACATGAAAGAAATCATGAGCCTCCGTTCAGAGGCATTGATAGCTTTCATATCAACACGAGGCTATATGATTGCATGGGGTGTATCTGTACAAAAATATACCAATGAACATATGATTGGATCAGAAAAATTCAATTCATTTTCAAATTCGTATTTCGCTCATAGGGCAGGTAAATTCGTCACAGATATTATGTTAAGTCGTAAAGAATTAAAGGGTGATGTATTCGAAAGTAGGGTGCGAGGTTATATCCAAATAATGAGCGGACGCAAAGAACTCGTCAGCAAAGCGCCGAAAGAAAACGCATCAGGTCGTCGTGAGTTACTTAAATCAAAAACCCTACAATCGACAAAAGCTGCACCATTACGAAGCGGTATGGTTAGCGAGCAAGCAGCTACAACATTGTCTCCTCGCATACGCGAGAAAATAGAGTGGGATAAAGAACGAGAAATCAAACAAAAACAAAGTAGTTATCAACGGCAAAAATTTTTCAGAGATTTCAGTAAGTTGGCCAAACTAAGCACGTATTCAATGGAATTTTATAAGGCATTTCAAAATCATGTAATGGCAGAAATGTCGGATAAGGCGTATGAGAAATTTGAAAAAGACCCCATACCTTTCTGCCAAAAGTACCTTGATAAATTTTATAAGGGCGTATTAAATAAAGAAAGACAAGCGGCTGAAAAATCCATACGTGATGTCATTGCGACTATTAAAAAGCAAGATATTGATGCTCTTGCACCAGCGGCAGAAAAAGTTAAGAGCTATGTTAAACCTGAATCAGAAATTGCACTTAGCCCGCGCGGAAAAAATAATACTAAAAAAATTTCAGGGATTCAGCCATCGGTACAGATAAACACAATTTCTGAAGAAAGAAGAAAGCAGTTTTTGGGAAATTTCAATTACTACTCAGAGATCCATGAACTTTCAGAAGATTTTCTCAAATCGTTTGAACACCTTATTTTGGAATTGAGTGCGGGAGAGTATGAAAAATTCGAAGCAGACCCAATTACTTTTTGTCTTGCTTACGTCGAAAAATTTTATTCAAGTCACATCACGACATCAAAGCAATCAGATCGCGAAAGAGCCCAACTTAAAAAAAGTGAGTTCGTTTTTTATCTAAACAATGTAACCCCCGAAAGCTTAGAAAATCTAAGAAAAAGTATGGCGGCATCACCTCGTATAAATTTAGAATTTCCTGCCTATCCGATAGAGAAAGATGAGAAGAAAACCGTTACCGCACCTTTATCAACCGCCAGTACCCAGCCACTACAAGACAGTCGCGCGACCCCGGTTGTTAGCGTGGGATTAAATCCAGTAGCTAGTGATGCTCAATTAGAAAAAACGAAAAGAAATTCTGAAGAAAGTACTGAGATAGTCACTGAATCGGAATCCGATAGTAATGCAGCCGACGCTGCTTCAGAAAATACGGAAGAGAGTTAATCAGGACTTATCTATAGCTAAGGAAGCACTGAATAAATAAAAGCGAGACGATCTCGGTTATCTAATCAAAACTAACCCTGTGATTAACTTGACCCCATATCGCACAGCTGCGCTGGCTCGCCATAAAATTCACAATAAATCAGCATTTCCCTGATTGATGTTACAAAGCTAAGCCCGCAACCTCGTACAGAGATTGCGGGTTTTTTTATGCCGCATACCCCGGCTCGTCGGTGCGTTTAGGTCATTCCAAGTAAAATCGCTCTAATTAATTTTTATGGCGGTTTACATGAGCTGGTTTAAAAGGCACTGGATCTGGTTGTTACTGCTTCTGGCCCTAGTGATAGCGAGTGCTGGATATCTGTTCTGGTGGAAGAAATCAGATGTGCCTCAGTATCGAACGGCAGCCATAGAAAAAGGTCGGCTGGTAGCCAGTGTGGCTGCCACAGGCACTTTGCAACCCGTTATCTCTGTGCAAGTGGGCTCGCAGGTTTCCGGACAGTTAAAAGAAGTGTTGGTTGATTTCAATAGCCTAGTCAAGAAAAACCAATTGATCGCCCGTATTGATCCAGAAAGTTTTGAATACCGTGTCCGACAAGCTCAAGCAGATGTGGATGCGGCGCGCGCCCAAGTAGCAACTCAGCAGGCGACCATTTTGGCTCAACGCGCTTTTCAATCGCAAATAGAAGTCAGTCTGATTGATGCGCGCCGTGACTTTGAGCGCAAAGAGCAATTAGCAGAAAAAAAATTCATCTCCACAGCTGAAGTCGATAAAGCACGTGCCACCATGAATGCCTTGGTAGAGCAAGTCAAATCAGCTCAGGCACAGGTTGAGGTGGCACGAGCCAATGCAGGCAGTGCTGCTGCTGTGGTGAAACAGCGTGAGGCGGCATTGGCGCAAGCACGTGTTGATTTGGAGCGCACAGCCATACGCTCACCCGTTGACGGAATAGTCATCAAGCGTAGCGTGGATAAAGGACAGACTGTTGCGGCCAGCTTGCAGGCACCTGAATTATTTATCATCGCTGAAAACCTGACTGATTTGCGAGTTGACACATCGATTGATGAATCCGAAGTGGGCAAAATTCAATTAGGACAAAAAGCGACATTCACAGTAGATGCTTTCCCGGGACGAACCTTTGAAGGTCAAGTTAAACAGATACGTAAATCCGCACAAGTGGTGTCTAACGTCGTCACATATTTGGTAGCAATTTCCACGCAAAATTCAGATTTAACACTACTACCTGGAATGACTGCCAATGTACGCGTAGTGACTTCTGTGCATGAGGATGTACTCAAAGTGCCCAATTCAGCCCTGCGTTTTCGTCCGCCACCAAAGACAGATGACAAGTCAGACAAACAATCTGAGCGCAATAAATCAGGTGCTAAGGAGAATTCTGGGCATGCAGGAGGTCGCTCAAAACGTGGTGAGCCTGGAGTGGTTAGGTTGTATCGCCTCGAAAATAACGAATTCAAGGCGATGACGGTAAAGACCGGAGCCAGTGACGGACAGATGACCGAAATTACCGGTGAAAGTCTGACAGAAGGTATGGAAGTGGTGACGGGTCTCAAAGGTAGTGATGCGGTACGTGGACGCTCCCCAAGTATGGGTAGCGCTCCGCGCGTGTTTTAATTATGCAAAGCTAATCACATGACGTCCTTGATAGAAGTGCGCGGCATGTCCAAGATGTACACCATGGGTCCAACCACGGTCACAGCACTTGCTAAGGTGTCGCTGGATATTGCCGAAGGTGAGTTCGTCGCCATTATGGGTGCCTCAGGTTCAGGCAAATCTACCTTCATGAATTTACTCGGCTGTCTTGATACACCCAGTGAGGGTGAGTATCGCTTAGCGGGTGAAAAGGTGTCCGATTTAACGACCGATCAACTCGCCACCATACGTAATCGCCGTATAGGTTTTGTTTTTCAGCAGTTTAATTTGCTGCCGCGTACCAGCGCATTAGAAAACGTGGAGCTTCCCCTGTTGTATTCAGCCATACCTTCATCTGAACGCCGCGCACTTGCCATGGCAAGATTGTCAGAAGTAGGTTTGGGAGCCAGAACGGATCATCAGCCTTCGCAACTATCGGGTGGCCAGCAGCAGCGTGTTGCTATAGCCCGCGCATTGGCAAATAATCCTTCGCTGATTTTGGCCGATGAACCGACCGGTGCATTAGATTCACGTACCAGTATAGAGATCATGGCCTTGCTGCAGAAACTCAACACCCAGCGTATGACCATAGTGATGGTCACGCATGAGCCTGATATCGCTGCCTTTGCTTCACGAATTGTGACCTTCCGTGATGGAATAATAATTTCAGATGTAAAAAATTCCCCGGCAAATGCACTAACCCAATTAAATGCTGCACAGATGGAGACGCAATGAATTTATTTGCAACCTTGCGTGTGGCGTTGAATGCTTTACGAGTCAATTTACTCAGATCCGTATTGACTATGTTGGGCATCATTATTGGTGTGGCTGCTGTGATTACCATGCTGGCAGTGGGTGCGGGCGCTGAGTTGCGCATACAAGAGCAAATCAAAAGTCTGGGTTCAAATCTTATGATCATCACAGCCGGTGCACGCACATCGAATGGTGTGCGTATCGGTACGGGTGTGACACCTGATTTAACTGAAGATGATGCCACGGCCATTGCACGTGAAGTCAGTGAAGTCGAAGCCGTGGCGCCCACGTACCGTGGTAGTGCCCAGGTGGTCAATGGAAATGCCAATTGGGCGACGCAAGTTTTTGGCATCACACCAGATTATTTTGTGGTGCGTAACTGGTCTCTTGAAACTGGCCGTATGTTTGAGCCTGCTGAGCTTTCAGGCGCGGGTAAAGTGGCGTTGATAGGTCAGACCGTGGCGCGTGAGCTGTTTGGTGATGGCGATCCCATGGATCAAACCATACGCATAAAAAATGTGCCGGTAACGATCGTGGGCGTACTCTCGCGCAAAGGTCAGAACATGACAGGCAATGATCAGGATGATGTGATCATGGTTCCCTTGTCGACTGCCCGTAACCGCATTATTGGCGTAGAACCTGGTAAGCAACGTCAGGTTGGCATGATTCAGCTAAAAGTCTTCGATGGCGAAAGCATGAGCGAGGCAGAAGATAAAATTCGTGCCTTACTGCGTCAGCGCATGCGTACTGCTGAAGCGCAACCCGATCCGGTGACAGTTCGTAATATGACTGAGATGCTGCAAGCGCAAGAAGAATCATCGCGCGTTATGGCCATGTTGTTGGCTGCTGTGGCATCGGTGTCTTTGATAGTGGGTGGTATAGGGATCATGAACATCATGCTGGTATCCGTTACCGAGCGCACGCGCGAAATAGGCCTGCGACTTGCCGTGGGTGCGCGCAGTCGCGACATACTCACGCAATTTTTGGTTGAAGCCGTTACTTTGTCAGTGCTCGGTGGGTTGATAGGTATTGCGTTGGGGGTTGGAGGATCGTGGTTGATTGCCGAAATCGCGGGTTGGCAAACACAATTATCTACTGCATCGATAATTCTTTCGGTGAGTTTTTCAGCCTTTGTAGGAATTTTTTTCGGGTTTTATCCTGCCCGCAAGGCAGCCAGTCTGTTACCCATACAAGCGCTACGCTATGAATAAAAAATCGCTTCCGTAATTTATTAATTAATGAACATAGCAAGCTCAACTCTGATTGAATTTTAAGAACTCATTTCATGGATACACTGCTGCTCATCAAAATCATCATTATGGGTATCGTCGAAGGCTTGACAGAATTTTTACCTATCTCCTCGACAGGGCATCTTATTGTTGCAGGTAGTTTGCTCAATTTTACGGGCGAAAAAGTGAAGGTGTTTGAGATAGTGATACAGGCGGGTGCCATGCTGGCTGTCTGCTGGGAATACCGTCTGCGTATTTGGCATGTCATTCGACATTTTTCATCAGATCATGCCGCGCGACGTTTTGTTATGAATCTTTTGGTCGCTTTTCTTCCAGCAGTTATTTTGGGTTTGATATTTGGAAAGCAGATTAAAGCGCACTTATTTGCACCGGTACCAGTGGCATTAGCCTTCATCATTGGTGCATTCGTCATTCTTATTGTGGAAAGACGAAATCGTCTTGCTACTGATGAATTGCGTATACAGACAGTCGAAGAAATGACATTGCTTGATGCGTTCAAGGTGGGTTGTGCACAATGCTTTGCGTTGATACCCGGTACCAGTCGTTCGGGTGCTAGTATTATTGGTGCGATGGCATTTGGTTTATCGCGTCAGGCAGCCACCGAGTTTTCGTTTTTTCTGGCCATACCCACGCTCTTCGGCGCGACGATATATTCACTTTACAAAGAGCGCGATTTACTTTCACTAGCTGATTTACCCATGTTTGGTGTGGGCGCGTTGGCTGCTTTTATTTCTGCTTTCTTTTGCGTGCGCTGGTTACTGCGATACATCAGTTCGCATGATTTCACTATTTTTGTTTGGTACCGCATCGTGTTTGGTACTCTGATTTTAATTACAGCAGCAACGGGGTGGGTGGTGTGGGAAGAGTAAAAATTCGCTACCTATTCTCAAATGGTACGTATAAAAACCAAGTCCCAGACGCCGTGACCTAATTTCAATCCACGGTTTTCAAACTTGGTGGTGGGACGATAATCAGGTCGTGCTGCGTAAGACTGACCTGAATTTTTCAGTGTGGGTTCAGCGCTTAAGACTTCCAGCATTTGCTCGGCATACTCTTGCCAGTCGGTGGCGCAATGCAAATAACCGCCGACCATTAATCGCGATGTCAGCAGTTCTACAAACGGGCCTTGTATCAGTCGCCGTTTGTTGTGACGTGCCTTGTGCCAGGGGTCAGGAAAAAACACATGTATGCCCGCCAGAGAGGCAGGCGCGATCATATCGCGCACGACTTCAACGGCATCATGTTGGATTAATCGCAGATTAGTGAGTGATTTTTCGCCGATTAGTTTTAATAAACTACCGACGCCCGGCGTATGTACTTCTACCCCCAGAAAATTTTTATCCGTCAGCATCCCTGCTATGGTGGCCGTAGTCTCACCCATACCCGTACCAATTTCAAGTATCGTTGGCGCAGGGCGTTCGAAGACTGTATCAAACTGCAATGGCGTTTTTTTAAAAGGCAGGCAGTAACTGGGCCCTAGCGCTTCCAAGGCGCGTGCCTGAGCTGTAGATAAACGTCCAGCACGCGTAACGAAACTACGTATTCGACGCTCGGTGGGGTCGTACAGCATTTGCCTGTCTGTTTCAGCGGGAATGGTCTCGGACATGAATACGTAAACTAATAATAATTCACAGTAGAGTGGGACAGAATAAAACTAAGCATAGGTAGTCTATGCAGCTATTTTTCTTCCCAGTCACTGCACGCCATTTTCCAGAGAGGAAGCGTGAATTCATCAAACTGATCGATCAGCCAATCGTCAGGAAGTGCCATTTCTTTTAGTACTTCACCACTAGCCATGGAGCCTGCATACCAGGTGTAAGACACTTGGTGCATAGCGCGCGATGGGCAATCAAATTCTGTTCGAATTTTTTGTGATGTGTAGGGTTTTTTATTCACTTCGCGTAAAGAGGGAGCTTTGTATTCGACTATGCGCCACAACTCCACCAGTCCGAGATTACGCTCTATGCTGTCGATATCAACATACTGAGTAACCCCCGTTTTTGGGGATTGCGTAATGATGACCCAGTTTTCAGCATGAGCTATCGTGCTTAGTAAAAATACTGTCAGAGTAAATACGATTTTTTTCACTACGATCCCTTTATGTTTGCAAGCCAGAAGACGGCTGTATTAGTAGTACCAAGCGCCAAAGAGCAAAGCCTGTCAGCACCAATACCATTTGACCGATCGCAAGGTTTAAAACAGAGTCACTGAGCATAGGGGCAAGCAATCCTGCCACAACCGCTGAGAGCATGGTCATGGTGAATGACTGACAGGAGGCCACTGTGCCACGAATGGCTGGAAATAAATCCAATATCAGTAGCGTCAAGCCCGGAGCCACCATGGACATACCAATTGTATACAAAAACAGCGGTGCGACTGTCCAGGGTAATGCCGGTGGCAGTAATGCATGATAGCTAACATTAATTAAGCAAGAGGCCATCAAAAAAATAAAGCCGATTAAAATTTGCCGTTGTGTTGAAATGCTGCCTGCCATTCGATTGGCTGCTAACGCACCGAGAAAAATACCCACAACTGAGGGCACAAACAACCAGCTGAACTCCGTCGGCCCTAAGCCAAGATGGCGAGTGATGATGGCCGGTGCAGAGGCTACATACAGAAACAAGCCCGAAAAATTACAAGCGACGGCTGCTGCTTTGAGTTGAAACATACGCGAGCTGAAAATACTTCGGTAATTTTTCCAAAGTGATTCTGGATGAAAGCGTTGCCGCTGTTCTGCCGGAAGTGTTTCGGGTAGATTGCGCCAACATAGCCATAGCATGAGTATGGCGAATCCAAACAGCAGTAAAAATAGTGTGCGCCACACAGAGACAGCCACCACCCAACCCCCAACTATCGGGGCAATTGCTGGTGAAACTGAAAAAATCATCGTCACCAAAGACAGCATACGTGCAGCTTCTGACCCGCTATACAAATCGCGGATAATGGCGCGACCTATAACGACGCCTGCGCCTGCTGATATGCCCTGCAGCATTCGAAATACCCAAAAATATTCTATGCTGTGGACCGCGGCACAGCCGATAGAAGCAATCGCGTAGACAGCCAGCGATAAAAGAATAATGCTGCGACGACCAAACGCGTCAGATAGTGCTCCATGCCAAAGTATCATCACGGCAAAGGCAGCCATATAGGCAGTAAGTGTTTGCTGTACTTGTATCGCGCTGGCTGAGAGGCTTTGTTCTATCGACGGAAATGCAGGTAGATACGCATCGACAGAAAATGGCCCTAGCATGGCTAGTGCCGCCAGTAATAAGGCTAATTTAGCTTCAGAAGGTGGACTCGACGTTACTAAACGGCCTGACTCAGTTGACATCAGGCAGCACCGAGTGACATACCGGCATTTAGATGCCGCCTATACAAAGATATTTGAGTTCTAAATACTCATCGATACCATATTTGGAACCTTCTCGACCCAAGCCTGATTGCTTAACGCCGCCAAACGGTCCGACTTCATTCGAAATAAGACCTGTATTAATGCCCACCATGCCGTATTCCAGTTGCTCTGCCACCCGCCACATGCGGCTCGCATCACGCGAATAAAAATAACTCGCTAAACCGTAATCGGTATCGTTCGCTGCAGCGATAACTTCTTTTTCATCATGAAAGCGTACGATGGCAGCTACTGGGCCGAAGGTTTCTTCCTGCATGATTTTCATGTTGGGCGTTACATTTGAAAGCACCGTGGGCTGATAAAACAATCCACCCAGCGCATGTGCTACGCCACCAAATTCAAGTTTCGCACCTTTGCTCAGTGCATCAGTCACGTGCTCAGTTACTTTAGCAACCGCCTGTTCATCTATCATCGGGCCTTGCTGTACGCCTTGTGTAAAACCATTACCGACCGTGATTTTTGCTGCACCAGCGGCGAGTTTTTTTACGAACTCATCGTAGACTTTATCGTGCACATAAAAGCGATTCGTACACACGCAGGTTTGGCCTGCATTGCGGTACTTGGAAATTAACGCACCTTCGATGGCGGCATCAATATCGGCATCTTCAAAAACGATAAACGGTGCATGGCCACCCAATTCCAGGCCTAATTTTTTAATAGTAGGCGCGCACTGGGCCATCAGTATGCGACCCACAGGCGTAGAACCCGTAAATGAAATATGTCTGACTACCGTACTAGAGCACAGTATTTTGCCGATGGCGATCGACTGTTCACTATCGGCAGTCAACACATTAATCACGCCTGCTGGCAAACCAGCGCGGTGGGCTAATTCAGCCAGCGCGAGTGCGGAGAGGGGCGTTTGTTCCGCTGGCTTAATAACAATAGTGCAGCCAGCGGCCAGCGCGGGTGCGATTTTTCGGGTAATCATCGCAATCGGAAAATTCCATGGCGTAATTGCAGCGCACACGCCTATGGGCTGTTTCAGTGTGACGAGTCGGCGATCTGCCGCAGGACTAGCGAGTACATCGCCATTAACGCGCTTGGCTTCTTCCGCAAACCATTCAATAAAGCTCGCGCCGTACATTACTTCGCCTTTGGCTTCAGCCACGGGCTTACCCTGCTCAGCTGTCATCAGCTTCGCCAAATCATCCGCATGAGCGACGATTAGATCAAACCATTTGCGCATGAAGTGTGAGCGTTCTTTGCCGGTTTTGGCTGCCCAAGCTGGAAAAGCGGCTTGGGCGGCTGTAATGGCGAGCGTAGCAGCATCGGCACCCTGATTCGGCACGCTGGTAATGGTGTGGCCATCAGCTGGATTTGTCACATCAAAACGCGTTGCTGCATCCACCCAGGCACCGTTTAAATAGGCCTGCTTACGTAGAAGCTCGGTATCTGAGAGTTTGAGTGAGCCGTTTACAACATCTCGCATGAAAATCTCCGGTTAAAAGCCAAACCTCAAGGATAACCGATCGTCTTAATTTTAGCCGTGTGATCAATTTGTGGAACTAAGTAGTTCAGGAGGTTACGAATTTTCGCTTTTACTATTTTCTCTTTTTTATGGGGCTGAAAAAATGAAACCTACATTTGATCAACCAAAGAAGTTGACTGATATACTTGGTGAGTTGGAGGCAAAATTAAAACAAATCGAAGGTAAAAAATCATCCGATTCCTCTACAGAAAAAACTCAAGAAAAAAATCAGAAAGCCACATCAGCAAGTTCCGGCCCACCAAGCGGAGCGACGACTCCGCGCCTAGCCTCAGGAACAAAATCTGCAGAAAAAGGTGCACTACCATTTGATCGCTCAACAATCAAAGGAGATCCACATACACCGCCAACTAAAAGAACAAAGCTTGTACGAAAAATTAAAATAAATAAAGAAGAAGTGATACATCGCCCCAAAAAATCCAGCGATGATGAAAAATCGAGTACGTCGAACACACCGCGATCGGTTAGGTTTGCGACTTCAGATGCCACTACCCCTGTTTCATATAGAAGTGCTGCACCCACGCCTACATCTACGCCAATACCCACGCCAGCGGTAACCCCGAGAACTCAGCAAGTTGGTAAAAACGATTCCTCAGATGATAGTTCGGATCGCATTAAGCCCAAGAGTCCAAGAACTAAAGAGCTCGGCAAAAAAATCAGCAAAGGCTTTTCTAAAGCAGCGATAAATATAGGAAAAATATCGACTTCGATAAGTACTAGTGTACTGCAATCACCCAAATCACCGAAGTCGTCAGGACGGAGCTCACCTAAAAATAAGGCATCTCCAAAAGAAGATGTACTGTCTTTCTTAACCATTAAAGAAAAAAATGATATCGCTATCGCGATGAATAAGTTTGAGGCAGGTCTTGATGCTGATCTTTCTCCGACTCGCAAGAAAATGCTGCTTCATGCAAAGTTGATGGAGTTACTACCCGATCGCAGTAAGCTGACCAATCTTAGTGTTTTAGATGTGCTGATGGAGGATGCTAAAAAGCGTTACTCAGTCGCCTTGATAGATAAAGAAATTGATCTAGGAGATCCCCAGTATTTGGACTTGGTTAATCGTGTGGTTGATGGGGCTTTCATCCAAACATGGGATAAGGATAATTCGACGGTCGATTCTGAGTTAAAAAAATATTTAGAATTCGTGCAACCATCATTTGCACGTGACTTTAGCCATTCAAACTATGAAATTAAAAATTCGGATGGATCAATAAAAAAACTCACCTCAATTGAAGATTATATTGATTACATTGGGCCCGGTTCTGAAGGCAACCTTCCCAAGGTTGTGAGCAATATTGCGAGTCAAAATTTAGGTATATTTTTAAAGCCGGTACTTTTTTTCCGTGAACAGAAAGGGAAAATTCCGGAATCGGTTCTGCACTTGGATGATGGTACTCCCATAAGGCCAAACGTAAATTTTCGTCAAAAATATACGTTCAGAAAAAATGATGACGGTAAAATTATTATCGACTATGAGTCAAATGCATCAAAGGAATTCCAAATTGGAAAACCTATGAAGATTGCTAAAAATAACGGTGGTTTAGCCTTAGACATTAACGATGCCACAATAAAAATCAAAGTTCGTATTGAAGTCAATCCTGATGGTCGGTGGTATATCAACAATCCGCATGTCGTTGCTGAGAATTGGAATAATGTAGTCAGTTAACAGGTTTCGATGATTAGGCTGATGTTTTACGATTCGACCCCGCCACCATCTCAAACCGAAATAATCTACATTCGATAGCGCCGTTGTAAAACGGCGTTTTTTTTGATTCTTTTAAACGCAGCATACGCGGTAGATGAAGATCGGCAGTGAACAGGCAGGCGGTCCAACCTGCAAAGCGTGATTTGAGTGTGCTGCCAAATGCACTAAAAAAAGCGGCGGCTAGTTCATCCGGTTCTTGGGCGCGATCACCTCGTATACCGATACGTTCACCATACGGAGGATTGGCGATCAATATGCCAGCTTGCTCGGTGGGTGATTTAATTTCTTGCGCTTCGATTTGTTTGAGTGGCACATCAAATTCTATACCTGCTCTCACCAAATTATTGCGAGTCATGACGATTGCGTCGCCAGAAATATCACTACCAAAAATCAAGGCGTCGCTAACAACGTTAGGCGATGCAACTTCATTTTTAATCGCTAGCCATTCGGATTCATCAAAGTGATTGAATTTTTCAAACGCAAAGGATCGATTGATACCCGGAGGTATGCCCGCCACCATTTGCGCCGCTTCGATGAGCAAGGTGCCTGATCCACACATAGGATCGATCAGCGGCACGCCGGGCTTCCAGCCTGATACGCGCAACAAGCCAGCGGCAAGATTTTCACGTAAAGGTGCATCGCCGGTTTCTTCGCGCCAGCCACGTTTAAACAATGGCTCGCCTGAGGTATCAAGATATAGCGTGACGTTACGTGCATCTAAAAAACCAGAAATACGCATGTCGGGAGTGCGAGTGTCTATCGATGGACGCTCGCCTTCAAGATCACGAAAACGATCGCAAATCGCATCTTTAATTTTAAGGGTGATGAATTCCAGACTTTTAACGGGCGATTTGATGGCGGTAACATCAACGCGCATCGAGTGACCTACATGAAACCACTCTTCCCATTTGGATTCCAGGACTAGATCGTAGATGTGATTTTCGTTGGCATAACTGCGATGAGCGATACGCATTAAGACGCGTGAAGCTATGCGCGAATGCAGATTTAATCGCAAAGCATCAGACCACTGGCCCGAGCAGTGCACGCCACCGGGTACTTGGTTGTGCACTTTGAGTGTGCCGCTTTGTTTGGCGATTTCGCTGATTTCTTCAGCGAGTGCTATTTCCAAACCGCGAGGGCAGGGGCAAAAATATGAAATAACGCTAGCCATGGATGCCTTTTATCCGTGAATGATCAACAGTCCATACGTGTCGATCGCAGGTGTTTATTAAAGTTGGCATCCCGTTGATGGTCGGGATGCTCAGTTGGCGCTATTAGCTTTGTTAGCTCATCAAGGCACGTTCTACAAATTCTAAGCGGTCTTGTCCCCAATAACCTTCACCATCAACACTGTACCAAGGGGCACCAAATACATTGGTAGCAATGGCTTCTTCCGTATTTTTGGCAAACTCGGCGGTAACAGCGTCACCGGTGGATTGTTTGAGTAGTTCAGCACCGTGTAAACCGAGATGGTCGGCGATGGCAATCAAGGTAGGCTCATCAGTTATATTTTTCTCATCTTCCCAAACTGCATGACCTAAGGCATGAGCAAGCTCCAGGGCTTTGTCCGTGCCATGCGCTTGCACCGCAGCGATGATGAGTTTGGCACCGGGTTCGCCTGAAACAGGAAAAAATTTAGGATGCAGCGTCATGGGTATATTCAGAAATTTACTCCAGCGCTGTAACTCGGCTAAGCGATAAGCCTGACGTTGCGGCGGGCGCTGCGAAACTGGCACGCCACCTGAAACACTAAACACTTTGACTAAATCAGCAGGTTTTAGTTGT
>Ga0315899_10005053_pt1 | contig 14264 bp, 15 predicted proteins | sample LakEriMetagenome_2_FD_203518 | JGI IMG/M metagenome (GOLD analysis project Ga0315899, IMG submission 203518) | Freshwater fungal communities from buoy surface, Lake Erie, Ohio, United States - Buoy 4 MA112 | ecosystem: Environmental > Aquatic > Freshwater > Lake | place: USA: Lake Erie, Ohio... | reverse complement strand
ATCAAACTTAAAAATCAAAACAATGTCACAAAACATGATGGCAACCGACACTTACAGCAATGAACTGAAGGTGTACGTGAACCAAGAGAAAGCGGCGGTTGACTTGCTCAATTCTGTAGGCAAGCTGCTGTTCGACAAGAGCATCGAGCTCGTGTTGTTTCGTAACCACATGGTGGATATCAGCGCCACCGAAATCATGCGTCTGCACAAGTACGCAGCCGAAGTGGTAGGCAAACCCATTTCTATTTTCGACACCGCCGATTTGGCGCGTGGACTTTACGAGATGGAATTGGCTCCTGCCAAGATCGACATCGGCAAACTGGCCAGCGAATGGCTCGCCGAGCGCGATCACTTCAAGAATCAATCTGAATTTTTATCGGAGAAACTGCGCAACTTCATGCAAGAGGAAGGTGCAGATATAGAGCCACGCGACGTGGTATTGTTTGGCTTCGGTCGTATTGGCCGCTTGGCTGCTCGCGAACTTGTGAAGCAGGCCGGTAAAGGCCAGCAGTTGCGCTTGCGTGCGATTGTTACCCGCGAAGACGACGACTTGAGCATCAAGAAGCGCGCGGCGTTGTTTGAAAACGATTCAGTACACGGACGCTTCAAAGGCACGGTCGACGTGGATTATGAAAACAAGTGCATGATCGTAAACGGGCAGCGCATCCATATGATTGGCGCAAAAGATCCCGGAGCGATTGACTATACCGCCTATGGCATAAATAACGCGTTGTTGATCGACAACACCGGCGTATTCAAAGACCGCGATGCATTGAGCATTCACCTCAAGGCCAATGGCGTGGAGAAGGTAATTCTCACGGCGCCCGGCAAAGAGGTTCCCAATATTGTGTACGGCATTAACCACCGCGATTTAGACATCGAGAATGAGACCATCTTCTCAGCGGCGAGCTGCACAACGAATGCGATTTGTCCCGTGTTGAAGAGCATTCACGATGCGTATGGCATCGACAAGGGCCACATTGAAACGGTGCATGCCTACACCAACGACCAGAACCTGCTCGACAACATGCACAAGAAGAGCCGCCGCGGACGCAGCGCAGCGGTGAACATGGTGATCACCGAAACAGGAGCAGGCAAGGCCGTAACCAAAGTAATTCCCGAGTTGAAGGATAAGTTGACAGCCAACGCCGTTCGAGTACCCACCCCGAACGGATCACTCGCGATAATCCACGTATACCTCAACAAAGAGACAACGCTCGACGCTGTAAACGCCACCGTGCGCAAGAGCGCGCTGGAAGGCGATCTGGTAAATCAGATTTACTACAGCATCAGCGAAGAGCTAGTGAGCTCCGACATCGTGGGCAACGACTGTTGCTCGGTGTTCGATTCACAAGCCACCATCGTTTCGCCCGACGGCAAAGGCGTGGTGCTCTATGTGTGGTACGACAACGAATTCGGCTACACCAAGCAAGTGATTCGCCTGGCGAAATACGTGGCCAAGGTGCGCAGGAATATCTACTACTAAGGGAAGGCCTTCATTGCGCCACCCTTCACTTCCAGAAAATCCAGGCACGGACGCGCTGCAGCGCGTCCACCTAATCGAAAATCTAAAACGCGCCGAAAGGCGCGTTTTTATTGTTCTAAGTTTTTTTGAAGTTTAGCGTCAATGCTTGGCAAATAAAGGCGCGATGTAGTATATTAGACGCATGGCATCCGAAAATGAAAACAGGATTGGAATTCGTATTGATGCATTGACCAATAGCATCGTTAATACTATTTCCGGTGATAGTTTTCCAACAGAGGTGTATCCTCTAGCCACATCCGATATAAAACTGGTAAGCACTAAAAAGGGGTGGATTTTTAATTGGTCATCCGAGCGCAAGCTTAGCACTCGTAAGGTCTTTAAACTTACGATTCGAAACAATCCTGATATCATTCAAGGTCTTGTGAGTATTAGCGATAATGACTCACATTATTACTTGCATCTGATTGAAAGCGCACCATTCAACTTAGGAAAGAATAAATTGTATGAGGGTGTTCCCGGTAATCTATTCGCTTTTACCTGCAGGACTTCATGGGATACCGGCTATGAGGGTTTTGTTGCATTTGCATCCAAGACCCGTTTGATTGAACATTACGAAAAAAGTTTGGGTGCCACTCATATTGGCGGGAACAGAATGGTGATCTATCCGCATGATGCACTGAAACTCATTCACCGATATTATCCTGAATTAAAATAGAATATGGGACACATTAAAGAACCGAAGGGAGTTGACTTTTACGTTGATTCAAGACCATTAACGGCAGAAGATCTTCACTTGATTAGTGAAGCGATTGCTTATTACAAGGCGACAGGAAGGAAGATGCGCTCCTCTTCAAATCGTAATGGAACACTATCCAAAAGGAAAGGGAAAGTAATCAAGTCATCTTAGTGAGCACGTACTCTCTTTGGACATGGGAGCATGTCGAAAATCCGCTTACGATTTTCCAGTCCTAATCGGGTTAATGAGGCTGGCTAGTAATGGATAAGCACCCATTATAAGCGCGAAGTACAAAGTACTAAGTATTCGCCACAGGTACCTAGTACCTAGTACTTAGTACTTTCCGCCTTCTTCGAATCGCATACTGTTAATCTTTAAAGAGTTTCTCCAGTATCACGGTAATCCCCCTCACCCAAACCATTTCCTCACGATCTCCCCCTTGTGCTTTCTCACATGCTCCAAAAACGCCGCGGCCACTGGCGTATGCTTTTTGTCGCGGTGCCATAGCAGGCGCCAGGTGGTTTTTAACGGAAGGCCTTTCATGGGAATAATCTTTAATCGTCCGGTTGCTATTTCTTGTCTTATACCAATCATGGGTAATATCGAAACACCAAGGCCCGCAATCACGGCTTGCTTCACTGCCTCGTTCGAGGTGAGTTGAATTTTGCGATAAACAGTAATGTCGTTTGTCTCTAGAAACTGCGTCATTGCCTGATTTGTGGCCGATCCGTCTTCACGGAATATTAGAGTCAGTTTTTGCAACAAATCATGCTGATTGCGTGAACGGGGTATATGCAGCTCACTCGATGCCACCAAGTAGAGCTCATTGCGCAGGAGGTCTTCTGTTTCTACACTCAAGCTCTTGGGCAATGTCGAAAACAATGCAAAGTCGATTTCATTTTCACGCAAATGCGCTAGTGTGCCTTGCTTGTTCGATACATCTAGATTCAACTCTACGCCTTGGTGCTTAGATAGAAACGACGACAAGAAATAGGGTATCACATATTTGCCGGTTGATACCACCGAGATGCGCAGCTGCCCGGAAAGCTCACCCTGCAGGGCTTTGGTCTTCTGGCTTATTTGCTCTGCTTCTGCAATTAGATTTTCTGCAGCGCGGGCTATGTCTTTCCCGAAGGGCGTGATGTACAACTTCTTTTGAATCGTCTCCGTCAATGGGACATCGAAATGCCGCTGCAAGTTTTTGAGCTGAATCGATACCGCAGGTTGCGTTAAATCAAGCGCTTCCGCCGCTTTGCTGATACTGCCCGATTTAACTACCTGGGTAAAAATGCGCAGTTGATTGAGTGTGTAGTTCATAAAATAATTTTATGATGTGCGGTGTAAATATAAATATCACGGTTCGTCCGGCGATTTCATTTTTGCAACCAAAATCAACAAATGAAACAAAAAGTAACGATCGCCAAAGGTGACGGCATTGGACCCGAAATCATGGAAGCCACTCTGCGAGTTCTCTCTGCAGCAGGAGCTCAAATCGAAACGGAAGAAATCGAAGTGGGAGAGAAGGTTTACCTCTCCGGTAATACATCAGGTATTGCAGCCGAATCATGGGATGTGATTCGCCGCAACAAGGTATTTCTCAAAGCTCCTATCACCACTCCTCAAGGGGGAGGTTACAAGAGTCTCAATGTAACGACGCGTAAGTTTTTAGGATTATACTCCAATGTTCGACCTTGCTTGAGCCTTCACCCTTTCGTTGCAACCAAGCATCCGCACATGGATATTGTGATTGTTCGCGAAAATGAAGAGGATTTATACGCCGGTATCGAACACCAGCAAACTGATGAGGTTATTCAATGTCTTAAACTGATAAGCCGTCCGGGCTGCGAGAAGATTGTTCGCTATGCGTTCGAGTATGCTCGCGTAAACGGTCGTAAAAAAGTAACCTGCTTTACCAAAGACAACATCATGAAGCAAACCGATGGCTTGTTCCATCAGGTGTTTGATGAGATTGCTGTGGAGTATCCTGAAATCGAGAACGAGCACTGGATTATCGATATCGGCGCTGCGAAAATGGCCGATACTCCGGAGATGTTTGATGTAATCGTAACGCTGAATCTCTATGGTGACGTGTTGTCTGATATCTCTGCCCAAATCGCTGGTTCAGTTGGATTGGCCGGTTCGGCCAACATTGGCGAAGAATGCGCCATGTTCGAAGCCATCCACGGTTCTGCGCCTCGCCGCGCCGGTCAGGATGTAGCCAATCCTTCAGGACTATTGCAAGGTGCTATCATGATGCTCTGTCATATTGGTCAGACTGAAGTCGCCGAGAAGATTCAAAATGCTTGGCTGCGCACCATCGAGGACGGCATTCACACGTATGACATCTTCAAGGAAGGGATTAGCTCTCGTAGAGTGGGTACCAAGGAATTCGCTCAAGCTGTCATTGCGAACCTCGGCAAGCAACCCCTGCGATTGATGCCTGTTCGATATGCGAAAGGCGCTCAATTAAATCTCCCCAAATACAAGCGTAAGTCTGCCGGTAAGAAGGAGTTGGTAGGTGTGGATGTATTCGTTCACTGGAGTGGTGAAGAGGCTGATCAACTTGCATCTAAGCTTGAAGTGCTCAATAATGACAAGGTGAAGCTTTCGATGATTACTAATCGCGGTATCAAGGTATGGCCGCAAGGCTTCAAGGAAACGTTCTGCACCGACCACTGGCGCTGCCGCTTTAAACCGGAAGATGGCAAGAGCATTTCGAACGAAGAAGTAATAGCGCTGCTTCAACAAGCTTTCAGCAATGGCATCGATGCCATCAAAACCGAGAACCTCTATGCGTTCGATGGTAAGGCGGCATATTCACTCGGACAAGGACAATAAAAGAGTAATGACATGCAAGAAACAGCAGAATCGATACAGGTGAAATTGGCCGATGGAGTATTCTACAGTGGCGACGCAGCTTCGATTATTCGCGGCATGATTGACGTGAAGGTCAAGTTTCACGAAGAGAAAATAAGTCGACTCAGCAATATGGAAGAAATCAAAATGCGCGAGCAGCGTATTAAAGAACTTCAGCGTATGCAGTCGAAGATTCAGGATTGGTTGAAGGCTCATGGTGAGCAAGCCAATCTCGAATTAACGCTTTCGGTTGGTTAAGGTTAGTTAGAGTCACTGTTGTGTTTTCAACCGAGCACAGCAAACAAAAAGAGCCGCTAGCGAGCGGCTCTTTTTATTAGGTTGATTAAGGTTAACAAGCTTGCCGATGCATTCGCTTCAGCAAAAAAATCATTGTACTATAATAGTCTTGGTTTCACGCTGACCCTGCTGCTGAAGAACTACTTGATAGGTTCCGCTCTGCAGCGCCTGATCGATGGTGATACGATTGCCGTTTTGTGTAGCATTCTTTCCCACTACGAATGAAGCAACAAGGCTGCCTTTAGCATCGATGATCTCGAGCGAAGCACCTGGCTTAACTTCCAAACTGTGGAGTTGAATATTGATGAGGTTGTCGCGCAGCGGATTGGGGAATACGTCCCAACCGGTGGCTGAAGTCAATGCAGTTTCCGGTTTCGGGATGCATTCACCTCCAATGCAGCTTCCGTCGTTGAAAGTAGCATTTGGATTGAAATTGCTCGCCTTGTTGTCAGTGCAACCAAACACCTCGCTGTTGCGTGTGTTGAAGGTGAGCCCATTCTGACGCCATGTTTCGCCTTCATTGGTTTTACCCTGAAGATTCAAAACACCGTTTATTTCACCGGTAGAAGTAAACTGACCGATCAGGACCAAGCCTTGTGCATCGGGTGTACACTTTTCGTCGGTGGGAATCAAGAACCAACCACCGTTATTAGCAGTGATGGAACCGCCTTGATCGAACGTCGCAAAGTCAACACCCAAGTCCCACATATCATTGCCTTCGTTGCTGTCGTATCCCACGGTAATCCACGAGTCGAAGCGCACTGCAGCATCTGCCAGCAAAGCGGCTGAAGAAACGCCGGCTGCACTTGCTCCTGCAAAGGGACTTTGGAAGAAAGGCGCACTCGATTCGATGCGCAACGGATGCGCAGCATCGCCATACACTACCTGCAAGGAATATTGCGCTGAAGGCAACTGAGCGTACACGCGGTAAGTATGGCCTGGCACGTTTGCGCCTTCATGGCTTACTTCCCGAACGACCAAACGCAGAGGTTGTAAATCGTTGCTTGCCACATCGGTAGCCTTCGTTATTGAGCATGCTGCAAAGGCTGCAGCGATAAGTAGACTTTTCTTCATGGTTAAATGATGAATGGTTTTCAAATAAACGTCCTACAAGAATAGGCGTTTTTCGCATACCTACATCAAACAAACAAGAAAAACCAACGCCGCTTTTTCAACGCATTGCATTCCTAACAGATCCACTAACGACAACTCATGGCAAGCAGAAACGCGGTCTTCCAGTCGACCTGGAACGAGGGCAAGGATTCCAGCACATCGGCATACCGGCTGCAGCGCGGCCCCATGTAGTTGCGCATGCACTCCTGGTGCTCTTCGCTCATCGACGCAAAGGCCAGCAGCACATTGAGCTCATGGTAGTTCAAGTGGTCGTGGAGATTCCAGATGGCAATAGGCCCGTTGAGCACGTGCACGCGACCATCTTTTAAGAAATTGACGGTGCACTGTCCGCGGTTGCGGAAGTAATAATTGCGCCCGCTGACATACCGATCAGCCGCATGCATGCTCTTGCCGCCCATGCCGGGCAGCTCGGTAAACCCGCAGGCGTGCAGAATGTCCATTAATTGTTGTGATGCGTTATAGGCAGGTGTGGCCTTGGGCGCATGCAGAAGTGAGAGGTTCATGATAGCCATTGTTCTTTGTTTTGCGCAAAGGAGCGAGGGCAGATTGTAAGGTATTTACGACCATGCGGATTTTTTGCAGTTACTCCAAATAGGTATTAGGTATAAGGTATTAGGTATAAGGTATAAGGTATAAGGTTGGCGTGACATCACCTATCACCTATCACCTATCACCTACCACCTAATACCTATAAACCTAATCCCTACTCCCTATTACCTAACTTCGCGCCATGCGCTCTGCCATCGCTCATAATATTCGTCAGGCTTTCGGTGGCTTAAGCCGCTCCATCTGGCTGCTGGCCTTGGCACAGTTCATCAATCGCAGCGGTTCGATGGTGGTGTTTTTCATGGCAGTGTATCTCAAGGATGAACTGATGCTCGATCTCGCACAAGTAGGTACCATCATGGCTTGCTATGGTGTTGGTGCTCTACTGGGGGTCTACACGGGCGGCCGACTTACCGACAAGGTGGGGCATCATCCGGTGATGGTAGCAAGCCTTCTGGGTGGATTTATTCTTTTCGTTGTCGCTTCGCAAACAACGGGATTCGTTCCGCTCTGCATCGTTATGTTCTTGTTAAGTGCTTTCGGCGATGGCTTCCGTCCGGCGGGAATGGTGGCTATTTCGCACTACAGCACACCGGACAACTACACGCGTTCTGTTTCCCTGTACAGACTTGCCATTAACCTCGGATTCTCTATCGGCCCTGCAATTGGCGGCCTGCTCGCCGCAATAAATTATAAGTTGCTGTTTTGGGTCGATGGCGCTACCTGTTTGATGGCTGCCGTGTTTGTGTATTTCTATCTCGGAAGAGATACCATGTTGAAGTCTGAAGATGCAGATGACACCGCAACGACCTCCGAGGTGAATGAACCCTTGCGTTCGCCTTGGCGCGACAAAGCGTACCTCGTGTTCTTGCCCATGGTGACTATCTATGCCATGGCGTTCTTTCAGCTGTTCAGCACCATGTCCATCTACTATAAAAATCACGAAGGTTTTAGCGAGGGGCAAATAGGTGCGATACTGGCGCTCAACGGACTCCTGGTTGCTGCTGTGGAGTTGGTGCTTGTCTACAAAATCGAACGGAAGGGAAGTTTGTATCAGTGGATCATTCTTGGGTCTTTGCTGCTCACACTTAGTTATGGATTGATTCTGTTCCTGCACGGATTCCTTTGGTTTCTCTTCATCATCATTCTCGTGTCTTTTTCCGAGATGCTGGTCATGCCTTTTACCAATACGTTCATGAACAATCGCTCCGGCAAGGCCAACCGAGGACAATACGCTTCGCTCTACGTAATGGCCTGGTCGGCGTCGCACATATTTACGCCCTTACTTGCCACCAATGTCATGAACGAATGGGGTTACAACGCCTTGTGGTGGATCATGATTGGCTTCACTCTTCTGGTTGTGTTCCTCACTCGCTGGGTGAAACGCTTGAGTCGTTATTGAGAGTCTATGTGCGAGTATTCCCTCGTGAATACAGGGTTTATTTCAATCGTTATTCTTATTGGGAATATTCCGCCAAGAGTATAGTTTCTGCGTTGTGCAACTTTGTATGAAAACGGTTGCAAATGGTCAACATCTACATGCATGCAATACTAATCGTTTCGAATGCCGATAAGCCATTTGATGATGCGCTCACTTCCGATGTTTCGTCATTTGTGAGGTCGGCTCTAACCTATAATGGTGTTGCTTGCATCGACATGTGCATCTTGCCGGATCATCTGCACTTGCTGCTGAAAGTGCAGCCTCATACCGATATATGCAAGGCATTGGAAACGTTGAAATACTGGTTGCAGGATTTTACCCTGCGCCATTCTTCACAGCGGCCTTTTGAATGGGACAGGCGCCTTTGGCTCGTATCGAAGTCGCCGGCTGATATTCCGTTCATGCAAAAGTACTTTCGCAAGCAGCCTGCGTACCATGCTTTAGCGAACATAGAACAGGAGTGGGCCGACTTGATGGACTTGGAAGAGATTGCGGAGGAAGATGGGAAGCAATTGAAATGAGTTCGAGTTCTCTTAGAACTATTGCTCTGCAAAATAACGTCGTGCCTGGTTGCGGCAATCGTTCATTTGAAGCGTCAACTGGCCTACGAGATCGTCGTTTGCGGCTACTTCTAATCGCTGACGAATATGCGGACCGAAATAAACAAAGTCCTGGTTGTTGCCTTCTTCGAAGCGTGACACCGAATTCTGCAACTGATTTAAGATGGATTCGAAATTCTTGAGCATGGCCTCCAATTCAGAGACGGGGGCATAGGCTTGAAAAAAGGGCTTCCCCTTTTGCTCGGGAAAACGCTTTTTTAGATCGGCCTTACAGCGCGCAACAAGACGTCCGCATTCTTCCAGCGAGTCTTGCCACTGAGTAAGCTTTTCATCCAAAATCAACGCATAGTCTTGTGGCGTGTAGCGAACGACGCCGTGGGCTTTGCAGCTGTCTTGATAGGTGAGGCGCAATGCGAAATAGGCATCGCGATGCTGTTGTTGAAAGCGCGTCAGTGAATCGCCCAGGCCGGGAAGCGATGCCTGCATAGACGTGAATGGCTCTTTGAGTGGTACTTCTTCTTTACCCGCAATGGCCTCCTGTATTTTCCAGTAGGTGCTGTCATAGTTCACGCGTGCACCCACCGTGTAATTCGCCTCCGCGAAGAGCTGATCAAACAGCGTGTCCAGAGCAGGGTAGGGCGCGGCATCATTTCGGTTGATGGATTGAAACAGATCGTTGTGAAAGGTGCGTAGGGTATGAAAGTCGCCATACACCTCGCTCTCGGTTCGCATCAGTTTCACTCGCAGCTCGTCTGATTGCTGTTTGATGACAGCAGTTTTTACGCGTGGCGAGCACGCCTGAAAGAGAATAACGGCAGATATGAACAGGATCGTTCTCAACGAAGTCGGTCGAGCGATTTGATAAGCTGTTCGTCTTTCTTGATACCTCTCAACGCAATGAGGTTCGAGAAGAATGCGGCAAAAGGAAAGAAGAAAGACACACCCATTGAAAACGGTGCATCAACCAACACCTTCACAGCGTCGAGTATGTAGAGGCTCATGAGGGCAAACGACGCTGCATAAAAAATGAAGCTCAGGCGCACTACAGCCATCTGGCGCTGACGGTTGTTGTAAAGGAAAATGGCATACGCCGAAATGATGGATGCAATGGCAAGCGGAATAGAAAAATAGTAGGTTGAAATGCCTTCTACTGCCGAACCATCTGCGGCAATGACTTTATAGTTATGCAGCTCATTCGCTCCAATGGTTCCGAACGGAAATCCAAATGTGCTCAGGAATAACACGATGGATGCTGCTAGAAAAAGTGTCTGTTTACGTTGTATCATGTGCGATTAGTCTTTTTGTCGATGTCAAAGTTAGTGAAGGATGGAAGGATTGCAGGATTATAGGATTGTAGGATAATAGGGTGCCACCCTCTCCCTATAATCCTATAATCCTATTATCCTATTATCCTATTATCCTATTATCCTATACCCCTTCTAGCATTTCGCCGTCTTCTTCTTCTTCCCAAACCCACCTTTGGAAACCGTCTTCTCGATATACGAAGTGGCATCAGGAACAGCGCATGCGGTGCCGCCCATTTCCACCTCTACCTTGCCGATTTTCGCTGCTATCTGCAATGACAAAGTGTGCAGAGATTTTAGTTGACTTCCGGCCATGATCAGAAAACTATTCATGGCATAGCGAACACGATTGGGGGCTTTCGCTATGCCTTTTTCAATCTGCTTCAACAACACTTGTATCTCTTTGCTGTCGAGTTGATCGTTGGGTGTGATTTGCATGTACGACGCATAGGTAGACCAGCCTGCTGTGGCAACGAGCTCCTTGTCGGATGCAATCCATTCCATGGCCAATTCACGCGCGTAGTTACTTTCAGCTGCTGTCCACGCTATGGTGTATTCGCTGTGCATATACCACTTGGCGTTTTTCATCCACAGCTGCAAATCTTTCTTGCTCATCTCTTTCGGCGCTGAAATGAGTCCGGCCAGATACATCGCGTCTGAATTACCGCTGGCGTAAAGGTCCATGGCCAGCTCGTGATTTTGCTTCACTTGCTTCACAATGGTTTTCATGTCGCCAACCTTCACTCCGAAGAATGGCTCCACGGCGCCGTGATTCATATACACTTTCTTAATGCTTGGGCTGCCCATCTTTTCCAATTGGGCCAATATCTCTTTTGCTGTCATGTGACTTATAGAATAGCAGATTCAATAGAGTAATGAACTCCGCGCTGCGCGAGATACTCCACAACTCGCGCATAGCAACCGGCGGTTTGTCCAACAATTTCGGGGGGATTGATACCGACGCTGACGAACGTGCCATCAAGCACCAGTTCGGCTACGGCGTTGCATGTGTAGCCTGTAGTACGCGCCATGCTGATGGTTTGCGTGTCGCGGTTGAAACGGTCGAGTAGGTGATAGGTGTAGCGCTTCGCTGTACCCGCTTCTTCTCCTTCAATCACAATGCGCATGATGGTAAAGTCCTCTTCACCCGGCTTGAGTTTCCACTGCGGGAAAAGCAGCTTGGCGGTCACATCGATGGGCCGCACCTGCATGCCGTTGATCTCTACCGGCTCGTATGAGAAGAATCCTGCTGCACGCAGCACCTTCAAGTATTCGATGCACCCAGGATAACGAAGCGTTTTCTCAATCATGTCGGGGATGTGCGCCATTGTCTTAATGAGTGAGCGCAATCCGTCACTGTTCCAACTCTCGAGCGTGCCCAAGCCGGGAAACTCGATGAGCTCGGCTTCACTCAGTGCCTCGCGCACAACCTCCTGACTGTTTTGCACGTAGCGCGCAGGACGCGTGTACTCTTCAATAACGTCGATGGGCGAGAATACGGCTTTGTATTCCCACGGCCACTCGCGCACCACGGGCAGTCCGCCCACCAAACACTCATAGCGCTTCACCTGCATTTGCTTGTCGTGATGGCCGAGTATAATATTACCCATGCCTGGTGCAACACCGCAATCGGTCACAATCGTGACGCCATGTTTCTTGGCGAGCTCATCCAACCCAAACGGATCTTCGGGGAAGAAGGAAATGTCGACCATGTTCTTACCGGCTTTGATCACCGTTTCACAAACGCTGTATCCCATGAAGCCGGGCACGGCGCCAATCACCAAGTCGAAATCAGCAATGAGAGTAGTGAGTTCGGCGGCGTTCGTTGCATCGCCCTTTACCGTGCGCACTCCTTTCGATGCCATGAAGTCCAACCGCTCTTGCGATGGGTCGAGCGATGTAACATCGTGGTTTTTATTCAAGTCTTCTGCAATGGCCGAACCTACCAGGCCGGCACCGAGAACGATGATTTTCTTTTTCATAAGAGATAAAATTTAAAGACCTTGACTGATGCGATAGCGGTCTTCATTATAAGTCGTGTATAGTCCGTGCATCGTATTGCGCACATTGTCAATGCCCAACTCGTTGCCCCAGGCGATGAGTCCTTTCGGGTAGTTCACGCCCTTGGTCATGGCCAGGTCAACGCTTTCGGCGGAAGCAATGCCGTAGTAAACGGTGTCGTATGCTTCGTTGATGAGCATCGCCAATATCCTCGTCCCGATTCGGGTTAGGAGAGCACTGTCGCTGGAAGGCGTGGGTTGAATAGCTCCCTCGGCATAGTTGTAAAATCCGCGTCCGCTCTTCTTGCCCAACCAACCTGCTTCCACGAGTTTCTTTTGGGTAATGCTCGGACGGTATCGCGGGTCGAAATACATCGCGGTGAACACACTTTCAGTAACCGTATAATTCACATCGTGACCAATCATGTCCATCAACTCGAAGGGCCCCATGCGGAATCCCAGGTTGCGCATGGCCAGGTCGATGGTCGCCATGTCGGCCAATCCTTCGTCGTAAATACGCAATGCCTCGCTATAGTAGGGGCGTGCCACGCGGTTAACGATGAAGCCTGGTGTGTCTTTGCATATGACGGGCACCTTGCCCCAGGCGCGCATGAGGTCGCTGCAGGTGGCGGCCAGGTCGGCACTCGTTTGCAATGCGGGTATGATTTCCACCAGCGGCATGAGTGGCGCGGGATTGAAAAAGTGAATGCCAATGAATCGGTCCGATTTGTCGCATGCAGCAGCAATGGCTGTGACCGATAGGGAAGAGGTGTTCGTTGCCAGTATGCAGCGCTCGCTAACAATGGCTTCAAGCGATCGAAAAACGGACTTCTTGACTTCGATGTTTTCGACAATCGCTTCAATGACCAAATCGGAAGAAGCCAGAGACTCAAGCGATTCGCGAAAGGCGATGCGACTCAGAATACCGGCGGAATCTTCAGCCGAAATCTTTCCTTTATCTACCAACTTGGAAAGAGTGGCCTTCAGTCCGTTTTCGGCCCGCTCCAGTGCTGCCTTCTGTTGGTCATATACAACGACTTCATATCCGGCTTGCGCAGCAACTTGTGCAATGCCACTGCCCATGGCCCCCGATCCGATAACACCAATTTTCATAATGGAAATTTTACGCGGCTAATTTGCGTCAAAACTAGAAGACAAAGTGGTATTAAGAATTACCGATTACAAACTAGAGATGACGGAATACAGATTACGGATTACAGATTACGGATTACGGATTGAATGGCGCGGGAGTGCTTAATTAAGTGTGTCAGGGTTATTAATTCTAGCTCCAAAATAATCTTCAAGATCCCGACGAACAGTGCTCCAACCGAACATGGTTCCGTTCCATTTGGTTTGAGCGTTGATGGTTGCAAGATATATCTGTTTTACGATTGCATCTTCTGAGACGAAAGCTCCTTTGGTTTTGGTGGCTTTGCGCACCATGCGGTGGTAGCTTTCAATGGGGTTTGTCGTGTAAATGATTCTGCGCAATGCAGGTGGATACTTGAAGAAGTTGGTTAAGCGCTCCCAGTTGTTATGCCAGCTTCTAAATACAGCTTTGTACTTAACTCCCCATGATTCTTCAGCAACCGCAAGGGCATGCCTGGCTTGGTCTTCATTGATGGCCTTATAGATTTTCTTGAGGTCGGCAACCATAGGTTTTATATCCTTATCACTCATATACTTCATTGAGTTGCGCATCTGATGCACCAGGCACAACTGCACGTCTGTGCGCGGAAAGATGTCTTCTACAGCATCGCCAAAGCCTCTGAGATTGTCGATGCAAACAACCATGATGTCTTCTACACCACGCATCTGCAGCTCGTTTAGCACTTGACGCCAGAACGACGACGACTCATGGTCTCCGAAGTAAATGCCAAGCACTTCCTTTTGACCATCAATCG
>Ga0315899_10005052_pt1 | contig 14264 bp, 17 predicted proteins | sample LakEriMetagenome_2_FD_203518 | JGI IMG/M metagenome (GOLD analysis project Ga0315899, IMG submission 203518) | Freshwater fungal communities from buoy surface, Lake Erie, Ohio, United States - Buoy 4 MA112 | ecosystem: Environmental > Aquatic > Freshwater > Lake | place: USA: Lake Erie, Ohio... | reverse complement strand
GTGGGGCACACGTATTCCTTTTTCAGCTTTTTATCTCTCTCTCAAGACTGGACGGCCCCCGACGGCGTCCTATAATATCATCACACCATGCGGATACCAGGTCGCACACGCCGCCTGAGAAATATATCCTCGATGTGTGCACTTGTGTGTAAGTGTGAGTGTGTGTCGATATGACCCGTGATTCCATGCTCGACACAGGGGGAGAGCGAAATAGGGTGATTCACTAGGGTGTGGGGTCACGAATACGTGATCACGTCCCTCTTAGAAAATGCCGTTTCGTGGAAAATAAAACGAGGGCAGCCCCCGATCGGAGGCTCACCCTCAATCTACCTTCATTCACGGCCACGCGCCATGTCTGTCTGGGAGGCACCCTAGCTCGGCCGTGCACCATTTCGGTATAATCGTGTATCGTTTTGTAGTAATGTGTGGAGCCGTTGGTACTAGGAGGGAGTGTACGTTCCAGAGTGTAAGTGTGAGAAAGTGTGACGAGGTGTCAAGGAGGGCGGGACAGGTCCGGAGTCCAGTTTTTGGAGAAGGTATGGACACTTTTTCACTGTGTCTGAATTCACGGATTCCACCGTTTTTCAGTGAAACAGTCACTGGAGGAACCCTTCTGAACGGGTTCCAGGAACCGCCCTGAGGAGGCTTGTAGTCCGAAGTGCAAGTTGGGTAGAGCGTCGCGGCGCCTGCGGCCTGCGACAGAGCATACAGCCTGTCTCGGCGCACACGCCCCAGGAGCCCTTCAGCCACGCGCTTCTGGGACAACGGGTGAGGCTCTGGCTTCTCCCATCGGCCTCTTCCCCTCCACCCCACTTCCTCTGTCAACCCAGGTCAGGTATTGCCGATACCCGTACCCTCCCAAAGCCGATCCCATACCCTTCCAAAGCCTCCATTAGTCTCCCATAACCTCCTACAGACTCCCGGGTGACTCTGGGAGGGTATGGAAGGCTATGGGAGACTAAGGGAGACTGTAGACCCTCTCATAGTACGTGGAAGCCCAAAGTTATCGTCTTTACCATCAGCTACCACCCCAGCCAATGGTGGAAATTAGACAATGTAGAGCCGAGCTTCCAAGCATTCACGCGCAGAGTCACAACAATTACGGAAGTACTATATAAGGAACCCGAAGAACATGGCCTTCAAGAAGACATCCCGTCGGAGGAAGATTCGTGGCCGCCCCACGAAGAATGGGGCCCTCAGCCGCACCATCTCCTCGCGAGAGGCTGGCACGACGGCGCGGCGGGGGGTCGCTGTGGGATCTTCTCCAGGATACACAGCAAGCAGCAGCCATCACCAATCATCAGACTAAGCAGGAGGCTGCCCTGTGGTAAATTATAAGGGGGAATTGGGGTTTGGGTGGCGAAGTTTTGTAAGATGTCCTCATGGGGAGAGAACACATTCTGAAGAGAACACATTCTCCTGCTTCGAAGTTTTGTAAGATGTCATCATGGGGACCGCTCAGCTTTTTATTGTTGGAATTGCTATGTCTCGGAGACAGCATTGCCCGGTGTTTGTACACAGTCTGCCAGCTTGTCCCTCAGGTACTGCTCCCTCTGGCAATTATGAGGGCACCTGTCCCACTCCCAGTAGGGCACGCTGACGAGGGTGTGGCCCACGCGCTCCAGATGCCGTCGCTTCATGAGAGTGGCACCTGTTGGCGCCCCGCTCGCAAGGAAGTGCGAAGGTCCGTCAAACTCAACTTTCCAAACCTGCCCCCCGGTGCTGCTCTTGCCTCCCATCCCCGGGGCGCTGTCGTGCACCTGTCGTGCGAGCATGTCGATGGAGTACCCCGTCTTTCGGCAACGAAACTCGTCCTTCACCGACAGCCCCATTTGGCGCAGCGTCTCGCTCACTTGTTGCTGGGACGCTGACACACTAGTAAGGGACGACCTGCCCTCAAACGCCAAACGACATGTTTCTTTGAAAGACTCCATGTCCTCTTTGAAAGACTCCATGTCCATCACCTCATTCCACCACACCTCATCCTGAAACCAGGGCTTGAAGCTGCAACTCACAAAAAATTGATGGATCTGGCACAGCTCGGCAGTATTGAAGGACGAAGCGTTGCCCATCGGGACCAGACGCTCCATCACCGTCTGCACCCATCGCCTTCCTTCCAAAGGGGCGCGCAGAATGGAAAATACACCATACGCCCATAGCGTGTTTGCCACATCCCGCGCGCTGAGCGTGCCCGCAAGCGCCTCCGCCCGCCCCTCCAGCTCCCTCATCATCCCCGCCCCGGGCTCTCGCCCAATTGTCGCATACGCCCACAGGGTGTTTGCCAAGTTCTGCGCGTTGAAAGTGCCCGCCACCGCCTCCGCTTGCCCCTCCAGCTTCAGCATCAGCCCTGCCCCGGGCTCCCGCCCCATCGTCGCATACGCCCACAGCGTGTTTGCTAAGTGCTGCGCGTTGAAAGTGCCCGCTAGCGCCTCCGCCCGCCCCTCCAGCTCCCGCATCACCCCTGCCCCGGGGTTTTGCCCCATCGTCGCATATGCCCACAGCGTGTTTGCCACGCCGTTCGCTTTGAACGAGCCCGCCACTGCCTCCGCCCGCCCCTCCAGCTCCCGCATCAGCCTAGCCCCGGGTTTTCGCCCAATCGTCGCAAACGCCCACAGCGTGTTTGCCACGTCCTGCATGTTGAACGTGCCCGCCAACACCTCCGCCCGCCCCTCCAGCTCCCGCATCAGCCCTGCCCCAGGCATTTGTCCCATCGTCGCATAAGCCCAAAGGATGTTTGCCACGTCCTGTGCGTTGAGCGTGCCCGCCAACACCTCCGCCCGCACCTCAAGCTCCCTCATCAGCCCTGACGCAGGCTCCCGCCCCATCGTCGCATACGCCCACAGGGTGTTTGCCACGTTCTGCGTATTAAACTTGCCCGCCAACACCTCCGCCCGCCCCTCCAGCTCCCGCAACAGCCCCGACCCGGGCTCTGGCTCCCGCCCCATCGTCGCATACGCCCACAGCGTGTTTGCCACGTTCTGCGGGTTGAACGTGCCCGCCACTGCCTCCGCTTGCCCCTCCAGCTTCCGCATCAGCCCTGCCCCAGGCTCTTGCCCCATCTTCGCATACGCCCAAAGGATGTTTGCCACGTCCTGTGCGTTGAGCGTGCCTGCCAGCGCCTCTGCCCGCCCCTCCAGCTCCCTCATCATCCCCGCCCCGGGCTCCCGCCCCATCGTCGCATACGCCCACAGGGTGTTTGCCACGTTCTGCGCGTTGAAAGTGCCCGCCACTGCCTCCACCCGCCCCTCAAGCTCCCGCAATAGCCCTGCCTGGGGTTTTTCCCCAATGCTTGCATACGCCCACAGCACGTTGGCCAAGTCCTGCGCCTTGAACGTGCCCGCCAGCGCCTCCGCCCGCCCCTCCAGCTCCCTCATCAACCCCACCCCGGGTTTTCGCCCCATCTTCGCATACGCCCACAGGATGTTTGAAACATTTACGGTGTTGAACGTGCGCGCCAACACCTCCGCCCGCCCCTCCAGCTCCCGCATCAGCCCCGCCCCGGGGTCCCGCCCCATCGTCGCGTACGCCCACACGGTGATAGTCACGTTCTGCGCGTTGAGCGTGCCTGTCCGGGCCAGCACCTCCGTCCGCATCTCCAGCTCCCTCATCAACGTCGCCCCGGGTTTTCGCCCCATCGTCGCATACGCCCATAGGGTGTTTGACACGTCCTGCTCATTGAGCTTTCCGGCCAACTCCTCCGCCCTCCTCTCCATCACCCCCGGCCAGGGCTCCCGCCCCATCGTCGCATACGCCCACAGCGTGGTTGCCATGTTCTGCGCGTTGAACGTGCCCACCAACGCCTCCGCCCTCCGTTCTAGTTTTTGGACAAGAGACGGGTCCAAAGGGCGGTAGCGAGTTGTGGCCATGATTTGTAGGATGTTTGCGACATGGCATGCTTGAAAATCCTCAATCCTCTCCAGTGCCGCCGCTTCGAGCACCTGCAGTGCTGGCTCCACGAGCCCGCGGGGCCCACCGACGCGCTGGCTCTGCAGTAGCTTGCGGAATGCCGTCGCCACGTTTACATGGTTGAAATCGGCCGCACGCACCTGGATCAGGGTGCACAGCTCGATGGCGCCTTGAGTCACCTTTATCTGCTCGTTGATTTCAACGCAGCGCTTGAAGATCCTCATTTCCTCTTGCGTCCGCTTGAGCTTGAGTCCGCCACCGTTGCCCAGGTAGGTACTTTGCGAGCACGTTGTTTGCTTCAGATTTGAAGGTCCCTCATTGTCCCTGGCTCCGTTTTGACATCTTTCTGCAACCTTGCTGTCCCCATAGCTGTCTTTGTGACTCCCGTGAGCATGTCTTCCTCTGTTGTCTCGTCTCTTTTCGTCCCGATGCCTTTCCCGCTCGCGCTCCTCGTCTCTAGCATTCCGTCCACTCAACGGGCTGACAGCTCTGCATGCTACCGCAGAGGTACAGCACCAAGTGGAGGTTCGACTCCTTTTGGACTCTCGTGACGTTGTAGTCGGCGAGCGTGCGGCAGTGGGTGCTCGCTGCTGGTTTGTGTCTCGCTGCTGGTTTGTGTCACAGGCTCTGTCTCGCCTGCCACCCCTCTCCTCGCCGTTTGGATCTGCTGCCGAGGTTGCTGCAAAGCCCCTGCGCAGGACAGTCACCTTGAACACCCGGCGGCCGCGCTGAAATTCGAGCACGACCTCAGATTGTGGAGGGCCGAGAACACGCGACTTGATAACAGCTCGGGGCACGCCCATGCAATCGAAGCCATCCACACGCACGAGCCTGTCACCGGGCTTCACCCGCCCATCATTCGCTAGAGCACCACCATCTTTTACGCTGCTCACATGGCAGTAGTCGCTTCCAGGATCAGAAAGCTCCAGGATCATGCCCACACCCACATCATCTTCCCCAGCCATTGGCTGTCAAGAGTCAAACTGAGTCAGTGAGTCAAATTTAAATGAAACAGTGTGTATTGAAGTAATTCAGGAAGGGCTGAATGAATGACAGCAGAAGCGCTCAGGCAGATTTAGGCCATGAACGTTAACGTGGATGCATCACGTTACCACAACGCCGTCGGCAGTCACTGGCAGCCACATGACGCTCCACCTGCGCCCCTCGATGACGGCGGCGATCGCGATCGTTGGGACTTTGGCCATTTGGTGAGTGGTCCGTCGCTACTAGCCTCGGATTCTGTCAGCCCCCCCCAAAAACTTCCGACGTCCTATGCAACCGGCGGCACGGCGCGGAGCCTCACGATGCCTCACCATCTTCCTGAGCCTGGCGCGAATTCTCAGTTGATTGACAGCACTGTGGCCATGCACCCCCCGAAGGATCTTCGCCACGCTGTGCCGGACCCCTACACCCAACAAGCATTGAATTATACCTATAAGGGCGCGCAGGCTGCGTCGCAACCAGTCTCGAGCACTTTGAGTCAGCTTGACAGCCATTCAGAATATGCCTCTCAAGTACTGAGTGGAAGTTCTGTCTTCGCCGGCAATGGGGTGCGCCCAGAGGTGCTGGAGCCAGAGTGGCAGCTGGAGCAGCTCCTGGGTCACATTGACGCGCTTGAAGGTACCCTGTGTGCCTCAGTGTCCGTCTGTGCCTGCGCGGCTCCTGTCGCACCTGTCCTATTTGGCGCACGCAAGTTTGAGGGCGCGCATGATATATCATGTACGTATTGGCGATATGCACAACTGCTAAGTGCGTTCTCACATTTGTCTGCACACAGATGAGCTGCGCGACACGAAAGAAAGGCTGAATGAGCACTTGAGCGACGACGAGGTAACGCAAATACAGTTCCGTGCCGGGCAGGATGACTTGGAGAAAGTCAAGCAGCAGCTGAGAGACGTCGAAGCCAAGCTTGCTGACCGCACCAAGGAATGCGAGGCCCTTGAGAGAAAAGCCGCACTCCAGGTCCCTCCTTGCTCACTCCTCTCAATCACGGATGCACAGGACTGCTGAGCCTTGGTTTCTCCAACGATCTTTGAAAGATAGTCACTGAGAGAGTGTGTTGTTTATTGGTACTCGTGACACACACACACAAAACACACACACACACACGCACGCACACACACACACACATAAAACACACACACAAGACACACACACATACAAAACACACACACAACAAACCACACACACTGCACACACTGACACACAGCACACGAAGAGAGCTGCGGTGAGGCACACGGTAGCACGTTGCTGCGCGAGTAGACGAGGACAGATCTAATCACAAAGAGTGGCATGTTGCGCATTGCATCAGCGTTTGCTTGCCCGCTGCCAGCCCCGACATCTCACGTGCATACTCACTCTCTATCAAGTGGAGACTCTCTGCTTCGGTCCAGACTCTCTACCAAGCGCATGGCGCCCACTGCGTGCCTCTGTGCTTGAGAGAAGGAGGTGTCGTGTGTCATGCGGCATGTGTCAATGTCAAGGAGGTGCCACGTGTCATTCAGTGCGCTATTTCATGGTGTAGAAGTGTGCCATTTCATGTAGCATGTTTCGCATGTATCACGCTGACAAGCGGTGCGGGGCACGCAAGTGCAGAAGGAGGAAAGCGCGAGCGAAAGGGAGCAACTCGGGAGACAGCTACAAGCGGCGCACGCCGAGACGGCGGGGGTGGAGGAGCGATTGCTTCGGGCCCTCACGTGCGTTTCATCCTCTGCCTCCCCACCGTCGGCAGAAGGAAGCCGCGGTGTGGATCCTGGGAACATGTCTCTCATGTCGGATATCATGACACAAGAGCTGCAGACGCTGGCAACTCAAGTAGCACAGCTGCGCTCGCAGCTTCAGGCCAGCCAAGGAGCCGCCGCGCAACATAGACTCGAAATGCAAGCGGCTCGGGATGAACTCGAAGCGGCAAGGAGCGTGCAAGAGCAACTGCTGATAGCGGCTGACGAGGAGCGCATCTCGCGCGAGAAAACAGCTGCCGAGCTGAATGCCGCTCTGGCGCACACTGCTCGAATGCAGGCGCTTGGGGATGCGGCACTAGAAGAGACCGGGACCGTGTCTGAGCAAGTCTTTGCCCTCCAGGAGGTCCTCCTCGACAAGGATCTTCTCATCGGTGCCTTCCCCTTGGGCGCGACGCGCATGCACGTGTATGCAGCACGCTGCGTCGCCGCACCACACGCACGCACGCACCTCATCCGAGCAGTTGGGTGGCGGCTCTGGCGGTGGCGGCGGACCGCGGGGATTAGGGCCGGGGGAGGTAGCGCTCATCCGATTCTTGGCAGAGTGCGCGCGTAAGCACGGTTTTCAGAGGCCCGGGGCACTCCAAGGGGCTGACACGAGAGAGGACGCACTGGCGTGCATGCACAAGGTGGGCCCTGGGGCATGGCATGAGGTGCCTGACATGCCTCATGAGGTGCCTTACATGCATTCATGCCATCAGGTGCCTTAGAGCAGGAACGGCAGCAACTGCTGCGCGAGCTCGAAGATATGCATCGGGATCACGGGCGGGCAGGCCACAATGATGATGTCGGGCAGTCAAAACACCTCATGGACTTAGCTGCCATGGAGTTGTCCAAGCTCAAGGTCTCCTCCTCCTCCTCCTCCTCCTCCTACTTGTCCCCGCCTGCTGGCTCTCCCCGTGGCTTGACCAGTCTGGCCTGGGGGTTTGGACGCATGTCCACACTTGCAGTGTTGAGTCACATAACCCCTTGCAGTGTTGACAAACGTGTCGCCTGCCACGTGTCTTCTGCCACGCGTCAGGCCCGTGCTCCGCTGCCGGTGTGCGCGTTGGCGAGAAGCAATCGGAGCTGGAGCGCTGATTCTGAGCGCTGTACTTATACTGCAGAATCACAACGTGGCATTGTTGGAACAGCTCGACGCAATGGAGGTGCAGGTGCAGGTGCAGGTAACCCGCATCCCTTGTCTGTTACGCGTCTGTGACTTGTCTGGTGCAGGTCCAGGGAACCCCCTGTCCTTCTTCCTGCTGCACGCGCTACCCTAGCTAGTGATGCTGCTGCTTGAGATGCCCCAAAGCATGCATCCTCAACGCGTCGCTTGCTCATGCTCCATCAACATTCATGGTTGGATGTGCATGATGTGGCAGCGAACCTCGTCCTCCACCGACGCGGCACACATTGCTCTGAGCGATGAAATGAGCAACTACCGCAGCAACTTGCAGCATTGCCAGCAGGAGCTCGCCGCTGCACAGCAGCAGGTGCTGCACCTGGAGGCCATGCTCGCTGGCTCTGCGCGTGAGCTCGACGCCCTTCAGGTCCTTCTCTCGTCGCTAGGCGTTGTTTCCTCCTTGGCTCACCCGCTGCATCCTGTGTTCCCTCTGTCTGCTTCAGTGTCTTCCGAGTCTGGAATCAGTCTCAACCATGTGTTTCACTCAGTGTGTGTGCGTGTGTGCGCGAGCTTGCGGGCGTCTAGCGTCTACACGGTGTGTGCGCTCTGGAGCAGACAAGTCACAGACAAGTCAAAAGTTTTGCCACGTTGCACACACAGCATAAGCTGTTGCAGCAGCAAGAGCAGGCAAGAGAGGAGCACGGGCGGCAGCGGCAGCTGGAGGTAGACCTGATCGAGTGCCAGGTCTAAGCCTCGCTGGCCCCTGTCATATACTGTCATATGCGGCGGATGCTAACGCGGCCAACAGCGTACAGTCAAGTCTTTGATTCACATTTATGCGGGCAAGCAGAAAACGTAACTGACGCGCACGCCCGTAACACAGGAGCTCCTGAAAGAGCGGGACTGGGAGGCGCGAGAGGCGCAGACGGAGCAGGCGCGCTTGGAGGCAGACTTGCAGGTTGCACGAGACGAGACTCTTTGGCTCCAGCACTTTGCCAAGCAAGCCGACGCGCAACCGGGCGACCTGGCAGTTCTTGAAGCCTCTCTTCTCCAGGTTTCTTTCGCCTCTCACCTCTTTCCTCGCCTCACCCGTCATGTGTCATTCGTCCTGCGCTGCCCTGGCTTTCGCATGAGCAAACGCGGGCGGGTGTAGCGCCTTCTGCCCATTTGCCCCTCATTTGTGTGCGAATGAGAGCAGGTGGAGAAGGAGCTCGCGCGAGAAAGGGCACAGTGGGAACAGAGACAAGAGATGCATCGAGCCGAGGCCGAGGCCCTCCGCTTGCAATTGCTGCGTCTACACGAGCATCAAGAGATGGTCTTAGGTGCGCTCTTGTCTATACCTCTAGCTTGCATCTCGCACGCTCCTGCTTCTCCTTGCATCATGCATCTTTCGTGCGTGCGTAAACGTGGAGAAGGTTAAGGGATGGTAAGCTGCGGTACGCAGGGGATCACGAGCAAGGAGGGCAAAGAGGCAAGGATGCAAGGGAAGCAGAGCTGCTTCAGCGCATAGGCCAGGTGGAAGGCGAGCTTGAGGTGGTGACCCAAGACAAGTTTGCCCTGCAGCACCGCCTGCTGTCGGCAGAGGCTGCTCTCGCTGCTGCCTCTGCCGCCATGCTCCCTGCCTCGTCGTCGGGCTTGAATGAGCAGGCGCTGCGGGAGCAGCTGGAGCGCGCTCGCGACGCTAAAATGGCCGCCGATGACGGCCTGCTTGAGGCCAGAGCCCTCTTATCCCAGGTCTCTCTCTCTCTCTCTCTCAGTTTGCTGGCGCGCTTGCTCTCTCGTCAAGACTGCGGGTGCTAGTGGTAACTGCTGCAAGGGGGGCGGAGATAATGAGAACACGGCGTGCAGGCATCGGCGCAGTCACGAGACACGCGAGTGGACATGCTGCAGATGGCAAAGGAGCTCATTTCGCTGCACGCGTTTGTGGATGATACCATGGCCACCCTGGATGCCATCGCTCACGCCCATCGCCTCCAGCGGGGGGCAAGTGAGCGGCAAGAGCACGTGGCGGCACTCCAGGCGCAGGGCCTTGAGCTCTCCCTCCACCACACCCTCACGCAGCTGGATGAAGCTCGGCGGCAAGCAGCCAGTATTCAATCGGGCAATGATCTTCGCTCTCTCAAGGAGCGCTCTCACGAGGTCTTGACACTTGAGATGCTCTCCAGCGCTCTCGACAGGCCTGTGCGGCAGGAGATGGCGGCGCTCCAAGCCTCGGCATTTGCCGCCGCTTCCGAAGCGCCATGGCCTTCCCGCCCAAATCCTCTCACGGGCAGCTCGGAAGAAGGATTGAGTGCATGCGAGGTGCGCGGGAGGCGCGCGCGAGGCGGGCTTGGCCCCCTTGTCCTTGGTCCTGTTTGGCAAGCTGGGCTCATTTTAACACGCTCCTCCGCCGACTCCTCACAGCACAAGACCCCTTCGAATTTCATTACGGTGCTCTTTAAGGGTAGAGTCAAGAGGGTCGGGCGAGTCGTGTTGGGTTGGCCCTTTGCCATAGACTCGTTGTTGCCTCCTCCTCCTCCTGCTTTTTTAGTTCAAGTTGGCTCCTGCCGCCTGTTTTCCCCCCGGGCCTTCTTGCTCCTTGCTTCCTTAAGCTCTCCTTCTTGCTGCTGGCTGTATTCAGCTTTTGTCTTGCCCCTTGTGCGCGCGTGCCGCTCGTCTCGCTTGCGCGCTGCTGTCAGAGAGCCAGAGGTCAGTGTGAGTGTGAATGTGGCGGGCGAGGGCGTAAGAAGCGGGCATGATGCAGAGAGCATGATGAGGGAGAAGTCAGGCGAGAGGTGGCCATGCAAGTCATGATGAGAGCATGATGAGGGAGAAGTCAGGGCAGAGAGGCCGATGCAAGTCAGGCCAGAGACAGAGAGGGCCATGCAAGCGCACCCACAGTGAATTCAGACGACATATATGCTAGAGGTTTAGCGCAATTCACGAGAAGGGGGGAAAGGAGTGACAGAAGAGAGAGGGAGGAGCAGATGGGAGCGCTGGCACAGCAGCTGCCCCAAGGGGATCTGATGGAGATAGCAGCCAGCAACTCGAGCACCGTCAGCCGCCTGCTAAAGCCGAGGCTTGGCCCTCCGGTGCGCATTGTGTCCACGTCCCTCGAGTCCCGTGCTCCGTGGGCCTCCTCGCGCTCCTTGCTTGCCGTTTGATGCTACAATAGCCTCTTGAACATGGCCTCTTCAAGTGAGCAGCTGTGCATGCATGCACAGCTGCTGTGCATGCATGCATTCATGCTCGTCAACCAGGGCTTGGAGCGCTTGCACCGTTAAAAGGCCTTGCTCCTTTCAGCCCCGGAGCTTGGCCGTACCCTCCCCCCTCCCAGGTGGGTGGACTTGTAAGGGAACGCAACCACGTGCGCTCACAAAGTGTTTGCGGGTTTGGACAAGGCAGGCAAGCACAGAGGAGGAGGCTGGACCGCTTGACCTCTCGCTCAGCCATCTCGACGAGAGCGAAAAGCAAGACAACAACCAAGCGCACAAGAGCCTCGTATGACCCCTCCCAACCTGCCTCTTTCCCTCGCTCAGTTTCGAGTCTGTCTCTCCCTTGCCTGTGTGCGAGAGAGTAGGCTCGGTGACAATCTGGGGCATGTTGATGCATCCTCCATGTGCGTGCTGGCGACGGAGACAACAGGCCAAGCTGCAAGCATGTGTGACAGGAGGCAGCATTGGCAGCTAAGCTCCCAGCATCCAGTGAGCTCCTTGCATCTGGGTTGGCAGGAGGCTAGGACACACACGGAGCTGCAGGGTTGGAGTGAGCTGCTTGTGGGACTGAGAACATCACGCCTCCTCCTCGTGTTCATGCGAGCAGCAGTCCACAAGTTCCTCCGGTACTCTCTCCTCGTTTTGTGTTTCTAGCCGACGACAGGCTGCGTGCCGGGGGCCTCTGGCGTCTTTGTGTCACACTTTGTCGTTGCCGTGCCCTAGCAACTGAGCTTGCTCATTGGGCTCCAAGAAGGGAGAGCTCTCCACTGCTCGAACTGCCTGTGCCTTCTTCTCCTGCCTTTGCCCAGCTCTTGCTGTTACGCCCCCCGTACCGACATACTGACAGGCTCTGCCGTGTGGCGTGTGGCATGTGGAGTGTGGCGAGTGGCAAGTGGCGATTGGCATGTCGTACAGACGGCACAAAGCCCCTGAATGCGCGGCGTGCACACTGACATGCTAGAATGTGGTGCAGGCGACGAGCCATAGCCAAGGGCAGCATGGCCGTGGGGAGCCTGAAGCGATACGTGAGAACTTGGCAGGTCCGAGTTATCACGCTCCTGCTACAGCGTACCTGCTCCTTGCCTGTCCATCCCTCCCCCTCGTCCTCTGCCCTCGCTCTCCCAACAGGCGTCTAGATGGTGGAGGCAAATGCAAGCGTGCGCACAAGCAGTGCAAGTTTGCTAGCTTGCACATGTGACAGCATAAGGCCCGGCGTGGGCTCTCTCTGACATCTCTGACATCTCTGACACATTGCCATGGGCACGCTACGGGAGAAACGTGGACAGGAAAGGAGGAGAGGAGGGAAGCGGCTGGAGGCGCGCGTGGAGAGGCGCATGCTGGCAAGGAGATTTGAGAGCTGGGTCCAGCTCACCGCCCTTGCCATCCGTGCATTGCGTATCGGCCGCAAGGCCTTCCGCCGCCGCCTCACGTCTCTCCTCCCGTGCCCCCTAAACACAGCTATTTCATGATGACGCGTGGACAGACGGCATCTGACGTGCTGTGACGGTGCTTGACGCTTGCTCGCTGCCCCTCCCATTCGTGTGTTTGTTGCAAACACCTTCAGTTTACAGGCCGGTATCAAGAAGAGAGTGATGCAGGGCTGGAGAGCGCGGGCGGCGCGTCTGGCCTTTCGAGCTCGTGAGGTTCCTGTCTGTCTTGCTCTGTGAGCCTCGTGCCTGTCCGAGTGTTCAGAGGGTTAAGAGCTCACAGCCGTCAACAGTCAACAGGCAACGGTCGAGCAGTCAAAAGTCAAAAGTCAAGAGCTCACAACAACGGTGCCTGCCTGCGCGTCAGGTGGGGCGAACAGCGGGGCGGCGACCGCGGCAGACAGCCACCCTGGTCTTTTCTTCCTGGATCGCCTTGCAGGTAACAAGCATGGTGCGGCGGAGGGGGGTGGACAGCATTCAGCGACGACGCGACGTGCAGATGATGACGGCTCGGTATCTCGAGTGGAAATGGCGCGCCGGTGCCTCCGCTGCCCCCTCCAGTTCCTCTCTCAAGCTCATCGTTGCCAAGTTCACTCGGTTCTCTACCTTCCTACCTCCCTACCTCTGCGTGGTCCTTTTCTACTTTTGGGAGATGCTGAGCCTGGCGGCACGCACAGATAGCAACCTGTGCGTGCCGATAGCAACCTGTGCGTGCCGATAGCAACCTGCCAGCCATAGTCTGCCGCCAGCCATAGTCTGCCACCTGTGTGTAGCCCTATTGTGCGGCGCAAAGCCGTGACGCAAGGATTGGGGATGACGCAAGGATTTGGGGGCGCAGAGGTGCGGTGCGAGACGCGCTGAACCACTGGAACACAAACGTGTCTTGGAGATGGAGCCCCGAGTTTCGCCGCTTCTGGTTCGAGTCTGCTTTTCTTGTGCTCGCTGCAGCTCGAGTGCTTGGTGTCTTGGCGTCACATGCCTCTGTTTGTCGAGGTGTCTGGTCGTCTGGTTGCTGCCCCTGCTGTCCATCAAGTAGCAATAGCTGCAAGCCGCTATGCGCTATGGGCAATGCCCTTGGAGTCAGACTTGATTGTTGTACACACGGTGGCTGACAGGAACGCCATGCGGAGGCTGGACAAGCTGTTGGTGCGCATCATGTTGCAATGGAAGCGCCTCCTCCTGCGTGCACAATGGTTCCAGGTGCTTCAAGAGAGGCTCTGCCATATCACATGCCTTGTCGACCCCGTTTACCCAAAGCTTAAGACTGAGAGTGATTTCGAACATGAGCAGCATGTGGCGCAGTGCCGAGTGCGCAACCACGTGTCAACCTCGTACGTCAGGTCCTCCTTCCTGGGCTGGGCGCAGGTAATGCATTACGCAAGCTTTCATACGCGCCTACGCCTCCGTGCCTGTCGTGTTCGCGAGTGTGACTCCAGGAAAGCACAGAGTGAGAGCGGCCTGCCTAAGGCCATCATCACGAACTGCATCACGTAGAGTAGAGAGCACTGCCGTAAAGGACCAGGGGTGGCGGCACTCGAGTCACGTTTTGCGTGTCCATCACATACTTGGCAGATTACTTTCCCGCGCCTCGTAGGCGGAGACAATCAATTCGATTAAAAGTTGAACTTGGCAGCGTCGAGCACGACGCAAGGTTGGCACGGGACCAAGCTTTGCCACGAACCAATGTCGCTCCTCTCCATCCTCTGCCGTTGCTCTGCCTCACCCTTCGAACTCCTTCCATCGACAGCCGCAGACACTCGCCTTGACGAGCATCTCGATCCGAAAGCGGACAGAGTCCGAGTGTTAAGAGGGGCTCAACAGGATGAGCAAAGGACCGTGAAGGTCCTATGAGAGGTCGAGTGACGTTGATACGTGTCTTTCAATGATTCACGTG
>Ga0315899_10005051_pt1 | contig 14265 bp, 21 predicted proteins | sample LakEriMetagenome_2_FD_203518 | JGI IMG/M metagenome (GOLD analysis project Ga0315899, IMG submission 203518) | Freshwater fungal communities from buoy surface, Lake Erie, Ohio, United States - Buoy 4 MA112 | ecosystem: Environmental > Aquatic > Freshwater > Lake | place: USA: Lake Erie, Ohio... | reverse complement strand
GCTGAGAAGCTGAACGGCCGCATGGCCATGCTCGGCTTCATCGCCCTCCTCGCCACCGAATTCGCCCTCGGCGGTGAAGCCTTCACCCACGGCCTGCTCGGCCTCGGCTGACCCCTCCCCCATCCCGGCACCGCCGGCCCCAACCGCAGCAGACTCTGCTGCGGTTTTTTGTTGTCGGTGCCCCTCCCCCCCGTCGCCATGACCGCCCCGCTGTTTGCCCGGGTTCACGGCGCCGGCCCCACCGGCGCCCTCACGGCCCTCGCCCTGGCCCACGCCGGCTGGCGGGTGGTGCTCCACGATCCCCAGGAACGTTCTGCCCTGGTGGGTCGCAGTCGGGCCTACGCCCTCACCCACTCCAGCCGCCGCCTGTTGCGCCGCCTACAGCTCTGGGAGGCGATCGAGTCCGTTTTGGTGCCCTTTCGCCAGCTGCAGCTCCGCGATCTGGGCAGTGGTGGTGATGCCGCCTTCACCAGCCCCGATCTCGGCGGTGCTCCACCGTCGCCCGCCAGCGCTGCCCTGGGCTGGATCGCCCGGCACGGGCCCCTGCTCGAGGTATTGCTGCAGCGCCTGGAGGCCGAACCGGCGGTGCACCTCGCCCTGGGCACGCCGCCGCCGGCGCCGGGGGCCCCCCGGGCCGGCGAACCGGCCGCCGATCTGGTGGTGGCCGCCGATGGTCCGTCCTCCCCCACCCGCGCGGCCCTGGGCGTCCGCCAGTGGCGCTGGCCCTACCGCCAGGCCTGTCTGACGGTGCAGGTGGAGCTGCGCGGCAGCGCCCCCGATGAGGCCTGGGAGCTGCTGCGCCCGGAGGGCCCATTCGCCGTGCTGCCGTTGGGGGAACGCCAGGCCCAGCTGGTGTGGAGTGCTCCCGCCGACCGCTGCCGCCAGCTGGAGCAGCTCAGCGGTGCTGCCTTCCTCGATCGCCTCGCCGGCGCCTTGCCCGAGCGCCTGCAGCCCGATGGTCTGCTCGATACCCCCCGCTCCTTCCCGGTGGCCCTGGAGCTGGCGCATCGCCTGCACCGGGGTCGGGTGGTGCTGGTGGGGGAGAGCGCCCATCGCTGCCATCCGGTGGGCGGCCAGGGCCTCAACCTCTGCTGGCGCGATGTGGAGGTGCTCCATCGCCTCGCCGCCCGAGTGGCGGCGGGCCGGTTGCGGCCTTCTCGGCTCGCGGGAGCCTATGGGCGCCGCCGCTGGCCCGATCTGTTGCTGACGCTGCTGGCCACCGACCTGCTGGTGCGGCTGTTCTCGAACCGCCAGCCGTTGCTGCTGCCGCTGCGCCGCCTCGCCCTTTTCGCCCTGGCAGGCAGCGCGCCCCTGCGGCGCCTCGCCCTGGGGATGATGACCCACGGCCCTTGCCGGCCCCTGGCCGGAGCGGCACCGTGAGAGCCCCCGGTTCTGGCCCATGGTGATCAGCACCTCCCCCCAGCCGCCCCCGCCGGAGGGACTGCTGCGCTTCCTGCGCGGATCGATCGGATTGAGCGAGGGGGCCCTGGCGCTGGGTCTCAAGCAGGCCCAGCTGGAGCAGGCCCCCCTGCCGGTGGTGCTCTGGCGTTTCGGGTTGATCAGCCTCGAGCAGTTCGACACCGTTCTGGCCTGGCAAGACCAGAACCTCGGCGGCGGACCCGCTTCCTAGGCGGTCCCTCCGCGCGGATCTCCCCTGCGGATCTTCCTTTTGATCGATCAGTCTTCGTAGACGATCAGCGATTCCACCGGCACCCCGGCAGGTAGCCGATCCCGTCCGCCCAGGGCCGCCAGCTCGATCACGAAGGCGAATCCGCAGAGCTCACCACCCACCTGTTTCACCAGCTCCGCGCAGGCCGCCGCGGTGCCGCCGGTGGCCAGGAGGTCGTCGACGATCAGCACGCGCGGGCGATGGTCGTAGCCGTGGCTGAGGATCTCCAGCTTGTCGCTGCCGTACTCCAGCTCGTATTCCACCGAGAGCACCGGCGGGGGCAACTTGCCCGGTTTGCGCGCCTTCACGAAGCCGATGCCCTTGGCGGTGGCCAGGGCCACGCCGACGATGAAGCCGCGGCTTTCGATGCCCACGATCAGCTCCGGTTGGAGCCGGTCGCAGATCTCCCCCAGGCGTTGCACCACCTCAGCCCAGGCCTCGGGCTCGCGCAGCAGCGGGCTGAGGTCACGGAAGAGGATGCCGGGCTTGGGGAAATCCGGAATTTCCCGCACCAGGGCCCGGAGGTCATCGGTTGAGGCGGGGCCCGCGGGGGGGTGGGAGCTGGATCCGGCTGTGGCGCTCATGGGGATGCCCGCCTGCTCGCAGGCCGGGTGCAGGGGTGGGGGGCAGGCTTGGGTGCCGCTTGACGGTCGACGGATGGCCGCCAGTGCTGGCAGTATCGCAGCCATGGTCATGACCGCTGCCGCTCCCACCGCCGCTTCCCCCGCTGCCGAGGCCCCTGCCGCCGCAGCCCCGGCCCGCCCGCTTTCCCGTCGTGGGATCGAGAGGCTGGATTTGTTGCTGCTCACCGTGGAGGCCCTCGATTACAACGGCGGCGAATCGATGGTGTGGATCAGCGACCAGCTGGGCTATGCGCAGCTTTTCCCCAATCGGGTGGAGCTCTGGAAGCGCCGTTGCCACAATCCCCTGCGCCGCAGTTTCCGCCGCGGCGTGCTTTCGCCTGCCGAAACCGATGCGCTCATCAGCATTCTTTGCGTGATGGCCGAGCGGCTGTATCCGATGCTCCACCAGCTGCTCTCCCGCAGCGAGCCCGAGGATCTCACCCGTGAGCGCTGGACACTCGTGACCCATCGGCTTTCGGAGCTTCTGAAGGAACGGATGAATCCACGCCGCAGTGGGGTGCAGCGCTTGCTGGATCCCCAGGCCGGTGCGTTGCAACGGCGCCAGCTGATTCAGACCTTGGCGCTTGCGGCCGGTTCCGGAGGGATCGAGCGGCTGCGCGCCAGCCTCATGGACGCGGATGGTTGAGCGCCTGATGTTTTCCTCTCCCGCTTCCATGAAGAAAAGCCTCCAGTACGACCAGCAGAGTTGCCGGCTCACCCTGGAGGGCCTTCCCGACCTCTCCGCCGGCCAGTCAGGCGATGTGGTGGGCATCCTCACCGGCTGGTCCTTGGCCTGGGTGGGGCGGCCCGAGGAGCTGGAGGGCCGCCGTGAGCACCTGCTGGCGATCCTCCAGGTGGTTCTGCCCTACGCCCGATACCTCCTCAGTGGCGTCCCCCGGCGGGTGGGCGGTCCGGAGGATCCGGCTGAGATCGCCCCGGCTGCCGACGGTCACCACGTCCTGCTGCTCCGCAGCAGCCAGCCGGATGTGGAGCCCCTGCAGCTCGTCCTCGACGACGCCGAACTGGCGGATCTGGTGCGGGTGCTCGATCGGCTGCGCCTCGATCCACGCCTGCAGGTGGAGCTGCCCGTGCCCCCCGTCCGGCCGCTGCGGGCCCGGGAGGTGCAAGGGCGCACGCCCCTGCCTCGCCGCCTCGCCGGTGTGGTGGGCGGAGCTGCGGCCCTTGCCCTGGCCGCCGCCACCGCCTGGCTGCTCCCTCCGCCCCCGGCGCCCCGGCCCGTGGCTGCCCCCACCCCCGCCGCCAAGGGCGGCGCCCCTGTGCCGCCGCCGCCGCTACCTTCCCCGGCCCGCGGCGGTTGACGCCACAGCCTGCGGCGACCACTGTGGGCTGCGTCGCGCTCCGGTTCTGATGACGTTGAGCTGGTCGGAACTGCGCCGTCGGGTTGCCCGCCTCGGGGCGGCCCTTGATGTGGTGGTGCGCAGCGATCCGGAGGTGTGCGGCCTCAGCGGTGAGCGGTTCCATATCTCCCTGCACCACGGCGGCCAGGGGGATTGCACGGTGGAGGCCCTCTCCCTGATCGACTGTCCGAACGAATTGGTGCTGATCGAGTTCGAGCGCTGGATGCGCAGCGCCGGCTACTCGCTGGATCCCTGAATCCGCCGATGTCCCGCCCGCCCATCTCGCTTTACCTGCCCCGGACAGAAGGGGCCACGCCGCCGGAGGGGCCGATCCTGCGCCGCTCCCGCGGCCGCCGTCGACGCCGTGTGCGGCGACTGAGGCAAGCGGGCATGGGGCTGCTGCTTGGGGCCCTGGGCCTGGGGATCCTGGCGGGTCTGGTGCGCCTGCCGGAGCGGCTCGATGCCCTGCTGCTCGTTAGCCATGCGCTGGCCAATGTGATCGGAGGCCTGAGCCGCCTGGGCCTCGGCCTGCTGCAACTGGCGGCGGTGCTGGCGGTGGTGCTCCTGGCCCTGCTAGCCCTGCTGCTGCTGGCGGGCAGTGCTGTGAGGCTCTGGAGAGCCCTGGTGCCCAGCCCCAGCCGTGAGGGGCACCCGTCGCCTCCCCCTGCGGCCGGGCCGGCCTGGCGGGATCCTGAGGAGGGTGCGGGGCGGCTGCCGCCACCGCTTCTCTGAAGGGTGCCGGCTGGATCAGCCGTGCAGGCGGCCCGCCCACAGGCCGGCCAGCTGCCAGGAAGACCAGAGGAAGGCCGCCAGGATCAGCCAGTTCAGCCAGGCGGGGCGGCCGTTCCCGGGGCTGTTCATCGCGGCGGCTCCTCGGCTCACAGGGGTTGGTCCCGGCACTTTGGCAGGGGGTGGCACTGGTGGGAAGGAAGACGTACCCGCTGCCATGCCCTCGCCCGCCCTTGTGAGCTTCCTGGGATTTCCTGGCTGGGGACCCCTCCATCTGCAGCTGGCGATGGGCGGGGACCCGGAGGCCCTGGCCCGTCGGTTGGCCCGCGCCCGGATTTCGGCGGGGCCAGGGGCGGCGCCGGGGGGGCTGCTGGCGGCCTTCCTGCGCCAGCAGGGGGATGGCCGGCCCTTGGGGGAACCCTGGGGCCCTCTGCCGCCCGGTGGCCTCTCGGGCAGCCATCGCTATCGCATTGTCTGCGGTCCGGGCCGTCGCCCCGGGCTGCGGGTGGTGGGCTGGTGTTGGTTCGGCCCCGCCGGGGGGTGGCGGCCGTGCGGCGAGTCTCTGCCGCTGGCCCTCTTCCTGGCGCGCCATGGCCAGGGGCGTTGGCCTCGCCAGGCTCCGCCGGTGGGCCGGCGGGCCAGGGAGGAGCCCGGCCGGGGTGGAGACTCAACGGTGCAGACGCGCAGCCCCGAGCTCCTGTCATGAAGGTCGACCACCGCGGCACCCACCATCTGCTCGATCTGGAGAGCGCTGAGGTGGCCCTGCTGCTCGACATCCTGGAAGCCGCCCTGGGCGCCGAGGCGATCAGTGGCCCTGACGCCAGCAATCCGCCCCTGGCTCGCCTCTTCAACGACCTCTACAGCGGCCTGCTCGATACGGCCCGGGCGGAGTGGCGCCATGGGGCGGCCGCCCGATTCCCTCAGGGTTCGGCGGACGGGTCCCCTTCCCGCTCCACCCAGGTCCACGGCCTCTCGATGCCGCCCGGCACGCTCCACACCCCAAGCGCCCGCCGCCGCGCCAACCCTTCCACCGCCTTGTAATTCAGGTCGTCGCAACCGCCGGGCAGCCCATCGAAGCGGAAGACGGCCCCCTCCTCCAACAGCGGCACGGCCACATCGCGGCCGTTGCGGCGCACCAGGGCTATCTCGCGGTTGAACACATCGCGCCCCCGCAGCTCCAGGCTCACCTCGCTGCCCACCGGCAGCAGGGCCCGTAACCGCCGCTGGGCCGTCTGGGACCAGGGCACCTGGCCGGGGCGGGGGGCCTGGAGGCAGGCCAGCCGCACCCGCCGTGCCAGGTCGGTGCCGGTGATCATCACCCGCAGCTCCTGGCCGTTGCGCACCGAGAGCACCCGGGCCGGCCGCACCCGCTGGAGCGCCGGGCTTGGGGCCGGACGCGCCGGGGAGCCAGGCAGGGGAGGTAGGGGCGGCGGTGGCAGCGGCGGGGCGACGGAGGGGGGAGACCCCTGGCCGTGGACGGCGGTGATGCCCAGAACCACCACAAGCCCGGCGGCCGGGCCCCCCAGGGCCTGGAACGGCAGCTCGCGCACAGGTCCACAACAATGGACGACTCTACGCAGCCCCCACCCGGGCGTGCCATGGATCCGCTGATCGCCGCCCTGCTGCGGCCCGAGGCCCATCAGCCGCCACCGTCCGCCCCGATCGAGCTGCTCGAGACCCACATCTCCTGGATCCTGCTGGTGGGGGCGGTGGCCTACAAGATCAAAAAGCCCGTCGACCTGGGCTTCGTTGACTTCAGCACCCCGGAGCGCCGCGCCTGGTTCTGCGAGGAGGAGCTGCGCCTCAACCGCCGCTTGGCGCCCGACCTTTACCTCGCCGTGGTGCCGATCCATGGGCCGCGGCAGCGGGCCCGCTTCCATGGCGGCGGGCCGGTGATCGAGACGGCGCTGAAGATGCGCCGCTTCCCCCAGGAGGCCCTGCTGCCGGCGGCCCTGGCCCGCGATGCCGTTCCCCCCGCCGCCTTCGAAGCGCTGGCCGGACGCCTGGCGGCCTTCCATGCCCGCTCGGCGGTGGCCGGCCCCAGCGATCCCTGGGGCGATCCGCACCACGTGTGCGCTCCAGCCCTGGCCAACCTGGCGGTGCTGGAGCGCTGCGGTGTGGATCCCTCCGTGCTGGCGCCGCTGCGGCGCTGGACGGAGCGCGAGGCGCAGCGGCTGACGCCCCTCTTCCGCCGGCGCAAGGCGGACGGACGCGTGCGCGAGGGCCATGGCGACCTGCATCTGGGCAACATGGCCCTGCTGCAGGGACGCATCGCGGTATTCGATTGCCTGGAGTTCAGCCCCGAGCTGCGTTGGATCGACGCCATCAGCGACCTGGCCTTCGCAGCGATGGATCTGCAGCATGGCGGCCGCCCGATCGAATCCCATCGCCTGCTGGCCCGCTGGCTGGAGCGCAGCGGCGATTTCGAAGGTCTGCGGCTCTGGTCCTGGTATCGGGTGTATCGGGCCCTGGTGCGCGCCAAGGTCACCGCCCTGCGCCTGGCCCAGGCCGATCTGGCGGAGGAGGAGAGCCAGCGGCGGCGGGGCGAGCTGAGCTCTTACCTCGGTTGGGCCCAGGCGGTGATCCGGCCGCAGCGGCCGGCCCTGGTGATCACCCATGGGATCTCGGGCAGTGGCAAGAGCCACTGGGCCTCCCGGCTCGCCCAGGCCCCGGGGTGGATCCAGCTGCGCTCCGACGGAGAACGGAAGCGGCGCTTCGGGCTCTGGGGGGAGACAGGTGGTGCGGAAGGGCTGGAGGCGCCACCTGCCGCGACTCTCTACGCCCCGGCGGTCAGCGCTTGGCTGTACGAGGAGCGGCTTGCCGGGAGTGCGGCCGCGGCCCTGGCGGCCGGACTCGATGTGGTGGTGGATGCCACCTTCCTAAGACGACGGGACCGACAGCTTTTCGCCCAGCTGGCCCGGCTGAGCGGGGCGACGTTTGCGGTGCTGGAGTGCGACTGCCCGCCCGGCCTGGCTCGGGAGCGGGTGGAGAGCCGGCGACAGCTCGGGGTCGATCCCTCGGATGCCGATGGATTCGTGATCGAAGGGCAGCTAACCCGGTTGGAGCCCATCAACGAGAAGGAACGGCAGCAAATCGACTTCCTCTGTCCTGGCTCGGAGCTGGGGGTCAAGCGTCTGCAGCAGTGGCGTCAGGAGATGGCCTAGGCCACCCCTGACGGCATGGGCTTCAGAACCACTCGGGTACGGCCTCTTCGAGGGTGTTGACGTGGGCTTCGGGGGTGGTGCGACGGAATTCGAGGGTGATGTTGCGGCGCTGCTCGCCATCGGCGGCCACGGCCACGATTGGATAGAGCTGCTGGCCATCGCGGAACGGCACCTGGATGCGGAAGGTGCCCTCCGCGGTGAGGGGCACTTCCTCGCCGCCAATCGTGAGGCGGGCGGAGGGATCGGTAGCGCCGTACACAATCAACTCGGCGTCGGCCACCAGCCAGAAGGCCCGCTGGCGCACAGGCACTCCGCCGGCGCCGCTCTCGGTGAGGCCGCTGGCCCACTGCCCCACCCCGGAGAGCTGGCCGCCGGCCGCTTGGTCGCCGCCCTCCTCCAGCTCGTGGAAGGCCTCCGAACCCCGACCCAGGCGCCGCCAACGGGCGGTGGCGGTTTGGTACAGGCGCTCGTGCAGGCCGCTCTCGCCGCTTGCCGGGGCGATCAGCTCGCTTTCGGTGGGCAGGATGTCGAGGGAGAAGGGGATGAACTGGTCGAGGATCTGCTCGCTGGGGTGGAGGGCAGGCACCCGGGCCACCGAGGAGAAGGCCAGGGAGATCCAGCGGACACCGCCGCAGCGATAGCCCAGCTCCACGCGGTAATCGCGATCGCTCAGGGGCACCGGCAGGTACCACTCGGTGGCGTGGCTATCGACCACCACCTCCTGCAGGGTGTGGGGATGGGCGGATCCGCCGCTGAGGCCGGTCACGTCGGCCACTCGCAGGCAGAGCTGGGTGGCGCCGGCGGCTGCGGCGGCCTCGCGATCCGCTTCCGAGATTTCCCAGAACACGTAGGCCCACTGGGGGTCGCGGGGCAGGAACACCACGCGGGTGTCGGTGCGGGGGCGTGGGGCCGGGGGCAGGGAGGCCTCGATGGTGGGCAGATCCGCGAACGTCTCGGCACCTTCCGGAGCGTTGATGGCCGCCACCGGAGCGAACTCGGCAGGCGAGGGGGTCGGCGCTTCGCTCTCGCCCTTGAGGGAGGCCTTCGTGGCGATCGCCTCCGCGAGGCCGTCCTTCGTTTCGGCGCTATAGCGGCTGATTCCGAGGGTGCGGGCCAGCTCGCGCAGCTGCCGCATGCTCATGGAGGCAAGGTTGGCCACGGGGTTGTTGCTTGCCATCCGTACGGTCGGAATCGAACGATGGGGCCAATGTTCCGGGATACGACGCCTTCGGGATCACTCCTGTCAGCAGATGGGCACAACATTTCGGCAGATGGGCGCAACATCGGGCCCCGGCTTCAGGTGAGTGGTGCCTGCCCTTCGGGGTTGGGGCCCGGGTCCAACGGCTGGCGTCTTCCTTCCGGCACCTGGGCCGCGAGCAGGGCCGCCACCGCCAGCAAGACGCCGAGGCCAAGCCAGCCGCGCCAACGCTTCGGCGACTGTGCCGCCACCCCCAGCACCTGACCGCAGCGGGCGCAGACCAGGCGGCCGGCCAGGCTGCGATCCGCCCTCACTGTCCAGCTGCCGCAGTTGGGACAGGCCATCACCGCCCTTGCCTCATGCTCGCGGCGGCCATGCTCGCCGATCGGTGGCCGTCAACGCAGCGACGGATCGGCCCCCGGCAGATCCCCGCCATCGCTGCGCTCACGCAGCATCTCGAAATCGGCGAAATCAAAGCCCGGCCCCACGGAGCAGGTCACGAGGCTCCAGTCGCCCAGGCTGCGGGCGGCCTGCCACCAGTCGGCGGGGACCACCTGCACGGCACGGATCTCCCCCGGCTCCGGCTCCAGCGGTCCCAGCGGTCCCAGCGGGCCCAGGGTGAGCGCTTCGCTGCGGCCCCCCTCGGGCGGCAGCCGCCAGAGACGCAGCGGCGCGCCCGCCACGTGCTGCCAGATCTCGTCGGCGCCCCGCACCCGGTGCCAGCGGCTGCAGGATCCGGCCTCCAGGAGGAAGGCGATCAGGGTGAGGCCGCAGCGGCGCTCGCCGTCGCCATCCCGGCACACCGCCACCGTGGACCGGTGCAGTTCGCGGTACCAGCCCCCCTCCGGATGGGGCGCCAACCCCAGGCGCTCGATCAGGGCCCGAGCGCCTGCCACACCCTCTTCGCTCGCTCCGTACTCGGCCATGGTGGATTTGCCTTGGGCCCTTTTGCGTCGATGATCGCCCGGACGCGCCTGGGCTGGAGCATCGCCGGGGTTCGGCACCTGGCGGAGCGGCCGGCTGCTGACGGATTATCTTTCTGGCCGTGTTTTTTACCAGCTGGAGGCAGAGTCTGATCTGGAGGGTGAGCGGCGGATTGATAACCCCGACCAGCGCATCTCCCAGGATGTGGATAGCTTCACCAGCGAAAGCCTGCGGCTCACGGTGGAGGTGATCGATGCCCTGCTCACCTTCGCTTTCTGGTGGTGCTCTGGAGCATCTCCGATCGGCTGGCGCTGGTGCTGCTCGCCTATTCCCTGCTTGGAACGGCGTCAGGCATCGCGGCGTCTGCGAGCCGCGATTGTCAATGCCGATCACCTGATCCGCTGGCAGGCTCTGATCGCGGTGATTCAGCAGTCGTATCAGGATTTCTCCGATTTCCTGTCCTGGCTCGTGATCGCGCCGATCTACTTCGCCAAGGAGGTGGATTTCGGTGTTTTCGGTCAGTTATATCGTCAACAACGTCAATCGGCTGGCTGCTTTCTCCGCTTCGATCAGCCGTTTGGAGGGCTTCCAGGGCAAGGTGGAGCAAATCGGCGGCGAGATGGCGGCGCTGATGGATAGCCAGGTGGCCGTTTCTTCAGCGGCGCCTTTGCGGGCTGACGCCGGGGCAGCGGTTGCTGGTAGTGGGGCCATCGGGCTGCGGCAAGACGTCGTTCCTGCGGCTGGTGAGCGGCCTGTGGCCGCCGGCACGGGGCCAGGTGAGCCGGCCGCCGGAGGGGGAGCAGCTTTGCTATCCCCAATCGGTGGATCGCGCCTCCGATGCGCAGCTGCGCCATGTGCTGGAGGAGGCCACCAGCGCGCTGGATGTGGCGGCGGCTGCCGGTGGCCGGCCAAGCCCCAACTTCTGCTTGGTACTCCAGTACTATGGACGAGGGCCGCGTTGCCCGTGCCCTCCTCCGTTCCCTCTTCTCCTTCCTTGTCTGGTCTCCCCGGGGATCCTGCCGATGGGCTGGCCGGCGCCTCCGGCTTCCCCAGCCCCGCCGACGATTACGTGGAGGGCCGCATCGACCTGAACGTGGCCCTGATCCCCCGGCCCCTGGCCACCTTCTTCCTGCGTGTCCGCGGTGAGGCGATGCGCGGCGACGGCATCGTTGATGGCGATCTGCTGGTGATCGACCGCAGCGTGGAGGCCCGCCCGGGCATGGTGGTGGTGGCGGTGCACCAGGGCGAGTTTCTGCTGCGGCGGCTGCAGCGCCGCGGTGGCCGTCTCGTGCTGGTGGCCAGCGATGGCGCCAGCCCGCCGATTGCGTTGCCGATCGATCCGGAGGGCGGCAGCGAGGTCACCGAGCTCTGGGGGGTGGTGCGGCACGCCGTGCACCATCTGCTCGCGCCCCCATCGTCGCGGCGTGGCCTCAGTCGGGCTGGGCCAGGGGTGGAGCGCTGAGCAGTCCGCGGCGGCGGAGTTCCCCGCGGAAGTCGGCGGCCAGGCGGCGCCCCGCGGCATCGGGGATGGGGGTGCCGCGCCAGGCGTGGCGCAGGTGGCGGGCGAGCGCCAGAAGCCGCACGGCCAGGCTGAGACACACCAGCAGCTGCAGGCAGAGATGGAGCATGGCTGGCCCCGCACGCGCAACCTCCAGGCTAGGCAGGGCAAAGCGCGCCATGCTGGGGGGTGTTGCCCCAGGCCCCTGTCCACCGATCCGCTTGTTGATCCTGCGGCCGAGCCGGGCCCGGAGCCGCTGCCGGAGTTGGCTGTCGAGGAGTTGGAAACCCTGCTGGCGGCCCTCGATCCGCTGCTCGACGGCTTTGGCGATGGCGGCTCGTGCCTCGACGACGCCAGCGCTTTCCTGGCCCGCCTTGGCATCCAGCCGCCGCCTGCGGCGGGCCCCGAGCAGGCCGCCGAAGCATCGGCGCCGCTCCTGCAGTGGCTGGAGCGCTGGCGGTCCGCCGGCGGCAACCGCGAAACGTTGCGGCTGATGGTGCGCACCGTGTTGGCCCAGCGCCGCTGATGGCGCCGGCCGGCCTGCGTCCGCTCGGGCTCCTGTTGCCGCTGTTGGTGCTCAGCGGCAGCCCCGCAGTGCAGGCGGGGGAGCCGCTCAAGCCCGGGGAGGACTACCTACAGGCCCGTAGCCGCTTGCTGGCCCAGGGCTGGCGTCCGGTGGTGGCCCATCCTCCGGGGGAGGCCTGCTCGCTGTTGCGCGACGACCGCCGCTGTGCCCACTTCCCGGAGCTGGCCGCCTGCGCCCCCACCGGCCTGGGCCTGTGCCGCTTCGAGTGGCGCTCCCCCCAGGGCCGCGGCTACGCCGTGATCACCCGCGAGGGCCACCCCTCGGGCGCCCCGGGCCGCATCGATCGTTGGTTCCGGATCGATTAACGACAGCGAAGAAACCCCCTTTGGGTCGCCGCATCAGGCCCTTTTGATCACCCGCAACACCACCAGCAGGATCACCGCCCCAAGCGTGGCCACCACGATGCTGCCCAGAAGACCACCACCCAGCACGTTTCCACCCAGAAGCAGACCGCCGATCAGCGCGCCAATGATGCCGACCACCAGATCGCCGATCAGCCCAAAGCCACCGCCCTTCACCAACAACCCAGCGAGCCAACCGGCAATAACGCCGACGATCAAAAACCAGATCACGTTCATGGGAGCAAGTCGGAGACAGGCCAACCGTAGGAACCCCCCTTGCGTCCGTCATCCCCCGCCGCCGCCGGGTGGTGCGGGGATCCGTTTTTCCGACGATTCACCCCGCAAGGCCAAGGGCCTCGAGATACAGCCACTCGCCGGACTCTCCACGACCGAAACGGGAACACTCCTTAAGCACGCCCTCTCGGCGATCGCGATCGCGCCAGTGGGCCTCAAAGGTCACTGTCCCGTGCTGATCGAGCGGGCCGCCGTTCTGGCAATCGAGCACGTTGAGGCTGAGCCACTGGATGCTGCGGCAGCTTTCCTTCAGAGCCTTGCGACGAGCCGCTGCCGTCTGGCCGCTTTCGGGATGGGTGCGCAGTAGATGCTCAATCGCCTCTGGAACACTGGCCCCCAGGGCGAAGGCGCTGTATCGAGACCGCATCAGCTGCTCAGCCGTGAGCGCCAACTGCTCGCCCGCAATCAATGGCCCGCAGCAGCTGCCGTAGGCACCAACGCCACAAGGGCAAGCCGCAGGCTCGGGCGAGCAGGATTGTCGGCCGAAGCCCAGGGGTACGCCGGGGACAGGTGTCATGGATGGGGTTCAGAAGCACCATTCTGGTGCGTGGAGGAGTCAGGGCTTGAGCCAGGTGGAAAGGGGCGCCGACAACTGTCTGGTTCGACTCGGAACTCTCGCTGGCGAGCTGCCGGGGAGGCTTGCGGTCAGCGGGTGGTGGCGTTTGATGTGGGGTAGGAGTAACGCTGCTCTTGAGTGGCAGGCGAGAGGTTGAGATCGTAAGCACAGTCTTATTGGAGGCCTGTCCACTCAAAGGACTGGTTCGAAGCGTCCTGCCCTCCTGATACCCCTGACCTGCTCATTGGTGAGGGAAAAAATCGGTAGTCAGGCGATTCGATCACCCCTATCCCTTGAATATACGAGCGGTTGCAAGCCCGGCGTGTGCGGCTCGCAAGAGAGTCGCCAGGCTGTGGAGCAGATGCGCTAGAAGCGGGTGCTCCTCTACTGGGGCTGTGAAGCCAAGGCCGATGCCGGCCAGCCACAGACCCTCGAGCAGGGAAAGAATCCTTTGCTCCAGAGAATCGAGGAGGTGCAGGGGCAGGACACGGTCCAGCCTGCGGCACCATCCACAACGTCGACGGCCTGGCGGCCCAATCGGGAGGCCACTGGAGGTTTTTTGCTCCTGGGAATGGATGATGAACTGCGGTCGCTCCCGCTCAAGGTCTCCCTGGTGGGTGACCACCTCGTGCGCTCCAACTACTCCCCGGAGATCCGCTTCTCCCTCGCAAAAACGCAGGACTTCCTCGCCCCCCTCAACCTCAGCGCCACCCCTGCCGACAGCACCGCAAAGCTTGAGTCCCTGGAGGGTAGCGGCGGTGGTGCGCCTCGAGCGCTCCAGCAAAAGCGCGGCAATGCTGGACTTCTGATCCCGCTTCCGACTTCCTCCATCGGGCCGGGGCTGCTGGATCAAGAGGCCTATGAAGAGAGCCTGGAGCACTTCGTCCTATTGGCCGCCTCGGTGTTTCCAAGGCCCGAGAGTCACCGAAGGTGGCACTGCCGACATCATTGCCATCATCAGCAAAAACCAAGCAACGAATAGGAAAGGCCTACTCAGCCGCGTCCACTGCATTCCATCTCCGGCAGCGCACAACCAGCCCGCAGCTAGCATCATGACAATCGCGACAGCACTGCCATGGTTTGGGTAGATCAGGGGCAAAGATGCCATGCCAGTTGGCGGAACCGAGAAGTAAAAGGTAGTTGTCAATGCAAACAGAGTGATCAAGGCCAATGAAGGAACTAGCTGCCGAATTATTAGAAGAGGGGAATGCGTTGGCGTGACTTGATCTAGTCTAGTGTTCCACCCATACAGGACCGCTCGCGGTATCTATCAGCAGGTACTGCGGTAGCACGCGGGATTCATATGGAGACCAGATTAGCAGCCT
>Ga0315899_10005049_pt1 | contig 14266 bp, 10 predicted proteins | sample LakEriMetagenome_2_FD_203518 | JGI IMG/M metagenome (GOLD analysis project Ga0315899, IMG submission 203518) | Freshwater fungal communities from buoy surface, Lake Erie, Ohio, United States - Buoy 4 MA112 | ecosystem: Environmental > Aquatic > Freshwater > Lake | place: USA: Lake Erie, Ohio... | reverse complement strand
CTGCTGTTCGTGCCGCTGTTCTTCTGGTGGATGTCGGGCCAGCTCGCCGACGCCGGCAGCCTCACCTGGATCAAGGTCGGCATCTTCATCGCCGGTTTCCTCACCGTGGCGCAGTTCAGCTTCTGGGGTAACTACATCCCGCTCGTCTTCCCGGTGCACCTACGCGGTACCGGCGAGAGCTTCGCCGCCAACATCGGCGGGCGCGTCCTCGGCACCGCCGCGGCGTGGATCACACTCACCCTCTCGGCCTCCGAGAAACCTGATCCGGCCCGCATGGCGATCGTCGGCGCGTGTGTCGCCGGCGCCTACGTCCTGATCGGCGCCCTGCTCACGCAGTTCCTGCCCGAGCCCAAGGAGGAGTCGGAGGAAGGCGCCCGCTGAGCCGGGCGGAGACCAGCTGGAATTCAGGAACTCAGGCGGCCGGTGCGAGACGGCTCGAATCTACAGGCAGGCAGGCCGATGGAATTTCCGGGAGCGGCGGAAGGCCGCGGGACTTCAGCCCTGTTCCGTGGCTTCCGTGAGCTCCGTGGGCCCATCTTGTTACCCTTTCCCCCCCGCCTAACGCCGGAATCCTGATTCCCAGATCCGCCCCGGTCTCTGTTACCTCAGATTGCTGCTGTACCTTCGCTTGGGCCGTTTCGCATTACGGACTCCCCCACGGGGTCAGGGCGTTGAACGTTTTTAGACGCGCCTGTTCGACCCGTTTGTAAACGGTCAACGCCCTGACCCCTTTGGCGTTTACCCAAATTCATCCGTCGTTCAGCCCTCTGCCCGAGGGCACCATTTTCCTCCCCAAGCCGTTCCGCCCATGCGTACCCGCCTTCCGACCCCCGCCTCGCGCCGCTTCCTGGTTCTGCTGTTCACTCTCGTGCTGGTTCCCGCTGGGCTACTCGGCGCCGAAACCGCACCGGTGCGGGTGCTGTTCCTAGGCAATAGCTTCCTCTTCGGGTCGGGCTCGCCCGTGCGGTTTTTCCGGCCCGGTACGGTCAACGACCTGAACCAGGCGGGGGTCGGCGGAGTGCCGGCCTTGTTCAAGGCGTTCACGCGCGACGCCGGCCTGGCTTACGACGTCGGCGTGGAGACCGCCTCGGGACAGGGCTTCGACTACCATCTGGAGAAGAAGGCGGCCGTGATCGCCCGTCCCTGGGACATCGTGGTGATGCAGTCGCACAGCGTGCTCAACCAGGCCAAGCCCGGCGATCCAGACCTGCTGATCCGCTCCTCAAAGGCGCTCGGGGAATTGTTCGCGCGGCACAATCCGCGGGTCGATGTGCGCCTGATCGCGACGTGGCCGCGGGCCGATCTGGTCTATCCGGAGAAAGGCGCGTGGCACGGGAAAGGCCTGGAGGGCATGGCGCGCGACGTGCGCGCCGCCTACGACCGCGCGGCGGCCGCCACCCCGCAGGTGCGCGGGGTGATTCCGGTGGGCGAGTCGTGGCTGCGCGCAATGCGCGCGGGCTTCGCCGACGAGAACCCCTACGACGGCATCGCGTTCGGACAGGTGAGCCTCTGGACCCACGACCACTACCACGCCAGCACGACCGGTTACTACCTGGAGGCCCTGATGGTCTTCGGCCACGTGACCAACCGCGACCCGCGCTCGCTGGGCGGAGACGAGACGGCCGCGTTCGAATTGGGAATGTCCAAGGAGCAGGCCGAGGCGCTGCAGCGGATCGCCGCCGAGGAACTGTCGGCGGCCGGCGTGCGGCTCGAGCCGTTCAAGACGACCGCTCCGCCGCTCGTCCGCCGGATCGAATGACGGCGGCAGGGAAAGATCGGGTTGCACAGGAAGGTCGGGGAAGGCGGGAAGGAGTGCGGTGATTCGTCATCGAAGCGCGGGATTTCCCATCCGACGCGTGCCGTGCCATCCCGCCCTTCCGCGGTATCGCCATACTCCCCGAACACGCGGCGCAAAGCTCTTCCCGTCTCCTAACCACTCTTTCCCGCGGAAACTCCGTGTCCTCGGATTTTCCCCGTGAACTCTGGGTCGAGGGATCGGCCGCTTCCGTTCGGGCAACGCGTCCCGTTCAGAACGTGCCCTTCAGACCGAGCGTCCAGAGCGAGCCGAAGTCGAGGCGCTGGCGGAAGCGCGCGTGGGCGGGCGTGCTCGGGCCGGCGATCTGCTGGTCCTCGGTGGCGTCCCCGAGGTTGCGCAGGTTGGCGAAGAGCGCGACGCGGCGCGTGAGCGAGTACTCCCCCGAGACGTCGACGTAGAGGCGCTTCGAACCCCAGTTGAACGTGCCGGGCTCGATGCCGGCGCCGGACGCGACCGCGCCGCGCCGCTGGCGGCCGCGGTAGTTCCAGTTCACGCGCGCGTTCCACCGCTCGCGCGTCACGCTGAAGCCCCAGCTTCCGCTGCGGGGGATGTAACCCGCGAAGTTCTCCGCCGCCTCGCCCGTGGCGCGCTGGGCGCTGGCGTTGACGAAGACCTGCACGCCGCGCGCCCACGGGGGCAGGAACGTCAGGGCCTGCTTGTAGCTGAAGTCCAATCCCGTGGTCCGCAGCCTCCCGCGGACATTCTCCTGCGTCGCCACCTCGTAGCGCTCAAAGGTCGCCGGTTCGAGGCCGTACAGGGCGAGGAACTCGGACGTCGCGGGAAAGAAGGTGCCGCCGAAGAAATTCCGGAAATCGCGGCGGAATACCCCGGCGGAGACCTGGCCGACGCCCTCGAAGTAGTATTCGACGCGTGCGTTGGTGGACTCCGCGGCCCAGGGCCTGATCGCGGCGTTGTTCACCGTGATCAGATTGGAGCGGCTCGGCGGCGCCTCCACGTCGGGCAAGGTGAGACCACCCGCGTACTGGTTGAAATCGGGCCGCCCGATCGACGTGTAGCGCGCGGCGCGCAGGATCAGGTTGTCGCGGACGTTGAACGACACGTTCAGGTTGGGGAAAAGTCGCAGGTACTCCTTTTCCACGGAAGCCCCGCGTTCCAGGTAGGTGAGCTGAGAGAATCCGAGGGTGCCGGACGGAAAGATCGCCGCGGGCACGCGGCGCGCGGGATCGGCGGGGATGGGACTGGCGACGGTGACGACGCGCCCCGCGGCGTCGCGCTGGTAGTTGCGCGTGACGTCGGTGAAAGGCCCTTGGGCGTCGATGTTGGTTTGCTCCGCGCGGAGACCGCCCACGATCCGCAGCCGGCGGTTGAGGAGCGCGAGGTCACCCCGCAGGTAAGCGGCGGAGACGACCTCGGAAGCGAACTTGGACGCACCCACTTGGTTCCGGTAGCGGGCGTTCTGGTCGATCGTGAACAGGGACGGGGTTGCCCGAAAAGCCTCCCATGTCTTCGCCTGACTCACCCATTGCGCGGCCGGGAAACCCCACGGCAGCGCGCGCTCCGAGAGCGCGGTCGCCCAGTAGGGCGCGGCGCCGTCGTCGCTTCCCACCGGCGTCGTGCTGCCGCGGCCGTCGGCCCCGACGTAGGCGTAATTGGTGGTGACGGGACGCAGGTCGCGCCGGGCCTCGCGCACGTCGAAGCCGGTTCGCAGCGAGAAGGGCGCGACGCCGCCGAAGTCGCGCCGGGCGTTCGCAAACGCCGTGCGCTGCCGGTCGTTGGAGTCGACGATGCCGCTGGTGGTGCCGGTGAGCGCGTAGCTGGAAAGGCTGAACGGGTCCACCGCCACGCCAGTCAGCGCGTCGCGCACGTTGATCGCGCCGGGCCGCAGGTAGAAGATGTCCTCGAACGCGATCGCGACGTTGGTGCGCTGGGCGGTGGTGTTCTGGAACATGCCGCGCTCGATATCGGCTCCGGTGTAGCGGGCACGGGAGAGGCCGGCGCCCGCGTCGAGCTTCCAGACGGGCCCATCGTGGCGCCATGTGAGCGTGGGCATGTAGGTGCGGTTGAAGCGGTAGGTGCCGCCGTTGGTCTGCTGGAGGGTGCCGGCCCCGGCGCCGGCATCGCCGCGCGTGAAGGCCGGGGAGAAAGCGCCGGGCGGCACGCGGTTGATGGTGAACGTGAGCGCCTGCTGGCTGTAATTCTCCTCGAAAGTGGAGGCCTGGAGGGCGAGCGTGAGGCGGTCGCGCGGCCCGAGCCGCCAGTCGACGGTGGCCGCGATGGAGTTGCGGATCGTCTCCTTGCCGCCGCCGCGCACGGTGTAGGCGGTGAGGTAGGGACGGTCGGGCGTGGTGTGCGGGAACGCGGCGCCGTTGGTCGCCGCGCCGGTCCCGCGCCAGGTGTTCTGCGAGAAATCCTGACCGGCGTACTGCGTCGTCCGGCCGCCGGAGAGGCTGAAGCCGAGATTCCGGTTGATCGGCACCACCCAGGAGAAATCAAAACCGGGATAGACCTTGCGCGTGCGGGTCTCGCGCGGGATCGCCGTGCGGTGGGTTTCGCGGCGGTTGTCGCGCATCATCACGTACGCGCTGCCGTTGAACACCGGCCGGGCGCGCTCGAAGGCGCTGCGCGAGACCATGTTCACCGAGCCCGCCAGCGCCGAGCCGGGCGAATCGGGCGTCGGCGAATAGGACACCTCGAGCCGCGACAGTCCGTTGATCGAAACCATGTCGACCGCCGCCGCGCGACCGGTGCCGTTGCCGACCGCGCTCGCGAGGTTGAAGCCGTCCACCGTCACCGGCACGTACGCGGCCGGCGCGCCGTTGATGGAGATCTCGCGGGCGTTGCCGCCGGCGTACTCCATCGTGACCCCGGGCAGGAACTTCATGAACTCGCCCACGTGGCCCTCCGCCACGGTGCCGAACTCGTCGGTCGAGACCACCGTGCGCAGGTTCGAGGCGAAGCGCTGCTCGTTGATCGCGATGGCGGCGGCGTCCATCTCCCGCGAGGCCGCGACGGCGAACGCCTCCAGCCGCACCGTCTCGCCGGCCCGCCCCCCGGCCGGCGCCAGCGTGATATCGCGCCGCACCGTGGCGCCGGCGGGCACCTCGACCGCGAGGACCTGCGGCGCGAGCCCGGTGAAGAAGACGCGCAGGCGCGCCGTGCCGGCGGGCAGGGGCGCGAGCGTGAAAGAGCCGTCGGAACGCGTGGCGGCCTCGAGGTTGGTGCCCTCGAGCGCGACGCGCGCGTTCTCCAGATAATCGCCGCTGCCGCCGTGGAGCACCCGGCCCTCGACGACACCGGACGCGCCGGGGCCTTCGGCCGCCCGGAGCGCGGGCGCGGAGAAAAGGCCGGCAACAACGATCAAGGCCGCGGCGCAGGCGCGACCCAGGGGCGAACGGGACGAGGTCATGGGGCGGGGAGACGGCCACCACCCTAGCAGGTCCGCGGCCCCGCGCCTAGTGGGCGACCGGCGGGTTTTGGTGGAATCGCGTCCGGAGCCGTTGCGGCGCAGAAAGTGGTTGCCGGTTGTTTTTCACCGCGGCGATAGTCCGCGTCCACCTATGAAAAACGTCCGCCTCGGGATCGTCGGTCTGGGCAACATCGGCCGGTTCCACACCGGGTACCTGCTGGAGAACAAGGTCTCGCGCTGCACGCTGGCGGCGGTGAGCGACGCCTTCGCGCCGAGCCTCGAGTCGTTCAAGGGCAAACCCGGCCTTAAGACCTACGCCGACGCCGGCGAGATGATCCGGTCGGGGGAGATCGACGCGATCGTCATAGCCACGCCCCACTTCCTCCACACCTCCCTAGGCATCGAGGCCCTGAAGGCGGGACTGCACGTGATGGTCGAAAAGCCGATCTCCGCCCACAAGGCCGACGCCGAACGGCTGATCGCGGCGGCGAAAGAACGGCCGAAGCAGGTTTTCGCCGGCATGTTCCAGATGCGGGTCGAGCCGCGCTACCTGAAGATCCGGAATCTCATCCGCAACGGCGACCTCGGCGAGATCGTGCGCGTGAACTGGATCATCACCGACTGGTTCCGCACCGAGGCCTACTACGCGAGCGGCGGCTGGCGCGCGACGTGGAAGGGCGAGGGCGGCGGCGTGCTGCTCAACCAATGCCTGCACCAGCTCGACATGCTCCAGTGGCTCTGCGGCATGCCGGCGCGCGTGCGCGGCTTCTGCCAGCTCGGCCGGTTCCACAACATCGAGGTCGAGGACAACATCACCACCTACCTCGAGTGGGCCACCGGCGCCACCGGCGTCTTCATCTCTTCCACCGGCGAGGCCCCCGGCACCAACCGCTTCGAGATCTGCGGCACGCGCGGCAAGGTGGTGCTCGAGAACAACAAGATCACCTTCACGCGCAATGATGCCGACATGGTCGAGTTCAGCCGCACGTCGAAAAGCGGTTTCGCCAAGCCCGAGGTCTGGAACGTCGAGATCCCGTTCGACAACGCCGGCAACCCGCACTGCACGCTGATCCAGAACTTCGTCGACTCCATCCTCGACGGCTCGCCGCTCATCGCGCCCGGCGCCGACGGCATGGGCTCGGTCGAGCTCGCCAACGTCCTGCTCTACTCGTCGCTCATCAACCAGAACGTCGAGCTGCCGATGGACAGCGCCGCGTGGGAGAAGAAGCTCAACGAGCTGATTGCCGGCTCGCGCCACGAGAAAAAGGTCGTCCAGCAGGTCGCGGAGGACTTCACGAAGTCCTTCCGTCGCTGACGAGCCGCGGGGCCGCCGTGCCGCTCCCGCGCGAGGAAGCCTGGTTCCCGGCCAAGCGCTACGGCTGGGGCTGGGGTGTGCCGCGCCGCTGGCAGGGCGTGGCGGTCTTCGCCGGCTATTTCACCGTCCTGATCGGCGCGGCGATCGTCGCCGGTCGCCGCACCGGCTGGTACATTGTCACCGTGCTCGCCGCGAGCGCGGTGCTTGTGGTGATCTGCTGGTGGAAGGGCGAGAGGCCGCGCTGGCGTTGGGGCGGGGACCAGTGACCGTGCCGGCCGCCGTCAACGACGCGGCGCGAAAAACGACCACGCAATCGCTGCCGTCCTGCGTCGGCAGCCACTCCGGCCGCAGGGCGGCGAACTCGCGGTTGATCGCGGCGTGCAGTCCGCCCACCTCGATCGCGAGCAGGCCGTGTGGCGCGAGGCGGTTTGCCGCCTGGTGGATGAGTTTCCGGATGATCACCAAGCCGTCCCGGCCGCCGTCGTGCGCCATCCGCGGCTCCGCGGCGAACTCAGGCGCCTGCGTGTCGACGTGCGCGCTGGGCTCGTAGGGCGGGTTGCTGATGATCAGGTCGTAGGCGGCTGGCGGCACGGCATCGAACACGTCGCTGCGGAACAGGCCCACGCGATCCGCCAAGTGGTGTTCGCGCACGTTCACGCGGGCGACGTCGAGCGCGTCGGCCGACAGGTCGCACGCGTCGACTTGCGCTTCCGGAAACCCGTGCGCCAGCAGGATCGCGAGACAGCCGGAACCCGTGCAGACGTCGACGGCGCGGCGCACGCGCGTGCCCCGCGGCAGGCAGGCGGCCAGGGCTCCGGGGATGAGTTCGAGAAAATAGCTGCGGGGGATGATGACGCGTTCGTCGACGAGGAACCGGTGCGGTCCGAGCCAAGCCTCGCGCGTCAGGTAGGCGGCGGGCACGCGATCGACCGCGCGCCGCCGGAAGACCGCCTCGAGCCGCGCGCGTTCTTCCGGTTTCAGACTCCGCCGTAGCACGGCCGGCCCGCTCTCCAGCGGCAGCCCAAGGGTGCGGAGGATGAGGTAGAGCGCCTCGTCGTGCGCGTCGGTCGCCACCTGACCGAGGGCGACGCCGGCCTTTTCCAGGAGCGCGGTGGCGAAGGCCAGCCAGGCGCCGGGCGTGGCAAGATCCGCGGCGCCCGCGAGCGGATCAGCGGCGGGCCGCCTCATCGGGGGCCACGACATGCGCGTGGTTCTGGATGTGCTCCGGGCAATAGCATTGGTCGCCGGCGCACTTGGAGCAGTAGCGGAAGTCCAACTCCGGGTTGGTGCGGTCGGTGCGACCGCACACGTGGCAGACATGGCGCGCCCGGACCTCCTCGGCGGCCCGTTCCGCGCGGCGTTCCGCCTGCCGGCGACCGCTGCGGAGCCGCAGGAGGATATCAGGCCCGAAGAAGACCAGGAAGGTGACCACCGGCGCCGCGATCTGCAGGCGCAGGCCGAGGTCGCCACGCACGAATTGCACAAGGTTCAGCGCCCAGGTGATGATCGCGAGCCACTTGATCTTCACCGGCAGGATGAAGAACAGCATCAGCTCGAAGTCGGGATTCAGGAAGGCGAAGGCCAGGAAAACCGAGCCGAGGATGAACAGGTTGGTGACGCCGTTGAGCGGGGCGAGGAACGACAACGCCACGGTGAGGAGGTAACTCAACAGCAGGAAGAGATTGAAGCGGAACGCGCCCCAATGCTGCTCCAGCGCGCCGCTCATCAGGTGGAAAATGTACCAGCCGAACACCGTGAAGACGATGCCGAACGTGCCGCCTGGCATGGGCACCAGCAGCATGAAGGTCAGGATGCGCCACCACTCGCCGCCCGCGGTCACCAGCGCCGGCGCGAAGTCGAGGCGCGCCGGATCCAGCAGGCGGAACATCACGGCCAGCAGCACGAACGCCTGGCCGATGACGAGGTACAAGCCCGCGTTGGGAATCGCGAAGCGCCCCAGGGCGCGCTCGAGTCGGTCGAGGAAAGACATGAGACTGGGTCAGGGTGCGGGAGGCGCCGCGGGCTCGGCAAGACTTGCCGCGAGGCGCCCCCTCACTTGCCCGCGTTCTCCAGCAGCGGCTTCAACCGGTCCTTCTGCCCCTGCAGCCCGGGTTCGGTCACGGTCTCCAACAGGATGCGCGCATGGCCGGCCCGGCCGGTCTTGATCAGGATGTTGGCCGCGTGGAGGCGCATGGTCTGCCGCTCGATGTCGCTGGGGGCCTTCTCCTCCAACGCGCTCCACAGCTTCAGCGCGGCGCCCCAGTCGGGTCTCTCCAGGTCGTAGTACGACTCCGCATGACGGTAGGCGAATTCGAAGCGGTCGGGGGCCAGCTCCGAGGCCTTGCGGAACGCCTCGAGCACGGCGTTGTCGAGGTTCGCCCTCGTCCACTGCCCGTTTTTCAGGAACTCGTCCCGCGCCTCCACCAGCAGCGTGCCGAGCTGGTAGTGGTAAACCGGCTCGCCGGGCTCCAGCTTGATCGCGGCGATGAAGTACGGGGCGGCCTGCAGCGGCTTCCCGTCCTCCGCGAGGAGGTTCCCGATCTGGTTCTTCACGATCGCGATGTCGGGATCGAGCTCGTTGGCCTTGAGCAGCATCGCCGCGGCCTCCTTGCGCATGTCGACCTTGCCCAGCAGCAGGCCGTAGGCCGCGTACCCCGCGGCGTAGCGCGGGTTGTCGCGCAGCAGCACCTCATAGTCGTGCGAGATTTCCTGCAGGCGGCGCTTGAGCGAACTGGCGTCAAGGTTGTCGCCCTGCTTCGCGGCGTCGGCGAAAGCCTCCTTCTGGCGGTCGATGATCCGGCGGAGGTTGCGCTCGGCGAGGTTCTCCGCCTCGGCCGCGCGGGGGACGGCGGCGATCAGGAGTGGCAGGGCAAGAAGGAGTCGGAGGCGGCGCACAGGCGGATCCGACACCATCAACCGGCGACGGTGCCGGCGTAAACATTCATCCGCATCGGCGAGCCGGGTCCGCCCGCGGGTCGGAGGAAACCGACAAGCGTCTGGCCGCTCTCCACCGCGAATTCCACCGCGGCGGAGGTCGGCGCGGAAATCGCCGCCACGCAGCCGGCGCCCGCCGCCAGCGCCTTCTGCATGAGCTCAAACGACACTCGCCCGCTCACGAGCACGATCCGGCCCGCCAGCGGCACGCGGCCGTCGAGCACCGCGCGGCCGATCACCTTGTCGAGGGCGTTGTGGCGGCCGACGTCCTCGTGCGCGCCCTCCAGGTTGCCGTCGGCGTCGAACACCGCGCACGCGTGCAGGCCGCCGGTCACCGCGAACGCGGTCTGGGCGGCGCGGAGGCGTCCCGGCAGCGACGCGAGCACGTCGCGCCGGGGTGGCGCGGCGGGCGGCAGCGGGGGGAAAATGCCGCGGATGGCGGCGAGCGTGGCCTTGCCGCAGATCCCGCAGCTGGACGCGGTGAACAGGTGGCGCGTGAGCCGCGCCTCGTCCAGGATGACGCCGGGGGAGGGCACGGCGTCGATCACGTTGGACGAGGGCTCACCGGAATCCCCGCGGCAGCGCACCAGATCGAGCAGGTCGTCGCCCGTCCGGATGATTCCCTCGGTGACGAAGAAACCCGCCGCAAGCTCGCGGTCGTTTCCCGGCGTGCGCATGACCACCGCCACGCTGCGGCCGGCGAAACGGATCTCCAGCGGCTCCTCGACCGCCACCGCGTCCTCGGCCGCGACCGCCGCTCCCCCGCCCTCCAGGCGCTGGATCGGCTTCGCGAGGATGGCGGGCGGCATGGCGCGACCAAAACGAATCACACTGGCGTCGCCACGATTTTCGTTACGGTGCCGGGCATGAGTTCGTCGACACCCGCGCCTTCCGGTCCGCCGGGCCGCGGTGCGGCGACCAATCCGCCCAACCGCTTCGAGCGCCTGCACCTCGCGCCCGACCCCGACGCGGCGGCGGCCGATCCGGACGACGACGGGACTGGTCCGCATCCGCACACGGAGTTTTACGACGACGCCTCTGAATCGATCCTGTCCCGCAACGACAGCCCCGACGTCCCGTACACCTGGGGCCTCAACCCTTACCGCGGCTGCGAACACGGTTGCGCCTACTGTTTCGCGCGGCCGTACCATGAGTACCTCGGCTTCTCCAGCGGCCTCGACTTCGAGACGCGCATCATGGTGAAGCGCCGCGCGCCCGACCTGTTGCGCGAGAAGCTGCTCTCACCCTCCTGGCGCGGCGAGGCGATCACGCTCAGCGGCGCCACCGACTGCTACCAGCCGGCCGAGCGGCGTTTCCGCCTCACGCGCGCCTGCCTGGAGGTGTGCGCGGGATTCCGCCAGCCCGTCGCGATCGTCACCAAGAACGCGCTGGTGAGCCGCGACGCCGACGTGCTCGGCGACCTGGCCCGCGACCAGGCTGCGATGGTGCTGGTGACCGTGACCACGCTGGACACGGATCTCGCGGGCCGGCTCGAGCCCCGAGCATCGCGCCCCGCGGCCCGCTTGCGTGCGATCAGCGCGCTGGCCGCGGCGGGGGTGCCGGTGGGTGTGCTCGTCGCTCCCGTCGTCCCCGGGCTGACCGAGCATGAGATCCCGGGCATCATCCGTGCGGTATCCGAAGCCGGCGCGACTTTCGGCGGGTACCTCGTGCTGCGCCTGCCGCACGCGGTGAAGGACCTCTTCCGCGACTGGCTGGCAACGCACGAGCCGGGCAAATCCGCCCGCGTGCTCGATCGCGTGCGGGCCATGCGCGGAGGCGATCTCAACGTGAGCGAGTGGGGTGCGCGCATGAAGGGGGAGGGCATTCACGCGGAGCAGATCCGCGCGATGTTCGAGACGGCCGCGCGCCGCCATGGTCTCGATCCGCGGCGCCCCGGGTTGAGCTCGGAGGCATTTCGCCGGCCCGGCGAACAGCTTTCCCTGCTTTAGGCGAAATCCGGAGAGGCGGTTGGCCGCGCTGAACTGTCCGCGAAACCGCTGGTGAACGGGCTTGCGCCGACCAAATCCGCCCGCAACTCCTTGATGCTTTGCAACCGGGCGACGAAGCGCTCCGTCTGCCGTTTGCGTCCCACCCTGAAGTTTTTCCCGGAAATCATGCCCTGCCAAACCTCCCGTCACGTCGCGCGTGCGATCGCCGCGCTGCTCCTTGCGCCCCAACCGGCGCTTTTCGCCGCCGCCAGCGGCACCACGGTGATGACACCGTTCAAGGTGGAGGCCGAGTTCGGGGTGGATGGTCTCCGCATCCAGCCGGCGACCGCGGTTCTGAATCCGTACTTATTGGAGCAGCACGGGATCCGGCAATTGCAGGACCTGTCAGGGGCGGCACCCAATCTGTTTGTGAGCAACAGCGACACCCGAGGGTTCGGGGATGTGATCGCTCTCCGCGGAGTGACGAACTCGATCTTCTTCAGCTCGCCGGGAGTGGCACTCTACATCGATGACGTCCCCAGTGGCTCGGTGTCGGCTTATCCGAGCAATCTGCTCAACATCGCGAGCCTCACGGTCAAGGCGGGCCCGCAAGGCACCGAGTACGGCCGCAACGCGGCGGGCGGGGTGATCGAGGTCCAGACCCGCGAGCCCGGCAACCGCCATCAAGGCAACTTAAAAGTGTCTTACGGTTCTTTCAACGCTTCGTCCGCCCAAGCCTCTTTTGAGGGGCCGCTCAGCGCCGGGTTCGGCTATTCGATTGGGTTTGGCGTAGAGGAGCATGAGGGATTTATAACCAATACCTTACAAAAGCGATCGGCTGACGATCGCCGTTCTGTCTCACTGCGTGGCGCGCTGTTCTGGCGCCCCGATGCAGCCACCCGGGTGCGGCTCTCGGTGCGCCAAGAAACGATGAGCGACGACGCCACGCGGCTCACCTCCCTGTTCAGCCCGGATCGTTTCGCGGCGGCCAGCAACATCAACGGCGAGACGAAGGTCGATCGCGCCCAGTACTCCGCGCAATTCCGGCGCCAACTCAGCTGGGGCTCGTTCGTCGCGACCTCTGCCCGGCAGTCCTGGAAATTGGATCCGTCCCTGACCGATCTGGATCTTTCCCCGCTACCGCTCGCCTTCTCCCGGGTGGTGCAGGACGAGGATCTGTGGACCCACGAGATGCGGGTGGAATCGAAATCCGCCGCCGGGGAGCGTCGCTGGCGCGCCGGGCTGTTCGCCTCGGACCTTGAAACGGGGTCGGACGCCCAGCGCGAATTCATCGTGCCGCCGAGCGCCTACGTGCCGCCAGGTTTCATCCAAACCGAGCGTACTCAATACGGCATCGGCCAGAAGTCCCTCGCCGCGTTCGGCTCACTGGACCAGCCCTTCACCTCCCGCACCACGGCGAAGCTGGGCGTTCGCCTGGAGGAAAGTGATTCGTCGATCGACCGCTCCAAGGTCAGCTCGAACAACTTCCGCTTCCCGGTTCCGCCGGAGCCGCGTTTGCTTCGCGACCAGAGCCGAAACGAATTCTCCGCCAGCGCCGGCCTTCAGCACAGCGTCTCTAGCAACGCCAACCTCATTCTGCGCAGCGCCTTGGGTAAAAAGCCCGAGGGCTACAGCGGGTTCACGAGCAATCCTAATATTGCTCGCTTTGGCGGCGAGCGCCAGTGGTCCAATGAGGTGGGTCTGACTTTCGGCGACACCCGCAGCCGTTTCGGGGGCAGCGTCTTGGGCTATTGGTCGGTCATCAAGGACTACCAGTTCGAACGCACCGTGCCGAACTCCACCGATTATGTCGTGGTCAACGCCAAAAAGGTCGCCTCCCGCGGCGTTGAGGCGAAGTTGATGTGGAGCCCGATGGAAAACTTGTGGTGGGACGTGCAGCTGGGAACCACCTACGCGACTTTCCGCGATCACGCCGACTCGTCCGGTACCAAGGTCAACGGACGCCAGGTTCCTTTTGTGCCAAAGTACACCTTGCGCACCGGAGCGACCCTCAGCCTGAGCCGGGCTCTTTCGGTCAACGCCAGCTACGCGGCCACCGGCAGCACGGCCTACGACGAGCGCAACACCGCGACCTTCTCCCAGAAGGCCTACGGGCTCTTCAACGCCCAGATCCGGTACCAAGTGGAGGGGTGGACGGTCGCGCTTTACGGCCACAATCTCTCCGATCGCCGCTACGACCAGTTCATCAATCCGGAAATCTTCGCCGGCAGTCCCGGGGCTCCGCGGCGAGTCGGCGTGCAGCTTTCGTACGAATACTGAGGATTTCCTCCGGTGAAGCTCCGGGCAGCGAACGCCGCTGCCCACCGCGGAAGCCGGTTAGGGCAGGTGGTTCGGTATCACGCCGAAAAGGACGGTCTCCACGCTTTGGTGTGCGGCGACAGGCTGGTTACGGCAAAACCGCCTTGCGGTTTTGCCGGATGCGGCCTGCGTAGACCGACCGTGCAACCAATCGGCCCGCTCGCACGTCCGTAAAGGGGTCGTTAGCCCTGTGCCCCGCCCAAACTCGACTTCCGCCAAAATGAGATCCGTCCCCCGAATCGCCGTCCTTCTCTGCCTGACCCTTGGGATCAGTCCCGCCCACGCCGCCTCCGGCTGGCTCAATTGGCGGGGCCCCGACCAGAACGGCGTCTCGAAGGCGACGCAGCAGCTCCCCGATACACTCGAGATCGGCGGCCCGAACCACCGCTGGTCCCACAAGGTCCGCGGCGCGGGCACGCCGGTCGTAGCTGACGGCCGCGTCTACGCCTTCGGCTTCTACGGTGAGACGACCGACGTCGAGGAGACGCTGATCTGCCTCGACGTGAAGACCGGGCAGAAGATCTGGGAATACCGGTTCCGCGATTACCTCAGCGATACCACCTACAACCGCTACGCGATCGGCGCCC